>Ga0209173_100015_pt1 | contig 347450 bp, 285 predicted proteins | sample SynthPrep_16_END_FD_187206 | JGI IMG/M metagenome (GOLD analysis project Ga0209173, IMG submission 187206) | Synthetic microbial communities from Ohio, USA - SynthPrep_16_END_DS12_MetaG (SPAdes) (version 2) | ecosystem: Engineered > Bioreactor > Aerobic > Activated sludge | place: USA: Ohio... | reverse complement strand
CGTCAACGGCGACACGGGCGGCGGCGCCTTCGAGTTCGGCCAGGCCTTCGGCGATGTCGAGTTTGTCCAGGGCGGCCTTGGCGCGCACGATGGCGGCGGAGTCATTGGCGGTGACGGCGCGGGCTTCTAGGGCGGCAGCGGCGCCGGCACCGTCGAGGCGGTCCATGTTGGCTTCGGTGGCGTGGCCGGCGTTGGCGCCACGGATCACGGCTGCACCGGTGTCTTCGTTGTCGGCTTCATCCCAACTCAGCATGAAATACTCCTTCCTGGTCTGTTCTGACGGCGTGTGAAGCCGTCCAAAAACTTGATAATTACCGGCATCGCACACTATGTAGTGGTCGGTTTCGTGTGTGGGCACACTATATGGTGTGTAGGCAAGTTGGTCAACGCACAAGATGTGCGGTCTTCGGTCGCTGCCCGACGCAAGATCAGCGATAACGCCTGGGTTTATTGGCCCGCTCGGAATCTCAAAGGGGTGAAAAATCTACTGATCCGCCCAGCCACCCAGGAAGACACCGAAAGCACCTTCCAGGTGCATAAAAATGCCGTCGAAAACCTGTGGTGAGGGAGGGCTGCATTTGGTAACACCTTGATGTTTTTTCCCGGATTTGTCTGTCATGACAGTGTTGGGGCTGGTGCTAGGTTTCTCACTTAGGAGCCCTTCAAATAAAAGGATATTGAGCAAACCCAACTTGTTAGCTGGAGTGATTATGCACCTGCCGTCCCTGCCCAATACTCTGTCGTTTGTTAGACCCAATGATCCAGCTCAAAACCGCCAGCCAACGTCCCATGAAAAACCCGCACAGGGGCAACTGTCGACGCACAACGATGTGCCAGAGAGGCATCGTGTACGTAGGGATACACCGGCGACGGCGGTTCCTGAAATGGGCAGCGCAGATGATTTTTTTTCAAAAGTAGAAGCTGTCAAACAGGGTCAGGGCCGAGAGGCGTATATGCGAGGGTATAACTCACCGGGGTCAGTGCCTCTGCCTGCTGGTTATTCAGATTCGATGAGTAGTTCCCAGTTTTATAAAATGGCATTAAAGCCAGGTGTGACTGATGAGCAATTAGGCATGCTGAAGCACTTGGCGGAAAGACGCACGATTATAATGACTCAAGAAAGGGTTTCGGTATTTTCCGAATTGGTATCGGGTAAAGAAACTAAGTTGACGCCCATGCCGCAAAGTTACTATCTCGCTATGATTAACCAATCGAGCAGCGGAGAGTGTGCGGGCATAACACACCTCCTGTCCCTGGCGACAAGAGAGGGCAAGGCTGATATTTTTCTGGGCAATATATACCAGGCGCTTGCTTCTCCCGACACGCCTGAATCTCAAGCGTTTTTTGCTGTGATCGCCAGGGCCCAGAAGTACGCCGGGTATGCCGACAAGGCACATGATCCGGCCACTGACAGGCTCGGGTCTTACAAGACGATTGTATCGCAGATCCTAAAAGCCCCCGCCCCAACGACGTTGCTTATCTCGGCCAAGGGGCATCGTATATCGGTAGGGGTGACGGCGGGAGCGGACGGTAAACGGACCTATTACTACGCCGACCCCAATATTGGCTTGGTCAGGTCTTCTTCTGCCAAGGCATTTGAAAGCGCAATGAAGAAAATCTTTACCGATCCCGATTTGAAAAAATTAATTGTGCCATACAACAACGATCTGGATAACCCTAAATACAGGTTCAGCGTATTCAACCCAGACCATATTCCTGGAATTAGACCGACATCCACCCGGGTGCAACTGGCCTATAATGCCCCCTTGGCCGATCTTGATACGATAAAAGTAGTTGATAGTACACGCCTACCTTCCTCGGCTGATTTTAGAAAACATTCAAAGCCCATTGTGGGTATGGAAGCTGCGGTTTATCAAAATGTTCTGGAAAGTGTGGACAACATACATGCCAAAAAAGGTATGGCCCAGTATCACGCCACTTTCGACTCATTGAAAACTGTTCAGGGCTTTATAAAACAGTACCCGGGCTCCCCGTACATTGGCAGCATGCAGGGGCTTGAGCAAAAATTGGTGCGCACCCTCGTCGAAGCAACCCCGCCTCCTGGTTTTTCGTACATCGATAGACAAATGCAGCGCGATCGCCAGTTGTTTGCCCCAAACCAGGCGGGTGCGCCTCTTGCTTCGTTGGATGCACCCACTGTCATCAGCAAGACGGGGGAAGTGCAGCGCCTTCAGGCCCTCGATGACAGCCGACCGCCGATACGTATCGGCACCCTGGATATCAGTCGCGTCGATCTCTACAAAATGGGCATCAATATCCACGGTAAGCCGATAGAAGCCCAGCCGGCAGGTGATCCGAATGGCAAGCTGTTGGCCACTAACCTGCAAATTGATTTTGCGCGTTTCAAGGCATGGTCCGGTTCCGGTGATGTGCGGCTCAATGATCAGGCAACCAAGCTGTTCTTTGAAATTGCGATTCATCGTGATCCGTCCGCTGGACCGCTGATCCCCAGTACCGAAGTTTCAAAGATGCCTGACAACTTTGAAAAACAGATGCAGCAAGTGCACAAAGTTTCTGCCCAGATTCAAGAGATGGTTCGCACTAAACAACCGATGCCTGCGAATTTCTTTGATGCAGGTGGCGTGGACAAGTTTGGAAAAACTCGGGCTGCGGGCTTGGGCTTCCAGGCATTCAGTACATTTCAGGGGCTGCGCAGCGCGATTGAGTCGTTTCAGAAGGGAGACGTGACTCAAGGCAGTATCAGTTTGGGCGCAGTCGCTGCCCAATATGGCGGGGACGCGATTGGGGCGTCACTCAACAAGTTGGGGCAAAGTGTCATTCAAAAGGCTGCACCTTCGATCATGGGATTTAAAGCGTCGAGTGTCGGGCAACTGATTGGCAAGGTCGGCACGGGGGCGGGCACGGCGATCAGCCTGCCCTTTGATATCTACAGTGCTGTCGATTCGTTTAAAAAAGCCAGTAAAAGCAGCGGTGCTGAAGCCCAGGATCACTATGTTGACGGTGCTTTTTCGGTGGCCAACGCCGCGACCTCGGTAACATTGGGCGCCGCATTCATGATGGGGGCGACCTCGGCTGGGCCGATAGGCTTGGCCGTGGCAGGGACGCTCATGATGAGCCAAATGATTTACCACTCTGTTCGTAGCGTGGAAGACCTGGATAAGGTCACGCCGCTGACTGGCGAACAAAAGGTCGTCACCGGGGTGAGGGCGTTCCTGGGCCTGGAGCCCGGATTTGATGTGCTCAAGCCTTACCTGCAAACCCAATACACCAACGAAATCGATGAGCAACGCCAAAGTCGCTATAAAGCGTTCCTGAGCGGTGATGGAAAGCACAACTTTGAACGGGTGGTCTACGGTTCGTCGCAGGTTGAGGTCAAGCAAGTGGACGGTAACGTCCCACTGACACCCAGAGTCTGGTTTTCGCCGGTCACCTGGCTGCTGAATCTGATTCCAGTACCCGGCAAGGTTCCGTCGGTGACCGTCCACGATGGCAATGACCAGGTAGGCGTGGATGAAAGCTATGCATCATTGAACGGCAAACCGGTCAAACAGGTTGAAGGCGAGTTGGGTGATGGAAAAGCCACGTTATGGGACCTGGGGGGTGGGGACGATTATGTAAGAGGGGTGGAAAACAAACCCAACGTCTTCCTGCTGGGAGCCGGCAAAAAGGTTGTCAGTGGCGGGCGCGCTGACGATACGGTGGTCATGAATGCCGATGCGCGCCAGACACTGGAGCGGGCGCGTGAGGTCGAGAAGAGCGGAGACAAAACTTTCAGTCCCAGACAAATATCCCTGGAGGGTGGAGAGGGACGTAATACCCTGGTTTTTTCTGGAGAGTTAAGTTCGCCACCCGACGACGCTGGGAAGAAAGAAAGTGCCAGCTACGTAGGGCATGTCATTAATCTAAAAGACTCCACCGTCTCGGTAAAAACCGAAAATTCCAATACCTTGGGGGTGAAAAAAATCGCCAGTGTGCAGAACTTTTCCAATGTAACCACTGTGAAGAACGGCGAAAGTTATGTTCAAGGTGACGACCAGAATAATTTACTGACCCTCAATGGCCGCGAGGACATTGCCCGCACAGGCAAGGGGGCTGATGTCGTCGTTATCAATGGTGGGGCCCGGGTGATCGGTGAAGGCGGTAGCAATACTTACATCATCAACAAGGGGTCAGGCAGCGTTCATATTGACGACCCGGAGGGCAGCTCCGTTCAACTGGACTACACCGACGCCGAAATCTCGGACTGGCAGGTGACCTCCTCCGGGGATCTGAAGCTGACCTTGAACGGTGGCTCACCCGAGCAACGCCGATCTGTCGAGTTTAAAGGGGCTTTTTCCAATGACCCGCAAGATCAAGGCAAGTCACGGCCGGTATTCATCACCAGCGACAGGGTAATGCTGAGCGTCATTGACCCGCGCAAGAATGGCTCATCTACGGGGACGCCACAGATCCAGCGGCTCAAGGTTGGGGAACGCTGACGGGGGCACTGGTCTGTCAGCTTCTCCAGCGATTGGCGCTTGTGCTGTTGCGCACCGCTGAAGCCTGACGACAGGGGTACGCGCAGGCTGTACCCCAACCCCAATACCTGAGCAAAACCATCGGCATTTCTTGATCGCCATCAAGCAGGTTTTACCCCCCGGCTTTCTATCATGGTCCCTGCCAAGCAATGAGGAAGCGACCATGTCAGAGACCTTCACCAAGGGCATGGCCAGGAATATCTACTTCGGGGGAAGCGTGTTCTTCTTCCTGATCTTCCTGGCCCTGACCTACCACACCGAACAAACCTTTCCCTCGCGCAGTAACCAGGACCAACTCACCGAATCGGTGGTACGCGGCAAGGGCGTCTGGGAGCGCAACAACTGCGTCGGCTGCCACACCCTGCTGGGCGAGGGCGCGTACTTTGCGCCGGAGCTGGGCAATGTGTTCAACCGCCGGGGTGGCGAGGAAGCGTTCAAGCCGTTCCTGCACGCCTGGATGAAGATGCAACCCTTGGGCGTGCCCGGCCGGCGCGCGATGCCGCAATTCAACCTCAGCGACCAGGAGGTGGACGATATGGCCGAGTTCCTCAAATGGAGCTCGAAGATCAACACCAACGGCTGGCCGCCAAACAAGGAGGGCTGAGGGATGCGTACCGTCAATCCATATCTGAAATTCCAATCCCAGGCCGTGGCCAAACCCTACTTTGTATTCGCCCTGATCCTGTTCCTGGGCCAGGTGCTGTTCGGTTTGATCATGGGCCTGCAATACGTGGTCGGCGACTTCCTGTTCCCGCTGATCCCCTTCAACGTGGCGCGGATGGTCCACACCAACCTGCTGATCGTCTGGCTGCTGTTCGGGTTTATGGGCGCCGCCTACTACCTGGTGCCGGAGGAGGCCGACCGCGAATTGCACAGCCCCAAGCTGGCGATCCTGCTGTTCTGGGTGTTCGCCGTCGCCGGCGTGTTGACCATCCTCGGCTACTTGCTGGTGCCCTATGCGGCCCTGGCCAAGCTGACTCACAACGAGTTGCTGCCAACCATGGGCCGTGAGTTCCTGGAGCAGCCGACCATCACCAAGATGGGCATCGTGGTCGTGTGCCTGGGCTTTCTCTACAACATCGGCATGACCCTGCTCAAGGGTCGCAAGACCACGGTGAGCATGGTGATGATGACCGGGCTGATCGGCCTGGCGGTGTTCTTCCTGTTCTCGTTCTACAACCCCGGCAACCTGGCGCGGGACAAGTTCTACTGGTGGTGGGTGGTGCATCTTTGGGTCGAAGGCGTGTGGGAGCTGATCATGGGCTCGATGCTCGCCTTTGTGCTGATCAAGGTCACCGGTGTCGACCGCGAGGTCGTGGAAAAATGGCTGTACGTGATCATCGCCATGGCCCTGATCACCGGGATCATCGGCACCGGTCACCACTTCTTCTGGATCGGTGCGCCCGAGGTGTGGTTGTGGGTCGGCTCGATCTTCTCGGCCCTGGAGCCGCTGCCGTTCCTGGCCATGGTGATGTTTGCCTTCACCATGGTCAAACAGCGCCGGCGCCAGCACCCGAACCGGGCGGCCACGTTGTGGGCCAAGGGCACCACGGTCACGGCGTTCTTCGGCGCCGGGGTCTGGGGCTTCCTCCATACTCTGGCACCGGTCAACTTCTACACCCACGGCACCCAATTGACCGCCGCCCACGGCCACCTGGCGTTCTTCGGCGCCTACGCCATGATCGTCATGACCCTGATCAGCTACGCCATGCCCCGCCTGCGCGGCATCGGTGAAGCGCCGGATGCACGCTCCCAGACCCTGGAGATCTGGGGCTTCTGGATGATGGTCCTGTCGATGGTGATGATCACGCTGTTCCTCACCGCTGCCGGTGCCGTGCAGGTCTGGCTGCAACGCTGGCAAGTGGACGGTATGGCGCTGCCGTTCATGGCCACCATGGACCACCTAACGGTGCTGTTCTGGGCACGCCTGGCCAGTGGCGTGGTGTTCCTGCTGGGCCTGCTCTGCTACCTGTGGAGCTTCCGGCAGCGGGGCAAGGGCTTGGACTCTGCCGTGCCCGTGACGGCTTGAGCGGTCAACGTTAATCCCCAAGAGGGCGGCCCGGCAGGTACTGCGGGCCGTTTTACGTCTGGAGCACTTCACATGGCCTTTACCCTTGAGTTGGAAGAGTGGGTTGGCAGTGTCTGGCACCGCTTTATCACGCGCCGCGCCAGTGCCGACTTCCCCGAGGCGCGGGTCGATCTGGTCGACCGCCAGCGCAGCCTGGCCCTGTTGTTCCGCGCCCTGGGCGGTGCCCACGGGATTGCCCTGGAGGCCGCCAGCGAGCGCGACCTGTTGCTGCGCCGCAATCTGTTGATGCGCATCGCCGGCACCTGCCGCCAGGCGCCGCTGGCCTCGTGCGATGGTCATCGCCTGCGCCTGCCGGCCAGCCTGGCGGTGTTTCCCTCGGTGGCCCTGAACCTGGAGCTGTACCGCTGGCTGGCACTGCTGGCCGCGCACGCCGGGCCGATGACCCACTGGGCCCGGGACAACCAGCGCTGGACCTGGCAACTGTTGCAGCGCTACCCGGCCATGCTCCCCAGCTATCAGCGCCTGGTGGAGGCCCACCTGCAATTGCGCCCCGATCCCGCCATCCTCAACCCCGCCGAAGCCGCCGTGGAAAAGGCCTTGCGCCAGGCCCTGCGCGAACCCGGCAGCATCCGCCAGTTACCCCGCAGCGAGCGCGCCGCCTGGCCGTTGCCGCTGTGGCTGTATCCCCCCTTGCACCTGCACAGCCCGCAGGCCGCAGACCAGGACGACGAGGGCGACGACCTGGCCACCCGCCCCGGCGAACAACAGGGCGCGCCCAAGCAGGCCAACCGGGTCGACGACAACAGCCGCGACGGCGGCCTGTTGGTGGTGCGCCTGGAAAACCTGTTCAGTTGGACCGAGCACGTCGATCTGGACCGCTGGGCCGATGACTCCGAAGATGAAGAGGCCGCGCGGGTCGCCGAAGACCTCGACCAGTTGAGCCTGTCGCGCCAGCGTGTGCGCAAGAGCGGCGGGCTGAAGCTGCACCTGGATCTGCCCCCGGCCGATGTCGACGATATCCCCCTGGGCGACGGCATCAAGCTGCCCGAATGGGACTACCGCCAGCAATGCCTGCAAGCCAACTTCGTCAACCTGCAACTGCTGCAACCCCGGGACAGCGCGCCCCAGCCGCTGCCGGCACGCCTGCGGCCCCAGGCTGCGCGGTTACGTCGCCAGTTCCAGCAACTGCGCACCGACCGCCAATGGCTACGCCAACAACCCCAGGGCGCGGAACTGGACCTGCAGGCATGGCTGGATTTTCATGTCGAGCGCCAACACGGCGCATGCGCCGAGCGCGGCCTGTTCAAGGAGCAGCGCCGCACCCGGCGTGACTTGGCCTGTTTGCTGCTGGCCGATTTGTCGATGTCCACCGACGCCCATTTGAACGATACGCAAAAGGTCATCGACGTGATCCGCGACAGCCTGCTGCTGTTTGGCGAGAGCCTGGCGGGCCTGGGCGATGCGTTTGCCTTGTATGGTTTTTCGTCCCTGCGTCGCCAGCAGGTGCGCCTGCAACAGCTCAAGTCATTCCAGCAACCCTACGACGACCACACCCGTGGCTGCATCCAGGGCCTGAAACCGGGTTACTACACACGCATGGGCGCCGCTATCCGCCAGGCCACCCAGACCCTGGGCGCCTGTAAACAACGGCGCAAACTGCTGTTGATTGTGACCGATGGCAAGCCCAACGACCTGGACCTGTACGAGGGCCGCTATGGCGTGGAGGACACCCGCCAGGCCGTGCTGGAGGCGCGGCGCCAGGGCCTGGTGCCGTTCTGCATCACCATCGACAAACAGGCTGCGGACTACCTGCCGTACATGTTCGGCGCCCACGGCTACACCCTGATCCGCCAGCCGGAGCAACTGCCGCTACGCTTGCCGCAGCTGTACCGGCAGTTGACCGACGATCAGTAGAAGTCCCGGGGCAGCCAGAAGAACATCGTGATGCAGAACACGGCCAGCCCCAGGCAGAACCATTGGAAGCGCTTGAGCCGCCGCGCCTCAAGGCTGGCGGTGGAAGCGGGCAGGGGCATGGCGCAGCGTTCGCAGGCGGCGTGCGTCGGCGGGTTGGCATGCTGGCAGTACAGGCAGACCCGCGTTGCGTTCATTCAAATTGCTCCAGGCGCAGGCGGTCGAGAATGGCGATCTGGCGACCGTCCTGGGTGATGATTTTTTCATCGATCAGCCGGCGGATGATCCGCGAGAACGTCTCCGGCTGGATCGACAGGTGCCCGGCGATCAACTGCTTGGCCATGGGCAGCTCGAACGAACTGTCGGCACTGTGCAGGCGCACCTGTTGCGTCAGCAGGTAGCGCACCACGCGGTGGGTGGCGTTTTTCAGGGACAGGGTCTCGATCTCGTTGACCCGCTGGTGCAGGCGCACACACAACTTGCCCAGCAGGGCGAAGGTCAGGCGGCTGTTGGTGTGGAGCAGGCGCATATACGTGGCGTTGGACAGGCGATACAACTGCGTGGGGCCCACCGCCTCGGCGCAGGCCACGTAGTTGGGGGTGTCCATCAGCATCATCGCCTCGGCGAAGGTCTGCCGCTCGCCGATCACTTCAAAGACCTTTTCCTGGCCGTCCGGGGTCAGGCGATAGATCTTCACCGCGCCGGCAATCACAAAGTAAAAGCCATCGGCCGGCTCGCCCTGGCGGAACAGCGGCTCGCCCTTGTCGACACTGAGCAACTGACTGCTGGCCATCAACTCATCCATCTGCTCTTCGTTGAGCGGCTCGAACAGGTGATGGCTGCGCAGGATCTGATGATGCACGCGGTGCAAAACCCGGGGCGCATCCTTGGAGCAGGCCAGGGACGGGATCATACAAGCCACAACGACAGGCCACTGGCCGCCGCCATCATCGAACCGAGGATCACGAACCAGGCCAGGGGCTGGATGACTTTTTTCATGGTGACTCCGTGGGGGCAGTAATAAGGGATAACCGGGTAGAGCAAGAGCTGGGCCAAGGCACGGGCCGTGTAAAACCTGGGCTGTAGCGCCTTAAGGGTCAAAATGACCTCGCCTTTAAGGGTTCTTTTAACCCTCTAATGGTCATTTAAACCCTCATAGGCAACGCCAGCTCCCACAGGGGGAGTTCGGCCCGGCCCTTGCAACGCTATTTCTGCAACGGCCCCCAGGATATTGCGCCGCCCAGAAGCCCTGCTTGATCTGCGACAAGGGCCGGGCGCGGGCAATCCCGGATGATCGGGCCGGCAATGACTTGAGGAGTGGTGGTATGCAAGTGCTGGATCGACGCAAGGCTATGTCGATTACCCCGTTGTTTCGCCTGGCTTTCCGGCCGTTTTTCCTCGGTGGCTGCCTGTTGGCGCTGCTGGCGATTCCCCTGTGGCTGCTGGCCCTGGCCGGCGATGCGGGCTGGCAGCCGGCGGGTGGCTGGCTGGCGTGGCATCGCCATGAGCTGCTGTTCGGTTTTGCCCTGGCAATCATCGGCGGGTTCCTGCTGACGGCGGTGCAGACCTGGACCGGTCGCCCCGGCATCAGTGGCGCGCCCCTCGCGGTGCTGGCCGGGTTATGGCTGGGCGCACGCCTGGCGTGGCTGTTCAACCTGCCATGGCCGTTGTTGGCTGTGCTGGAACTGAGCTTTCCCCTGGCGGTCGCCGGGCTGATGGGCTGGACCCTGTGGAAAGTACGGCAACAACGCAACTACCCGATTGTGCTGGTCCTGCTGCTGTTGACCCTGGCCGATGGCCTGTCCCTGTATGGCTTGCTGCGCGCAGATGAAGGCTGGCAGCGCCAGGCGGTGTTGAGCGGGTTGTGGCTGGTGGCGGCGATGATGGGGTTGATCGGTGGCCGGGTGATTCCGTTTTTCACCCAGCGTGGCCTGGGGCGTACTGAAGCCGTGAAGCCCTGGCCGTGGCTGGATTACCTGTTGCTGGGCGGCTCGGCAGGGGTGGCGCTGTTGTACGCCAGCGGCCTGGCATTAACCGCCAGCCTGTGGGTGGGCCTGCTGTTTGGCTTGCTGGGGCTCGGTCATCTGCTGCGCCTGGTACGTTGGCACGACCGTGGCTTGTGGCGCGTGCCGCTGCTGTGGTCGCTGCACCTGGCCTATGCCTGGCTGGCCGTGGCCTGCCTGGGCATGGCGCTGTGGCATTTCGGCGCGCCGCTGAACCCGAGCCTGGCGGTGCATGCGCTGACGGTGGGGGCGATGGGCGGGTTGATCCTGGCGATGATCGCCCGGGTCAGCCTCGGCCACACCGGCCGGCCGCTGACGCCACCCAAGGGCATGACCCTGGCTTTTGCGCTGTTGAACCTGGCCTGCCTGAGCCGGGTGCTGTTGGTGCTGGTCTGGCCGTATGCCGCGCTGTGGCTGGCGGGCCTGTGCTGGACCCTGGGCCTGGGCCTGTATCTATGGCGCTATGCCCCAATGCTGTGGCGCGCGCGGGTTGACGGCCATCCGGGCTAGGAGAACGGCAATGCTCTATTCGTGGTTATTGATTGTGCATCTGTTGGCGGCCATTGCCTTTATCGGCACGCTGTTCTTCGAGGTTTTCATCTGGCACCACGCCCGCGAAGAGTTGGCCTGGTCGGCGCAGTTCACCAGCGAGCAAGCCATTGCCCGGCGCTCGCGGCAGGTGCTGCATGGCGTGGTGGTGCTGTTGTATGGCGCGGGCATCGGCCTGGCCTGGCATTACCGCGGCGTGCTGGGTGCGCCCTGGGCCAGTCATTTTTCCGCGCTGTTGAGCCTGAAGATCGTGTTGGCGCTGAGCATCATCGGGCATTACCTGTTGCTGGCGTACTGGCTGACGCAAAAGCGCCTGAGCCCGCTGCGGGCAGTGTGGATCCGTCGCAGCATCCTTGGGCATATGGTGCTGATCGTGATCCTGGCCAAGCTGATGCTGCGCTGACCCCCTGTGGAGCGAGCAAGCTCGCTCCTTGGGAGGGTTAGGCTGTTAGTGCGCGTACAAACAACACGTCGTTTTCCAGATGAATATGCTCCAGCAAGTCCCCATGAAACACTTCCAGCCCTTGATACAGGGCGCGCCAGGTATTGCACGCGTCGTTGGGCGGCTGGATGCGATTGGTCAGCGCCAGCAACTGCTCCAGGGCCTGGCCGTGTTGTTCATGTTCAAAGCGCATGACCTGGATCGGCGGCGCGGCCTGGGGCCCCATGCCCATTTGCAGCATCGGGAACAGCACCTGTTCCTCCTTGAGCATATGGCCCTCCAGCTCCTGCTCGATATCACGCAGCAAGTCGGCCAGGCCATTGGGGCAGGCCAGGTGGTGACCGTGGACCTGCTCGACGCGGCTGGCCAGGCGGATCAGTTCCGGCAGTTGTTCGCGGTGGCGGGCGTGGTAACGCTGCAGCAAATGCTCGATCAGTTGCGCCTGGGGCAGGCTGTCCGGGGCGATGGCGTTCATCGGGTTTCCTCATCAAGTGAACAGATAGGCCGGTGATTGCATGCCTTGTGCCACCGACAAGTCATTGAAAAAAAGCGATTAATTTTTTGTAGTGGTCAGGATCACCCTGATGCTGCACGGTAGAACCGACCATCCAAGGGTAGTAATGACCATGTTGCGTGAAAGTCTGTCGGCCGATCTGATTGTCGAATTGCCCAACGCGGTGCGCCTGCAACGCCTGGTGCAGACCCTGCGCGAATATTTCCATAGCGGCGCCGTGGGCCTGTTGCGCCTGGACGGCGACGACAGCCTGCGCCCGGTGGCCACGGTGGGGCTGGTGCATGAGGCCCTTGGCCGGCGTTTTGTGATTGCCCAGCACCCGCGGCTGGCGGCGATCATGGCCTCCCGCGAGCCGACCTGGTTCGAGCCCGACAGCCGCCTGCCGGACCCGTATGACGGGTTACTCGATACCCAGGTCGGCGAACCGCTGCCGGTGCATGACTGCATGGGCGTGAGCCTGTTCGTCGAAGGCCGGCCCTGGGGCGCGATTACCCTGGATGCGCTGCATGCCGGGACCTTCGATGCCAATGCCCGCGAGCAACTCAAGCGCTGCACCTTGCAGATCGAAGCCGCGGTGCGGGTCACGCGCCTGGAGCAGGAAAACCGCAGCCTGCGCCTGTCGCGCAGCGAACCGGTGGCGGGCTCACCCAGCGTCGAAGACGGCGAAATCCTCGGCCAGAGCCCGGTGCTGCATCAACTGCTCAACGAACTGGATGTACTCGCTGGCTCAGACCTGCCGGTGCTGCTGCTTGGCGAAACCGGGGTCGGCAAGGAGCTGTTCGCCCGCCGCCTGCATCGCCTGTCGCGGCGCAGTAAAAAGCCGCTGGTGCAGGTCAACTGCGCGGCGCTGCCGGAGTCGTTGGCCGAGAGTGAGTTGTTCGGGCATGTCAAAGGCGCGTTTTCCGGCGCCACCAGCGACCGCGCCGGGCGTTTTGACGCGGCCAACGGCGGCACGCTGTTCCTCGATGAAGTGGGCGAGTTGCCGTTGAGTGTGCAGGCCAAACTGCTGCGTACCTTGCAGAACGGTGAGATCCAGCGCCTGGGCGCCGACAAGCCATTGCATGTGGATGTACGGATCATCGCCGCGACCAACCGCCATCTGCCCGAGAGCATTCGCCAAGGGCTGTTTCGCGCCGACCTGTACCACCGGCTGTCGGTGTACCCGGTGCCGATCCCGGCATTGCGCGAGCGCGGCCACGATGTGCTGCTGCTGGCCGGGCACTTCCTGGAGCTCAACCGCGCGCGCCTGGGCCTGCGCGGCTTGCGCCTGTCACCGGCGGCGGAGCAGGCCCTGCTTGGTTATGCCTGGCCGGGCAATGTGCGCGAGCTGGAACACGTGATCAGCCGCGCTGCCCTCAAGCAGTTGAGCCGTGGCGGCAATCGCAACCAGATCATGACCCTGGAAGCCGAGCTGCTGGATCTCGACAGCGCCACCTTGGCCCAGGCCCCTGTGCCTGAAGTGCCGGCGCCGGCGTTCCAGAGCTTGAGCGATGCGGTGGATGACTGCCAGCGCCAGAAGGTGCGCCAGGCGTTGAGCCTGTCCGGCGATAACTGGGCCAGCGCTGCGCGCATGCTCGGCCTGGACTCCAGCAACCTACACAAACTGGCGCGGCGCCTGGGGCTCAAGTAGCCGGGCTGCGACCCCATGCCGCGGCGCGCAGTTGATCGCGATCAAGGTGCGCAGGCCGTCGGCTGATCAGACTGTGGCGAACTGACCGGAGGTTCGCCCCATGCCCCTTTCCCTGGCGCAGATGCGCCGCAACTACACCCTGTACGGTTTGCGCGATGACCTGGTACAGGACGATCCTCTCGTTCTGTTCGGCCAGTGGCTGGAGCAGGCGCGCAAGACCGAAGTGGCGCCGGTGGAGGCCAACAGCATGGCCCTGGCCACGGTCGATGCCCAGGGCCGCGCCCATTGTCGGATCCTCTTGCTCAAGGGCTTTGGCGCCGAGGGCTTTACCTTTTTCGGCCACTACCAGAGTGCCAAGGGCCAGGAGCTGGCGAGCAATCCCAGCGCCGCCATGACCTTTTTCTGGCCGGGCCTGGAACGCCAGGTGCGCATCGAAGGCACGGTCGTGCGCCTGGCGCCGCAGCTGTCCGACGAGTACTTCAATTCACGCCCCCTGGCCAGCCAGGTGGGGGCCTGGGCCTCATTGCAAAGCCAGCCCCTGGCCCATCGCGCCGAGCTGGAAGGGCGCCTGCGCGAGGTCACCCAGCGCTTTGCCGGGCAACCGCCGCCGCGCCCGGCAGAGTGGGGCGGCTATTGCCTGCAACCCGAGCGCGTGGAGTTCTGGCAAGGCCGCCCCGACCGCCTGCACGACCGCCTCGATTACCGGCGGCACGACGGCACCTGGCAGCGCTGCCGCCTGGCGCCCTGAAGCCGCCTAGAGGTACCTCCTCGGAGGAATAGGCCCGCCGGCCTTTGCGGTGCAGGCTGGGGCTATTGCTCATTTATCCCGGGATTTTCACCATGGCACACCTGACTCAACGCAATTTTGTCTCCCTGAATATCGCCGTACTGACCATCAGCGATACGCGCAATTTTGACAGCGACACCTCCGGGCAAACCCTGTGCGAGCGCGTGCAAGCGGCCGGGCACGCATTGATCGACCGGGGCCTGGTGGTGGACGACATCTACCAGATCCGCGCACGCATTTCGCAGTGGATCGCCGACCCCCAGGTGCAGGTGATCCTCACCACCGGCGGCACCGGCTTCACCGCGCGCGACAATACCCCGCAAGCAGTGCTGCCCTTGCTGGACAAGCATGTCGAAGGCTTTGGCGAGCTGTTTCGCCAGGTGTCCCTGCAAGAGATCGGCATGTCGACCCTGCAATCGCGGGCCCTGGCCGGCATGAGCAACGGCGTGCTGGTGTGCTGCATGCCCGGTTCGCCCGGCGCCTGCCGCACCGGCTGGGACCAGATCCTCCTGGGGCAATTGGACAGTCGCACCGGGCCGTGCAATTTCGCCCCGCACCTCAAGCCCCAGGCCGTGCAAGCGCTACAGCCCTGTGAGGCACGGCCATGAGCACATCGGTGTGTGAAAGCGGCGAACTGATCCCGGTGGATGAGGCCATCGAACGCCTGTTGGCCCAGGCACCGCCACCCCCGTCTACCCAACAGGTGAAAACCGCCCAGGCCCTGGGCCGGGTGTTGGCCAGCGATATCTTTTCCCCGGTAAACCTGCCGGCCTGGGACAACAGCGCCATGGACGGCTACGCCCTGCGCGCCGCCGACCTGCCGGCCGAGGGCGGTTACCTGCGCCTGGCCGGGCGCATCGCCGCTGGCGAGGATGCGGCCACGGCGCTGGGCAGTGGGCAGACCATGCGCATTTTTACCGGTGCGCCCTTGCCGGCCGGGGCCGACACCGTGGTGCCCCAGGAGCGTTGCCGGGTCTACGGCCAACGTATCTGGTGCCCGCCGATGCGCACCGGCGAGCATGTGCGCAAGCAAGGTGAAGAGGTGACCCAGGGCGCTCTGTTACTGCCGGCAGGCAAGCGCCTGCGCGCCCAGGAGCTGGGCCTGCTGGCGGCTGCCGGGCTGGCCCAGGTCAAGGTCTATCGACCGCTGCGGGTGTGCCTGTTGAGCAGTGGTGATGAACTGCGCGAGCCGGGCGATCACCTGGCGCCGGGGCAAATCTACAACAGCAATCGCCATTGCCTGGCCGCGCTGCTGCAAGGCTGGGGCGTGGAGGTACATGACTATGGGGTGATGGCCGACGAACTGGCCGTCAGCCGCGATGCGTTGACCCTGGCGTCCTCGGAATGCGACTTGCTGCTGACGTCTGGCGGGGTGTCGGTGGGCGAGGAAGATCACCTCAAGCAGGCGATCAAGGAGCTGGGGCGCGTTGATTTCTGGCGCCTGGCAATCCAGCCGGGCAAACCCCTGGCCTTTGGCGATGTGGCCGGCAAACCGTGGATCGGCTTGCCCGGCAACCCTTCGGCGGCGCTGATTACCGCGTTGGTGGTGGTGCGGCCGTTTCTGTTGCGTGCCCAGGGTGTGACTGAGGTCACGTCGGTGCTGATGCTACTGCCGGCCGACTTTGCCTGGACCCAGCGCAACCGTCGTCGCCAATACCTGCGCGCCCGCTTGACCCCGGGCATCGATGGCCAGGCGCGGGTCTGCCTGCACCCACGGCAAAGCTCGGCGATGTTGAGCGCAGCGTGCTGGGCCGATGGCCTGGCGATTGTGGAGCGTGAACAGGTGGTGGAGAAGGGCGGCCTGGTGCGGTTCGTGTCTTTTGCCGAACTGATGCAATAACTGCCGGTGGTGACCAATGTGGGAGCGGGCTTGCCCGCGATAGCGGTGTGTCAATCACCATAAATGTCGACTGGTAGGCCGCCATCGCGGGCAAGCCCGCTCCCACACAAGCCTGCTGCTATGCAAGTGCGATAACTTTTCTGATGAGGATCAACCATGCAACTGGTCTGCCCGGCAGGCAATCTGCCTGCGCTTAAAGCCGCCGTGCGCCAAGGTGCCGATGCGGTGTATGTGGGGTTTCGCGATGACACCAACGCCCGGCATTTTGCCGGGCTGAACATGGACGACAAGCAGTTCGACGGCGCCGTCGCCCATATCCGCCAGCACCAGCGCAAGCTGTATGTGGCGGTCAACACCTACCCGCAGCCCAAGGGCTGGGAGCGCTGGCAACGGGCGGTGGACCGTGCTGCCGACCATGGCGTGGATGCGCTGATTGCCGGCGATCCGGGTGTGCTGCAGTACGCCAGTAGCCGTCACCCGCAGATGGCCTTGCACCTTTCGGTACAGGGCTCTGCGACCCATGCGGCGGCCTTGCAGTTCTATGCCGAGCGCTACGGTATCCGCCGTGCGGTGCTGCCTCGGGTGCTGTCCCTGGCCCAGGTCAAGCAGGTGGCTGCCAGCAGTTCGGTGCCGATCGAGGTCTTCGGTTTCGGCAGCCTGTGCATCATGGCCGAGGGCCGTTGCCACCTGTCTTCGTACATTACCGGCGAATCGCCGAACCTGTGCGGCGTGTGCTCGCCGGCCAAGGCGGTGCGCTGGAGCGAAGACGCCGACGGCCTGAGTGCGCGCCTGAGCGAAGTGCTGATCGACCGCTACACCCCGGACGAACCGGCGGGCTACCCGACCCTGTGCAAGGGCCGTTTCATGGTCGATGGCAAGCGCTTCCATGCCCTCGAAGAACCCACCAGCCTCGACACCCTGGACCTGATCCCCGAGTTGATCGCCATGGGCGTCGAAGCGGTAAAAATCGAAGGCCGCCAGCGCAGCCCGGCGTATGTCGAGCAAGTCACCGGGGTCTGGCGCGCCGCGCTGGATGCCCACCGCAGCGCGCCACAGCGTTTTGTGGTCAAGGACCAGTGGCGCAGCGTGCTGGCCGGTCTATCCGAAGGCAGCCAGACCACCCTGGGCGCCTACCATCGTTCGTGGCAATGAGGAACCGCACATGAAACTCAGCCTGGGACCGGTGCTGTTTTATTGGGATAAGCAACAACTGGGGCAGTTCTACAGCGAGATGGCCAGCCTGCCGCTGGATGTGATCTACCTGGGGGAAACCGTGTGCTCCAAGCGCCGCGCGTTCAACCTCGACCAGTGGTTGGGCCTGGGCCGCGAATTGCAGTCGGCGGGTCAGGCGCAAATCGTGCTGTCGAGCCTGACCCTGATCGAGGCCGCGTCGGAGCTGTCGAGCCTGCGCCGCCTGTGTGACAACGGCGAGGTGCTGGTGGAAGCCAATGATATGGGCGCCGTGCAACTGCTTGCCGAGCGCAAGTTGCCCTTTGTCGGCGGCCCGGCCTTGAACCTGTATAACGGCCACGCCCTCGTGCAGTTGCTGGATGCGGGGATGATGCGCTGGGTGCCGCCGGTGGAATGCTCGGCCACGCTGATTGGCGATGTGCTGGAGCAGGTGCAGGAACTGGGCCGGCCGTTGCCGCAAGTGGAAGTGTTCGCCTATGGGCATCTGCCCCTGGCCTATTCGGCCCGCTGCTTTACGGCGCGGGCGCAAAACCGGCCCAAGGATGACTGCCAGTTCTGCTGCCTCAACTACCCCGATGGCATGGCCTTGACCAGTCAGGAGGGGCAGGCACTGTTCACGTTAAATGGCATCCAGACCATGTCGGCGGATGTCACCAACCTGCTGGCCGACTACCCAGGATTGGTCAGTTGCGGCGCTGACTTGTTGCGCCTGAGCCCACGGGCGCAAGGCATGGTGGGTATCGTCGAAGCCTTTGACCGGGTGCGCCAGGGCGCCACGCCGCCGGTGTTTGTCGAAGGCTGCAATGGTTACTGGCATGGCCAGGCCGGGATGTTGCGGGTCGAGGAGGTGGGGCTGTGCTGAATCGCAAGCAATGGCTGCTCAAGGGCGCCGACCGCTTACTGCCGCTGATGCGCAAGGTGCCTTTTGTGGTGCAACGCCTGGCCTTGCAACAGGCGCTGAATCGCTGCCTGGCCGAGCCCTTGCGCGATGGCGGCTTTGAACTGCTGCGCGGGCGCTGGATGTGCCTGCGCATTCCCGACCTGGGCTTGCGCTGGTACCTGACCCTGGGGCGCGAAGGGCTGCGCATTGCCGAGCGGGCCGAGGCCCAGGTGACCATCAGCGGTAACTGGCGCGAGTTCCTGTTATTGGCCAGCCGCCAGGAAGACCCGGACACCTTGTTCTTCCGCCGGCGGCTGGTGATCGAGGGGGATACGGAGTTGGGGTTGGGCCTGAAGAACCTGATCGACAGCCTCGACCCGGAGGTGTTGCCGCCCTGGTTGTGGCGCAATCTGGAACGGGCCGGCAAAGGCCTGGCGGCCTGAGAGAGCGCTGGCGCAGATGCACCCTGTGGGAGCGGGCTTGCCCGCGATTACGATGTGTCAGCAATAAATTAATTGGCTGACACACCGCCATCGCGGGCAAGCCCGCTCCCACATTGGGAAGATGCCGGGTTCAAAAAAGGTGAGCTATTGCTCCATCGCCTGCAAGATTCTATGGGCCGCTTTCACCCGTTCGGCATTGGGGTAGTTCTTGTTTGCCAGGATCACTACGCCGATGCCTCTGCTCGGTACATAAGCGATATAGGCGCCAAAGCCGCCGGTCGAGCCCGTCTTGTTCACCAGGGTGTCGGCGCGCAGCGGCTGGGCGGGTGTCAGCCATTCGACCGGGTGCGGCTCCATGGCCATGGGCGTTGAGTTGCCTTCGACCAGGGCGTCGACACTCAGCGGGTAGGCGTACATCTCCCAGCCAAGCCCTTGGGTGGTGCCTTCGACCGTGTAATAACCCGTGTGCGTGGCGGCAATCGCCTGTTGTAGCGACTGCTCCAGCGACGTCGGGTGCATGTTCAGCGCCATGTAGCGAGCCAGATCGGCAGGGCTGGTCTTCACCCCGTAGGCTTCGCTGTCCAGCGCCCCTGGGCTGACGCGCACCGGCTTGCCGGCCTTGTCGTAGCCCTGGGCATACAGGCCCATTTGTGCCTTGGGCACCGTGAGATAGGTGTGCTTGAGGCCGAGCTTGGGCAGCAGGGTCTGTTCCATTGCCACGTCGAAAGGTTGTTGCAGGCTGTGCGCCGCCAGATAGCCGAACAAGCCCAGGCTGGGGTTGGAGTATTGGCGCTGGGTGCTGGGGGCGAAAGCGGCTTTCCAGTGCTGGAAGTAGCCGATCATCTGCTGGGCATTGTCCGCCTCGCCGGGGAACTGCAACGGCAGCCCGCCTGCGGTGTAGGTGCCCAGTTGGAGCACGCTGATGTGATCGAACAGGCTGCCGCGCAAGGCTGGCAAGTAGTCGCTGGCTGGGGCAGAGAGCTTGAGCTTGCCGGTGGCTTGGGCATAACCGGCCAGGGTGGCGGCGAAGGTCTTGCTCACCGAGCCGATCTCGAACAGGGTGTTTTCGCTGACGGGCTGCTGGCTGTCCTTGGCCGCGATACCGTAGTTAAAGTATCGGGCCTTGCCGTCCTGCACGATGGCGACTGCCAGGCCGGGAATGGCCTGTTGCTGCATCAGCGGCTTGACGGTGGTGTCCACCACCTGGCGCAGATTGTCGGCGGCCATGCAGTTGCCGGCGCCGATCAATAGGCTGAGAATCGTGACGTTGCGCACGTGTTGGTACATGATGAGGTCGCTTCCATGAGGATGATCGGGTGTCTCGCGGCCTGCGCAGGCGTGGCCAAGATAGGCAGTTTTCCGGCCCTGGACAACCGATGATATCTCGCACCAGTCATTAGAAAAATTTGGGCTTAAACCATGTTGCGTTCCCATCTGCCCCTTAACGCACTGCGCGCCTTCGAGGCATCTGCCCGGCATTTGAGTTTTACCCGGGCGGCCATCGAACTGTGTGTGACCCAGGCGGCGATCAGTCACCAGGTCAAGAGCCTGGAGGCCCAACTCAACGTCACCCTGTTCAAGCGCCTGCCCCGTGGCCTGATGCTCACCCGCGAAGGGGAGACGCTGTTGCCGGTGCTGCGCGAGTCCTTCGACCGCATCGCCCAGACCCTCGGCCAGTTCCAGGCCGGGCATTACCGTGAAGTGCTGACGGTGGGGGCCGTGGGCACGTTTGCGGTGGGCTGGCTGCTGCCGCGCCTGGCGGACTTCCAGGCGCGCTCCCCGTTTATCGACTTGCGCCTGTCGACCCATAACAACCGCGTGGATGTGGCGGCCGAGGGCCTGGATTATGCGATCCGCTTTGGCGCTGGCGCCTGGCATGGCACCCACGCCTGTGAGTTGCTGGCGGCACCGCTGACGGTGTTGTGCGTGCCGGCGATTGCCCGCCAGTTGCATGGCCCGGGTGATGTATTGAAACACACGCTGTTGCGCTCTTACCGGGCGGATGAATGGAACCTCTGGTTCCAGGCCGCAGGCTTGCCCGCCGACACCCTGGTGCCGCGCAGTATCGTGTTTGACTCGTCCCTGGCAATGATGGAAGCGGCGTTGCAGGGCAGTGGCGTGGCATTGGCACCGGCGATGATGTTCTCGCGGCAGTTGGCCCAGGACGTGATCCGCCAGCCCTTTGATATCGGCATCAGCACCGGCAGCTACTGGCTGACGCGCCTGCAGTCACGCGCTGAAACCCCGGCAATGCTGGCGTTCAAGCAATGGCTGCTGGAGCAGGTGACGAACCTGTAGGCGCCTGGCTTGCTGGTGACGATGGCGTCCGAGAAGCCACCGCCGCAATTACACGAGGTATTTACGGAACCAGCCCAAGGTACGCTCCCAGGCCAGGTTCGCCGCAGCATCGTCGTAGCGCGGGGTCGAGTCGTTGTGGAAGCCGTGGTTGGCCCCTTTGTAGATATACGCTTCATAGGTCGTGCCAGCGGCCTTCAACGCCGCCTCATAGGCCGGCCAGCCTTCGTTGATCCGCGTGTCCAACTCGCCGAAATGCAACATGATCGGTGCCTTGATCTTCGGTACATCCTTGGCCTCGGGTTGGCGACCATAGAACGACACCGCCGCGCCCAGTTCCGGGTAGGCCACGGCCGCCGCATTGGTCACGCCTGCGCCATAGCAGAAGCCGGTGATGCCCACCTTGCCGGTGCTGGCGTCATGGTTCATCAGCCACTCAATGGCGGCAAAGAAGTCATTCATCAGCTTGGTCGGATCGACGGTCTGTTGCAGTGCCACGCCTTTTTCATCATTGCCGGGATAGCCGCCCACCGAGGTCAGGCCATCGGGTGCCAGGGCGATAAACCCGGCCTTGCCCAGGCGCCGCGCGACATCTTCGATATAGGGGTTGAGCCCACGGTTTTCGTGGACCACCACCACCGCCGGGAGCTTGCCGCTGGCCTTTGCCGGACGCACCAGGTAACCACGCACCTGGCCGTTGCCCTTGGGCGAAGGGTAGGTGACGTAGTCGGCAACGATGTCCGGGTCGGTGAACTTCACCTGTTCGGCCAGGGCGTAGTTGGGGCTCAGGGAGGCCAGCAGCGCCGAGGCGGTCAGGCCGCCAAAGGTGAACAGGGCCGCACGGTCGAGAAACTCGCGACGGTTGATCTTGCCGTGGGCATAGCCGTCGTAGAGTTCCAGCAGTTCGGGGGCAAAGTCTTTGGCGGTCAGGCGCGTCATCGTCAGGTTCCTTTTTTCGGCACGTGGCGTTGAATGTAGACCATTCTCAGGCGGGCCGGCCATGGGCCGTCGCCGCCAGTTGCCCGATATCGACGCGCACGAAGATCGAGTCGCCAATCGCCGTCAGCACATCGCCTGCATACACCTCGCAGACCACGCGGCTCTTGCGCCCGACTTCGCCCTCGACCCTGGCGCGCAGGGTCAGTGGCACGCCCATGGGGGTGGGCTTGATGAACTTGATGCCCAGGTTGCCGGTCACGCAGTCGATGCGCGGCAACTCACCCGGTTCGCGCTGTTCGGCGCGGTAGTGGTAGGCCATGGCGGTCCAGTTGGAGTGGCAATCGACCAGCATGGCGATCAGGCCGCCGTAGACCAGGTCGGGCCAGCCGCAGTACTGGGCGTCGGGCAGGTGCTCGGCAACGATATGCACGCCGTCCGCATCCCAGCGGCTCTTGATCTGCAGCCCGTGGGCATTGCCCGGGCCGCAGCCGTAACAGACGCCATCTGGCGCGGTGGTGTCTTGCAGGGAAGGGGTGGGCATCGTGGATCCTTATTGTTCTTGGGCCAATCCACGAGCCTAAAGGCCTACGCCCCTAACGCGCAAACTTCTTCGCTCCGGCCACGCAGGCAATCACCGCGACGGTCACGGCCAGCATGCCCAGGCTCACCTGTTCATGCAGCAGGCCGGCCGCCAGCGCCAGGCCGAAAAACGGTTGCAGCAATTGCAATTGGCCGACCGCCGCGATGCCGCCCTGGGCCAGCCCGCGGTACCAGAACACAAAGCCGATCAACATGCTGAACAGCGCTACGTAACCCAGGCTCAACCAGGCTGGCAGGCTGATCCCGGTGAAGGAGGCGGGGGCCAGCAGCAAGGTCAACGGCGCCACCACCGGTAGCGATATCACCAGCGCCCAGCAGATCACCTGCCAGCCGCCGAGGCTGCGTGACAGCGTGGCCCCTTCGGCATACCCCAGCCCGCACACCAGCACCGCCAACAGCATCAGCAGGTCACCGGCGGGCGCGGCGCTCAGGCCCTGGGCCAGGGCGTAGCCCATCACCAACAGGCTGCCGAGGATCGAAAACAGCCAGAACACCGGGCGCGGCCGCTCGCCGCCGCGCAGTACGCCGAACACCGCCGTGGCCAGGGGCAGCAAGCCGATAAACACGATGGAATGGGCTGAAGTCACGTACTGCAAGGCCAGGGCGGTGAGCAACGGGAAACCGATCACCACCCCCAGAGCGACAATCAGCAACGGCCCCCACTGGTGGCGCGCCGGGCGTTTTTCCCGGAACAGCCACAACAGGCCCAGGCCCAGCACTGCGGCGATACTGGCCCTGGCCACGGTGAGAAACACCGGTTCAAATTCCAGCACCGCCAGGCGCGTGGCGGGCAACGAGCCGCTGAAAATCAGCACGCCGATCAAGCCATTGATCCAGCCGCTGCGGCTGTGTTCGGGGGTGATCATCCGGGAGGTCTGTTCCATGCAGGGGGTGCTCGTAGGGGGAGGGTTGCGTTGCGGGCATCCTAGGGCTGAAGATTGGGGCAATCAAAAAATTGTCATGGATACATCGCCCATGCCCCGTGCCCGTTACAAGTCGTTGGTGGATACCTTTGCCCGGGATATCCGTGCGGGCACCCTGGTGCCCGGCACCCGCCTGCCCACCCACCGGCAACTGGCAGCCAGCCATGGCCTGGCCCTGGCCACGGCCAGCCGGGTGTATAGCGAGCTGGAGGCCATGGGCCTGGTCAGCGGCGAGACCGGGCGTGGCACCTTTGTGCGGGAAATCGCCCTGGCACCCGGGCAGGGCAGTGGCCAGATGGCGGTGGCGGCGGGCATGCTCGACCTGAATTTCAACTACCCGTCGTTACCGGGCCAGGCCGACCTGCTGCGCACGGCCTTGCGCCAGCTGGCGTTGTCCGGCGACCTGGAAGCGTTGCTGCGTTACCAGCCCCATGCCGGGCGCGCCCATGAACGGGCGGCCATGGCCCGGCATCTGCTGCACCGTGGCTTGAGTGTCGCGGCCGAGCAGGTGCTGATGGTCAGCGGTGCGCAGCACGGTTTGGCGGTGGTGATGATGGCCTTGCTCAAGCCGGGCGATGTGATTGCGGTGGATGCGTTGACCTATTCCGGTTTCAAGGTGCTGGCCGAGACCTTGCACCTGGAAATCGCCGCGATCCCGGTCACACCGACCGGCCCTGATCTTGCGGCGCTGCAACAGTTGTGTCGCCGCCGGCCGGTGCGGGCGCTGTACTGCATGCCGACCTTGCACAACCCGCTGGGTTGGGTGCTGGGCATCGAACAGCGCGAGCAACTGGTGCGCATCGCCCGTGAGCATGAGCTGATCCTGATCGAAGACGCCGCCTACGCCTTCCTCGCCGAGCAGGCGCCGGCACCGCTGGCGCAATTGGCGCCGGAACGCACGGCGTATGTGGGCGGCCTGTCGAAGAGTGTCGCCACCGGCCTGCGCGTGGGTTTCGTCGCCGCGCCGCTGGCATGGGTGCCGGCGTTGGAGCGCACAATCATGGCCACCGTGTGGAATGCGCCCGGAGTGATGACGGCCATTGCCGCAGGCTGGGTCGACGATGGCACGGTGCTGCAACTGGAGGCGCAAAAGCGCACGGACGCCAAGGCCCGGCAGGCGTTGGCGGCGCAGGTGTTGGCCGGGCTGGATTACATTGCCCATCCCGCGTCGTACTTTTTGTGGCTGCCACTGGGCGAAGAGGCCCGGGCGGATCAGATCACCATGGCGCTGGCGCGCGAGCATATTTCGGTGTCCACGGCCGAGCCGTTTTCGGTGTCAGCGCAGGTGCCCCATGCGATTCGCCTGGCGTTGGGCTCGGTGGAAAAAAACGCCCTGCGTGGGGCGTTGCTGAAGGTGCGATGGGTGGTGGCGGGGTATTGAGGTCTACGCACGGACCGTTGGCCCCGCATCGCAACTGCGATCCGGGGGCCAACGGTGTCACCGCTGCGATTCGCTCAGGCAGTGAGCCACGAATGCTCGGCACCGATCTTGACGTTGAACTGGTGGAAAAGCGGTATGTAGTGCTTCTTCGCTTTCTGAACGTTCAGGCCCAGGAGAGCTGGCGGCGTAATCCCTTTGCTTTCGTAGTTTTTACGTAAATCGGCGTTGACATCCGTGAGTGGCCCGGATGGGATAAATTTTTTACCGACATACTCATATTTTGTGGCAAGTTTGTCGAAGCCCAGGCCGTACATATCAGGTCGTTTTGACTTTAAGACGTCATTAAACAGGTTGGGACCCACCGTCTCGAAGATCTTGCGCTCATAGGTTTCAAATTCAGGGGTGTATTGGATCTCGCCATCGGCGTCCTTGACGGCCTTGGGCCGATTGGTGGTGAAATAGGCCTTGTTGTCGGCAAATTTTTTGTGCATCTGGGCAGACATTTCTTTAAGCAACGGGTTACCAGGCTGTGTTGCAAAGCTGCTGGTGTTGTAGAACGGTCTGTAATCGGTAAGTTTATGGAGAATAGGCCTGTTGAGGAGGATGTCATTCGACCCCGCCTGCAATATGTCACTGCCGACATCGGCTTGAATGATGTCATCGGTGTCGAGATAGGCCCCCCCGTATTTGTCCATTATCGGATAACGTGCGACGTCCGAGGCAGCCGCCAGGTTCTGCCCGTGTCCTTTGCGAAAGTGGCTGTACATATCACTGTTTTTAAATTGTTTGAAAACGTCGTCGTCATTGAGGTTTGCCACGTTCAGGCCTGGGGCTTTGCGCGCCAGGTCACTTTTGATTTTCTGGAAAACGGCTGGGTTATCCGCATCGACATGCAGGATGGATTTATACCCCGATGCTTTGACTGCATTGTGGGCCATGTTTTTGACCAAATGGGGCGGGATATCTTGACCAGCCCAAAAATAATGAAGTTCTTTGGGGATGGGCTTTAGATCTTTGGGCAGACTTACGTTTGCCGCAGCGGGGACATCAACAAACTGGAATCTGTGGGCGTCGGCTTGCTTGGCTTGTTTAAGTTCTTTGAACGTTCCCCGCTGCCATTTGCCTTTGCCGCTTCGCCAGAAATACGTATGGCTGCTCCCCTCTACACCCGTCGAGAGGTTGGTGGCTTTCCAGGCACCGGCTGAACTGTCGAAGGTGACGCCATGATCTACGCCCTTGTAATTGAGGGCAAAGGGGGACTTTGCATGACTGGTCGTTTTGATATCGTCCATCGGCACTACGTAGGTCGTGTCGTCGAGTTTCCACGGCGTTGGCGCATTTCCCGCCCCCCCCGGTAGGCGTGCGGACCTGGAGGTGGGCTCCCATCCGGCAGCGCCCAGATCCCTGACCGGTATATCGGGCGCGGCGCGGGCGGGATGCCGGATGATGCGCTGGCCATCCTTCACCTGGGATTCATAGAGTATCTCGTCGACCTTTACATATTCTTTTTTACTTCGGCCTACATACACATTGCCTTGTAACCCCTTGGTTGACAGTTCGTCCGGCGCTACGTGTCTGGATTCATAACCCACCAGATCGGCGTCCACCGGCCTTATCTCGCCACTGGCCGCTACCCGGCTTGGTTTGAAATCCTTCAGCGGGGGGCCGAAGGCGCGTTTCTTCACGGCATCGTACTGATGCCAATTGCCCTGAAAGAGGACGGCATTGCCCTCGACAATCCCTTGCCCCGCCTTGAACGTACCGCTGGCTGCCAAGCCGTGCTGCTGGCTGGCGGCCCGTGTCACATCATCGCTGCCCAGGGATGGCAAACGATTGAGGTCGGTTGACTGGAGAGGGGCGATGGAGAAGTCCTCCAGCGCTTTGCCGAACGCTTGTTGGGTACGCGGATTGAAGGCGTACCACCGTTGTGTGGCCTCGTCGAACTTGGCCAGGATTCCATTGCGCTTTGGGCTGTTGAGTGCCTTGAATGTGCCTTCAGCGAGATCGGGTCTTTTTGCCAGTTCAAGCAGGTTGACACTCCGGTAGGAACCGCGCAGTTGCTTGACCCCCTTATAGGCGGCAATGCCCCCTTGGCGCACGAGGTCATCAATACCGCTCAAGGGGTTTAGCGCACCCACCGCCGCCCGGCCGAGGATCTTCACGCCATGCCCGACCTTGGCCAATGCCGAAGCCCCGGTGGATAAAGCCTTCGCCCCCTTGGCGGCGGCCCCCAGGCCGACCGCGAAACCAAAGATATCGAAGGCCAGGTCGGCAATGCCGCCGGGAACGTCGCCGGCGATGAACTTGGTGATCGCTGACCTGAGCGGGATCAGGTTGAGTACAAATTCTTCGATTTTCTTATAGGTGGGGACTTCAGTATCAAACGTCGTGGCTCCCTGGGCGTACTTTTTCACCTCCGGCAGATCCATGTCCTTGATCACGGCATCCACGATATAGCGGGTCCTGGCACTGCCAAAGCTGTCAGGCGTGCCTTGCGCACCTTGGTGTTCATCCGTGATCCCGGCGGCATACTGCCCCTCAGGCTTGATCACGTCATATAACTTACCCGGGGTAGGGGAAAAGCCGCCGCTTGGACGGGTCTCATCATAAGTCTGGCCTGGGCGCTGGGTGATGGTGCCCTTCGACCGGTCGATTTCATAGGTCATGACGTTGCCGCCGCGCTTGGTCTCAACCAGCAGGGCTCCCGGGGCAACCCGCCGGACACGGTCCTCTTTGTAGTAGTCACTTTCCTTGCGGATGGTGATTTCACCAAACTCGAGATTTTTCCGATCTTCCAGCGGCAGTTTGGAAATAAGGTGTTTGATCTGCGCAGACGTCGTTTTTGTAACGGCGTTGGAGTAATCCGTAAAGGCCTTGTCGAATGGCTCTTGCGGGCCCGGCAGTGTTTGAAGGGTGGCCAGGACATCGTCAATTTTTATTGCCGCCTCTGAAGAGACCCAGGCTGCAGGAGCGCCAGCCGTTTTCGTCGGGATGAGTCCGGCAGTAATCGCGTTAAAAAACTGATTTGTTGTCTCCTTCCATTCATCGGATGAGTCGGGTGCTGCGCGCAGACCTCGGCCATCCCTGTACAGATCCAGGATCGAATAAGGTCCAGGAAAGTGCCTGCTGGAGGGCGTCGAGGTGATGCATTTTTTTTCAAACAGTGCCGGGTCCATGTCCGGCAGGGCTTTTTTCAACTGTTCCAGCGCCATGGCCTTGGCTGATGGCAGATCCCCTATTTGCGTTTCAGCCGCCTCTCTGAGCTCGCTGATTTGCGCATCGAAGGCCTTGCGCACCGCCGTCATGGCCGCGTCGGTCGTTGGAGGGGCCATGCCGTTGGCAACCGCCCAGTGCTTGATGGCTTGGTTCTGGGCGGCATATTCAATGCGCCGTTCGTCATCGGTGATCGGTGCAATGCTGCCTTCGAGCATGACGTGCGCATAACTCATCGCCGCCGTCGCCCCGGGCGCTTTGGCTTCGATACGGGCGACGGCGGTGGCAAAGCTGACCCAGCTGTGGGTGCCGATGACCACCTGCTCGGGCACACCCTTGACCAGGAATTCCGGGGCCCGGCTGGCGAGCATCAGGTGGGCGTGTACCGATGCAACCGGGGCTGGGGTCTTGCCGGGGACGGTCAGGTGATCGGTCACCTCCTGGAGGACCGTTGATGCGGACTTGCCTTGATTATCAGATGAGAACAATTGATAGCCTTCAATATTGGCCCTGTCCCCAGCCTCATGATTGTTGCTCCCCACACTCAAGGCGGCCAGCAGCCAGTCGGCCGCACTGCCTTTGATGGCGCGCGCCTCGAAGGTGGCCTGGAGGGCCTGGCCCAGCGCCTCGCCCCTGGGTGACTTGAGCAAGCTGTCGATCAACGGTCGCGGGTTACGCTGTTCCTCAGGCGTGAGGGGCCGGTTGTTCAGGAGATACGCCAGGACGCTGTCAAACGGGCTCAACGCGATATCGCCGACTTTACCCGCGCGCAGGTCTTGCCTGAGCTGTTCCTGGCGGCCCGGGTCAAGGGGGACGGGCCAGGACAGGGCGCCGCCCAGGTTGCCATGGGCGGGAGCCTTGGGCTGCGCAGTGGAGAGGGCGGTGGCCAGGTTCAGCAGTTGTTCGTCAGTACTGGGGATATCCCAGCCATGGTCCTCCAGCAATTGCAGCAGGCTGACAGTGCCCGATTGGCCAGTGTTGTCTGGCTGGTAGGTACTGTCGACGTCCAGATCGATCCTGGTCCTTTTCAATTCATCCTTGATGTGCCCCACATCCTCGCTGTCCGTTTTTACTGCGCTTGCCAGATGACGCAGGCTGGCGCTGGCGTTGTGCCGGTTGTGAATATCGCCCACCGCGGCTCTCTGGTTCTGGAGTTCGCCTTCGCTGCGCGCTTTGATCAAACCGGCTGAGGTGTTCGGGTCAAGTTTTGTAAAGCCCTGGTTTCGGTCGATTTGCGCAGCCTGCCGGTGCAGCGCAGGGCCTCTAAGGCCCCGGGGTTCTGTATAAAAGCCCCCGACCACCTCATACGGAACCGGCTCGTCGATATCGGTGGCTGGCGGGGTGAAGGTCATATCGGCGTTACCCGCAGCAATGACTTGCCCGGCCTGGAGGACAGGCACGTTGATCGCAGCCCAGTGAGGGTCGTCTTGCCCGATAGTGTGGCGCTTCTGTGTGGGATCAAGGTGGTGCTGGAGCGTAAAAGAGAGGCTGCCGGATGCCGGATTGAGTTTGAACGACTGGGTATTGATGCCTTTGTCTTTAATCCATTGCCGGACTTCTGGCGATTTGAAGGCGTGCCGCAACTGCTCCCACCATTGGCCGAATGTGGAGTCGGGGGGGATAGGGCTGATAGTGACAGGGCTCTCTTGCGGGGCGGCCTGGAGCAGGGCCGAGTGATACGCCATGGCCAACGTGTGATCGCCTTTTTCGCGGGCGCTTTGGGCCGGCTCGGCTGGCGCCGTGGCAGGGGCGTCGCGGGTTTGTCGCGAAAGCGTTTGCAGCGGTGGCGTGTTGAGTGAGGGCAGCGGTTGGCGTTGCGCGCTATGGAGATGGGCAATCGTGTGCATAAGGTCTGTGGCCTGAAGGTTCGAGAATGGGCCCGGCGCGAACAGCTACCGTGGCGTTAGCCTTGTGTAGCGGTTTCCCTCAAGTTGATTCCCTTGCTTTGGCCGTTGGTGATTTACCTTATATGTCGGCTAGCCGGCCTGGGCCGGCCCTTTCGACGTCTTTATCAAGGAGGGCGAAGAAAGACGGCTCCACGTCGTCAATAAGCGGTTTTTATGTGGTTAATGTTTGATATCGGTCAATTTTGTTTGGTTTTATGACTGAGCGGCGCTGGTTAAGCGCAGCATGGCCTTAAAAATCGGGGTGGATCAGGTCTAAATGTCTATAAAAGTAACGTAGTTATAAGTGGTTGTGTATTTTCGTAGCGATTTTTATGCCTGTCGCCAAATTCACAGTAACGTCTTTTTGACAGAATCCGCTGTGTGCGCAACGGACCGGTCAATCTTTCCACGTTATGTTTAAAGCCTGGGTGCCAATAAATATTAGGCATCTGCATGGCTACAGCGGTGTGTCCTGCCGCCGCCCCCTTGAGCCGTGAGTGAACTGCCGTGGTCAATCGGTCATTCCAACCCCGATTCGGTCAGTGGCATATGCCCTGCACCCACCCATGGCAATACAGGCGCTCACTTCACCCATAGGCTTGATCATGACAAAACCCTTCCCGAATCAGAGCGGTATCTACGACGTCATCGTTGTGGGCGGTGGCGTGGTGGGATGCGCGATGGTCCGGCGCTTTACCCTGGAGGGCGCGCGGGTGCTGTTGCTGGAAAAAAGCCCGGATATCCTGTCTGGGGCGAGCAAAGGCAACAGCGCGATCCTGCACACCGGCTTCGATGCGCCCACCGGCAGCCTGGAGCTGCAATGCATGAAGGATGGCTACCAGGAGTACCTGCAGATTCATCAGCAGATGGCACTGCCGCTGCTCAAGACCGGCGCGATGGTGGTGGCCTGGAATGACGAGGACCTGGGCAAGCTGCAAGGCATCGTCGAGCAGGCGCACGCCAACGGGGTGGCCGATGTCAGCCTGATTGGCCGCGAGCGGGTGCGCGCCCTGGAGCCGAACCTGGCCCACACCGCCCTGGGCGCGGTCGAGGTGCCCGGCGAGTTCCTGATCGACCCGTGGTCGGCGCCCCTGGGCTACCTGCTCCAGGCGCTGATGCATGGGGCGCAGGTGCGCTTCAATACCGAGGTCAACGGCGGGTATTTCGATGGCGAACTCTGGGCCCTGGAGACCACCAACGGGTTTATCCGTGGTCGTACGATCATCAACTGCGCCGGGTTGTTCGGTGATGTGCTGGAGCAACAGTTGCTGGGCGCCTCGAGCTTCTCCATTCACCCGCGCAAAGGTCAGTTCGTGGTGTTCGACAAGGCCGCTACACGCTATCTGGGCAATATCATCCTGCCGGTGCCCAATGAACGCACCAAGGGCATCGTGCTGACCCGCACGGTGTACGGCAACCTGCTGGTGGGGCCGACCGCCGAAGAACAGGACGACCGCCTGCACGCAAGGCTCGACAGCGACGTGCTGCGCCAACTGGTGGACGCTGCCGTCGAACGGATTCCTGCGCTCGACGGCATGCCGGTCACCGCCACCTATGCCGCGCTACGCCCGGCCACGGAGAAGAAGGAGTACCGGGTGCAGCGGGTCGAAGGCAAGAACTGGATCAGCGTCGGCGGCATCCGCTCCACCGGCCTGACGGCGGCGCTGGGCATTGCCCGGCACGTGTTCAGCCTCTATCAGCGCGAGCACACGCCGGTCCCTGAGCCCAGCCTGCAATGGCCCACGCTGCCCAACCTCGCCGAACATTTGCCGCGCGATTACCAGCGCCCGGGCTACGGCGAAATCGTCTGCCACTGTGAAATGGTGACCCAGCGGGAAATCCAGAATGCCTTGGCCAGCGCATTGCCGCCCGGCGACCTCGGCGGCTTGAAGCGCCGCACGCGGGCCTGTATGGGGCGCTGCCAGGGGTTTTATTGCGGGGCGCGGGTGGCTGAGCTGAGCGCGGGTCATCTGGCGGTTCCCCTTGCAACAGGTGTTTGTCATGCAGCCCATTGAAGTCGAAAACATTGATGTCGCGATTATCGGTGGCGGGCCGTCGGGGCTGTCGGCGGCGATCACCTTGCGCAAGCTGGGCGTTGGCACGGTGGTGGTGATCGAGCGTGAGCCCGAGGCGGGTGGGATCCCACGCCACTGTGGGCACCCGCCCTTTGGTTTGCGAGAATACGGCCGGGTCTACACGGGGCCGGCGTATGCGCGCAAAAACGTCGCGCAGGCGTTGAAGGCCGGGGTGCAGATCCGCGTCAAGCACGCGGTGACGCAGATGGGCCCGGGCGGGCGCCTGGAGGTGGTCAGCCCGGAGGGTGCCCGGGTGATCCAGGCGCGGCGGGTGCTGATCGCCACCGGGGCCCGGGAAACGCCGCGCTCGGCGCGCCTGCTGGGCGGCGATCGCCCGCTGGGGGTGATCAATACCGGCGCGTTCCAGTCCTACCTGTACCTGGAGCACCTCAAGCCCTTTGAACGCCCGTTGATCGTCGGCACCGAGCTGGTCAGCCTGTCGGCGGTCATGAGTTGCCGGCGTGCCGGGATCCGGCCGGTGGCGATGATCGAGGCCAACCCGCGGGCCACGGCGCGTTGGCCGCTGTCGCTGTACCCACGGCTGTGTGGCGTGCCGATGCATTTTGGCGCGCAGCTCCTGGAAATCCATGGCACCGGGCGGGTGGAGGGCGCGACGGTACGCCTGGCCGATGGGCAGACGCAGACTTTCGATTGTGACGGCGTGCTGCTCACCGGCCAGTTCATCCCGGAATCGAGCCTGGTGCGCTTGAGCGAGTTGCGCCTGGACCCGAACAGCGGCGGCCCGCATATCGATCAATACGGGCGTTGTTCCGACCCTGTGTACTTTGCGGCGGGGAATCTGCTGCGTCCCGTCGAGACGGCAGGTTGGTCGTTTCGCGAAGGCCATAAGATCGCTACGATGATCGCCCGCGACCTGCAGGGGCAATTGCCGCCTGCCGCGCCGGGCATCGAGATTGCCTGCAAGGGCGACGTGAAGCTCTGCGTGCCGCAACGCCTGAACCCGTCTACTGTGGCAGGTCTGCAACACCTGCAACTGCGGGTCAGCCGTGGGGTGAAAGGCCGCCTGGTGGTACGGGCCGATGGCAAGGAAATTTGGGCGCGCGCCGGCAGTTCGCTGCCCGAGCGGCGGATATTGATACCCATCGCCAGCCTGAACCTGCCCCAGGGCGTACAGCAACTGGAAGTCGACTTTGTCGGCCAAGAACAAGACCTGCCGAGGAGTCTTTAACATGCGGATTGCCGCGCTCGATCAAGGCACCACCAGCACCCGTGTGTTGGTGGTGAGTGACAATGGGTCAGCTGATATCCAGCTTTCGCTGCGCCATCAGCAACACCATCCCCATCCCGGTTGGGTGGAGCACGATCCACTGGAATTGCTCAATAACTTGCAGCGCTGCCTGGAGGCCACCGGCCATGTGGACGCCATCGGCCTTGCCAACCAGGGCGAGAGTTGCCTGGCGTGGGATGCCCAGACCGGCGAGCCGTTGTCCCCGGTGATCGTCTGGCAGGACAATCGCACGTCGGCCGAGATCGCCCAGTTGCGCGGCGACGGCGGCGAAGCCCTGACCCTGGAGCTTGCCGGGTTGCCCCTGGACCCGTATTTTTCGGCGAGCAAGCTGGCGTGGATCGTGCGCAACCTGCCGGCCGCACAGAGCGCATTGCGCGCCGGACGACTGCGCCTGGGCACCACCGATGCGTACTTTCTCGACCGCCTGACCGGGGTCTTTGCCACCGATGTCACCACCGCGTCACGCACCTCGCTGATGAACCTGGCGACCGGCCAGTGGGACAGCCAGCTCTGCGAGCTGTTTGGCGTGCCGATGGAAACCCTGCCGGAAATCCGCGACACCGTCGGGTACTTTGGCGAGATCGGCGCCACACCGATCACCGCCTCGATTGTCGACCAGCAAGCCTCGCTCTACGGCCATGGTTGCCGCAATGAGGGCGACGCCAAGATCACCTACGGCACCGGGGCGTTTGCCCTGACCTTGACCGGCGAGCAGATCATCCGCGCCCCGGAAAAAGGCCTGCTGGCAACCATTGCCTGGCAGATCGACGGCAAACCCACCTACGCCATGGACGGTGGCGTCTACGATGCCAGCGCGGCGGTGGAGTGGGCCGGGCGGCTTGGTTTGTTCAGCGATTTTTCGGAACTGGCGGCGTTCGACGAACCCCCGGCCATTGGTCGCCAACTGGCGTTTGTGCCGGCGCTGTCCGGGCTGGCCTGCCCCCATTGGGACCGCAGCGCGGCAGCCCTGTGGGTTGGCATGAATGGCGGCACCACGCGCCAGGATATGTGCCAGGCGGTGCTCGAAGGCGTGGCGTTGCGCAGTGTGGAAGTGATCACGGCCATGGACGGGTTTCTCAGCGTCACCGATCACCTGTCCATCGATGGCGGCCTGGCGCGCAGCCCGTATTTTGCGCAGTTCCTCGCCGATGCCCTGCAACGTTGCATCGTCACCCAGCGCTTTGATGAATTGACCGCGTTCGGCTGCGCAGCGCTGGCGGCCAAAGGCCTGGGCGTGGCCCTCAAGCCGCCGCGTAACACCAGCACCAGCTTTCACCCGAAAGTCAGTGCCGCGCAGGCCCAGCAGTGGCAGGCCACGTTCAGCGAAGCGGTGACGCGTTGCCGCGACTGGCGCTGACGGTTACCACTCGGGCCGGGTCAGGGCGGGGGCTTCCAGGACTTCAACCTGGGCCTCGGCCAGGGCCTTGGCCAGTTCGCCCAGGGGTTTGCGGTCGATGATCAGACGGTCGATGCGCTGCAACGGGAACACCTGGAACAGCGCGTGCTTGCCCATCTTCGAGGAGTCGGCAATCACCGTGAGGTAGCGCGTACGGGCAATCATGGCGCGGGTGATTTCCGCCTCTTCGATGGAGAAGTCGAAGGCGCCGTCGCTGTTCAGGGCACCAATGGTGACCACGGCATGCTCGGCGTTGAAGCGGGCGATCTGCTCCATGGCCAGGGCGCCGATATTCTGTTCCGATTCGGGGCGGTATTCGCCGCCGATCATGAACACGCGATTACCGCTGGCGCCAATGGCGGCAGCGATCAACAAGGAGTTGGTGATCACCGTGATGCGATTGAGCCTGGCCAGTTCACGGGCAAAGAACAGGGTAGTGGTGCCGGTATCGATCAGCAGGCTGTCGCCCGGCGCATAGAGCCCGGCGGCGAAGCGCGCCACTGCACGTTTTTGCGCAGAGAACTCATTCATCCGGGTCTGGAAGGCGTTCTCGTGTTCACCGCTGGGGGGCAGCGAGGCACCGCCATGGAACTTGGTGACCTGGCCATCTTCGGCCAGGGCCGTGAGGTCGCGGCGAATGGTCTCTTGCGAAGTGCCGAGGGTGCGTGCCAACTCGTCGACCGAGATGCGTTCACGCTGGCGTAGCAGTTCAAGGATATGTTGGCGTCGTTCATTGGGGCGCATGGGCAATCATCCTCTCAATGCTACGTGAGTGCGCCACCGGTGCGCAGCGCTGTTACCGAGGCACTCAAATGATGCCGCAGCAGTGCGTGTTGGGGCGCTTGAGCGCCAGCGCAGGTGGCGTGAACTTGGTATTGGCGTTTGTCGTTCACGGCCATAGAGTGCGCAGCCTTGAACGGTGTGGCTAGAGATTACGCAATAGAATTGACCGATTCCACTGTGTTTAACCGGCAAAACCACATAAAACACACGATTGGCATGGGAAGTGGTTAGTAATAGGGTGTGAAAGCGCCGCAAATGGGGCTGTAAAACGCGTTTGGCCAATGGAGCGACCGAACTGGGGCGTACTCCTACAACAACAATTGATTCAGTACAGATGGAGCGAAAGCAATGGCGGAATTCGGCAACTACGTTATTTACCTGATCATGATCGGCGCGGTGGTTGGCGCGTTTGCATCCGTGATCAAGCCGGACAGCGGCCTGGGCAAGGAGTTTGTCAACGGCATCCACTCCATTGGCCCGGTGTTCCTGGCGCAGGCGGGGATCATGGTGGCGATCCCGTACCTATCTAAATTCATCGAGGTCGCCCTGGGGCCGTACTTCGGCGCGATGGGGTCGGACGTGTCAATTGCGGCGCTGTCGATCATCGCCGTGGACATGGGCGGCTACCAGCTTGCCGATGCCCTGGCGGCGAACCGCGACATGTGGATCACCGCCATGATCGTCGGCTACACCTCCGGCGCGACCATTGTCTACCTGATCCCGGTCGGCCTGATGATGCTCGAACGCAAGGACCACAAGTACCTGGCGCTGGGGGCCATGGCCGGTTTGATCAGCATCCCGTTTGCGGTGCTGGCGTCGCTGATGATGATCACCGCCTTCAACCTGCCGGTGCGCGACATCGTGTCCACCACTTCGCCGGCGTTGCATTACCTGAGCCTGGGTTTTGTCGATTGCGTGCGCTTGCTCGCGCCACTGTTTGTGTTCTGCTTCCTGCTGGCTGCCGGCCTGCGCTACCGGGCGGCGTGGATGGTGGCCGGGTTCCTGGTGTTCGGTAAGTTGATGGATGCCTTTATCAAGATCGTCCTGGCGCTGGCCATCGTCGAGCACTTCACCGGGTTCTTCATGAAAAACTTCGGGGTGTGGGGCTTCGACCCGATGTTCGCCGACGAGAAGGAGCTGTTCCGCGCCATCGAGATTGCCGGCTATATCGGCATCATGCTCGCCGGTACGTTCCCGATCTGCTACCTGTTCAACCGCTACTGCAAGAGGCCCATGGAAGTGCTGGGCAGGCACATCGGGCTGTCGGCCGATGGCGCGGCGGCATTTATCATGGTGTTTGCCAACATCATCGCGGTCTACCACCTGTTCAAGAAGATGAATGCCCGGGACAAGGTCCTGTGCGTGGCCCTGGGTGTCTGTGCCCAAGCCACCATTGGCGATCACCTGGCTTTTACCGCGAACTTCCAGCCGACGCTGATCATGCCGATCCTGCTGGCCAAGCTGTTTGGCGGCCTGCTCGCGGTGGCGATTGCGATCAAGATCTCCGTGCCTGCCGCCCAGCGTTACGAAGCGCAGGAGCGCGAGCGCGAAGAGGCCGACACCCCCGGTGTGACCGCTGCCCAGGCGGTATGACGGCAACTGTTTAATCACCGCAAGGGCGCGTGCCCTTGCATTGCCCTGAGGTAACAATGAGAAAGATCTTTCTGGCCTGCCCCTACAGCCACGCCGATGCGAACGTCACCCACGAGCGCTTTATCCGGTGCAACCAGGTGGCTGCCACAATCATCGCGTCGGGTCACGCCGTGTTCAGCCAGGTGTCCATGTCGCACCCGATCAACCTGGCCTTTGAAGGCAAGGACAGCGCAACCATCGGCAAGCTGTGGGCACCGGTGGATGCGCTGTTTATGGAGATGATGGAGGAACTGATCATTCTCGACTTGCCGGGCTGGGACCTGAGTTCGGGGATCAAGCGCGAGATCGAATTTTTCAAGCAGCGCGGGCAGAAGGTCAGCCTGTGGTCCGAGGTTGGCGCCGAGTTCAACTAGTTCCCCAGGCAACGCAAAACCCTTGTGGGAGCGGGCTTGCTCGCGATGACGGTGTGTCAGTCAAGTATTTCTAACCTGACACTCCGCTATCGCGAGCAAGCCCGCTCCCACCCCAGTGGGCCCGCAGGTCGGTGACTTCAACGTCTGGAATGCCAATGACCCGCTGACGGTGTGCCGCCCGTTGGGCGTAGAAATCTACCGGCTCGACGAGGCGCTGCTGCAGGGCTGGGAATCGCCTGCGCGCGCGGCGTACAACGGCAATCATGGCTTGCTGATGCCCAAGGCGGCATGGGAAAAATAATCCCGTGGGAATGAACGCGGTATTGCCTATGGGGGAACGTGGCAGCAGTAGAGGCTGTACAAGCGTCAGGTTCGGACACTAAAATGAGAAGTGTTATCATTAACTGCTCATTGGACCTGACATGTACGACGACAGTCTCGTCTCGCCCGTCGAACACCTCTACACCCGTCATCACCCCTGGTTGCGCGGCTGGTTGCAGCGGCGCCTGGGGCATCGCGCCGATGCCGAGGACCTGGCGCACGACACGTTTATCCGGGTGTTGCGCACACAGCAGGATGTGCGGGAGTTACGCCAGCCCATGGCGTTTCTGGCCGCGATCGCCAATGGCTTGCTGATCAACCGCTGGCGGCGCCAGGCCATTGAGCGGGCCTACCTTGAGGCGCTCGCCGCCCGCCCGGAAGGCGAGGAGCCGTCGCCCGAAACCCGTTACCTGATGATCGAAACCCTGCTGCAGCTCGATTCGCTGCTGGTGGGGCTGTCGAGGCCGGTGCGCCAGATCTTCTTTCTGTCCCAGCTCGATGGCTTGACGTACCCGCAGATCGCCACACAACTGAGCTTGAGCGTGGCCCAGGTGCAGCGGGCGATGAGCAAGGCCTTCAGCGTGTGCTACGCGAGCCGGTTTGAATGAATGGCGCCGCCGTTGCACCGCCAGTCCGCGAGACGGCCATCGCTTGGCTCGTGCGTTTGCAGTCTGGAGTGATGAGCCCGGCCGATCAGCAGGCGTTGCAGCAATGGCGCCAGGCGAGCGCCGAGCATGAATATGCCTGGCAGCGTGTCGCCAGCTTGCCGCTGCTGCTCCAACCCGGGGCCAAGCTATTGGCGGATGTCACTGTGCGGCAGGCCTTGGAGGCGGCCGGGGCTGACTCGGCGCGGCGTCGGCAGGTGCTCAAGTGCTTGTTGGGGCTGGGCCTGCTCGGTGGTCTGTCCTGGCAGGGGATGGAATCGACCCTGGTGCGCGCCGCCTTTGCCACGTACCGCACCGCCACCGGCGAGCGCCGCCACTGGACCCTGGCCGATGGCAGCTCTTTGTGGCTGAACACTGCCAGCGCCGTCAGCCTGGACTTCAGTGCGCAACTGCGCAGCGTGCAGTTGATCGAGGGCGAGGTGGCGCTGGATGCACGGGGTGAGTCGCGCCCGTTGCAACTGCTCACGCCGGATGCGCTGCTGCGCAGCCAGGAGGCCAACCTGCTGGTGCGTCATGACCAGCAGGGCACGTGGATTACCGTGTTGCGCGGCCTGGTCGAGGTGAGCTCGCCGCGCCACCCGGCACCGGTATCCGTGGCGGCGGGGTGGCAGGCCCAAGTGGATCGCCAGGGTGTGGGGGCGCCACGGCCAACCGATGGATTGCTGGCCCAGGCCTGGCTGCGCGGGATTCTGCCCGCCGAGCGCATGCGCCTGGATGTGCTGCTGGCCGAGCTGTCCCGCTACCGTACGGGTATCTTGCGTTGCAGCGAGCAGGTCGCGGCATTGCGCGTGACCGGTAGCTTCCAGCTCGACGATACCGATGCCGCGTTGGCGTTGGTTGCCCATGCCTTGCCGGTGCGCATCGAGCGGCGCACCCGTTATTGGGTGACTGTGGTGCCGGTCTGAACATTTTTTTACCTTCCCCCCGTCGTTTTTCCAGACTCGCTTGGCCTCTAGGTATAACCCACCGAAACAGGTGGGCCTTCACCTCTAGGAGCCCTGCATGATTTCTCCCGCAAGTGTCTTGCGCACCCGCACATTGGGTCTGCTGTTACTCAGCCTGCAACCGCTGTACAGCCCGGCGGTGTTCGCCCAGCCCTACAGCATCGAGGCCGGCCCCCTGGACCAGGCGCTCTCGCGTTTCGGCGTGCAGGCGGGTATCAGCATGGCCGGCAGTGCGACGCTCACGGCGGGCAAGCGCAGCAACGGCCTGCACGGCGACTTCAGCACTGAAGCCGGCCTGGCGCGGTTATTGGCGGGCACGGGCCTGGCTTTCCAGCGCCAGGCCGATGGCAGTTTTGAACTGCATCCGGCAACCAGCGCGCTGGTGCTGCCGTCGCAGAAAGTCATCGGCGAGGACCTTGAGAAGAAAGCGGTCTACTCGGCGCCACGTTCGTCGGTGTACATCTCCAACGAAGACGTGCAGCGCTTTGGCGTGATCTCCGCCGGCGACCTGCTCAAGGGCCAGCCCGGGGTGCAGGTGGGCGACAGCCGTAATGGCGGTGGCCTGGATGTGAACATCCGCGGGATCCAGGGGCAAAGCCGGGTCGCGGTCACGGTCGACGGTTCGCAACAGGCGCTGGATGTCTATCGCGGCTATGCGGGCACGCAACAGCGCAGTTACATCGACCCCGACCTGATCAGCGACGTGTCCATCGACAAGGGCCCCAGCCTGACCTCCAGCGCCATCGGCGGCACAGTGGCGATCCGCACCCTGGGTGTGGATGACATCCTGCGTGATGGCCAGAATGTGGGCCTGCGCTTGAAGGGCGACCTGTGGAACAACGGTGTCGCGCCGGCCTCGCGTAACCGCCATTCGGCCACCGAGAACCTGTACGCCGAGCCGCACCGGAACCGGGGCGGCCTGTTCGGTTCCGACGCGGAATCGGGCAGTGCGGCGTTTGCCTATACCCATGACCTGTTTGATGTGGTGGCCGCCTATGCCCACCGCAACCAGGGCAACTATTTCTCCGGCAAGCACGGCCAGGATCGCTATCGCACCTTTGACCGCCATGGTCGCGAAGACATGACGGTGGCCACCACCTACAACGCCGGCGAAGAGGTGCTCAACTCTTCGGCGCAAACCGAATCGCTCCTGCTCAAGACCACCCTGCGCCCGGCTGACGACCACACCTTCGACCTAGGCTACAGCCGTTACGATGGGCGCATGGGCGAGATCATGCCGTCGGACATCTTCCGGTTCGGCACCGGTGGCATCTACCAATACCCGCGTGGCCGCACCCAGATCGACACCTACACCGCCCGCTATCACTACCTGCCGACGGGCAATATGCTGGTGGACCTGACGGCCAGCCTGTGGATGACCGATGCCAAGACCAGCCAGTTGACCTCGGTGCTGGCGCCCAAATCCCAGGCCTATCGTTCGGATCGCAACTGGACGCGCCAGCACGACCGGCGCATCGGTGGCGAACTGGCCAATACCTCGCGTTTTGACACGCACTATGGCGATTTCAAACTGGACCTGGGCGGCTCGTTCCAGCTCGAGGAGCTGCAGCCGCAAAAGAGCGTGGTCACCACACAGAACGATATCAACGCCAACCGCAGCCTGCGTGACGGTTCGCGCAAGGAGTTCAGCCTCAACGGCAAGCTCGAGTACAAGCCGGTTGACGAGCTGACGGTGTGGGGTGGCGGGCGCTATACCTACTACCGCACCAAGGATCATGTGCCGCACGCCACCGCTCAGCGCGAGGAACGTGAGTTGCGTTATGTGAATGTGATCAAGCCGGGCAGCTACGGCAATATGCTGTGGTTCCCCGACGCCAACGGCCAATACACCGATGCCACCGACCCGCGCCTGAACAACGGGATTGTGTTCAGCGACACCAACAACCCGTTCGATGGCCCGCGCTACAACGACTACGGGGGCGTTGGCACACGGGTCTATCCGTCGCAGGTGGGCGAAGTGGTCACCGGCTACACCTATTCGGGCAAGCAGCGCGACAGCAAGGGCGCCTTTTCGCCGGCCATCGGCATCAACTATGAGGTCGCGCCCGATACGTTCATCTACGCCTCGTACACCCAGGGCCTGCGCATGCCCTCGTTGTTCGAAACCAGCCAGGGTACCTTGCAGACCATGCCTGGCAAGGGCTTGAAACCGGAGCGTTCGAGCAACTGGGAAATCGGCGCGAGCACCCTGCAAAAAGGCCTGCTGGCGGACAACGACACGGCGGCGATCAAGCTGGCGTACTTCAACAACACCATCAAGAACTACGTGACCCGTTACTACGACCCAAGCCCCGGCCTGATGGGCCTGATGAACTTCAGCAATACCGACAGCTTCAAGACTAGCGGCCTGGAGCTGCAATCGAACTACGACGCCGGGCGGGTATTTACCGACTTGTCCGCGACCTACTATTTAAAGACCGAAACCTGCGACTCGGCCTTCGCCGCGCGCCTGCGGGCCAGTTCCAACCCTTATCGGGACCTTGGCGCCACCCCCAACTGCACACCGGGCAGTTTCATGGGCTCGTACACCAACACCCAGAACCCGCCACGGGTGGCCGGCAACCTGACCACGGGGTTGCGCTTCTTCGACCAGACCCTGACCGTTGGCGGGCGCTTGACCTATACCTCGGGCCCGACCGTCACCGCCGACAAACTCTGGCAGACCGGCGCCACCACGCCGCAGCTGGTCTATCGCGAAGTGGCGCTGTTTGATCTGTTCCTCAACTACAAATGGCAGGACCACACCCAGGTCAACGTGTCGCTGCAAAACCTGACGGATCGCTATTACCTGGACCCATTGGCCCAAAGCTTTATGCCGGCGCCGGGGCGCACGTTGCGCATGGGCGTGGTGACCAAGTTCTGAGCGTGCCTACCGCACCAGGGATTGCTCATAGGCGGTGGTCATGACGTGCCAGGTGTGGGGATTGGCCGGGATCAGATGCTCGATGCGCAATGAGGTGACGGTGATGTCCTGGGGCATGCCGAAGGTGGTGAAGGTGGACATGAAGTCCAGCACGCCATGCTGTGAGTTGACGCGTGTCAGCACCAAGGGCGGCAGTTCATTGACCAGGGGGGGCGAGCCTTGCGGCACGGGCAGGCTGTCCAGCAGCGTGGCCAGGGCCGGGTTGCCCACTGCTTCACGGGCGGCCCGTTGCCAGGCGAGGTGGCGGATTTCGTCGGCATTGAGCAGATGGTCGCCCAGGCCGCCCGGTTGCAGCAGGGTCGTCAGCAGGTTCAGGCCTTGTGCCGCGTCTGGCGCCAGGCCCACCAGGTCGAACAGGACCTGGGTGCTGGCGTTGGCGGCGAGCACTTCCCAGTGGCTGCCCAGTACAATCGCCGGTGCCGGGTTGTTGGCCTTCAGCACATGGTTGATGGCGTCCCGAATGGCATCCATTGCTGGCGCGGTGAGCGGCGTGGCTTCATAGCGCGGGGCGTAGCCGGCCGCCAGGAACAGGCGGTTGCAGTGCTCCAGGGGCACATCGAGGGCGCTGAGCAGGTTGTGCAGTGTGCCGGGACTGGCCTTGGCGCGGCCGGTTTCGATGCAGCTCAAGTGGCGCTGGGAAATACCGCTGATCAGTGCCAGCTCCAATTGGCTCAACTTCGCCTGGCGGCGCAACAGGCGCAGTTGGGTACCGGCGTCGGACTCGGGAGTGGCGCGGGGGAACGGTGGGCGGCTCATGGGCTGACTCTGGCAGGGCGGGGCGGTTGGCGTCCATGACCTCGCAGGTCATTGAGATGGCGGCGACGTTATCACTAATCTGCGGCTTGCCCAATCCTACGCGGTGGACCCGATGCGCAAACCCTATATCGCCCTGGCCAGCCTGATGGCGTTTTCCCTGTACACCCTGGGCACCCTGTTCTGGGCCGAGCAGTCGCTGCTGGCGTTCGGCCTGGAGCTGTTATCCCGGCCCGACACCGCCCAGGTGGTGATCGACCTGTACCTGATGGCGGCCCTGGCGTGTGTGTGGATGTACCGCGACGCCCGCGCCAAGGGCCGGTCCCTGGCCAGTGTGCTGCCGTACTGGCTGTTGACGGCGGTCTTCGTCTCGGTCGGCCCGCTGCTGTATATCGTGGTCAATGGCTTTGCCCGGGGGCGGCAATGAGCAGCACTGCTGCTATTGGATAGGGTATTTGCCGAACGCCGGGTGTTGCTCGGCCAACCGGGCGTGGCGTTGCAGGTTGGGAAAGTCCTCGGCCTTGACCACCGAGGGCACGGCGTACTGGGTAAAGGACCAGGCCACCGCGACGCTGAGCGACGCCTGGGTCAGGGACTCGCCTGGCGCGTTGGCCAAGCGTTTTTCCAGGCCCGAATAGGCGGCCAGCAGTTGCCCGGTTACGCGCTCGAGCCACGGTTCATGCAGCTTCTCTGCGGGCCGCAGGTTGTGTTCATAGTAAATCTGCACGCTCTTGTCACAGGCGGCCAAGGCCAGGCCGATCAGTTGCAGGTCCTGTGCGCGGGCGACGGCGGTCTGGGGCAGCAGCTTTTTATCGGCCGGCGCCAGGGCCTCGAAGTAATCCAGGATCAGGCTGGAGTCCATCAGCACCGTCCCATCGTCGAGCACCAGTGTCGGGGCCTTGACCACCGGGTTGATCCTGGCAAATTCGTCGAAGGTGCTGAACACCGAGAGCGATTGCTGCTCAAAATCCACCCCATACAGATCCAGGGCAATCGCCACGCGGCGTACGTAGGGCGAGTCCAGCATGCCAACCAGTTTCATGAAGCCTCCATTGCTATCAGGGGAAAGGGTTTGTGTGTTCACGTGATGCCCCTGTTTTTACCATAAAACGGCTGGTTGAACCGCAGCTTGATTGTCCGCGCCTTGGCGGCGGCTTGTTGAGCCTGGGCAAGGCACGGAAAAGACGTGCCGGAGCGTGAAGTGCTCCAGGGGCAGTCAGCGACGTTCGGTAAGCCACAAGGCCTGGATCGGGCGTATGGTGGACCGGGCAACCCGTGGCTTATCTCTAGAGGAGAGATGACTATGAGCGTTCCCCTGTTGAACAAGATGCAGCTCAATGGCTATGACATTGTCCGGGTCAATAGCGGCCCGTGGCGCGTGTGTACCAAGGATGATCGATTGGCCTCCTTTGGCTCCCGTGAGCAGGCGCTGGCCTATGCCGCGAGCTTGCCGGGCTACAAGGCCCGCGCAAGACCGTAAACCCCGCGGCAGCTGCTACGCGATGGTGGTTAATCTGAAGAATTCTCACGGCTGTTACAGGGTTGTGCCGGATTTGTTGAGGCCCAGGCCGGTCGATAAAAAACCGCTTGCCGGCGGGTGTTGGCGTTATAGGCGCCAGCGACTATTGTTGCGGGTCTGGAGCACAGCCCACAGGAGGGCAATACCATGAACACCAGCGATCTACTGGGACAACTGCTACAGGCGGCGATCAAGCCGCAAGGCGGTTCGGCGGCACCTCAGGGCGGAGCGGGAGGGCTCGGTGGGTTGGGCGGTTTGCTCGGTGGCTTGCTGCGGGGCGGTGGCGCTGGCGGCTCGACGTCGGGCAGTGGTGGCCTGGGCGATCTGCTCGGTGGCCTTGGCGGGATGCTCGGTGGTGCGCCAGCCGGCGGCTCGACCCCGACGCGCTCAGGCGCCAGCAACTACGCGGCCCTGGCATCGCTGGGGATGATGGCGTTCCAGGCGTACCAGGCTTGGCAGCAGCAACAGGCCTCGGCGCCGCAGCAGGCGTTGCAGACGGTTGATCAACTCTCCGGCGCCGATGTCGAGGCCCATAGCCACGCGGTGCTGTGTGCATTGATCGCGGCGGCCAAGGTGGATGGACGGATCGACGAAAAAGAGCAGGCGTTGATCTCCCAGGAACTCGGGCGTCATACCGACGATCCGGACTTGCAGCAATGGCTTGATGCACAAGTCGCCAAGCCATTGGATGTGTCGGATTTTGCCGAGTATGCCAGTGACCCGGCGGTAGCGGCCGAAGTCTACCTGGCCAGCGTCCTGCTGGTAGATGATCAGCAAGACGCCGAGCGCGACTACCTGGACGAACTGGCGGGCGCGCTGGGTATTAAGCCTGAGTTGCAACTGCACCTTGAACAGCAAGCCAAACCGGCCTGATTACCCGGGATCACTGTGGGAGCTGTCGAGCCCCGGCGAGGCTGCGATAGCGGTGGTTCAGCCAGCCTCAATGCCAACAGTGCCGCCGCCATCGCAGCCTCGCCGGGGCTCGACAGCTCCCACATTATTTGGGGCCAACAGGCATACCGTGTTCGCTGTAGGACGCCAGTGTTAAGGCACGCAGATCCGGCAAACACCGATAAACCCTGTGGGAGCTGTCGAACTTTAGCGAGGCTGCGATAGCGGTGGTTCAGCCAGCCTCAATGCCAACAGTGCCGCCGCCATCGCAGCCTCGCCGGGGCTCGACAGCTCCCACATTATTTTGGGCCAGCTGGCATACCGTGTTCGCTGTAGGACGCCAGTTTTAAGGCACGCAGATCCGGCAAACACCGATAAACCCTGTGGGAGCTGTCGAGCTTTAGCGAGGCTGCGATAGCGGTGGGGCAGCCAGCCTCAATGCCAACAGTGCCGCCGCCATCGCAGCCTCGCCGGGGCTCGACAGCTCCCACATTATTTTGGGCCAGCTGGCATACCGTGTTCGCTGTAGGACGCCAGTGTTAAGGCACGCAGATCCGGCAAACACCGATAAACCCTGTGGGAGCTGTCGAGCTTTAGCGAGGCTGCGATAGCGGTGGTTCAGCCAGCCTCAATGCCAACAGTGCCGCCGCCATCGCAGCCTCGCCGGGGCTCGACAGCTCCCACATTATTTGGGGCCAACAGGCATACCGTGTTCGCTGTAGGACGCCAGTGTTAAGGCACGCAGATCCGGCAAACACCGATAAACCCTGTGGGAGCTGTCGAGCTTTAGCGAGGCTGCGATAGCGGTGGTTCAGCCAGCCTCAATGCCAACAGTGCCGCCGCCATCGCAGCCTCGCCGGGGCTCGACAGCTCCCACATTATTTGGGGCCAACAGGCATACCGTGTTCGCTGTAGGACGCCAGTGTTAAGGCACGCAGATCCGGCAAACACCGATAAACCCTGTGGGAGCTGTCGAGCCCCAGCGAGGCTGCGATAGCGGCGGTTCAGCCAGCCTCAATGCCAACAGTGCCGCCGCCATCGCAGCCTCGCCGGGGCTCGACAGCTCCCACATTATTTTGGGCCAGCTGGCATACCGTGTTCGCTGTAGGACGCCAGCGTAAAGGCACACAGCTCCGGCAAACACCGAGAAACCCTGTGGGAGCTGTCGAGCTTTAGCGAGGCTGCGATAGCGGTGGTTCAGCCAGCCTCAATGCCAACAGTGCCGCCGCCATCGCAGCCTCGCAGGGCTCGACAGCTCCCACATTATTTTGGGCCAGCTGGCATACCGTGTTCGCTGTAGGACGCCAGTGTTAAGGCACGCAGATCCGGCAAACACCGATAAACCCTGTGGGAGCTGTCGAGCTTTAGCGAGGCTGCGATAGCGGTGGTTCAGCCAACATCAATGCCAGCAATACCACCGGGGTTCGGCTCTTTGGTTTCCATCCTGTCTTTCAGAACCGCAGGGTAGCCCCCGTCGTCAGCCAGTGGTCGCGGTCTCCTGCCAGGTTGCGCCCGACCACCAGGTCCACATCCACCTGTTTCCCCAGGTGCACGCGCGGCCCGGCCTGCCAGGCCTGGTCGCCGCGTTGCTGGCCGTAACGTTCAGCCAGCAGGGTCAGGCAGCCTGCTACGCGGTATTCCAGGCCTGTGCCCCAGGTCAGCCGGTGATTGCGTTCGCCATCGTCATAGGCATGGGCCCAGCCGGCATTGAGGTTCAAGCGCAGGGTTTCAAACGGTTGCCAGCTCAGCGGCAGGCCCAGGTCGGCGCCGTCGAAGGGGTGTCGGCGATCCATCGCGATATGCGCCGCCGCTGCCCAGGCGATCTCCACGCCCGCATCCTGCCAGGCCCACAATGCCCCCTTGAGTTGCGGGCTGAGCTGGGTCTGGTCGGGGTCGTCCTCGATGGCCGCGCCCCATTGCAGGTTGGGCATGGCGCGGGATGTACAGGCGCCAGAGAGGGCGGAGCGCGCGGTTGAGCCTGTGTAGCTACCGTCGACATTGCATTCGCCGGGGGCGTTGATTGCGCCATCGTCCACGGTATAGGCACCGCCAGCGGCGAAGGCCTTGGACAGCAAACCGAGCACCAGGGTAGCGCCGATAAAGACCAGGTTGCGGCGCAGCGCCCGTTGCCGCGACGCCGGTAGCCACTCGAAGGCCGAAAGGAGGGTGTGTTTGTGCATGGGCTCATGCTCCAAATTGACAGAGGGTTCGGTGAGGCGTTGTGGCGAGCGGGCACGCCCGTTCGCCACAACCACACGACAAAGCAGTCAGTACCACTGCTTGAAGCGGCGGATGTAGATCGTTTTCATCAGCTGCGCCACGCAGCAGTAGGCGAGCAGGGTGCCGACCAGCCAAGGGAAGTAGGCCCACGGCAACGGTTGCAGGCCCACCAGCGTGCCCAGGGGCGAGAAGGGCACATAGATCCCCAGCGCAATGACCAGGCTGGTCATCAGCAACACCGGCCAGGCGGCCGTGCTCTGGAAGAACGGGATCTTGCGGGTGCGCAGCATGTGTACCACCAGGGTCTGGGAGAGCAGCCCTTCGACGAACCAGCCGGACTGGAACAGGGTCTGCATTTCCACACTATTGGCCGAGAACACGTACCACATCAGGGCAAAGGTGGTGATGTCGAAGATCGACGAGGTCGGCCCGATCCAGATCATAAAGCGCCCGATATTTTGCGCGTCCCACTTGCGCGGCTTGGCCAGGTACTCCTTGTCCATCTTGTCCCACGGCAGGGCCAGCTGGGAGATGTCGTACATCAGGTTCTGCAGCAGCAAGTGGATCGCCAGCATCGGCATGAAGGGAATGAACGCACTGGCCACCAGCACCGAGAACACGTTGCCGAAGTTGGAGCTGGCCGTCATGTTCAGGTACTTCATGATATTGCCGAAGGTCTCGCGGCCTTTGAGCACACCTTCTTCGAGGACCATCAGGCTCTTTTCCAGGAGGATGATGTCGGCCGACTCCTTGGCAATATCAGTCGCGCTGTCCACCGAGATACCGACGTCGGCATCGCGCAGGGCGGGCGCATCGTTGATGCCGTCGCCGAGGAAGCCCACGGTGTGACCGTTGGCCTGCAAGGCCTTGAGCACCCGGGACTTTTGCAGCGGGGTCAGCTTGGCGAACACCGTGCGTTGCTCGACCTGCTGCTTGAGGGTGGCATCGTCCATGGCTTCGATATCCACGCCCAGCAGCGGCTCGCCGGGTTCCAGGCCGACCTGGCGGCAGATGGTGCGGGTGACCACGGCGTTATCGCCGGTCAGCACTTTGACCGCGACCCCGATCTCTTGCAGTGCAGCAATCGCCGGGCCGGCGGTTTCCTTTGGCGGATCGAGGAAGGTCAGGAAGCCGTGGATCACCAGGTTGCGTTCATCGGTGGGGGTGTATTGCTGGCGCGCCAGGGCCTTGGGAATGTTACGGGTGGCCACCACCAGTACGCGGAAACCGTCCTCGTTGAACTCGTTGGCGGTGCGCAGCAACGCCTGGCGACGCCCCTCGTCCAGGGCCACGGCGCTAGCGCCTTCCATTACATGGGTGGCAATGCCGAGCATTTCTTCCACGGCCCCCTTGCACACCAGCAGGTGATCGCCGTGGTTGTCTTTGACCACAATCGACAGGCGCCGACGGACAAAGTCGAAGGGCAGTTCATCCACCTTGCTGTAGGCAAACGGCACCTGGAACTTGGGGTTGTGCTGGGAGAACGCGAGCACCGCCTGATCCATCAGGTTCTTCATGCCGCTTTGGTGATGGCTGTTGAGCCAGGCCAGGGACAGCACCTGGTCGTCCCGCTGGCCGAAGGCGTTGACGTGGTGCTCCAGGATGATCTTGTCTTGGGTCAGGGTGCCGGTCTTGTCGGTGCACAGCACGTCCATCGAACCGAAGTTCTGGATCGCGTTGAGGCGCTTGACCACCACTTTGCGCTTGGCCATGGCGTTCGCGCCCTTGGCCAGGTTGGCGCTGACGATCATCGGCAGCATTTCCGGAGTCAGGCCCACGGCCACCGCCAGGGCAAACAGGAACGCGTCGCCCCAGTCGCCCTTGGAAAAGCCATTGAGGAAAAACACGATGGGCACCATCACCAGCATGAAGCGGATCAGCAGCCAGCTGACGCTGTTCACCCCACGGTCAAAGGCGGTTTGCACCCGGGAGCCGACGATGGCCTTGGCCAGCGAACCGAAATAGGTGCGGGGCCCGGTCGCCACCACCACCGCCTGGGCGCGGCCGCTGACGACGTTGGTGCCCATAAAGCAGATATTGGGCAGGTCCAGCAGGTTGCTCTGGTCGGCGGCTTGAAGCGTGGCGGATTTTTGCGTGACGTCGCCCAGGGTGTCGTACTTCTCCACCGGCAAGGCTTCACCGGTCAGTACGGCCTGGCTGATAAACAAGTCACGGGACTCAATCAGGCGGATATCGGCCGGGATCATGTCGCCGGCCGACAGCTGCACGATATCGCCGGCCACCAGGTCGCGCATCGGCACTTCGCGCAGGGTGGGCTTGGCGCCGACCTGCTCGCGGCGCAGCACCGTGGCGGTGGTCCGCACCATGGCCTTGAGGGCTTCGGCGGATTTGGCCGAGCGGTGTTCCTGCCAGAAACGCAACAGGCTGCTCAGGGCGACCATGGTCATGATGATAATGACCTTGGTCAGGTCCACTTCTTCGCCGGCGCGCAAGGGGAGCCAGTAGTCAGTGACAAAGCTGATCACCGCCAGGGTCAGCAGCACATAGATAAACGGGTTGTTCAGGGCCTGGAGGAACTGCACCACCGCGTGGGGCGGCTTGTCGTGGGCCACCTCGTTATAGCCTTCGCGTTGCAGGCGGGCGCAGGCATCCAGTTCGGTCAGGCCGTCCTTGGTCGCCCGGACGTTGGCCAGGGTGGCCGCCAGGCCGTTTTGCGCTTCACGGGCGGCCCGCATCGACAGTTTGCTGTCGCTGGTGTTCTGGGTTGGTTGTTGCGTGGTTTTTACGGCGCTCATAGTTTTTACTCCTGTCGACATACTCATGACTTGCCTGGAAAACAGGCGAGCACGGGCATGCCGAGTCGCAGTTTTTGCGATGGGTTCTAATAACTTTAAAGAGGCGAGTTAATTAACGGGCGCGCAGAAAACTACGGCTGGCTTAGTTCGCAAGGAACGCCAGTTAATTAATTGACCAATAATCAGGAAGTTGCTGTTTCCAGCCAGCTTATGCCGCGCGAACGCTCAGTAGCAGGCGTGCTTGGGCAAGCAGGCTGAAAACGTTCCGTCTCTGCGGATCTTGAGGGTCGGCGTGGTCCCATTGCTGGACCAGATGGCCGCTGGTGGGGCACAGGCGCCAGTGGGCCTGGAGATGCGCCGGGTTGATACGCGGGGAGGGGCAGACACAGGCCGTGCGCACGGGGGCAACGCCCAGGGAACCACGGCACAGCTTGGCGCGCAGGGCCGAGGCCAGCGTGCGTACATCAGGTAGAACAAGGGTCTGGAACTTCATAACACACCTCGGGACCGGACTGGCGCCGGCGCAAGGCAGTCACGTTGGAGCATCAAGCTCTAGCGCAGCTTACCCGGCCTGGAAGGCGAGTCCCGTCTTTACTCTGGGTTTGGCGCCCGACCCCTGCATTCACGGGGGAAGGACAGCGACTAGATACTGTGTCCATTGGCTTCTTTTGTAAGGTTGAAAAAAGGCCCGAGTTGCAGGCACGGGCAATCTACTCAGGCAGGTAGGGGATGTCAATCAATAATGAACTTGTTTGTGGCCCGTTCAGACTTCATTCAGATTGGTGTTATTCAATATATAAGTTCAAAGATTATAAGTGGTCAGTAATGCCAGATAGATCAATACCAACCCTGCAATCAAAAAGCACGACAGGATCGACGCCAGCATAAAGCCGGCGAAAAACATCAGGGTCTGGCCGTGACTCGGGGTGGTGCCGACGATGCCTGACAGGGCACTGCCCCAGACCGGCTTAGAAACTCAGGCGCAGGGCCAGCGCGGCCAGGGTAAGTAACAGCACCGGTAGAGTCAGGACGATGCCGACCCTGAAGTAATAGCCCCAGGTGATCCGGATCCCCTTACGCGCCAGGATATGCAGCCAGAGCAACGTCGCCAGGCTGCCGATAGGGGTGATTTTCGGCCCCAGGTCGCTGCCGATCACATTGGCGTAGACCATCGCCTCCTTGACCACGCCCACGGCATGGCTGGCCTCGATCGACAGCGCGCCGATCAGCACCGTCGGCAGGTTGTTCATCGCCGAAGACAGCAGCGCCGTCAGCAACCCGGTGCCCAGGGCGGCGCCCCACACGCCGTAGTCGGCGAAGGTGTTGAGCCAGGTGGCCAGGTACGTGGTCAGGCCGGCGTTGCGCAGGCCATACACCACTAGGTACATGCCCAGGGAGAAAATCACGATCTGCCAGGGCGCTTCCTTGAGCACCTTGCGTGTGGAAATCTTGTGGCCCTTGGCGGCGATCACCAGCAGGAGCAGGGCGCAGGCGGCCGAGATGGCGCTGATGGGAATGCCCAGGGGTTCGAGGGCAAAGCAGCCCACCAGCAGGATGCCCAGCACCCACCAGGCCGCGTGGAAGGTGGCCGGGTCATGAATGGCGCTGGCCGGCTCGGGCAGGTCGGCGGGGTCGTAACGGTGGGGGATATCACGGCGAAAGAACCACAGCAGTACCGCCAGGGTGGCGGCGACGCTGACCAGGTTGACGGGCACCATCACCGCTGCGTACGGGTTGAAGCCGATATTGAAGTAGTCCGCCGAGACGATATTCACCAGGTTGGACACCACCAGCGGCAGGCTGGCGGTGTCGGCGATAAACCCCGCGCCCATCACGAAGGCCAGGGTGGCGGCGGGTGAGAAGCGCAGGGCCAGGAGCATCGACATGACAATCGGCGTGAGGATCAGGGCCGCCCCGTCATTGGCGAACAGCGCCGAGACCAGCGCCCCCAGCAGCACCATATAGGCAAACAGCCGCCGTCCACGGCCGCGCCCCCAGCGCGCCACATGCAACGCGGCCCAGGCGAAGAAGCCGGCCTCGTCGAGGATCAGGCTGATGATGATCAGGGCGACGAAGGTGCCGGTGGCATTCCAGATGATCTGCCACACCACGGGGATATCCGCCAGGCTGATCACGCCACAGGCCAGGGCAAGGATCGCCCCCATGGCGGCGCTCCAGCCCACGCCGAGGCCCTTGGGTTGCCAGATGACCAGGACGATGGTGAACAGGAAGATGGCGAGGGCGGCAAGCATCAAGGACAGTCTCCGTGGGGCGCGTATTCGACGTTTGATTGACTTGTGACAAGGTACCGGGGTTCTGTGGCAAGTGCTTGAAATTAAAATGAAACACAACTGTCCTAAAGTGCCCGCCATTGGTGATAAAGGAAGTAACCGTGTGACCCGTGCCACTCGCAATCTGCGCAAGACCCTCGATTCTGTCGCGGACAACAACGAAACCGCGGCCTTCGACTTGATGCGCGCCGTCGAAAAACTCAACGATGAAGTGCTGCGTCAGCGCCTGCTCAACACCATCCACCGCCTTAACCAGGATGCCCATGAATTGCGTGAGGCCCGGGATGCGGTCGAGCGGGTGTCCGTCAAGCTGGCTTGATAAAAACCTGTGACCGTTCGGCGACTGCTGGATGACGCGTGCGCCTGATGCGCTGACACTGAGCGCGGCTGCGGTTATGAGCGGCAATTACCGTGAGGCCTTCTTGTTCACTACACAGGAAATAATCGAATGAGCAATAAACCGGCAATTGTTTTAGTGCATGGCTTTTGGGGCGGTGCTGCGCATTGGAACCGTGTGATTGTTGAGCTGCATAAAAAGGGCTACACCGATTTGCACGCGGTTGAAATGCCCTTGACCTCACTGGCCGAGGACGCCGAGCGCACACGCAAGATGGTGGCTCAGATCAAGGGGCCTGTCCTGTTGGTCGGGCACTCCTATGGCGGTGCGGTCATCAGCCAGGCGGGCAATGAGCCCAACGTGCAGGGCCTGGTGTTCATTGCCGCGTTTGCGCCCGATGAAGGGGAAAGCCCTGGCGCAATCACTCAGGTGCACCTACCCAAGGCTGCCCCCAACCTGGTGCCCGACAGCGATGGCTACCTGTGGGTCAAGCCCGAACTGTTCCATGAAAGCTTCTGCCAGGACCTGCCGGAGTCAGAAGGCAACGTCATGGGAGTCACCCAGAAAGCCCCGCTGGCCAGCACCTTTGGCAACGAGGTCAGCAACCCGGCCTGGAAGCACAAACCGTCCTGGTATCAGGTGTCCACCCAGGATCATATGATCCACCCCGATAACCAGGTGCGCATGGCCGAGCGCCTCAAGGCCCGGGAAATCCTCAAGCTGGACGCCAGCCACGCGTCGCTGGCCTCCAGGGCCGTCGAGGTGGCGGCGCTGATCGATAGGGCGGCGATTGCGTTGCAGAAGTAATCGCTATGGGCAATATCCCATCCCGGTGTTGGGGTATTGCCCGTAGCAAGATCGTTCAAGACAAACCCCCATCCGCGCTGCCATGCTTGTCGACTGTCTGTTGATGAGTGTGCTCGATGCCTACTGCCTTGCCGCATTACGCTTTCGCCCGTGGCGCGATTGCGATCATTCCGCTGTCGCTGGCCTGTGCCCCGTGGGGCCTGTTGGCCGGCTCCCTGGCGATTGACGCCCAGTTCACCCCCCTGCAAAGCCAGGGCCTGTCGGCCATTGTGTTTGCCGGTGCCGCGCAGTTGGTGGCGATTGGCATGGTCAAGAGCGGCGCGAGCCTGATCGCCATTTTACTCACCACCTTGCTGCTGACCTCCCAACACCTGCTGTATGGCATGCATATGCGCAGCACCCTGTCGCCCCTGCCGGCACGGTGGCGCATGAGTCTGGGCTTTTTGCTGACGGATGAGTTCTTCGCCCTGGTCAGCCAATATGATCGCCAGACCTTCAACCGCTGGTATGCCCTGGGTGTGGGCCTGACGTTCTACGTGGCCTGGAACCTGTTCACCCTGGCCGGCATCGTGCTCGGCAAGAGCATCCCCAACCTCGATCAACTGGGCCTGGAATTTTCCATCGCCGCGACCTTTATCGCCTTGATCACCCCGGTGGTGCGGGATGTGCCGACGGTGGTGTGTGTGGCGGTGGCCCTGCTGTTTTCGGTGTTGCTCAGCTACTGGCACTGGGAATCGGCGGTGGTGGTGTCGGGGGTGTTGGGGATGAGTGCAGGGTATGCCTGCAAACGCTTGGGAGTGGGGCAGCGATGATTTTTGTGATGATTATCGGCATGGGCCTGGCGGTGTTTTTCAACCGTTACCTGTTTCTTGAACCGCGCTTGCCGGTGCGCCTGAACCGCGGCGCCCGGGAGTTTCTCGGTTTTGCGGTGCCCGGCATGTTGACGGCGATTTGCGGGCCGATCATTTTCCTGGCCGAGCACAGGCTCAACCTGAGCCCCACCAACCCCTACCTGCTGGCCGGTGTCTGTGCCGTGGCCTTGATGTTCTGGACCCGTAGTGTGTTGACCACGGTGCTGTCGAGCATGGCGCTGTTCTATCTGTTTCGCTGGTTGTGGTAGGCAATGCTACAGTCGCGTTTTTTTCAAGGAGGCGATGGCATGCGGAAGGTGGTGATAGGTGCGTTGGTCCTGGCGGCGCTGGCCGGTTGCGCAGGGGCGAAGATGAAAGATGCACGCGCTGGCGCGCCCTATAAAACCCTGGCGTCAGACAAGGCCGCGTTGGTCGTTGCCCAGTGCATCCAGTTCGGCTGGCAGGACGAGGCGGTGTTCGGCGTCGATGCTGGGGGCTTTATGGAGCCGGCGCCAGGCGGGGGCCATACGGTCTACACCACTAGCGGTGACTACTTTGTCGATGTACGCAGTGCCGGCAGCAGCACCACCGTCAGTTACTACGCCGCCGCCGATAATTTCGTGGCCAAACGCCGCCTGGCCGCAGCAGCAACCTGCCTGTAAGTTGTTTCCGCATATTTCTTCAGAAATACCCCGGCGGACACACCGCCGGCTTTGCCTTAATATGCCAGCGCTCGCCCGACTTTATGGCTCTTTACCAGCACATGGATGTCGAGGCCTGAATGTCGGGCGGGCATCTTTTCAGCGTGGCATATACCCCAAGTGCCAACGCCGCGGAATCTTCAGGGACGCCAGGCCCAGCAGCGCCGACAGCAGGCCGCTGACCAGCAGGGCTCTGATCCCCAGTTGATGCTCCAGCAAGGCGCCGATCACCGCGCCGACAAACATCCCGGCCCAGGGAATCAACTGCACCCGCCAGCCATTACGGCGTTCCCCCAGCATCCAGCGCCCCAGCCCCCGACCGAAACGCGACAGCGCTCCGGTCACGTAAGTCAGCCCCACGGGCAAACCATTGACCTGTTCCACCGCCGCATTGAGCATGCCCATGGCAATGATCGCCGCCAGCACTGCCGGCAACGGCTCGGCCATCGGCCACGCCGCCGCCCCGCACAACAGCGTGGCGATGCACAACAACAGCGGCAGCGCATGGCGCTTGCTGACACGGCTGATGATCACGCCCAGCGCGTTGCCCAAGATAAAGGTCGCCACCAACAGCGTGAGACGACCGGTCAGCCCCAGGTCGCCCTCACTGATCGCCACGGCCAGGCGCGTGGTGTTGCCGCTCATGAACGAGACAAAATCGCCACTGGCCATAAAACCGATGGCGTCGGTCATGCCGGCCAGCACCGAGAGGCTGGCGACCAAGGTCAATCCGACGCGACCGCGCCATTTGTGTTGGTGCTGCAGGGCGGTATTGACCGTGGGTTTAAGGGAGGAGGGCAGCACGGCGAAAGGTTCCTCAAGGCAATTATCCGTCCACTACCGTAGGACGCTTTTGTGGCGACTGCAATGATTTGGCGCACCTCCTTCAATTGACCTCCAAGCGCCACCCCGTGGCTGTCCACGTCAGCACGTGAGTCGGCTTGAGCGCCTGGAGAAACGCTGCGTCATGGGAGACGGCCAGCAGCGCGCCGGCAAACCCTTGCAAGGCCTGCTCAAAGGCCATGACGGATTCCAGGTCCAGGTGGTTGGTGGGCTCATCCAGAAGCAGCAGTTGCGCCGGGGTCTTGCGCCATAAGGCAAGGGCCATGGCCGCCTTCAACCGCTCGCCGCCGCTGAGTTGGCCGATGGGTTGGGTTACGCGCAAGGCGTCCAGTTGCAACAGGGCCAGGCGCGTGCGCAGTTCGGCTTCGGCCAGGGGAGTGCCCATCAGTTTGAGTTGTTCGACGATCGATTGCCGGTCATCGAGCAGCGTCAACTGTTGGTCGAGGTAGGCGCAGGGCACATGCACCGTGCATTCGCCGCTGATGGGCTGCCATTGGCCCGCCAGCAGCTTGAGTAAGGTGGACTTGCCGCAACCGTTCGGGCCCTTGATGGCGACCCGGACCGGGCCACACAGGCTGGCGTTGAGAAAGGTGCTCGGCGCGCAGGGGTCGAGCCAGGGCAACTGGCTGTCGACCAGGGTCACCACCTGGCGACCTGCGGGCAGTAGTGTGCCGGGCAAGGCGAGGAAGGTCGGCGTTTCGTCCACCACCCGTTCGTGGGCCGAACGCACGCGTTCATTCAGGGCGTGTTTGTGCTGCACATGGGCGCTGCGCACATGGCTGACGATTTCGTTGGCGGCACCTTTCCAGCGGGACTTGGTGAAGGCATCGACGTTGGCCGTCTCGGCATGTTTACGGGCGCTCGCGGCGTGGCGCTGGAAGCTGTCGAGGTCCTTTTTCAGGCGCTGGTGCTCGCGCCGGCGATCCAGCCGGGCATGCTCCAGGGCGGCCTGGGCGGCGTGTTGCTGGGCGTCACGCTGGGCACGGTAATCATCATAGTTGCCGCCATAGAGCCGGGCCCCGAGGGGGGACAGTTCGATGATCCGGCCCAGGGTATTGAGCAGGCGCCGATCATGGCTGACCACCACCAGGCCGCCGCGCCAGGTGGCGAGGGTCGCTAACAGCCAGTCGCGGCCGGCGTTGTCGAGGTGGTTGGTGGGTTCGTCGAGAATCAGCAACTGCGGCGCACCCAGCAGGGCGCCAATCAGGGCGACCCTGGCCAGTTGGCCGCCGCTGAGCTGTGCGGCGGGCTGGGCGGGGCTGATCCCGGCCAGGCCGGCGCCGTCCAGGGCCTGGCGCAGGCGTTCGGCCAGGTCCCAGCGATCATCGATCAGTTCCAGGTCTTCAGCCTGCGCGTCGCCCCTGGTCAGGCGCTCCAGGGCCGCCAGGGTCTCGGCGCAGCCGCTGGCCTGGGCCACGGTCTGCCCCGGTAACAGCGCAAGGGTTTGTGGGACATAGGCGATACGGGCCGAGGCTTTGATAACGCCGTAAGACGGCACAAGCACGCCGGCCAGCAAGCGCGCCAACACGCTTTTGCCCATACCATTACGGCCGACAATCCCGGTCGGGGTGTGATCGATAGACAGGTTGAGGTCTTCCAGCAAAATCTCGCCATTGGCGAACTGGAAACCCACGTGATGCAAGGAAACAAGTACAGGCAGCCGGTTGACGTCAGTCATCAGCACCTCCAGAACAATGTGGCACAAGCCAACAAGCGCGCCAGGCGGCTCGTTGCGTTTACATGTTGGAAGGCTTAGTTGTTCACGTCGGCGGTCGTCCTGCGGTTGGAAGGGATTGGCAGCCTAACCCAGTTCGGTAATTTTTCCTACGCCAGTACCGCAACTGCCTTGATCTGCGCCCACAGCACCTGGCCGGGATGCACGCGCAACTGGTCCCGCGAATAACGGGTGATCCGCGCCAGCAACGGCGTGCCTGCCGCGTCGAGCCGCACCAGCACATGGGCGCTGTTATCGGCGGGGATCTCCTGGGTCACGGTCACCGGCAAGCAGTTGAGGATACTGCTGTGCGCCCCGGGTTGCAGGCTGAGGCTGACATCCCGGGCGCGCACCTTGAACCGCAAGTGTTGGCCCGGGGCCAGCGCCGTGTGGGCCACGCGCATTTGCAGGGGGCTGTCGGGTAGTTGCAGGGTCAGCAACTGATAGTGGGCGTCGTGGCCGCTGACCGTGCCGTCGATCACCACGCCGGCATCGTCGCCCAGGGCCAGCGGCAGGTCGAGCCGCGCCAGGGTTTCGCCGATCGGGCCGCTGGCCAGGGCTCGGCCTTCGCTGAGCAACACAATGTGATCGGCCAGGCGCGCCACTTCATCCTGGGCATGGCTGACGTACAGCACCGGGATTTCCAGTTGGTCGTGCAGGCGCTCCAGGTACGGCAGGATTTCGCTTTTGCGCTGGCTGTCGAGGGCGGCCAGGGGCTCGTCCATCAGGAGCAACTGCGGGCTGGTGAGCAGGGCGCGGGCGATGCCGACGCGCTGGCGTTCACCGCCGGACAGGTGCTGGGGGTGGCGATCGAGCAGGTGGCCGATGCCCAGCAGTTGTGTGGCCTGGGCCATGTCCACGCGGCGCTGGGCCCTGGGGATACGCTTGAGGCCGAACGCCAGGTTGGCCAGCACCGACAGGTGGGGAAACAGGCTGGCCTCTTGAAACACATAGCCCAAGGCGCGTTTGTGCGGCGGCACAAACACGCCGTTGCGGCTGTCTTGCCAGACCTGCTCGTTGATTTGCACAAAACCCTCGCCGGCCCGCTCCAGCCCGGCGATGCAGCGCAGGCAGGTGGTCTTGCCCGAGCCCGAGTGCCCGTAGAGCGCGGTGACGCCACGCCCCGGCAGCTTCAGGTCCACGTCCAGGGCAAACCCGGAATACTGCAGTTGCAGGCGCACCTCGATCATCGACATCAGCTCCAGCCCGCTTTGGTTTTACGGCTGGAGTAGAGCGCCAGCAACACCAGGAAAGAAAACACCACCATGGCCCCGGCCAGCCAGTGGGCCTGGGCGTATTCCATGGCTTCGACGTGGTCGTAGATCTGCACCGAGACCACCCGGGTCTTGTCGGGGATATTGCCGCCGATCATCAGCACCACGCCAAACTCGCCCACGGTATGGGCAAAACCGAGGATCGAGGCGGTGATAAACCCGGGGCGGGCCAGGGGCAGGATCACCGTGAAAAAGGTATCCCAGGGATTGGCCCGCAGCGTGGCGGCGACTTCCAGGGGACGACTGCCGATGGCCGAGAACGCGTTCTGCAACGGTTGCACCACAAACGGCATGGAATAGATCACCGAGCCAATCACCAGGCCGGCGAAGCTGAAGGTCAGGGTGCCCAGGCCCAGCCATTGGGTGAACTGCCCGAGGTAACCATGGGGGCCCATGGTCAGCAGCAGGTAGAAGCCAATCACCGTCGGTGGCAGCACCAGCGGCAGGGCCACGATTGCGCCGATGGGGCCGCGCCACCAGGAGCGGGTGCGCGACAGCCACAGGGCAATCGGAGTGCCGATGACCAGCAGGATTGCCGTGGTCAGCGACGCCAGTTTCAGGGTCAGCCAGATGGCGGAGAAGTCGGCACTCGATAGCGGCATTTACAGTTGATAACCGTAGGATTTGATAATGGCGGCGGCTTTTGGCCCCTTGAGGTAGTCAACCAGTGCCTTGGCAGCCGGGTTGTCCTTGCCTTTGTTGAGGATTACCGCGTCCTGTTTGATCGAGTCATGCATCTGGCCGGGAACGATCCACGCCGAGCCGCTGCTGACTTTGCCGTCTTTATAGATCTGCGACAAGGCGACAAACCCCAACTCGGCATTGCCGGTGGACACAAACTGATAGGCCTGGGTGATGTTCTGGCCTTCCACCAGCTTGTCCTTGACCTGTTCGGCCAGGCCCAGTTTGGCCAGTACCTGGGTGGCCGCGAGGCCGTAGGGGGCGGCTTTCGGGTTGGCGATGGACAAATGCTGGTATTGATTTTTCGCCAGCACCGCGCCCTGGGTATCCACATAACCGTCCTTGGCCGACCACAGCGCCAGGGTGCCCACGGCATAGGTAAAGCGCGAGCCCTTGACCGTATCCCCTTCGCTTTCGAGCTTTTGTGGGGTGGTGTCGTCGGCGCTGAGGAACACTTCAAACGGCGCGCCGTTCTTGATCTGGGTATAGAACTGCCCAGTGGCCCCGTAGGCGGCGACCAGGGTGTGCCCGGTGTCTTTTTTGAAGTCGGCGGCAATGGCCTGGATGGGGGCGGTGAAGTTGGCGGCGACCGCCACTTGCACTTCGTCGGCCAGGGCCTGCGTGGCGGCGAACAGGGTCACCAGCGTGGCCAGGCACGTCGGGATAAAGCGAGAGGGACTGAACATCAGGAACGGCTCCGCATGAAAGGTGGGGATCGAGACGCCCGACACGGGAGCGGCGCTCTGGGGGCAGGCGCTGTATGTATAGGTATATAGCGAAAAAATGGCAAGGAAAATCAACGGCCCAGACCTGCCTGGGGATTTGTGGGGGGGCTCGGGCTGACCTTTCTCCACGCGCTTGCCAAACGGCCCCTACAGCCAGGCGCGGTGCAAGCCCTGATAGTTCGCCGTTGTCGTCGCCAATCGTGACGGTGACAGGACTCTGAAGGAACAAGGGTATGGAAAAGGAATACGCCTACATAGACAGTCAGGCAGATGAGCGATGGAGCAGTGAAGCCTACGTCCGAAACTGGCTTGAACGTGTGCTGGATGCTTCAACGCTTGAGCCCAGTGCCAGGCAACTGATCAACACCCGCTCAATGTTGCCGGTGGAGTTCAGGGTATTTGATGAGTTCGAGACTGATGACAGTTCGCCGCTTATTGTGCTGCGCGAGGAGGTGCCTTTGTGGCACATCCTCACGGATCGATACCCCTGGCGCAGCTTTTATGGCAAGGGGCAACCGGAAGGCAATGTGAAGACGAGCGTGCAGATGCCGGAGTTTTATGGCGCCTTGGCTCAGGAGCTGACGGCTACGCGGTTTTTTTTGAGCAGTATCCGCATCGCCGGTCAACGCAGCGAGGACGAGATGCTCAGGCAGGATCTGGAGTTGCCGGACAGGGCGGTGCTCAAGAGCGAGGTGGTGCTGTTATCGGTCTGGGGAGTGAGCAAGCGCTTGCTGGCAGAGATCTGGTTTGAGGTGACGCCGAGCGAACGGGGGGCCAGCAAATGGCCAAAAATGATCAGTGGGCAGTGGCCAGGCATGCACATAGGGGTCAGGAGTGGGGACCATTTCACTTATTCCGCAAACGCCGCCCAAAACAGCCTATGGCTCAAGCGCTTCAAAGAACCGGTGTTGGATGTCGACATCGGGATCTACCCACGTTGGGTGCGCAAGCCTTTACCGTTGCCTGGCGATAATATCGAGGCGGATCAGGTTGTGGACGTCACGATCAACAATATCCCGGGCGGCTCGCGCACAAGGTATGTGATCAAGGTTCCGCCAGCGTTCTGGCCACGGGACCGCTGGTGGTATTACGTGGGGATCTACCTCAGCTACTGTTGCCCGTGGCTGACCTACGGCGTGTTGAATCAGGACGGCGTTGTCCGCCCGGCCAGAGACCAGGAAAACAGCTGGTTCTTCAGGTGCGATGCCACGCAGATGGCTGTCGACATTCGTCTGCTGCCCTTTGAAATGGCGCAGTGGACTGAAGACTTTACCTCCGGCAGAACCCTTCCGGTGGCCACCAAATCCTGGCAGAAATGGGATGCGCTGTTGGCGGGGCTTGGGGTGGGGGAGTTGACCAGCAACTATGTCAAGACACTGATCGACCGCAGCCTGGCGAAGTCAGGGTTGCCTGAGTCAACCCAGCAGGACTTCAGGGCCCAGACGGCGTTCAGGTACAAGTACCAAGTGGGGCATGCGGTCTATTCGCCGCATTTCACTGCGTATGTTCCGCCTCGATACCGCTACTTCTCGTTTAACCAGATCCTGGTGGGCGAGCCTCAGCGCGTTGCTTTTTTGCAGGAGACCGTCGCCTCCGTGCAACTGCGTAACCAGGCACTGTCGGCGGACGAAGTAAAAGCACTGGATGGGTTGAGGGATAGCCTGTTGAGCGAGTTCTTCGCCGATATCAACAACCTGTTTAACGGCCTGGAGTACAAGCAGTTATTCAATGACACCTGTAATGCGTTGGCCAGGGTCAGGGTCGGTCGGTTCCTGGCCGATGACAGCGAGAAAGACCTGGCGTTGCGCGAGTGCGCCTTTGCGTTTTTGCATGGCGAATTAAAGCCCCGGCTGTTGTTGTTCAACGACAAGGCCATACCCAATGTCTTTGTGCTCAAGCACAGCTCGCAAAAGGCCTTGCTGGTATCGCTGAACATGGAAGAGCTGACGTGGGCGAAGTGGGAACCGAGTACCGTCGCCGGTCAGCCCAGTGATGCGTTGGTGGCGTTCATGACACAGCATCTTCCGTTCCCGGAAAAAACCAGTATCACCCGCAGCGACTTTTATCCCCGGAAGAACCGCTATGGCTACCATTACCGCCGCCATCCGCCTGAGCCGGTGTCGTTTCGCGAGACGGCCGATATCAACAGTGCCTTGCTGCAAGTGGCCATTGATGAAATCAAGCAGCAGATGAATTACGTGGTGTTTTCTTCCAACGAAGAACGCCGAAGGGCACGGACCCAACTGTTCAGGTCGGCCTTGCGAGCGGTCGCCGGCCTGGTGATTGCCGCTGTCGGCAGCTTGACGGGGGTTGGCGGGTTGATGCTGGCCGGCGCTGCACGGTTATTGGCGAATATAGGCGACGCCGGCACCAGTTACTGGCTTGGGCAACAGGCTGACCGCCCTGCGGACTACGCGGCCTATGTACAGGAGTGCAAGTTGGGGGTGCTGCTGGGGCTGGTTGATCTGGGAGCGGATATCACACTTGTCAGGAAAAAACTGCGGCTGGTCTTGAAGCAGTCGACCCAGGCCGCCAAAATCCTGGTCCCGTTGCTGGCCCGACATCCCTCTGCGGAGCTGCCCTTTAAGCTGGAGCTGGAAAGTGAGTCCGATCTGTTTATGCGCAGCCCTGAAGAGTTGCGCGAACTGCGCGATCGGCTGGAAAAAACCTTGCGCGAGGGGCTCAACCTCTCGGCACTGCGCAGTGCGCTTCAAGATTCGAGCGCCTCAAGTTATCTGTTATCGAAACAGTGTGCGGACTATCTGCAGAACAAGTCCTGGGACATCCAGGCGATCGGCGTATTGATTTTTGCCGAGCCCCACGATGACCGACCGCGCGGGCATTTTGCGCTGTCTCTCAGGAACCGGGGGGATACGGCGGTCTTGGATATGGCCATGTCCCGGCTGGACTCCGACGCCCAAGGGCGTGCCTACTTTGGCTCCTTTGACAGTTGGCAGGAGCACCTGCGCTCGCTGCTGCCACTGCAAGACAAGCTGGTGGTGTGCAAAGGGTACGAGCATCTTGCCAGGGCCAGCTATGAGATTGATGCAATGTTTCCTTTGGGCATCAGTTGGGGGCATTTTTTCAATACAGGCAACTATCGCCTTATCTCTTTGCCTTCACGGTTTATCCCCTTGCTGGAAAGCCAATTGTCGCGATTGTGGACGGGGGTTTTCCGACAGCGCACCTCCGTGCCCGCGCTCGGCTCAAGTGTCACCGAAGGCGGTCCGGGTGCGTTCAATCAGGACGAACTGTTGATGCAGGTCAGCACGCTCAACGGTTTGATCAGCGAGCCAGAGCAGATACTGCGCGCCAGCATCGGGGTGAGCAATATTGGGGACTTGCGCGTTCAACTGCTGGGCTTTTTACAGGCCTGGCGCGCAGAGGCGATGGAAGGCTACCGCGAACTCATGGACGGCGTGGTCGCTGAAGAGGCGGGGCTGGTGCGCAGTGCGTTGCTGCACCTGGATGCGTTGCAGGTGGGGGTGGACAGCCCGATCGCGGTGACACAAAACGCGGTGGTCGATTGTGTCGACTGGATCGCCACCCGCGCGGGCCAGGAGGATGAAAGCTGGCGGGGGCTGCTCAAGACAGAGATCGAACGCTATGCCTCGGGTAACCAGGCCAGCCTCGATCTGTGCCTGAGGGCCGTGTTGGACCCATTGCATGCTGCCCTGGCCAAGGGCAAGGAGCGCCAGGTCCATCATCTGCAGCATGCCGATTATGAACAGTTGTCGATCACCAGCGGCCAGCCCCTGTTCGCCATCGGCCTGGAGTTTATCCGTGGAATGCAGGTGGCGCGCCAGGCCGAGGGGTTGTTTGCCTTGATCATGACCTGCCAGCCGTATGAAGACAGCAACGAGCTGTTTGCACGGATTGTGTACAGTATCAGCGCCTTGCGGCAGCAGCGCTTCATGGTGCTCAGCCCGGCACATGAACGCCGGCTCAGCGGGCTTGAAACCGCCGAGCCGGTGCCACTCTAGGCCGGTTGCCGGGTCAATTGGGCGTACGCTTGCGCGGCCAGTTGGCGTGTCAGTTGCGCCGTTGACAGGGCGTGCTTCAGGCCAACGGCCTGGCCTGCCCACAGGCTGCTGAAGCCTGCTTCATCCCTGGCGCGCAGAGGCATCAAGGCACCGCCGGCCAGGGGGAAGGCCGGCGCCGTCGGATTGATTGGCCCAACCTCGCGCATCAGCCGGTTGACAATCCCGCGCGCCGGGCGCCCGGTGAACAGATTGGTCAGGGCCGTCTCGCTGGCCTGGGCGCTGTGCAAGGCCTGGTGGTGGGAGGGCGTGATAGTGGCTTCGGGCGTGAACAGGTAGGCAGTGCCGATCTGCACCGCTGAAGCGCCGAGGGCGAGGGCGGCGACGATCCCCCGCGCATCGCCAATCCCGCCGGCGGCGATCACCGGCACGCTGACCGCATCGACGATCTGCGGCACCAGGGCCATGGTCCCGATCTGGCTGCTAAGGCGCTCGCTGAGAAACATCCCGCGATGCCCCCCGGCTTCATAACCCATGGCGATGATGGCATCGCAGCCGTGCTGCTCCAGCCAGATCGCCTCTTCGACGGTGGTGGCGGACGACAACACTTTCGCCCCGGTGGCCTTGACCCGCTCCAGCAGCGCTTTTTCCGGCAGGCCAAAGTGGAAACTGACCACTTCGGGGCGCAACTCTTCCACCACTTCGCAACTGGCATTGTCGAACGGTGCGCGGTTGGAAACCGGCGTGGGCGCCTCAAAGTCGGCACCCAGCTCACGGTAGTAGGGCTCCAGCAGAGCTTTCCACTGGCGATCATGCTCGGGGTTGGGGGCCGGCGGCTGATGGCAGAAGAAATTGACGTTCAACGGTCCGGTACTGGCCTGGCGAATGGTGCTCAGCGCCTGGCGCAGTTGTTCGAGGCTCAAGGTGGCCGCCGGCATGGAGCCCAGGGCGCCGGCCTGGCTGGCGGCAATCACCATCTGCGGGCTGGTGCTGCCAGCCATGGGCGCCTGGATGATCGGCAGTTCAATGCCCAACAGGTCAAGAATACGGGTGTCTGGCCAGGTGCTCATGGATCGCTTCTCCAGGGTGTAACGCTCAGGAAGGGCTGCCCGGCACTTTTAACAGAGGCCGCCGGGGCAAGGCCAGCCTGTTTTATTCAGTGGACGCCGGGGCCTGTTCAGGCGGGGTACGACCCTCGCGCTGGAGCAACTGCTGCTTGCGCTCCACGCCCCAGCGGTAGCCCGACAGATGGCCATCGCTGCGCACCACACGGTGACAGGGAATCGCCACGGCCAGGCGATTGGCGCCGCACGCCTGGGCGACGGCGCGAAAGGCACTGGGCGCGCCGATGCGCTGGGCAATCTCGGCATAGCTGGCGGTGCTGCCCACCGGGATTTCCCGCAGCGCCTGCCAGACCCGTTCCTGGAAGGCCGTGCCGCGCAGGTCCAGGGGCAGGTCCAGGCCCAGGGCGGGTGCTTCGATAAACCCCACCACCTGGGCAATCAATTGTTCAAAACCGGGGTCGGCGCCGATCACATTGGCCTGCGGGAACTGGTCCTGCAGGTCGCGCACCAACCGGTCCGGGTCATCCCCCAGGAGGATCGCGCACACCCCGCGATTGCTCTGCGCTACCAGAATCGCCCCCAGGGAACACTCGCCGACGGCAAAGTGAATATCGTTATGGGTGCCACCGGCCTTGTAGTCGCTGGGCTTCATGCCCAGCAACTGGTCGGCGGACGCATAAAAGCGGCTGTTGGAGTTGAAACCGGCGTCGTACAGCGCATCGGTTACCGACTGATTGTCCTGCAGGTGGGCCCTGACCTTGCGCGAGCGATGGGCGCGGGCATAGCCCCGGGGCGTCAGCCCGGTCAGGGTCTTGAACACCCGGTGGAAGTGGAACGGGCTCAGGCCGGCGCCGTTGGCCAGGTCTTCCAGGGAGGGCAGGGCCTGGGCCTGTTCGATATGGCGGCAGGCGGCGGCGACCAGGTGCGCATGGCGTTGCGCAACCTGGGTCTGGTCGGCCGAGGTGCGCTTATTGGGGCGGTACCCGGCGGCTTCGGCTTGCTGCGGCGTGTCGAAAAACTCGACGTTTTTGCGCAGCGGCTGGCGTGCGCTGCTGCTGGGGCGGCAATACACACCCGTGGTCTTGACCCCGTAGACGAAGCTCAGGTCGGCCGTGGCGTCACGGGCGACAATGGCCGCCCAGCGCAGATCATCTTCAGTGCTCATGGCAGTCGCTCGGCAATGGATCAGTGGCCAGGATAATCATCGGCGCCCGCCCGGACACTCCGTTGCTTGCGGTTGAATTCACCGGGTCAGCCGGCCGTGCGAAACGTCAGGTTGATCCGTTGCGGCCCCATGCGCGGGTGCACGCCTGGCTTGATCGGCTGCACGCCATGGTAGCGCAGGCGATCGACGCCGCCCCAGACCGCCACGTCGCCATGGAACAACGAGATTTTCTGCGTCTTGTCACTGCGCTGATGGCCGCCAAACAGAAACACCGCCGGCAGCCCCAGGGACACTGAAACCACGGGGGCATTGTAGTTGCGCTCGTTCTTGTCCTGGTGCAGCGACATCCGGGCGCCCGGTACATAGCGGTTGATCAGGCAGGCGTCGGGCGCAAAGGCGTCGAAGCCTGCGGCGCTGGCAGCATCGATCGCCAGCTCGCGCAGTATGGGCGGCATGCCCGGCCAGGGTTGCTGGCGTTCGGGGTCAAGCGGGCTGTAGCGATAGCCCTGGGTGGTGGTGGTCCAGCCCAGCTCGCCACAACTGCTTAGGGCCGCCGACATGGTAAAGCCCCCAGGGGTGACCATATGGCGGAAGGGGGACTGGGCCAGGACCGCGCGCAACTCGGGCAAGACACGCTCAAGCCAGGGCAGGGCATAGCCCCTGAGGACGTAGGATTGTTCGCCGATTTGCTCGCGACGGGCCGGTTGTTGCAGGGCCTCGTCGCTGAACAGGTCGCCGGTGGAATGCGGGTCCATGTTGCACAATCACTCCGCTGCTGGTGAGGGTTTACAGGGCCTTGCTTACGGTGATTTCAGTGATTTGGTCACTGGCCTCGTGGATTTTCGCCAAGGCTGCTTGGGCTTCTTCAGTGCTGGCCGACTGCAATTGGGCAAATTCAAAACGGCGTTCGCCGTTGAGCTTGTATTTGATGACGTATTTAGTGGTCTGGTTCACGGGCATTCCTGTGGCGTAAGGCGGCGCAATCAGCTGAGTTTGCTGCTGGTGCGGCGGACAATGCGGATTTTATGGGACAAGGCCGGCTTGCGGGTAACGCTGATGGCGCGGCGCGTCACCACATCCAGGGTAATGTTCCAGAACCCGGTGCTGGGCGCGGTGATCTTGGCCGGGAACGTGTCGAATGCGCCACCGTGATAGGTGTGGCGACCGCCATTTTTGAAACTGCGAAAATTCGCATCGCTCATCAGGCGGATATTGCAGGTTTGCGAGCATTCAATGACGACAATGTCCCCTTCGTTCAAGTGTTCACGCTGGTGGATGAATTTCATGGGGGTGTCTCCAGAAGGGCTTTTTCTGAAAAATCAGAACGATACGTAGGTTAAGATGGAGTTTATCAGCCCCAGCACGTTTATTATCGGGTCGTCGTCGACGTCTTCGACAATTTAAAACAGTTATTTACCGATATATCAGGGATAAATCCTACGTGGGCGGGAGAAAAATACCATCTCCGCTGTCGTAGGATCTTTATCGGAGGTTTTGTATGAAGTGGAGTGTATTGGTTCTGGCCCTGGCAATAGGTGGATGTGCTTCGGTGTCGGACATCAAGCAGACACCGCCAACCCTGGCGGTCATCTCCGGGAAAAAACCGCAGGAATACGCGGCCTGTGTGGTGCAGAAACTGTCGTCGACCCGGCGTCCGTCGCAGATTGAGCCCCATAAGGAAGGCGTGCGCGTGATTGTGCCGCAAAAATTCTCGGCTGACCCATCGGCTATTTTCGAGATTGAAGACCGTTCCAGCGGGAGCAGCATCAAGCTCTACGAGAGCATGTCCAATGTGCCGATCCGTCCGGGTGATGTGAAGAAAGCTGCGGAAGACTGCATTTCCGGCTGAGTCCACGCGCCATTCATACGCGATCAACTCCGATCGAAAAGCTCGGCCTGCGCTTGCAGTGCCGGGCTTTTTATTGCCTGAAATTTCCTACGCGGCGGTTGTGACTGTCAGCTCATTACCCTACCATTTGTATGCTTATGCATTGTAGGTCTAAGCATATAACTATAAAAATGGAGTCGTGATGATGTCTGTGGAGAGAGTGTTGATGGGTGGCGCCCTGCTGCTCATGCTCGGCAGCGCGCAGGCGCTGGAAGGCAAAAAGGTATTCAGTGAAGGGGGCGCGCAGCCTGGCGCGGCGGCGTGCATGGCGTGCCATGGTGCCGATGGCCTGGGGCTGGCCGCTGCGGGTTTCCCGCGGCTGGCGGGGGTGTCGGCGGCCTACCTGAGCAAGCAACTGCATGACTTCCAAAGTGGCGCGCGCAGCAACCCGGTGATGACATCGCTGGCCAAGGCGCTGACCGAGGAAGAAATCGCGGCGGTGACCCAGACACTGGCGGCGATGCCGGCGCCGGTCGTGCAAGCCGGCCATCGCAGCGCTACCCCCGCCAGTCCCGCCGAAAAGCTTGCGCTGCAAGGCGCCTGGGAGCGGTCGATTCCTGCGTGTGTCAGCTGCCATGGCCCGTCAGGTGTCGGCGTTGGCGAAGCGTTCCCGCCGCTGTCCGGGCAGTCTGCCGCCTACCTGGCCGCCCAGCTCAACGCCTGGCGCAGTGGCACCCGGCACAATGATCCCAATGACCTGATGGGGCATGTGGCCAAATCCCTCACGGATGATGAAGTGCAGGGGATTGCCAACTACTTCGCCGCCTTGCCTGGCCAGGGGGGCAAGCCATGAAGAACCTGTCATTTGTACCCATGCTGGCCGCGTTGATCGGCGGGCCGGTGTTGGCCGCACCGATTGCCATGGAAGACCAGTCGCAATTGCAGGTGCCGGCGGCCGTTCCCGTCGCCACGGCGTTCCAGCCGCCCCAGGAAAGCGAACTGCCCGACAACGCCTACGGCAAGCTGGTGATGCAAGGCTATGCGTTGTTCGTCGACACCAAGCGCCTGGCCCCGCAGTTTGTCGGCAATGGCCTCAATTGCAGCAATTGCCACCTGGATCAGGGGCGCCTGGCCAATTCAGCGCCGCTGTGGGGGGCGTACCCGATGTACCCGGCCTATCGAAAGAAGAATGACAAGGTCAACACGTTCGCCGAGCGCCTGCAGGGCTGTTTCCAGTTCAGCATGAACGGCGGCACGCCACCGGCGGCAGACAGCCATGAGATTACCGCGCTGTCGGTGTATGCCTACTGGCTGGCGAGCAAGGCGCCATTGGGCGTGGAACTGCCGGGGCGTGGCTACCCCGAGGTGCCGCCACCGGCCAAAGGCTACAACCTGGCGCAGGGGGCCCAGGTGTACAAGGCACAGTGTGCGGTGTGCCATGGCGCCGAAGGGCAGGGGCAGAAGGTGGGCGACAGCTACGTGATGCCACCGCTGTGGGGCAAGGACTCCTACAACTGGGGCGCCGGCATGCACCGGATCAACACGGCGGCTTCTTTTATCAAGCACAACATGCCGCTGGGCAAGGCCGGTAGCTTGACCGACCAGCAGGCCTGGGACGTCGCGGCCTACGTCAACCGCCACGAGCGCCCGCAGGATCCGCGTCTGGTGGACGGCTCGGTGGAGAAAACCCGCATCAAGTTCCACGCCAATGACGGTGTGAATCTGTATGGGCAAACGGTCGATGGCGTACTGATTGGCAAAGGCATCCGTTAAACTATGGGTTGACCACAAAAAATGCCGCGCAAACCCCGGGTTTGCGCGGCATTGTCATTCTGGAAAACCAAGTATGAAACGTGAATGCGTCAGAGAACGGCATGCAGAGGGTCACATCTGTGCGACCCATGTGATCCAAAATCCAGCCAATTCGGGGGAATGGATTGTTTTTTTCAAGAAAAGCGGCGGGCGCAGCTTTTTCCTGGTGGATGACCAGGACGAGGTCGAATCCTTTGAGAAGCTCGATGATCTGATCGACACCCTTCGCAGCCTGGGCATCAAGTTCGCCGAGATCCACATGTAGCCGCCCGGGCTATTTGCAGACCACCACCACACTGCGGCCCTTGAAGTTACCCACATCGGCGCCCAGGGTCTTGTCGCTTTCCTTCAGGGCCGGCGTACCTTCGGTCCCCACGATGCGGTAACCGGTGCCGGCGCAGGAGGCATCGGCTTTTTCATAGCAACTGGCCCAGGAGTTGGCCTCGCCTGAGCAATCGATGGTCAGGCCTTGTTCGCCGTTTTTCAGGTAAATGTCGGAAGTGGTGGTGCAGCCCGCGAGGGCCAGCAGCGAAGTCAGTGCCAGGATCTTGTTCATGAATTGAGTCGTCGTCGTAGGGGTTGGAGGGGCGCTGACACAGTCGTGGGGCGTTGGCGCAAGAGTATAACGAACTGCCACCTGGCGCGCCTGTGACGGTGCGCACAAGATGGCTTGCGCCTTGGCTTCCAGGGTGTGTCACGGCACGCCCATCACCAGCACGCCGCTGCCGCTTACGGGTCCCGGGGTAGGCAGGGAGCCGGCTCGCCGGACCAGGGTGAACGTCACATCGTCGCCTCCCACGCTATTGGTGATACGGGACAGGAAGGCGCCACCGACCTGGACTGGCGCTCCACCCCGCACGAGTGCGGTGCCGACATCCGGGTTGCTCATCACCAGCAGATTGGCGTTGAACGACGATGGGATGCCTTTGTAGGTAATGGTGATCGGCGTGGTAATCCCCGGGTCCGGGCAGGCGTAGGTGAGCCGGCGGTCTCGGCGGATGGTGGTAGTCAGCGGATCGGTGCCGATAGCCCTTTGGTGTACATCGCCGAAGTTGATCTCGATCGGGTTGTTATTGTTGATCGTGCAGGTTGACGGGGAGATGGTGAAGTTGTTGGCCGCCGTATATGTGACCGTGAGTTGCGGCCGGGTGGCGTCGAAATTATTTGAGCTGGTGAGGCGTAACAGGCCGAGGGTGTCGCCTCTCTGCACGTTGATCGGGTTGGTTGGATCGTTACGCACCAGGATGTAGGGGGTGATATTGATCGGGTAGCCGACCCCGTTGTTGGGCATGGTCGCCACCCGTATACCCGCTGGGACCGGGGTATTGAGGAACGCGCCATTGATGCGCAAGCCACTCCTTTCGGCGGTGAATTTGGGGCCGGATGTCCAAGGCGTCCCTGAGGCATTCCCGGTTTCCCAGTAGTCCTCACCCCAAACCGGGCCTGCTCCTGCGGTAAATCGGCATTCGAGCCGAGCGCCCTCCATCAGAATCCTCACGCGATCTGTATCGAGTCGCACTTCTACGGGGACGGTCAGATGGGTGACACGCGCCCACTCACCGCCATTGACCCGACAATCGACAGCCCGTGCGGTCGTACTAACGCTGATCAACAGGAGAAGCCCAATGGCTCCAAAGAGTCGTTTCATTTTGATCTCTCGTTGCTTCTGTAGGCAGGGCCAGGCCAGCGAACAAACAGTCCGTGCAAACCTGGCTGACCTGAAAGCCTGTGAGTTTGGTTTTTGAGCGGATGAATTACGGATAATCCAGCGTAAAAGTGGAGGTCACGGTGTAGGGACCATGGCCAATGGTCTGATCCCGGATGGCATTCGGCTCACCCTGGACGTAGGCCTTGAGCTCGATGACATTGCTGCCATCACTCAACACCTGTTCGTCGCTGACGGTATTGAGCGGCAAAGGCTTATTGCCCGGTGTCTCGATGCCCACGCCAATACCCGAGGCGCCACTCCCGGCATCCAGCGCAAGCAGCCCGGGCAGCGCCGGGTTTTCCCGGCCGCCGAAGGTGATGGTGACGGTGTTGCCGACCGTGGTGTTGCAATCCTCCAGGTGCAGCTTGAAACCCTTGCCCTGGGAGCGCGTGTTGATATACAGGTGCTTGCTGGTCAGGTCCCAGAGTTCCAGGGTGATTGCCTCGTCGCCGGGGCGGATAGTGCAGGCTTCTTCAACCAGGTTGCCCTTTATGCGCAGGTTGTCTGCCGCCAGCCCCTTGGGGATCAGGCCGACGCTGAGCAGCAAGGCCAGCCCGGCCCTTGGCCATCCTTTATGCATCATTTCATGTCCCATGGACGGATCTCCTACTCGTATTCGGCCAACAGCGTGGCCACCGCCGTAAACCTTGCGGGGGGCAGGGTGGCCCCCGGCTGTTTGACGGGCACCACCTCCAGGGCCGGCGGTGACGACAGGGTGATGTCCAGTGGCGTGTTGAGTAGAAATGGCTGGTCATTCTGCAAGAGCCGAATGCCCAGCGCAGGCACACTGGTTTGCAGGGCGGCGGCGTCAAAGCCCGTGGGCGTGCCGTTGACACTCAGCCTCAGTACCCATGGCAGTGTGGCGGGGGCACAACTGATGGTGTAGCCGACCCCTCGACGGTATTTCACACCGTCGACCCGCTTGACCCCGACATCCCCAAAATCCACTTCAATGGTGTTACCTGCATCAATCGTGCAGGGTGGCGGTTCGTTCAGTGTTCCGCTGAAGGTCAGGTTGGCCGACGCACTGCTGCAAAGGCCGATGGAACACAAGGCGAACAACGCTCGCTGCTGCCAACAGGTCATGGATCGCTCCTCTTCATTGGTACTCGATGACAAGGGTGGCGGCGGCATCAAATGCCCCTCCTGTCAGACGGCTGCCCGCACGCTTGACAGGCACCGCCTGCACGATCGGAAAGTTTGGATAGGTAAACCTCACGGCCGTATTCAGAGGCCAGTCGGCGCCATTGGCGAACAGCTTTACCCCCAGGTCCGTCTTGCGGGTCACCAGTACGCGACTGTCAAACGCAGCGGCGGTGCCCTTGAGTTCCAGGGTCATGGCGTTGCTGAAGGGCGAGTCGCATGTCACGGTATAAGGCACGTCTCGACGGTAGTTGACCCCGTCAACCCGTGATGTCAGAAGGTCATTGCCAAAAGGCACATCGAGCGTGCTCCCGCTGTTAATGACACACGGCGGAGGGGCGATGATTTGCGCCCGGATGATCAGATTGGTATCGGCCGCCACTCCCTGGCTGACCGCCCACAGCAGGCTGCCAGCCAGAATGGCCTGTGCGCCGGTTGCCTTAGCCATTGCTTTACCCTTAATCATAATTGAGCCTGAAATCCACCACGGCGCGAAATGCCCCGCTGGTCAGCGGCGCCGAGGTGCGCGTAGGCTGCACATGCCACGTGCGGGTACTGCTGCCCAAGGCCAAAAACAGTGGTTCGCCCCGTGAGCCCAGCTGTACATCGCGGCCCAGGGCATCGGTCAGGCGCAGGCCCATCCCGGTGATGCCCTGCACTTTGACCAGCCGTGGATCGTCGGCATCGGCGGGGGCGACAAAGGCCACCGACAGCACCGGTTGAAAGGCACTCCACGCCAGGTTCCCCGTACGTTCGCTGCGGATGCCGCCTGCGGTGCGATGGCAATCGCTGAACCGCAGCTGGAAAGCCACCGCGGTTGCCTGGTCGCCGGGGCGTTGCAGCTGGCTGGTCGAGACCGCACCCAGGTCAATGGTTTGATGCAGCGAGGCCATCTCCAGGCTGCAAGGGGTTTCATGCATGGCCCCGCTGATGTTCAGCAGGCCATTCATGCCCTCGATATCATCCTCGGCGTGTACGCCTCCCACACAGGCCAGCAACAAGCCGCCCAAGATCTTCACCGTATGCAACTTCATGATGTTCTCCCGCAGCAGGCGCTACTCATTGGGCGGTGCCGCTTGTGCGTTGACCTTGCAGGTCTCGCCACTGCAGGTGAAGGCCAGCAGTGGGCGCCCACCGTAATCATTGACGTAGGATAAATAGGGCGTTGTGCCGAGTGTCTCGGCCGATGGCCCCAGCGTCAGCGCGCCTTTGGGCGGCACCATCAAGGGCTCGAAGCCCGGCACGGTTTTACCGTCCTTGCTGCTGCGCGCATCCACCAGGGTCACGTAGTAAGGCGTCGGGTTGTTCACCTGATAGTGGGGGCCTTTGCGGGTCAGGGTCAGCTTTTCCTGCCAGGGGGTGGACAAGTCTTGCTGGCTTGGGGCAATGGCTTGCGGTCGGTAGAACAATTTGATCCGGGTCTGCAGGGCAATTTGCAGGGTGTTGGACTTGTCGCTGCGCGGCGGGATTTCCCTCAAGTTGAAGTAGTAGACCGTCTCGCGATCCTGCGGCAGCGATTTGGCCGCCGGCAGCGCCTGGACCTTGACCTGGCTTTGTTTGCCCGGCTCCAGGCGTTGAACCGGCGGGAGCACGATCAGGGGCGTGGTGATTTTTGTGCCCGCTTCATCCTCAATCCAGCCCTGCGCCAAATACGGTAACTGGGTGTTGTTATTTGTGATGTTGACGCTGGTGGCATCTTTGCCACCATCAAAAATCACTCGGGTACGATCCAGGCCGACAGCGGCGTATGCGCTATGGCTCAAGCCGACGGCCACCACGGCAAATGCCTGGAGGGTGAGGCGCGTGTTCAGCGTCATGAGGATGGGTTCTCCGTCTCGGTAGGCGTCCCGGTCAGCACCGCTGGCACGGGCAGGGATTGATCGGTGGCTGTCTTGCGGCAGCTCAATTGCAGGGCATCGGTCAAACCGTCCGCGGGCAACGTGACAGGGAGCGTGAGGACGCATTGTTCGACACCTCCCCAACTGACAACCATTTGCCCGCCGGCCTGTATGCCGCTCAGATAGACATTGCCGTCGTCATTCACAATGCCGGTGTCCTGCTGTTTCATGTTCTTGACCGTTGCGCCGAACGGCGGTGAGTTGCCATCGTCCAGGCGCAGCACGGCCATGGCTTTTTCACCGGCAATCACGTCCAGTGATCGGTAACCGATCGCCCCTTCGGTCAAGGTCAGTTGCGTCACCGATTGAGTGGCCTCGACATTGCTCGGCAGGCTCTCCAGGTCAATGCTGGCGGCCGTACGCTGGTAGCTGCTGATATCGGCGATAACCGCCTTGCCGAAGGCGTTGCTGCGGGTGGGCGCGCCGTAACCGCGTACAGGCACATCGGGTACGCCGCCGGTATCGACCATCAGGCGGGTTCCGCCCGTGCTATGGGTGCGGTGCAGCGCGGCACCGTGGGCGGTAAGCGTGCCACCGCCCCGCGCCGACACACTGAGGCTACTGTTGCCGGTTTGCTGGCTGGCGCTCAGGTCGATATCGGCCTGGTCCCCCATATGGCTCAGATAGCCGCTGGCTGAGTTGTCACTGGCCCGCAGTTGGTAGCTATTGCGCGCATCCAGGCGATCGCTGAAGCGCGTTGAAAAACTGTTATCGCCTGCGCCCTGATAGGCATCCAGCGACAGTGTGCCGGTGCGCCCCAATGGCAGGCTGACCGTCAGCGCCGCGCCGTTATCCTTATAGTTGTATTCCTGAGTGCGGAAGACATTCAGGGACAGGCTCATGTTTTTCACAGTGCCCACATCAAAGTAGCGTGACACCGACATGTTCCAGCGCTGGGTCTGTGGCCGATCCCAGTACGTTTGTTTGTTATAGCTGGCGTAGACGGTGGTCCCCAGGTCGCGAAACTGCTTGTTTACCGTCGCGGTATACAGGGCTTTGTTGCCGCCGATCGGCCTCACATCATCAATGGGCTCGCCGTTCTCGTTGTATCCCCCGCGCCCGCCGAGCTCGCCGTTCAAACCGTAGTGCCGGGCATTGAGGTATTCACTCATGCTCAGGAAGTTCCTTTCGGAAAACCGGTAGCCGGCGAAGGTGATTTGGCTGTCGTACTGTTCAAAGTGCTTGGAGTATTGGAGGCGGTAGGATTTGCCTGAGAGCCTCTCGTTCCACACGCTGGCCTGGGATTGTGTAACGTCCAGCGAGAGGGCGCCGAACGCCAGCAGGTCACGACCGGCGCCGACGGACAGCGCGCGGTAGTTGTTATCGGTGATCCCGCCACCAAACAGCGACCAGCCATTGCTGACCCCCCAGGAGAACTCGCCGGTCGCGAACACGTCACCCTCGGCGCCGTACTGCAGGTTGGACGGTTGCCCCGTCGCCAGCTTGTAACGCACATGCCCGGGGCGCGTCAGGTAAGGGACGCCTGCGGTATCGATCTGGAAGCTGTGCACCGTACCGTCCTGTTCTTCCACCCGCACATCCAGCGTGCCCGACACGGCGTCATTAAGGTCCTGGATGCGAAAGGGGCCTGCCGCTACCAGGGTTTCATACAGCACGCGCCCTTGCTGGCTGACCACGACCCGTGCATTGGTCTTGGCCACCCCGACGACTTCCGGGGCATAGCCACGCAAGTTGGGTGGCAGCTGGCTTTCATCGGAATTGAGCGCGGCGCCGGTAAAGCGGAAGCTGTCGAACAGGTCCGAATACAGATAGTTCTCGCCCACCACCAGGCGCGCCTTCAGCGCAGGGATTGCGCGGTAGGCGTAGTAGCGGGTCCAGTCCAGCTTGCGGTCCTGGGCGACACCCTCATTGGCGCGCTCGAAACGTCCCTGCCAGTCTGCCCTGAGGCGCCAGGCCCCGGCATTGGCCCCGAGCGTGCCGTTGCCGCTGAGGTTATTGCGGTTGCCGCCGTCCTTTTGATAGTTGGACTGCGCGGTAAGGCTGTAGTCGACCAACAGCCCCGGCACGCCCTCATCCCAACGCGAGGGCGGGTCCCAGTTGATGTCGCTGTATTCGAGATAGGCCTGGGGGAGGTTGATATTCAGGGTGGAGGTGGCCAGGTCGCCACTGACCTCCATGCCAGGCAACCCCTGGATATCCAGGCACTGCCCGTTTTTCCACCAGGTGAGTTTTGCCGTGCTGGATGCCTTGAGGCCCAGTTGTTCCACGAGCTCAGGGGATAAACAAGCCTGGCTGCCTTTGGGATCATGGTCCGGGGGGTAGAACGCCACCGATTGTTCGGCAGTCGGCTGGGCGTTTATCTGCACGACCATCGAGTAGGTGCCAGGCAGAATGAAGCCGCTGCGCGCAAACTGAGACAAGTCAATATTGGTGCGATCATTCAGATCAAGAACGTCAGTATTGAACTCGATATCCCCGGCGCTCATGGCCGTGCCAGCCAGTGACATCAACCCGCTGAACAGGCTGGGACGCAGCGCATATTTGACCTTCGACGTATTCAACATGAAAAAGCAACTCATCAATGTTCAAAAGTATTCCAACTTGAACCGCACGGCGGCACCGTGAGCACCAGGCATCAGCGGCAGCCCGTTGCCTACCAGGCGAAGCGTGTAGTGAAGTGTCATGTCGCCTTCGACCAATGGAAGCAGGGGCATTGGTTCACCCGGGACGCTCTCCTGGCCGGCGGCATCCCAGATATGCAGGGCTACCCCCTGCGAGCCGCCAAAAGCCGCAAACGAGCGACCGTCCCTGTCGCGAGGGCCGTCAAAGGTCACTTGCAGGTGCTGCCAATCAGGCAGGTTTACATCCGGGCGTGATGGGTCAGGGCGAGTCAGCGAACAATTGACCAGGCGCAACTGGAAGGGATGATGGTCTCCTATGGCATTGCGTAACAGCCGGCCTATGGGTTCAGGGCGCATCTCGATGGTTTGATCGGCACTGACCAGCTCCAGCCCGCAAGCCGAGTCAATGATTTCTCCTCCCAGTGTGACGAGCCCATCGCCTTGCGCCGGGGTATCCGCGGCCACCCAGGGGCTGATGAACAACATCAATGAAGAGGTGACGGCGAAACTTATAATTGTTTTCACCTGTATCTCCCGCCAGCGTCCCCCGCCACCTGAAGTGGCGGGGGGCGGTACTTACTGATAGGCCAAGGTGAAGTTGGTGACCGCGCTGAAATCGCCAGGCTCAATCGTGCCGGTGGCGGCGCCTTGCACATACGCGCCAAACTCCAGTGTGTTATCACCGACGGAAATGGCTTGCGGGGTTGTTGCGACCCCCAGTTCAATGGGCTGGCTGCCATGGGTCATCATGATGCCAATGCCACCCGCGCTGCCTACAGTGCCCAGTGCTCCTGGAACCACACTGGAGGGCGCACCGGTGAACGTAGTGGTCACGGTGTTATCGGTAAGGCCGGTCAAATCGCAGCCTTCAAGTTCTATCAGGACGCGTCGGGCTTCAGATTTACCTCCGGTCTGCAATTGATGTTTTGCGATCGCGCCAAGGTGAACGCTTTGATCTACGGACTCAGGCTTGATAGAGCACGCGCCCGAGTGGACAGACCCCAAGAATGTAATTGTTCCATCTGCTGCATGCGCAGCGCCGATCGAGCCTGCGAACAACCCGATAGTTAATAGTGCGGTTTTAAATTTGTTTTTCATTTGCAGATGTCCACATGATAAAGGTCATTTAGGCGTCCGCTCGCAATAGTGCGAAGGACTTATTAAATAAGCGATTATGGTAAGTGCCGTTCAGTGTCCAGGTTTCAGCGGTTTGGCTTTCTCCTCCTATCAGGTATCGAAACTTGCGACTTGGGGCGCTACTTTTTATTGCGCCGCCCCTGACCGTCTGGCAGGCCGGAAAGGGCCAGCCAGTCAGCTCTATTACCTCAAGGGTGGCTTGCAGAAAACTCAATCGAGTTCAGTGCAGTCCAATTTTTTCAATTACGTGTATTGCAATTGAGGAGCACGTTCGAGGCGGTGCAATTATTGGGCTAGCGCTTTTTGTAAGAAAGTCGTCCGGTTCTCTTGGTTGTGTAGTCTTGTAATACTGAAGTGCATAGGAAAGTTGTGGCAATTTGCCAAAACTTGAGAAGCAGCCGTAAGAATTGGGCTACATATGGCTTGAGGGAGGGAGTAAAGGCTGTTGTAAGCGTAGGACTAAAATTTGTGGAAGGCACGCGTATTTATTGCGTTTAGGCAACTAACGTATCGGCCAGGGAATGAACTTTTTCGTTCTCCCGGCGCGCTGCGCGACGTTAGCGCCAAGGTGATGGCGGGTAGGGGGGCACAAAAAAGCCCCGATCATCGGGGCCTTCATGCATGGGCAATCGCGGGGGCTTATTTGCCCTTGGGCCTTTTGCTCGACGCGTGACCGGCTTCGTCTACAAACACTTCAGCGACCGCAATCGCCTGGCTTTCGGTCGCGAATACCCCGGCGACGCTGTCGCCGTGAAAATTGATCAGGTGCCAGCCGTCTGCTCGCTTGGTGATCAGGTAGCCGTTTACGCCTTTGGGTTCTGACATCGATTAACAATCTCGTGGTCTGGTTCAAGCAGGCAATGATAGCGCCAAATGTCATGGGGGCGCGCAAGTTGTTGCAGGTCAGTGCCGAACCCCATAAAGCGTGCTAAAAAGGATGTGGCCCTTTGAAACCGGGGCGCCCTGGATATTTCCCGGAGCCGTTGGGCGTGCTTGTTTGAACGTGGGCGGAACTTACATCGAGATTTTTTCTCTATGTTGACATCGCAATGCCAGCAGCGCCCATTGTAAGGTGGCTGCGGCCTGATTAGACTGCGCCGAATTTCGTACGCACAGCCCTTATTAAGGACTTTTATGATCAAGAAATGCTTGTTCCCAGCAGCCGGTTACGGTACTCGCTTCCTGCCAGCGACCAAGGCCATGCCTAAAGAAATGCTGCCGGTGGTAAACAAGCCACTGATCCAGTACGGCGTCGAAGAGGCACTGGATGCCGGCCTGAACGAAATCTCCATCGTGACCGGGCGCGGCAAACGCGCCCTGGAAGACCACTTCGACATCAGCTATGAGCTGGAAAACCAGATCAAGGGCACCGACAAGGAAAAATACCTGGTCGGTATCCGCAAGCTGCTCGACGAGTGCTCGTTCTCCTACACCCGTCAAACCCAGATGAAAGGCCTGGGCCATGCCATCCTCACCGGTCGCCCATTGATCGGCGACGAGCCGTTTGCCGTGGTCCTGGCGGACGACCTGTGCGTGAACCTGGAAGGCGACGGCGTCTTGACCCAGATGGTCAAGCTCTACCAGAAATACCGCTGCACCATCGTTGCGGTGCAGGAAGTCGACCCTTCGGAAACCAACAAGTACGGCGTGATCGCTGGCGACGACATTGGCGATGGCCTGATTCGCGTGCGCGACATGGTCGAGAAGCCGGCGCCGGAAGATGCCCCATCGAACCTGGCGATCATCGGTCGCTATATCCTGACCCCGGATATCTTCAAGCTGATCGAAGAAACCGAGCCAGGCAAGGGCGGTGAAATCCAGATTACCGACGCTTTGTTGAAGCAGGCCAAGGACGGTTGCGTCATTGCCTACAAATTCAAGGGGCGTCGTTTTGACTGTGGTGGTGCTGAAGGCTACATCGAGGCGACCAACTTCTGCTACGAACACTTCTACAAGACTGGCAAGGCTTATTGATTCAAGCTTGGTCTGTTGAGTCTCCAGAAAGCCACCTTCGGGTGGCTTTCTGGTTTTTTGGCTGCAAGCGGGTATTCTGATGCCCTGCCGAGGAGAGTGAAATGGCCTACGATTTTGATCTTTATGTGATTGGCGCCGGTTCTGGTGGCGTACGGGCGGCACGCTTTGCCGCAGGGTTTGGCGCGAAGGTGGCCGTGGCGGAAAGCCGCTACCTGGGCGGGACGTGTGTCAATGTGGGGTGTGTGCCGAAAAAACTGCTGGTCTATGGCGCACACTTTGCCGAAGACTTCGAGCAGGCCAGCGGTTTTGGCTGGTCCCTGGGCGAGGCGGACTTTGATTGGGCGACACTGATCGCCAACAAGGACCGCGAGATCAATCGCCTCAACGGTATCTACCGCAACTTGCTGGTCAACAGTGGTGTGACCCTGCATGAAGGCCATGCGCGCCTGACTGGGCCCCACGAGGTCGAGATCAATGGCCAGCGCTTCACCGCCAAGCACATCCTGATCGCCACTGGCGGCTGGCCGCAGATCCCCGAGATTCCCGGGCATGAGCACGCCATTGGCTCCAATGAGGCGTTCTTCCTTAAAGAACTACCCAAGCGTGTGCTGGTGGTGGGGGGCGGTTATATCGCGGTGGAGTTTGCCGGGATTTTCCATGGACTGGGTGCACAGACTTCGTTGCTGTATCGCGGCGACCTGTTCCTGCGTGGCTTCGATGGCGCGGTGCGCAAGCACTTGCAGGAAGAGCTGACCAAGCGCGGCCTGGACCTGCAATTCAACGCCGATATCGCACGCATCGACAAGCAGGCCGATGGCAGCCTCAAGGCCACCCTGAAAGACGGTCGTGTACTGGAAGCCGATTGCGTGTTCTATGCCACCGGCCGGCGTCCGATGCTGGACAACCTGGGCCTGGAACACACCGGGGTCAAGCTGGACACGCGTGGCTTTGTCGAGGTTGACGAGCTGTACCAGACTGCCGAGTCGTCGATTCTGGCCATTGGTGATGTGATTGGGCGCGTGCAGCTGACGCCTGTGGCCTTGGCTGAAGGCATGGCCGTGGCGCGGCGCCTGTTCCAGCCTGAGCAATACCGCCCGGTGGACTACGCGATGATCCCGACGGCGGTGTTCAGCTTGCCGAATATCGGCACCGTCGGCCTGAGTGAAGAGCAGGCCCGGGCCGATGGGCATAACGTGCAGGTCTTTGAAAGCCGTTTCCGGCCGATGAAGCTGACCCTGACCGAGTGCCAGGAGCGTACGCTGATGAAGCTGGTGGTCGATGCCGACACCAACAAGGTGCTGGGTTGTCACATGGTCGGGCCAGATGCGGGCGAGATCATCCAGGGCCTGGCGATCGCCCTCAAGGCGGGGGCGACCAAGCAGCATTTCGACGAGACCATCGGCGTGCACCCGACGGCGGCGGAAGAGTTCGTCACCATGCGCACGCCAGTGGCTGGTTGATCAGGGGTTGGCTGTTGCCTCTGGCGCCGTTGCAACGACGGCAGCCAGGCGCAGCGCCTCGATGGTGGCCTGGGCCTTGATCAGTTCCAGTTCCACGGCTTTGTGGGCGTGCTGCTGTGTCGTCAGTGCGTCCTGGCGTGACTGGCTGTCCTGCACGGCAACCCGCAGACGCTCCTGGAGCAGGGTGCGTTCGCTATCAATCAGGCTCAATTGTTCGCTCAGCTTGAATTGCTGGGCCTGATCCTTACGGCTTTGCTCCTGCAGGGCAGTCAATTCCTTCGCCGTAACCCGGTGTTCAATCAATAGCCGCTCATTGTCGCGATGCAGTTGGGTGATCTCGTCCTGGCGCACCATGGCGCTCTGCTGGGCCTGGCGTAATTCGGCCTGCAACTGTTGCAACTGGCCTTCATGGCGGCGCTGCTCCTGCTCGCGCTGGTCCTTGATGGCATTGCGATAGTGCTCAAGGGTCTCGCGGGCGTGCAGGTGCTTTTCTTCCAGCGAACGAATCTGTTCGTCCTTGTCCGAGAGCCGTAGCTCGTAGTCGCTGCACGCCTGGCTGAGCCCAGCGTTACGGGTCTGCTCGGTCTGCAGGCTGGTGCTGGCGGTTTGCAGGGCGGCGCTTTCTTCTGCCAGGGCTGCGCCCTGGATATCAAATTGCTGCTGGAGTTGGCTGTGGGCTGCGGTAAGTGCCTCTACCTGGGCGAGCAGGGCGCTTTTCTGTTGCTCGAACTGCGCCAGGGCCAGGTCGATGGGCTCCTGGGCCTTCTCTTTCAGGCGTTGGGCCAGGCGCGCCACCAGTTCGCCCAACTCGTCGTCGAGCGGCGCTTCGGTAATGCTGAGGCGGGTTTCGCTCTCGTCCAGCTCCTTCAGATAGCGGTGGATGGTGGTTTTCGAGCCGGTATTGCCCATCTCGATGCGCACGGCGTCGATGCTGGGGTTTTCGCCGCGGGCGAGGATTGCCAGGCGTGCCGTTTGAACTACTGCTTTGTTGATGCCGCCGCGAGCCATGGCGTCTCCGTCGATTTAGTACTGTGGTATGTATTATGTATTTACGTACTGTATCACGAACTAAAATACGTTGAAAATCATGATTAAACAGATGGGGTATTGGCGTATTATCCCGTGTGAAGACCCCTTTGGCGCAGATCCAGCCCTATAATCCGTACACCACCCCCTTGCCAGCGATCGCGGTATGAGTGAGCTAGACCGTTACCTGAACGCCGCCACCCGCGATAACACCCGTCGCAGCTATCGCGCTGCCATCGAGCACTTTGAGGTGAGTTGGGGCGGCTTCCTGCCCGCCACCAGTGACAGCGTGGCGCGATACCTGGTGGCCTATGCCGGGGTGCTCGCGGTCAATACGCTGAAACTGCGGCTCTCGGCGCTGGCGCAATGGCACACTAGCCAGGGTTTTCCCGATCCGACCAAGGCGCCGGTAGTGCGCAAGGTGCTCAAGGGCATCCGCGCCTTGCACCCGGCCCAGGAAAAACAGGCCGAACCCTTGCAGCTCCAGCATCTGGAGCAGGTGGTGGGCTGGCTTGAGCGCGAAGCCGAGCAGGCGCGGGCAGAGGGCGATCGACCGCGCTGGCTGCGTGCCAAGCGCGACACGGCCTTGATCTTGCTGGGCTTTTGGCGCGGCTTTCGCAGCGATGAGCTGTGCCGTTTGCAGATCGAGCATGTGCAGGCGGTGCCGGGCGCGGGCATTACCCTGTACCTGCCGCGCAGTAAGAGCGACCGCGAAAACCTCGGCCAGACCTACCAAACCCCGGCGCTGCTGCGCCTGTGCCCGGTGCAGGCTTACACCGAATGGCTCAGTGCCTCGGCCCTGGTGCGCGGCCCGCTGTTTCGCGGGATCGACCGCTGGGGCAACCTGGGCGAGGAGGGGTTGCATGCCAACAGCGTGATCCCGCTGCTGCGCCAGGCGCTGGAGCGAGCAGGCATTGCCGCCGAGCAATACACCAGCCACTCCCTGCGCCGGGGCTTTGCCACCTGGGCCCATCGCAGCGGCTGGGATTTGAAGTCGTTGATGACGTATGTCGGCTGGAAGGACATGAAGTCCGCCATGCGCTATGTTGAAGCGACGCCCTTTCTTGGCATGACTCAGGCCCGCGACCCGCTGCTTTAGGATTTCTTCTATTAATACAGTCGGTTGATAGCCAAAACCAATCGGCAGCATCAGGTTTGCCAATGAGCCATCGACGATGAGACTGGGTAGGATTCACCCATCAACTTACTAACCCCTGACGGAGAGTCAACGATGCCTATCATCAACAGCCAAGTAAAACCGTTCAAAGCCACCGCTTACAAAAACGGCAACTTCGTAGACGTGTCGGACGCTGACCTGAAAGGCAAGTGGTCTGTCGTGTTCTTCTACCCAGCCGACTTCACTTTTGTTTGCCCTACCGAGCTGGAAGACCTGGCTGACAACTACGCCGAATTCCAGAAACTGGGCGTCGAGATCTACAGCGTTTCCACCGACACCCACTTTGCCCACGCTGCCTGGCACAACACCTCGCCAGCCATCGGCAAGATCCAGTACACCATGATCGGCGACCCAACCCTGACCATCTCCCGCAACTTCGACGTGCTGATCGAAGAAGCTGGCCTGGCAGACCGTGGCACCTTCGTGATCAACCCGGAAGGCCTGATCAAGATCGTTGAGCTGAACGATGGCGGCGTTGGCCGTGACGCTTCCGAGCTGCTGCGCAAAATCAAGGCGGCCCAGTACGTCGCTGCCCACCCAGGCGAAGTGTGCCCAGCCAAGTGGAAAGAAGGCGAGGCTACCCTGGCTCCGTCCCTGGACCTGGTCGGCAAGATCTAAGCCTGTGAAGTATCAAGGGCGGATGACCGCACCTTAAGTAAGCCGCACCGCCCTCAAAAACGCCCGGGCGAGATTTGCTCGGGCGTTTTTTTTTACCGAATTGATTTGAAATAGGAAATCGCCCGTATGTTGGACGCCAATCTTAAAGCTCAGTTGAAGTCATACCTGGAACGGGTCACCCAGCCGATCGAGATCGTCGCCTCCCTCGACGACGGTGCGAAATCCCAGGAAATGCTTGCTCTTTTGCAGGACGTAACCAGCCTCTCCACGCTGATTACCCTGAAAACCGATGGCAATGATGGGCGCAAGCCGTCGTTCTCCATCAACCGCCCGGGTGCCGATATCAGCCTGCGTTTTGCCGGCATCCCCATGGGGCATGAATTCACTTCGTTGGTGCTGGCCCTGCTGCAAGTCGGTGGCCACCCGTCGAAGGCCAGTGTCGAAGTGATTGAACAGATCCGTAGCCTTAAAGGTGAGTTCAGCTTCGAGACTTACTTCTCGCTGTCCTGCCAGAACTGCCCGGACGTGGTCCAGGCACTGAACCTGATGGCCGTGCTCAACCCGAACATCCGCCACGTTGCTATCGATGGCGCACTGTTCCAGGCTGAAGTCGATGAGCGCCAGGTCATGGCGGTGCCCAGCGTCTACCTCAACGGCGTGAACTTCGGCCAGGGCCGCATGGGCCTGGAAGAGATCCTCGCCAAGCTCGATACCAGCGGTATCGAAAAAGCCGCCGAGAAAATCAGCGCCAAAGACGCCTTCGATGTACTGGTTGTCGGGGGTGGCCCGGCCGGTTCGGCGGCTGCGATCTATGCCGCGCGCAAAGGTATCCGCACCGGTGTGGCCGCCGAGCGTTTTGGTGGGCAAGTGCTGGACACCATGTCCATCGAGAACTTTATCTCGGTACAGGAAACCGAAGGCCCGAAACTGGCCGGCGCCCTGGAAGCCCACGTGCGTCAGTACGACGTGGACATCATGAACCTGCAGCGCGCCAGCAGCCTGGTCCCGGCGAAAAATCCCGGCGAGCTGCACGAAATTCGCTTTGAAAGCGGTGCGACCCTCAAGTCCAAGACCGTGATCCTGGCCACCGGTGCGCGCTGGCGCGAAATGGGTGTGCCGGGCGAGCAGGAATACAAGGCCAAGGGCGTATGCTTCTGCCCGCACTGCGACGGCCCGCTGTTCAAGGGCAAGCGCGTGGCGGTGATCGGCGGCGGTAACTCCGGCGTTGAAGCGGCCATCGACCTGGCCGGTATTGTCAGCCACGTGACCTTGCTGGAGTTCGACAGCAAGTTGCGCGCCGACGCGGTGTTGCAGCGCAAGCTCTACAGCCTGCCGAACGTTGACGTGATTACCAGTGCGTTGACCAGTGAAGTGAAAGGCGATGGCCAGAAAGTCACCGGCCTGGCCTATAAGGACCGCGATACCGGCGAGTTCAAGACCATCGACCTGGAAGGTATCTTTGTGCAGATCGGTTTGCTGCCCAACACCGATTGGCTCAAAGGCACCGTGGAGCTGTCGCCCCGTGGTGAGATCATTGTCGATGCCCGTGGCGAGACGTCACTGCCCGGCGTGTTTGCCGCCGGTGACGTAACCACGGTGCCGTACAAGCAGATTGTGATTGCGGTGGGCGAGGGCGCCAAGGCTTCCCTGAGTGCTTTTGATCACCTGATCCGGGCGTAAGGCCCGATGCTGATCATTCCCACGCTCTGCGTGGGAATGCCTCCCATGACGCTGCGCGTCACCCGGGCCGCTTACAGCGGCGCTGGCTGGATGATCTCGACCCAGTACGCATCCGGGTCCTTGATAAACGCCAGGCTTTTCATGCGCCCATCCGTCAGGCGCTTCTGGAAATCACAGCCCAACGCTTCAAACCGCTCGCAGGCCGCGACGATATCCGGCACCGAAATGCAGATATGGCCAAAACCGCGCGGGTCGGTGTTGCCATTGTGGTAGGCGAAGTCGGCTTCGTTTTCGCTGCCGTGGTTATGGGTCAGTTCCAGGATGCCGGGGATCGACTTCATCCATTGGGTGCGTTCGGCGGCATCGGCCGGAATCTGCGCCTTGTCGACCAGAGCGAGGAAGTACAGGCTGAATTCGGCTTCCGGGAAGTCGCGTTTCTCAACCAGGGAAAACCCCAGGACGCGGGTGTAGAAGTCCAGGGACTTGGTGATGTCCTTGACCCGCAGCATGGTGTGGTTGAACACGAAGTTCGCCGTGGCGGTGTCGGGTTGGGCGGTGACGCCCGGGAAGTTGTTCAATTCGTGCAGGCTCATGGGCCCTCCAGAAAAAATGGGGCAGGCGCCGCTCGTGACTTGAGCGGTCCCTTTGGCTTGCGGCTGACAGGTATCCGTGCAGCCGGGCCATGATACGCAAGCCGCGCAGGCCGCGCCAAATGAAAAACTCACACGGGCCTTGCGAGCATCCTGTGCCCAGGCTCAAACTTTGCGGCTTGAACTTCGAGTGTTTTTCGCAATGAGCCGATCGAACAAAGCGTTGTTGAGCACCTTGTGCCTGATCTTGGGCAGCACTGCTGTTTGGGCGGCAGATCCCGAAATTCATTGGCCCAGCGGCTGGCAGGTGGAGGAAGTGGTGCCGGATGCCGATGCACCGGCCACGCCGTCGCCGGTCTCTCGCCAGCGTGCGATAAAGAACGATGAAAACGGCGAGACGCTAATGGTCATGGAGCTGACGGGGACACCGATCGAACCTGGGCATGTGGTCAATCTGCAAGGTGTGCTGCTGGAGATGCGCAAGTCCATTCAGAAGGACTTTGCCCGCAGTGGTTATCAAAGTGTCTGCAACAAGATGCACTCGACCACCTTAAGTCGTCTTGAGGCGCTGGAAACTACCTGTGTCGTTACCGAGAACGGCCGGCATGTGCTTTCGCAAACACTGGTGGGTGCTGTTGATGTGAATAAGGCCTATGTTTTTTCATACGCCGGACAAGCTGATGCTTATGAGTCGAGCAAGGAAGAAGTCCGCTCGGTACGCGCAAGCTTGAAACTTTGATGAGCAAAGGCTAGATGCCTGGCTTGGCTGCGTGATGAACAGTGCACAACTATAAGGCATTGGCACTCAGTGCCTGGTGGTCAAATGTGTGCCCAGTGGAATGTATTGCAAAGTTCACTTTCGCGAGCGCCGGGGTTTCAAACCCAAGCACCAAAACAAAAAAAGCCCCGCGTCTGCGGGGTTTTTTATTAGTGCGCTGGTATTAGCCGCGAAGCCAGGAATCTACAGTGGCTGCGCCATACTGTTCTTTCCAGGCCTTCAAGCCGCGGTGGTTACCGCCCTTGGTTTCAATCAGTTCACCGGTGTGCGGGTTGTGATACACCTTGACTACGCGGGCACGGCGGGTTTTGGGGGCGGGCGCTACCTGGATCCCCGATTTGCCTGGGTTTGGATCAAGGATGGAAATGATGTCGCGCAGGCTCTTACCGTAGGTTTTCATCAGGCCTTGAAGTTTTTCTTCAAATTCGATTTCTTTCTTCAGGCCAGCGTCGTTCTTCAGGGATTCCAGCTGGGCGAGCTGTTCTTGAAGGGCTTTTTCTGCTGCACGAAATTCGGCGAGTCTGGACAAAATATTTACTCCAATAGTGTATTTGGCTGATACCAACTGCAAACAAAGCTATAAGCCAAGAGCCTCAGCGTGACTCGGTAAAAGTGGCTCTCCTGCCGATTCAGCGCAGGCAGGAAAAATTGTAGTAGTTAATGAGCCACGAGTAAATCATGTCTTTTGTATAAATAACAATATTTCATTGTGGCGCTAGATGGCCATTCAATGGCTGTGAAAAGATTTAATGAACGCGTCAAAAGGCTCTGGGCGACCAAACAGGTAGCCCTGCAAAAAGTCCACGCCTTGCGCCGCCAGATAATCGCGCTGTTCTTGTGTTTCCACGCCCTCTGCGACGATGCCCAAATCAAGCTTGGCCGACAGTTCAATGATGCTGTCGAGTATATGCCGCGATAATGCATCGACCCCGATCATCGCGACAAAGCTTTGATCAATCTTCAAGTAGTCAACGTTGAAGTTGCGCAAATAAGCCAGGCTGGAGTGGCCGGTGCCGAAGTCATCAATGGCAATCAGCACCCCCAGTTCGTGCAGGGCCTGAAAGAGCTGGCGGGCCACGTCGGTGGGTTCGATCAATTCGCGTTCGGTCAGCTCCAGGGTCAACAGGACCTGGCCCGGGGTGAAGGCGGCAAGGAATTCGCGGCAGTCTTGTACCAGCGCCAAGTCCTGGCAATGCCTGGCCGTGATGTTGATGCCCACGTGAAAGTTGCCGCCAAGGCGCCCGGCATGGGGGGCCAGTTGGGTGGCCGTCTGGCGCATCAAGGCCCGGGTCATTGGCACGATCAGGCCGCAGTGCTCGGCCAGGGGGATAAACAGATCCGGGCGTACCAGGCCCTCCTTCGGGTGGTTCCAGCGCATCAACACTTCACAGCCGGCCCATTGCAGGCTGTCGCCGCGTACCACCGGTTGGTAGTACGGCACAAACTCGTGGGCATCCAGCGCCCGTTGCAGTTCATGGGTGGGCGCCGACGAGCGCTTTTGCAACCAGTGCGTCAACACCCCTGCCAATACGCCGAAAAACACCACCAGGCTGAACAGCGCCGGGTAGCGCGCTTCCATATAGCGCCAGACTTCACCCTCGGGCATGCCGGCTTCCACGCTGTAGGCATAGCGCTGGGAGGCGAGGTGCTGGTGGGCTACGGCAAACACCGGGGTGGCACTCTGTTGGACCTTCCCATCGCTGCCCAGCCAGTTGGGGCCGACCTGCAACACCAGGTCGGCGTAACGGCTGATCAGGCGCAGGGCGTTGGTCAGGTGGTAGCCGTCAATCGAAGCAAACGCGGCCTTGTCACCCTCAACGAGGCGATACACCAGCAGGGCGGTATCGGGGGTGACGGGGTTGCCATTCATCAACCACAGGCGACCGTTGACGTAGTCGTCAGGGTTGACCGGTGACACGTAGGTGCTGCCGAACAGCGAGCTGCAATAAATGGTTTTTTTCCACGACAAGGTGGTCGCACGGACAAAGGGCCGGCGGGTGACCTGCTCGCGCAGCGCCAGTTGCGCGGTGCTGTCGCAGTCCTTGCCCGCCAGGGGGAGCAGCGCCTGGGCGGCGAGGGCGGTGTTGTCGAGCATCAGGTCAAACTGGCGCACGGCCTCGATGGCCGTCTGCGCGGTGCTTTGTTCCAGGGTCCGTTCGGCCTGCAGGTGGAGGATCAGCACCCCGAGCAAAATCGGCAACAGCCCGCACAATGCGGTGATCAAGTTGCGGGCGACGCGTTTTCGCGGGCCTTTGAGGGTCAGTGGCATGTGCGCAGCCTGTAGCGGAATAAGGGAGGCGCCTGGCAACGATTACAGGCGATGCGTCGGATATCAGCATGATAGTTGGCCTATGGGAAATAAGCCTGTTTCGGTGGGCTGACCTAGCCACTTAGCTAGTTGTGGATGTTTTTTAACCTTGCCAAACTTTGCAACATATTTTGACGATTAAAAGCCGCCTGGTCCATTGCGTTATTGTCTGGATTGATGGCGGCCCTAATAAGAGTATCAGCGGTCCTGTGCCCGGAACCGTTCGCCGCCTCGGGAAGAGGCGACGATTCAAGACCTGAAAACTTTTTGTGTCAGCAAGCCCGAATCCTGCGGGTGGGCTTGTTCCTGCCTGTCATTTGGATGGGCATCTACTTAACGCTTAGGAAAACCTGTGTCATGAAAAGCAATTTATTGATGAGTGTCCTGCTGCTTGCTAGCGGTTTTATCGCCCCCCTGGCTATTGCGGCAGATGGCACCATCACCCTGACCGGTGAAATCACCGGCACTACCTGCACGATCAGCGGTGGAACCGGCGGTGTCGCAGGTTCCGGTGCGAACTTCCCGGTGGTCCTGGACAAGGTGCAAGCCAGCGCCCTGGCGAGCGACGGTGCAACCGCCAGCTCGAAACCTTTCTTCATCTATGTGGGCGGTGGTGCCAGTTGCGCGGATGCGACCAAGGTCGCGGTGTTGTATGAAAGCACCAGCCCAGCCATCAACCCCGCGACGGGCAATTTGCGGAACACGGCGCCAAAAACTGCCGCCGCCAAAGTGGAAGTGCAGATTATCGACGGCGCCACCCTCAAGCCGCTGGACTTGCGCACGGGGCATGCGTCGACCACGGCCACCGTCACCGCAGGCCTGGCGACATTGCCCTTTGCCGCACGGTATGTAGCCACGGGCGGTGCGGCGGGGGTCGGGCTGGTCAGTACGGCGGTGCAGTACTCAGTGGTTTTCCCCTGAGCGCGTACCACGCCAACGTTCAGTCCTGACCCGTGAGGGTGCCGACCATGCCTAGTGTGCCGCTGCGTCTTCAGGTTGCGCTCTGCCTGTGCCTGGCCGTCGGGCAGGTGCAGGCGGGGGTGGTCATCAGCGGCACACGCCAGGTCTACCCGCAGCCGCGCCGGGAAATCACCGTGCAGGTCACCAACGATGACCGGCAAGCCGCACGCCTGGTCCAGGTCTGGATGGATGATGGTGATACCCGGCTGGCAGCCGAACACAGCGATGTGCCGTTCAGTATCAGCCCGCCGGTGTTCCGCCTGGATCCGGGCAAGAGCCAGGCCATACGCCTGGCCTACACCCAGCAGCCGCTGCCCGCCGACAAGGAGTCGCTGTTTTGGCTGAATGTGCTGGAGGTGCCGCCCGAAGGCCAGAAACCAGGTGCGGCCGCCGCCGAAGACAGCCAGAACCGCTTGCGTTTTGCCTTTCGCATTCGCACCAAGGTGTTTTTCCGGCCCCATGGCCTGGCGGGCAATCCCCAGGATGCGCCGGGTCAACTGACCTGGACCTTGCGTACCGGCAAACAGGCGGTGCTGCGGGTATTCAATCCGTCGCCTTTCCATGTGACGTTTCATGAAGTGGCATTGGCCATGGGGCCCCAGGCGGAAGCCGCACGGATCCTGACCGACCAGCAAGGCATGGTTGCACCCTACGCCAGCCTGGATCTGGCCTTGCCGCCATTGATGCAGACGGTGCCTGAGGATGCCCAGGTGCAGTTCCAGTATATCGACGATTTCGGTGGTTTCTCGGCACCCCAACGGGCACCTCTCTAGCGATACGAAACCTGACTTATGTTTTTTTACATGCAAATCTGGATGCGCAGGTATTTCCCCCTGCCAGCCCTGTACCTTCCCGGCCTTGTGGCTGCCAGCCAGATCGTTACGGCGTTTTTTTGCCCCGAGGCGTTGGCGTCGTCGGTGACCTTCGACCTGGAAGCCTTTTCCAGTGGCCTTGCACCGGGTGTCGATATTTCCCGGTTCAACCGCCACGACAGCCTGGCTCCCGGCAAGTATCGCGTCGATGTGTTGGTCAATGGCCAGCCGGCCGGGCGCCATGCCCTGGATTTTATCGGGCTGCCCGGCCAGGACGATGTGGTCCCTTGCCTGGACTGGCCGCTGCTGGCCCGCCTGGGCGTGGCCCAGGATAAGGTCGACAGCGACCGGCCGGCTGGCCTGCCCGTGGCCCGCGGCCCGATGTGCGGGGACTTGGCGCAATGGATCCCCATGGCCTCCAGCACCGTTGATCCCGGTGCCCTGCAATTGGCCCTCAGCGTGCCACAGGTGTACCTGACGCCGGCGGCCCGTGATGGCGTCGATCCGTCCCAGTGGGATGAGGGGATCGATGCCGGTTTGCTCAGCTACAACTTCAGCGCCTCGACCATGACGGCGGGCAGCGGCGCAGACCGTGGGTACCTGGGGCTTAACAGTGGCATCAACCTGGGCAGTTGGCGCCTGCGTCACCAAGGCGCGCAGTCCTGGGATTCCAGGCGCGGTGCCGAGCGCTATCAGAATACCGCGACCTACGTGCAGCGCAGCCTGGGTGCCTGGCATTCGCGCCTGACCCTGGGCGACAGCTTCAGCAGTGGCCAGATCCTGGAAAGCGCTCGCATGCGGGGGATCAGCCTGGGCACCGATGAGCAAATGCTTGCGCCATCGCAACAAGGCTATGCCCCGGTGGTGCGGGGCATCGCCGACAGCAATGCCACGGTCACGGTCAGCCAGGACGGCTATACGATCTACGAGACTACAGTGGCGCCCGGGCCCTTTGTCATCACTGACTTGTACCCCACAGGTGGCGGCGACCTGAGGGTCACGGTGCGGGAGGTCGATGGCCGCCAATACAGCTACAGCGTGCCTTTCTCGGTGGCGCCGCAGCTGCTGCGCCATGGCGCGAGCCGCTACAGCCTGGCGCTCGGCGAGGTCCGTCAACAGGGCGTGGAGGGCCAGGCGCCCCTGGCGTTCCAGGGCACCCTGCAGCAGGGTGTGCTGGACGATCTGACGCTGTATGGCGGCGCCAGTGTTTCCCAGGGCTACGCCCAGGGCAAAACCGGGTTGGCCCTGAATACAGGCGTGGGCGCATTTTCCCTGGACACTACGACTTCGCGCACGCAGGTGCCAGGGAGTGGAGAGCTGTCGGGGCAGAATATAGGGGTGGGCTACAACAAACACCTGGCGCAATCGGGGACTCACCTGGTCTTGGGTGCTTATCGTTTTTCCACGCAGGGCTACCTGAACCTGACGGATGCCATCAACGTGCGCCAGTTGGGCCGCCAAGGCCAGAACGCGAGCATTTACGCCCGGCAAAAGCAGCGTGTCGACCTCACCGTCAGCCAGCAACTGGGGCAGGGCACGCTGGGGTTCTATGTCAGCTCTACCCAATATTGGGGCCCGCGCCAGGGCCAGGAAACCGCCTTCAATCTGAGTTACGGCGCGACCTGGCGCACACTCAACTGGAACCTCAGCGCACAGCGCTCGCGGGTCGAAGCGGCCCACGCGACCAGCCACCAGGAGGACAGCGATTCGCTCTTCTTTGCCCGCTCACACAACGCCGGCCAAGTCGATAACCGCCTGATGGTCACATTGTCCATGCCCGTGGGCAGTAGCGCACGCGCCCCCAGCCTGAGCAGCAGCCTCAGCCGCAGTACCGGTGACAGCCGCGGCAGCCAGCAGCAAGTCGGTATCAGCGGCATGCTCGATGACGACGCGACGCTCAACTACGGCCTCACCGGCAGCCGCGCTGCAACCCCAGGGGCCGCCCAGGGCAGTTTCAACGGGTATGCCGGGTACAACGCCAGCACGGCGGCCCTGCGGCTAGGCTATGGCCAGAGCCAGGACAGCAGCCAATGGTCGTTCAGCGCCGACGGTGGGATGGTGCTCCACGAAGAGGGCCTGACGTTCTCTCACTACCTTGGCGAAGCCGCCGCCCTGGTACATGTCCCCCATGCGCAGGGCGCACGCTTGAGCAATGGCAACCACCTGCGGGTGGATCGCCAGGGCTATGCCGTGGTGCCTTCGCTCAGGGCATTCCAGCCCAATACCGTGGGGGTCGATCCTGCGGGCAGCGCTTATGACGTAGAGCTGCAGGAGACGACGCAACGTATTGTGCCCACCTCCGGGGCGTTGGCGCGCCTGCGGTTCGCCACGGTGGCCGGCCGTGCGGTGGTGGTCAAGGCCCTGCGGGAAAACGGCCAGCCACTGCCATTCGCCGCCCTGGTGTTCGATGAGCAGGGTGGCGAAGTCGGGGTCATTGGCCAGGCCAGTAAAGCGTTTGTCAGGGGTATCGCCGAGCGCGGTACGCTCACCGTCAAATGGAGCGAGACGGCCGCCGACCGTTGTTATATCCACTACCGCTTACCGCCCCAGGCGGCCCGACGCCAGGCCCGGGCCGATCTGTTGCAGGGCCAATGCGTGGGCATGGCACCCGGTCGGGAGGTCACGGCGCGATGAACCCGACGACCCGGCCTGGCCACGTACCCAAGCGCTGTGCGCTGCTGGCAACGTTGATGATCGTCGGCGTGGTGTCGGCATGTGACGTACAAGCCAATGCCCGGTGTAGCCCGGCACCTCCCGTGGTGCTTTCCATTGAGCCCATCAGTGTGCCGGCCAACCCGCAGATGGGGCAGGTGTTGGGCAACCCCCAGGGGTATGTGCTCGACTCCCCCAACGCCCTGAGTTGCTCCTACGGGGTTGGTGTTCTTTCTGATCATTGGTCGTACATGAGCGTGCCCAATAACATGGGTTTTACCGGCAAGTACTTTGGCCATTCCGGGTTATCGCTGCCGATTTTTGCCACGGGCACGCCAGGCGTGGGATTTGGCGTGATGGCACAGGACCGTGACGGCGGGGAGTGGAAGTTTATCAACCAGGGCATCTCGAACCTGCGCGGGCCGATGCGCCCTGGCCTTGCCACCTGGGGCGTACGCGTGCGCGTGGTGTTCTTCGTGACCGGCGCGGTCCAGGGTGGGCCGATATTCTCGCGGCCGTTCGCGCAGTTCAGGGTTCACCCCGATTTCAATGCAGCGCATTTATTCACCTTCGGCACGATCGCTGTCGGGCCACCCCTGAAACCCACCTGCTCGGTCGCCACGCCCTCGGTCCCGATCAATCTGGGCCCTGTGGCCGTGACCGAGTTCAGGGGGGGAGTGGGCAGTATCGCCGGCAGCGCCACCCGCGATATTCAACTGCAGTGCGCGGGCGGGACAGGGGGCCAGCAGGATGTACTGGTGACAGTGACCGACCAGACCCAGCCGGCCAACCGCAGTGACCGTCTGACCCTGACCGGGGATTCCACCGCCTCCGGCATCGCCTTGCAACTGCTCCACGGCAGCACCGTAGTGAGCTATGGCGCGGACGCCAACGCCATCGGCAACCCCAACCAGTGGCAGGCCGGCAGCACGGGCAATGGCAGTTTCCTGATTCCGCTGACGGCCCGTTACATCCAGACCGAACCCGCCGTACGCCCTGGCACAGCCAATGGCCTAGCTACCTTTACCTTGAGCTACCGATGAGCAGCGCCTGGATGCGTCTGGCGCTGGCAATACTGGGTATAGGCCTGGCGTGGGGCGCACGGGGTGAAATCGTGATTGACCGGACCCGTATCATTTACCTGGCCAGCTCGGAGCAGGTCACGGTCAACCTGACAAATGAGGCGGACAGCCCACGGCTGGTGCAGGTGTGGATTGATGCGGGCGACCCCCGGGCCCGTCCTGAAGACAGTGACGTACCGTTCACGGTGACCCCGCCGATCCTGCGCATGGACGCCGGCCAAGGCCAGGCGTTGCGAGTGGCCTACCATGGGGCGGCGGCGCAGTCGGATGTGGAGCAGGTGTATTGGCTCAACGTGCTGGGTATCCGGCCCGCAGCGGACACGAGCCATGCGTTGCAGCTCGCCTTCCGCAGCCGGATCAAACTGTTCCTGCGTCCGCCGCTGTCGCCAGGGCGGGCGGAGGCCGCCGCCCAGGGCCTGCAGTGGCGTGTGCTCAAGGACGTCACCCTGCAGGTGCAAAACCCCAGTGCCTATCATGTGAGCCTGGCCAGCGTTGTACTGGGGATCGAAGGGCGTCAGTACCGCAATGATGACCCGCCCATGCTGGCTCCCCGATCCAGCGCTATCGTGACCCTGCATGGGGCGCCGGGCAGTGGGCCGGGCGAGGCGCGGGTGCATTTCACTACCCTGGACGATCACGGCCACGCCCGCAACCATGAAGCGCCGCTCAGCCCCCAGTAGGCGTTGGTTTTATAAAGGGGAGAGTTGCTGCGCCATCTGGATAAACGCCAGGGTCGCCGGCGAGGACTGGCGACGGTCCAGCACCGCCAAGCCGATCTGCCGTGGCACGTTGGGCGATAATGGCCGTTGCACGTAGCGCAGCTGGCTGTCCTGCGGCAGCGAAGCCTGGGCCACCACACTCACGCCCGCGCCCCGGCTGACGGTGTCCAGGGTGCTGAGCAGTTGCGAGCAGCGGTAGCGCACGTTGGGCTTGAGCCGGGCGCTATGGAATAACCGCTCCACCAACTCCGAAGAGCCCGCCTCGGTCAGGATAAACGGGTCGTGACACAGCTCCTTGAGTGTCACGCTGGCCTGGTGGGCGAGGGCATGGCCTGGGGGCAGCAGGGCGACCATCTGGTCCTCGAACAGCGCAACTGTGTCGAAGCGCTCCTGTTCCAACACCACAAAGCCCACGTCAATGCGCCGCTCGTCGAGCCATTGCAGCACCTGGCGATCAGGGCCCTCGTCCACATGCACTTCGATCCCCGGATGGGCCTGGCAAAAGGGGTCGAGGATCCTGGGCAACAGGCGAATGGATGCGGTTGGCCCGAAGGAGCCGATGCGCAAGGTCCCGCTTTTCATGCCCCGGGCATCGGCCGCTTCCTGTTGCAAGGTGTTGGCCAGCCCGAGCATTGCCCGCGCGCGCAGCAGCAGTTGCTGGCCGATATCACTGAGTTCGACCGGTGACTGCTGGCGGCGGAACAGTTCCACCCCCAGTTCCTGCTCCAGCGACTTGATGGCGTGGGACACCGCTGACTGGCTGATGCCCAGGCGCTGGGCAGCGCTGGTGAAGCCGTGCAGTTGCGCCACCAGCGAGAAGATTTCCAATTGGGTGAGGGTCATGAGGTTTTACTCATTTTACGATGACTGGGCATTAGGAAAAGAATACGCCAAACCGCCTCTTCAATACTCAGGATCCTTATGCCCAGCTCAACCCTTGTACTTGCCGGCGACCGCCTGACCTACGCCAAGCTGGCGGCCGTGACCATGATCTGGGGTGGTACTTTTGTTGCCGGCCGATTCCTCGCGGCGGACCTGGATCCGTTGCTGACGGCGAGCCTGCGCTTTATCCTGGCCAGCCTGGCATTGCTGCTGTTCATGGCCTTTGCGCGTATCCCCCTGGCCTGTCCCGCACCTGCGCAGATGGCGCGGTTGCTGCTGCTGGGGTTTTTCGGGATCTTTTTCTACAACCTGTGTTTCTTCTATGGCCTGCACTTTATCAACGCTTCACGCGCCTCGCTGATCGTGGCCCTCAACCCGGCGGTGATCGGCCTGGCGTCATGTTGGCTGTACAAGGAGCGGCTGGGGCGCAGCAAGCTGCTGGGGATCGTCCTGTGCCTGGCTGGCGCTGCGGGCGTGATTGTCAGCCGCGACCCGTGGCTGTTGCAGGGCAGGGCGGATGCATGGGTCGGCGACCTGTTGATTTTCGGCTGTGTGCTGAGTTGGGGCGTGTATTCCCTGGGTTCCCGTGAGTTGAACCACAGCCTTGGCCCCTTGCAGACGGTGACCTGGTCGGTGCTGCTGGGCACCTTGATGCTGTGCCTCGCCACCGTGGTGACGGGCAGGCTGACGGTGCAGGCGCTGGGGGCCATCCACTGGCCCCATCTGCTGGGTCTGCTTTACCTCGGGGTCCTGGGCTCGGCCCTGGCCTACATCGGTTATTACGACGGCATCCGGCGTATCGGGGCGACCCGGGCCGGGGTGTTTATTGCCCTCAACCCACTGACGGCGGTGGTCTGTGGCGCGTTGCTGCTGGGCGAGCAACTCAACACGCCGATGTTCGGCGGCGCGGTGCTGATCTTGCTGGGCATCTACCTGTGCAACAAACCCCTTGCGCCCGCCCGGGCATAGGGATTTGATAAGGAATACGGACAAAGTGGTTTACGCTGTGTAGAATCAATTTACGCATACAAGAATAAGCGCCTGTTTCCATGCAGGCCTCGTCCGCCAGAGACGCCCGTAAGAGACCGATCCAACCATGAAGCTACTCGGGTTCCAACTCATCTACGGTGACTTCCTCGCCCGCAGCGTGCGGGGCATTTCCTGTGCGCCACCGGCCTACCTCATCCTTGCTGGCAATTAATTTACTTAATTCTAAAAAGATGATGAGGCGCCAAATCATGGCAGATCTATACGAAAACCCAATGGGCCTGATGGGCTTTGAATTTATCGAATTCGCATCGCCGACCCCGGGCACCCTGGAGCCGATCTTCGAGATCATGGGCTTCACCAAGGTTGCGAGCCACCGCTCGAAAAACGTGCACCTGTACCGCCAGGGCGCGATCAACCTGATCCTCAACAACGAACCCCACAGCATCGCTTCGTACTTTGCCGCCGAGCACGGTCCGTCGGTGTGTGGCATGGCGTTCCGCGTCAAGGATTCGCAGCAGGCCTACACCCGTGCCCTGGAACTCGGCGCCCAACCGATCCATATCGAAACTGGCCCGATGGAACTGAACCTGCCGGCCATCAAGGGCATCGGCGGCTCGCCGCTGTACCTGATCGACCGTTTCGGCGAAGGCAACTCGATCTACGATATTGACTTCGTGTTTATCGAAGGCGTGGACCGCAACCCGGTGGGCGCCGGCCTGAAGGTCATCGACCACCTGACCCACAACGTCTACCGCGGGCGCATGGCCTATTGGGCCAACTTCTACGAGAAGCTGTTCAACTTCCGTGAAGCGCGTTACTTCGACATCAAGGGCGAATACACCGGCCTGACCTCCAAGGCCATGAGCGCCCCCGATGGCATGATCCGCATCCCGTTGAACGAAGAGTCGTCCAAGGGCGCGGGCCAGATCGAAGAGTTCCTGATGCAGTTCAACGGCGAAGGCATCCAGCACGTGGCCTTCCTCACCGACGACCTGATCAAGACCTGGGACGCGTTGAAGAAGATCGGCATGCGCTTTATGACGGCGCCGCCCGACACCTACTACGAAATGCTCGAAGGCCGCCTGCCAAACCACGGTGAACCGGTGGAGCAGTTGCAGACGCGGGGTATTTTGCTGGACGGTTCGTCCGTGGCCGGCGACAAGCGCCTGCTGCTGCAGATCTTCTCGGAAACCCTGATGGGCCCGGTGTTCTTCGAGTTTATCCAGCGCAAGGGGGATGACGGCTTCGGCGAAGGCAACTTCAAGGCCCTGTTCGAGTCCATCGAGCGTGACCAGGTCCGTCGTGGTGTGTTGACCACCGACTGATCCCGCACCCTACAGGAGCCGGCTGGCCGGCTCCTGTACCCTCAAGCCCGGCGTTGACGCACCAGGTGCTTGAACCCCTCGAACACCAGCACCATCACGGCCAGCCAGATCGGGATGTAGGTCAGCCACTCACCCGGCCCGATGCTTTCTCCCAGCAGCAAGGCCACCCCCAGCAACAGCACCGGCTCCACATAGCTGAGCAGGCCGAACAGGCTGAACGCCAACAGCCGGCTGGCGATGATGTAGCACACCAGCGCCGAAGCACTGATCAGCCCGAGCATCGGGATCAAACCATATAACCCTTTGTGTGCATCCAACACGGCGAAGCCCTGTTCGCCACTTTGCACAAACCACAGGGCCACCGGCAGCATCAGCGCCATGTCCAGCCATAGGCCGCCCAGGTGGTCGGTCGCCAGGCGTTTGCGCAGCACGAAGTAGATCGGGTAGCCGATGATCACCAGCAGCGTCGCCCAGGAAAAACCGCCCACTTGGTACAGCTCGTTGAGCACGCCAATCGCCGCAAACACCACCGCGATCAGTTGCAGCCGCGAGAGCCTTTCGCCATACACCAGGCGCCCGGTGAGGACCATGGTCAGCGGCAGCAGGAAGTAGCCCAGGGACACATCCAGGCTGCGGCCATTGAGCGGCGCCCACATAAACAGCCACAATTGCACCCCCAGCAGCACCGACGACAGCACAATCCCACCGATCAGCCGGGGCTTGCCCGCGAGCAATTGCAACAATTCCCACACTTGGCGCCACTCACCACTGACCACCATGAACGCCGTCATGCACGGCACGGTCAGCAACATGCGCCAACCAAAAATCTCCAGGCCGCTCAAGGGTGCAAGCAGTGATGTGAAGTAATACATCACGGCAAACAACACCGAGGCCGCTACCGATAAAACAACACCTTTAGACACACAGTCCTCGCCAAACCGATTCAAACAAAAGAGGGGGGGCATTTCAGGTGGGAATATATTGCTTTTGAGGTGAGACGTTTGCTCTGTTTTACGGCATCTTATGGGAAATTTTCTCACGCCCAAGGTTCTCCAGCATGCCCGCCAGCCCCCAGCCGCCCCTGGATGATTTCGACCGCGCGATTCTCAAGCACCTACAGCGTGACAACACCACCGCACTGCGGGTGATTGGCGAACAGGTCAACCTGTCGACCGCCGCCGTACAGCGGCGCATCAAGCGCATGCAGCAGAGCGGGGCGATCAGCGCGAATACGGCGGTGGTCAATCAGGAGGCGGTGGGCAAACCGATCACCATCCTGGTGGAGGTGCACGCCGAACGCACCCATATCGAAGACCTCGACGTGCTCAAGGCGCAGATGTCGATCCCTGAAGTGCAGCAGTGCTACTACGTCACCGGCGATGCGGATTTCATGCTGGTGATTGTGGTGGAAACCATGAAGGCCTACGAAACCCTGGCCCGCACGCTGTTCTACGAGAACCGCAATATCAAGTGGTTTCGCAGCATTGTGGTGATGGACCGGGTCAAGGTCAGCCTGGATGTGCCGCTGGGCTGAAGTGGGAGCAGGCACGCCAGCTCCCACGGGGGCTCAGGTGCGGTGAATGCGCCCCGAGACAAAGTGCCCCACATCATTGAACCCCGCTGTCGATGCATGCCCCGGCGTCACCAGCGCATCAATAAATGCCTCATCCTCAGCACTGATCTTCACATCGAGCGCCCCGGTATAGGCATCCCACTGCGCCTCGGTGCGCGGCCCGACAATTGCCGAGCTGACTGCCTGATTGTTCAGGACCCAGGCAATTGCAAACTCGACAATCCCCACGCCACGCCCCTGGGTGTACTGCTGGATCTGCTGGGCAATGCGCAGCGACTCCACGCGCCATTCGGTTTCCAGGATGCGCTTGTCCTGGCGTGCGGCGCGGCTGCCGGCTTCGGGGGCGATGTCCGGCGCGTACTTGCCACTGAGCACGCCACGGGCCAGCGGGCTGTAGGGCACCACACCCAGGCCATAGGCGGCTGCGGCGGTGATCTGTTCCACCTCGGCCTGGCGGTTGACGATGTTGTACAGCGGCTGGCTGATGATTGGCCGGTCGACCCCCAGGCGTTCGGCCACGCGCACCACTTCGGCGATGCGCCAGCCCCGGTAGTTGGACAGCCCCCAGTAACGGATCTTGCCCTGGCGGATCAGGTCGCCGATCGCCGAAACCGTGACCTCCAGTGGGGTGTCGTGGTCTTCGCGGTGCAGGTAGTAGATGTCCAGGTAGTCGGTGTCGAGCCGGGTGAGGCTGGCTTCCAGCGCGTTGAACAGGCGCTTGCGGTTCAGGCCGCTGCGGTTGGGCAGGCCGTCCGGCGGGCCGAAGCCGACTTTGGAGGCCACGACCCAGTCGGCGCGATGGCGGCTGATGGCTTCGCCGACAATCTCTTCCGAGCGCCCGCCGGTGTAGACATCGGCGGTGTCGATAAAGTTGATGCCCTGGTCCCAGGCCTTGTCGATGATGCGCAGCGAGTCTTCGGTGTGGGTCTGTTCGCCAAACATCATGGTGCCCAGGGTCAGTGCGCTGACCTTGAGCCCGGACTGGCCCAGTGTGCGGTAAATCATGGTGAACTCCTCAAAAGCGCGGACAGTTGCTATGCAATACCAGAGAGCAAGGCGCTAGAACAGCTCTGGCACGGACAAAAAGCGCATGACAATCCTTATATGGCAATGGCGTAAGTAATGAAGTGGTGTGCAGGCGCCGGGGCCGGGCGGTCGATCTGCGGGATAGCATCGAGCAGGGCGCGAGTGTAGGCATGCTGGGGATGGTCAAACACCTCGCGCACAGGGCCGCTTTCCACCACTTCGCCGTCCTTCATCACCAGCACCCGCTCGCTGACCTGGTTGATCACCCCCAGGTCGTGGGAAATGAACAGGCAGGCCAGTTTCAGGCGTGACTTGAGGTCGGCCAGCAGCGTGAGGATCTGCGCCTGCACCGACACATCCAGGGCCGACACCGGCTCGTCGCACACCAGCACCTGGGGGTTGGGCGCCAGGGCGCGGGCAATGGCGATGCGTTGGCGCTGGCCGCCGGAAAGTTCCAGGGGGGGGCGGTTGAGCACGCTGGCATCCAGGCGCACCAACTCCAGCAACTCCAGGGTGCGCGCCGGCCATTCCCGGCGCGGCAGCCCGGCGACGTGCAGCGCCTCGTCAAGCACGCGGGCCACGGTGTAGCGTGGGTCGAACGAACTTTGCGGGTCCTGGAACACCACCTGGATACGCTGGCGCAGTTGGCGGCGTTGTGGCGCACTCAGCGCGCTCCAGGGCCGGCCGTTGAGCCACACATCGCCGGCGTCCGGGCGCTCCAGGCCCAGCAGCATGCGGGTAAGGGTGGTCTTGCCGCTGCCGGACTCGCCGACAATCCCCAGGGTTTCCCCGGCGCGCAGGCTGAAGCTGGCGTTGTGCACCGCAACATGGGGCTGGCCGTCGGGGCCGATAAAGGTTTTTTGCAGGTTGCGCGCCTCGATCAACGGCAGGTCGAAGCGCTCGACGCTGGCCACTTTCGGCGCCGCCAGGGCCGGGCGCTGGAAATGCACCGCACGCCCGGCCCGCAGTAGCGACTGGGTGTAGGGATGCTGCGGGTCATGCAGGATCGCCTCCACCGGACCCTGCTCGACAATCACCCCGTGATGCATCACTGCCACCCGGTCGGCCAGGCGCGACACCACCGCCAGGTCATGGCTGACCACCAGCATCGCCATGGCTTGGGAGCGCAGGGACTCCAACAGGGCCAGGACCTGGGCCTGCACCGTGGCATCCAGTGCCGTGGTCGGTTCATCGGCAATCAACAGGCGCGGGCCGGCGGCAATTGCCGAAGCAATCAGTGCGCGCTGGCGCAGGCCGCCCGACAGTTGATGGGGGTACTGCAAGGCGCGCAACTCAGGCTGCGGCACGCCGACCGCGCGTAGCAACTCGATCACCCGCGCCTGGCGCCCATGGCGGTCCAGCGCCGTGTGCAGGCGCAACGGTTCGGCAATTTCCTGGCCTACCGGGCGCAGCGGGTCGAGGGAACCAAGGGCGTCCTGCATCACACAGCCGATCTGCGCACCGCGCAGGGTCTGCCAGGCGCGGTCGTCCAGTTGGCGCAGGTCGGTGCCGGCAAACGCCAGGCGCTCGGCCTGCACCCGCGAGCCGGCGCCGCTCAGGCCGCTGAGGGTGCGTGAGGTGACGGTCTTGCCCGAGCCGGACTCGCCCACCAGCGCCAGGCATTCACCGGCGGCCAGGCTGAACGAGATGCCCTTGATAATCGCTGTGTGGCCAAACTGTACCCGCAGGTCTTGTACATCCACTAACGGACTCATCGGGATTTACCCTCGCTGCGCGCCAGCCAGTCCCGGCCAATGGCGGTGATCGACACCACCGTCAGGATGATCGCCACACTCGGCCAGGCCACCAGCCACCAGGCATTGGCCAGGTAGTTGCGGCCCATGGCGAGCATCGAACCCCATTCCGGCGCGGGCGGTGAGGCGCCAAAGCCGAGAAAGCTCAGCGCCGCGCCGGTGATGATGTTATGGCCGATACCGATGGTGGCGAGGATCAGGATCGGCTTGATTGCATTGGGCAGCACATGCCGCAGCACCACGGCGGCACGATGCCGGCCGAGGGTGGTGGCGGCTTCGACGTAGGGGGCATCGCGCACCACCAGGGTCTGCGCACGCACCATCCGTGCAAAGCGCGGGATGCTTGCCACGCCCACCGCGATCAGGGTGATCCACAGGCCCTGGCCCCAGAACGTGATGATCACCAGGGCCAGCAGCAAGTCGGGAAAGGCCAGCAGCACATCGATCAAGCGCATGATCGCGCCATCCACCAGGCGCGGCCCCAGCCCGGCCGCCAGGCCGAGGAGGATCCCGGCGCCCAGGCCGATGGCCGTGGACACCAGGCCCATCAACAGTGAAGGCCGCACGCCATGGATCAAGCGGGCGAGCACATCGCGGCCGTTTTCATCGGTGCCCAGCCAGTGGCTGGCGCTGGGTGGCAGGTAGGCATTGCGGGCGCTGGCGGCCAGTGGGTCGGTGCCGGTCAGCCAGTGCGGCACGAGCGCCGCGATCAGCAAGCCGAGCACGAACAGCCAGGCCAGTGACAGGCCGGGGCGAAAGGTGTTCGGCAAGGCAAGGGTAAAGTGCCAGGGAGCTGCATAGGTGCTCATGCCTGGCTCCTCGCATACTGACTCTGCGGGTACGGCAACCCCAGGTGCTCACGCAACGTGCTACCGCTGTACGCATGGCGGAACACCCCGCGCTTGCGCAGCAGCGGCACCACCTCATCGACAAACACCTCGACCCCTGAAGGAAACATGTCCGGCATGATGTTGAAACCATCCGCCGCACCTGCCAGGAACCAGTGCTCCAGAGTGTCCGCCACCTGTTCCGGGGTGCCCACCAGCAGGCGATGGCCGACCAGGATACGTCGCGACAGTTCGCGCACGGTCAGGCCTTCGCGGCGGGCCAGGTTGAGCTGGGCTTCGAGAAACCCCTGGGAGCCTTTCTCATAGGTGCCGATCTCACCGATCCGCGCCCACGGCAGCGGCGCATCCAGCGCCAGCTCCTCGGCGGGGATGCCAATCCGCGCAGCCACTTGCTGAATCAGGCCCTGTTCGCCGTGGTAGGCATTGAGTTGATCAAAGCGCGCCTGGGCTTCGGCCTCGCTGCTGCCGATCACCGTGGACAGGCCCGGCATGATTTTCAGGTGCTCGGGGTTGCGTCCCCATTGCTGGGCGCGTTGTTTCATGTCGCGATAGAAGTGCTGGCCATCTTCCAGGCTGGTCTGGGTGGTGAAAATCGCATCGGCATAGCGCGAACCCAGGGCCTTGCCACCCTCCGACGAGCCCGCCTGCACCAGCACCGGCCGGCCCTGGGGCGAGCGCGGCAGGTTCAGCGGGCCCTTGATGGAAAAGTACTGGCCGACAAAGTCCTGGGGGTGGATCTTGCCGGGGTGGGCATAGCGCCCGTTGACGGCATCGCCGATGACGGCGTCGTCCTCCCAGCTGTCCCAGAGCTTGCACGCGATGTCGATAAACTCTTCGGCGCGGGCATAGCGCTGTTCGTGCTGCAACTGGTTGGCCAGGCCGAAATTCTGCGCGGCGGCGTCGGTGGCGTTGGTCACCACATTCCAGGCGGCGCGGCCGCCGCTGATATGGTCCAGGGAGGCAAAGCGCCGCGCCAGGTTGTAGGGGTCGTTATAGGTGCTGGAGGCGGTGGCGATCACCCCGATGCGCTGTGTGGCCAGGGCCACGGCGGTCAGCAGGATAGTCGGTTCCAGGCGGCCCAGCGGTTGCGTGGCCACATCGCCTACCAGGGCCGGGCCGTCGGCGAGGAAGATCGCATCCAGACAGCCCCGTTCGGCAATACGCGCGATAGTGCGGTAGTACTCCACATCCAGGTAGGCATTGGCCGGTACTTCGCCGACCCGCCAGGCCGCCGCGTGGGCGCCGAAACCGAGGATGTTCATGCCGATGCTCATATGCTTTTTCATGCAGGTTCCTGGGGTTAGACGGCGCTGGCTTCATCGCGGGCGCTGGCCTGTTCGGGGTGGTCGGCCACCGCCTGTGCCTGGGCGGCGCGCCAGGCGGCAGCGGGGCTGATATCGTTGAGGTAGAAGTCGCCCAGGGCCCGCTCGCGGTAGATCGCCGGGTTGTGCGAGGCCAGGGTGCGGGCATTGCGCCAATGCCGGTCGAGGCGCCGCACCTGGCTGGTGGCCGAGGCACCGCCGACCTCGAACAGCAGGCTGGTGGCTTCCAGCACCAGGGGCAGGATCACTTGCTGGGCCTGGTAGGTGCGCACATCCGCGTTGACATAGTGTGCCTCGCTAATGGAGCCGTCGAGCACGGCCTCATGGGTGGTTTGTAACACCTGCGCGGTGCTCTGCACCAGACTGTCGGCGGCATAGGACAGGCTCGACAGCTTGCCGATCACCCGTTGCACCAACGGATCCAGGCGCGGGCTGGATTGCCCGGGAATGCCGAAGGCGCGGGTGCGGCCCTGGACAAATTCGACGGCATCGCGCAACGCGGCGCGGGCGATCCCGGCCAGGGTCGCCAGGTGGAACAACTGGTAGAACGCCGAGATATACGACTCGGCCCGCAGTTCGTCGGGCTTGAAGCGGCGCAGTAGCTGATGTTCGAGCACCGTCACCTGGTCGAAGCGTGTAGTACCGCTGCCACTTAGGCGCTGGCCAAAACCGTCCCAGTCATCCACGCGGGTCACGCCGGGTGCATCGGTGGGCACCACCACGCTGATAAAGTCGGCCCCGTCGGCGGCGGCCACGGCGATCCAGTCGGCATACAAGGTGCCGGTGCAGTAATACTTCTGGCCGTCCAGTTGCCAGCCTTCGGCGGTGGGTTTGAGGGTTACCGAGTTGCTGGTGGTGTCACTGCGCTCGGCCATGGCCGCGCCCCACAATTGCCCGGCGACCACTTTGGGGAACCAGTATGCCTGGGAGTCGCGATCCAGGCTCACCAGCCGGCCTTCGACAAAGCCGAAATGCGCGCGCACGATCTGTGGCAGGTTCGAGTCGGCGCTGCCCAGCTCAATCAGCAAGGCGAACAGCTCCGGCAGGCTGGCGCCGAGGCCGCCCTGGCTGCGCGGTACGCGCAGGGCGCCAAAACCTGCGGTTTTCAGCCAATCGACGGCGTCGAAGGCCAGGGTGCGCTCCTGCTCACGTTGCACCGCGCCTTGGGCAATGCGCTGGAAAATCGGGGCGAAGCGTGTGTGCAGTGGGGTGTCGCTCATAGTCGGTTCCTTACTTGAATACAGTATTTGAGGTTGTCGGTGATCCACTGTGGGAGCAGCCTGTGTGAATCAGCCGTCATCGCGGTTTAACCCGTGGATCAATCAACCCGTTGAGCACATCCACCACCAGGTTCACCACCACATAAACCAGCGCCGCCAACAACGTGATCCCCAGCACCACTGGCGCATCCTTGGCCACGGCGGCATCGAGCATCATTCGCCCGATACCCTGGCGGGCGAACAGCATTTCGGTGACCACCGCGCCGCCCAGCAGGCTGGCGAAGATAAAGCCAGACAAGGTCACCAGCGGCACCAGGGCATGGCGCAATGCGTGGCGCAGGCGCACGGCGGTCTGCGACAGGCCACGGGCGCGGGCCATGGCGATAAAGGGTTGCTCAAGGATGTCTTCCAGCTCCTGGCGCAACACCTGGCTGAGCATCCCGGCAATCGGCAGCGCCAGGGCGATGGTCGGCAGGATCAGGGTTTGCCAGCCGTTGGAGCCTGCCGGCGGCAGCACCGGCCACTGGAACGAAAACACCAGCAACAGCAAAATCCCCAGCACGAATGACGGCGATGACGACAACACTAGCTCGCTGGCCGAAGCCACACGGCGCACCCAGGGATTACGCTTGGCGGTAAGCACGGCGCTGGCCAGGGCCAGGCCGATGGCCAGCAGCGCCGCACTCAGGGCCAGTTGCAGGGTGGCGCCGATTTGCTTGCCGATGGCCTCGGTGACGGGAATGCGCAGGCGGTATGACTCACCAAAGTCGCCGTGGGCGATCCGCCCCACATAGCGCCCGTATTGCACCCACAACGGTTGGTCAAAGCCATATTCCTCGCGGACCTGGGCCAATTGCTGCGGGGTGGGGATGGCGTCCGGCCCGCCGAGAATCGCCAGCACCGGGTCGCCGGCACTGAAATGGATGGCAACGAAGGTCAGGGTGGCCGCGCCCCACAGCACACCCAGGCCGGCCAGTAGTCGAGCGGCAAGCCGTTTCATGGTGCCTCCTGGTCCAGCCAGACGCTGGTAAAAAATGGGGTGTTGTGCACGGTGTCGAAGATCAGCCCCTTGACCGCCGTGCGATAGGCAATCAGCACCTGGCTCTCGAAGTCCGGCACCGCCGGCACCATTTCGGTCAGGCGTTGTTGCGCGGCGCTGTACAGGGCCTGCAATTGCAACGGGTCATGGGCGCGGCGGGCGGCGCTGAGCAGTTGGTCCAGGTGCGGGTCGCTGAGGTTGCTGAGGTTGTTGCCACTTTTGCCTGGCGAGGCGCGCGAGTCGCTGTGGTACAGGATGTACAGGCCGTCGGGGGTGTTGGTGTGCCAATAGCCGCCGCCGATGGCGTCGTAGTTGCCCGCCGTGCGGCGGTCGCTGAGCTGGGCCAGGGGCAGCATTTGAATGGTCAGTTGCATGCCGACTTTCTTCACGTCCGCCTGCACGGCAACCGCAACGTTGCTGGGGAATGACGGGCTTTCAAAACCCAGCAGTTGCGCCGCCAGGCGTCGGCCGTCCTTGAGCCGATAGCCCTGGGCATCGCGCTGGGTCCAGCCGGCTTCGTCCAGTTGGCGGTTGGCGGCGTCAACGTCGTATTTCAAGACATCGCGGTAGGCCGGGTCGTAGAACGGCGTGTTCACCGCCAGGTAATCGCTCTTGGGCAAGAACTCGCCGAACCCGGCAATCCAGGCCAGGCCGTCACGGTCGATGGCCTGGGCGATGGCCTTGCGCACCCGCACATCGTCGAATGGAAAGCGCAGGGTATTGAACGTGAGGCTGCGGTAAGGGCTGGCCATGCGGATCCGATTGCGCACCACCAGGTTCTGTGAGGCGCGCATCGCCGCCGTATTCTGCGCCGGGGCATCCAGGGTGAAGTCCGAGCGTTTGGATTGCAGGGTGCTGTAGCGGGTCATGGCCTCGGGGACGATGTTCAGCTCGATACGGTCCAGGTAGGCCGGGCCGACGTGCCGGGTGACCGGCGGTGCCCAGTGGTAATCGGCGCGCTTGATAAAGGTCGCGCCTTGTTCGCGGGTATAGCTTTGCAGTACGAACGGCCCGGAACCGATGGGGTGCTCGGCGATGCTCCTGGGCGCTTCGCGGATCTGTTTGGGCGAGACCATGCTCAGCCAGGACTGGGCCAACACATACAAAAACGGCGAGTAGGGCTCGCGCAGGCGGGCCTCGAAGGTGTAGTCGTCGATGATCCGGCCCTCGATGTAGGGCGCGATATAGGCGGCGGCCAGGGGGGATTTGGTGGCCGGGTCGCGCATATGCTCCAGGTTGACCCGCAGCGCCTCGGCGTTGAATTTTTCGCCGTCGCTGAAGGTCACGTCGTCACGCAGGTGGAAGGTGTAGGTCTTGCCATCTTGCGAGACGTCCCAGGACTTGGCCAGCCAGGGCGAGAGTTTGCCGTGCTCGTCCTGATACAGCAGGCAGTCATAGACGATGCGCGCCAGCCATTGCACGTTGCCGTGGTAGCTGGAATGCACATCGAAGGTGCCGGTATCCAGCGCGGCCGACATGCGCAGAGTGCCGCCCGGCGTGCCCTGGCGGGTTTGGTGGTAGTCGCTGGGGTCGTAGCTGAGCAGGCCCTGGGCGTCCAGGTGCCCGTCCACCCGTTGCATCGAGCTGGGCGGTGGGGTGTCCGGCGAGCAGGCGCCCACCAGCAGCAACCCCAGGAGCAGGCCAAACCTGCTCCAGTGATTGATCGGCATCGTCAAGGCTCCCACCTTAGAAGTTGAACGCCACACCGGTGAAGGCGCCAAAGCCGTCCCCCGGATACAGCGCGGCAACGTCCTTGCCCTGGGCGTCATAGATCGGCTGGATGGCGGTGACGTAGTTCTGGTCGGTGAGGTTTTTCACGTCCAGGTACACCTGCCATTTCTTGCTCGGGGCCTCATACCCCAGCTTGGCGCCGAAAATCGTGTAGGAGGGCGCATACAGGGTGTTGGCGTAGTCCACGGCGGTACTCGATACCGAACGCACATTGACCCCGGCGTAGAACCCGTCCGGATGGCGGTATTGCAGCTCGGCCTGGTACACGTGCTTGGGCAGCCCCGGCAGCTCGTTGGCGCCAAAGCGCGCGTCGTTACGGTAGTAGAAGTCGTTGAGGGTATAGGCCTGGCGCAGGTTGACGGTTTCACCGCGTGCGCTCTGCCACAGCTGGGTATCCAGGCCGGCTTCGATGCCCTGGTGGATGGTCGGGCTGGCGTTGGACGTGGAGTTGACCGCCGCCGTGGTACGGGTGGCCGGAATCACTTCGACGGTGAGCAGTTCGTCCTTGATCCACGAGCGATACACCGCGAGGCTGCCGTCGAAAATCCCGGCTTTGCCGCGCACGCCAAACTCCACGGTATTGGCCTTTTGCTCGGTGAGGGTCTTGGCGTAGTTGCTGGCCACCCCGGAGCCCGACGACGACCAACTGCTGGGCGGGTCGATGGAGCGGCTGACGTTGCCGAATACCTGGAAGTTCGGCGTGATTTCGTAGCGCAAGCCCAGGCGCGGCGCGACGTTCCAGCTGTCGTAGTTGTAGTGGTCGGGGTAGGGCGAGGTGTTGGCGCGGTCCGAGTAGCGCACCTCGATATCGCGCTTGATCTGGCTCAGCGACAGGCCGGTGGACAGCCACAGGCGGTCGGTCAGTTGCAGGTCATTGCCGGCGGCAAACATACGGTCGAACGAGCCGGTGTAGCGCGCCTGTTTCTGCAAGGCGCCGTAGGTGCTGGAGGCCGGGTTGCCGTTGTAGGTCTTGACCCCGGCCTGCAGGTGCTGGGTGCTGGTCAGGCTCAGGGACGTATTACTGGTGTGCCCCTGGATCTGGTCGCTGCGGTTATAGGTCAGCGACAGGTTCAGGTCGCGCCAGTCCCAGTAGTTGGGGTTGACCGTGCTCTTGCGGTACAGCACCTGCGGGTAGTTGTGATAGACCAGGCCAAAATCCAGGGTGGCGTCATCGTCGAAGGTATAGGTGGTCTTGCTGCCGACCCAGGTCGAGCCGCGCTTGGTCGAATCATCGCGACTGGCCAGGGCCACCGGGTTGGTGTGCGACGAGTTGTGCTTGAGCTGGGCCTTGGTCAGGGTGCCGGAGCTTTCGTGGTATTCCTCGCGGTAGCGTACGAACAGGCGGGTCTCCAACTTGGGGTTGAAGCGGTAGCCGAAGTTGGTGACCACGCCCTTGGCCTTGGTGAAGGTCCAGTCCTGGTAACCGTCGCGTTCGGAGTTGCTCAGGCTGACGTAGTAGTCGCCATCGCCGACCACACCGCCGGTGCTCAGTTGCTGCTTGCGCCAGCCAAAGCTGCCGGCCTCCAAGCGCACGTGATTGCCCGGCGCAGTCAGGCCGGAGTTGGTCACCATATTGATCGCGCCACCCAACGACAGTGCGCCGTACTGGAAGGCATTGGCCCCGCGCAGCACTTCGGTGTAGTCCAGGCCCTGGGTTTCCAGCAGCTCATAGGGCGTACCGCCGGAGCCGGTCAGGGCCAGGCCGTCGAACAGGAACTTGGTGCCTTCGCGAAAATACCCCGGCGAGGTATTGGCCCCGGAGCCGCGGATGGAAATCTTGATTGCATCGTTGCCACCTGCCGACTGCGCATACACGCCGGGCTGATAGGCGAGGGTGTCTTCCAGGGTTGCCGAGCGGCCGCGTTCGACCTCGGCGGCCTTGACCAGGCTGACGCCGCCGGCCACCTCGTCGAGCTTGAGCCGGGCTTCTTCGCTGGCGGTGATCTTGCTGGCCTGCACCGTCACGGTCTGTAGGCGTGAATCTTCTGCGTGGGCCCATTGGGCGGCGAGGATCAAGGTCAGGGCGCTGGCGGTTTTAAACGAGTGGGAGGCGAGTGGAGGCAGAGGCCTTGAGATCAACTTCAATTGTGCATTCCCTGTGATTGGCTACGAGTGGAGGCGAGTTTCTATTCGTATAGTCAATCTCTGGCAGGGATAGAGCAGAAAGCATGCCAAGAGCAGCGGGGCGTTTTTGTGGGGTGTTTGGTTTTAACCAGCGGGCCACTTATGCCAAAAAAATACACCTGTGTTGAACGGCTGTTGGATTTTGAACAGTGCTGGAGGGCCCGCACCAGAGCGGGTCAATGTGGTTAGCGGGGGGATATCGACGGCGGCGTGAACCCCATATGGGAGCGGGCTTGCTCGCGATGCAGACGCCTCGGTGTATCAGTTACACCGCGGTGATGCTATCGCGAGCAAGCCCGCTCCCACATTTTTTACCGTGTCAGGCTTTTAAGGTACGGGTCATGCGCAACGCCAGCACACTACCCGCGACAATCACCGCCGCCAGCAGGTACAGCGCCAGGTCGGTGGACCCGGTGGCATCCTTCACAAAACCCACCACGTACGGGCTCAAGAAGCCCGCCATCTGGCCCATGGAGTTGATCAATGCCAGGCCACCCGCTGCAGCACCGGCGCTGAGCATGGCGGTGGGCACCGGCCAGAACATCGGCAAGCCGGTGAGGGCGCCCATGGTGGCGATGGTCAGGCCAAGGATGGCAATGGCCGGGGTGGTGGCGAAGTTCACCGCGATGATCAGGCCGACAGCGCCCATCAGCATCGGCACCACCAAGTGCCAGCGGCGCTCCTTGCGCAGGTCGGCCGAGCGGCCCACCACCAGCATGAACACTGCCGCCAGCAAATACGGAATTGCACTGAGCCAGCCGATTACCAGGTTATCGCTAAAGCCCATGTTCTTGATGATCGACGGCAGCCAGAAGTTGATGGCGTACACGCCGCTCTGGATACAGAAGTAGATCAGGCCAAAGGCCCAGATCGCCGGGTTCTTGAACACTTGCAGCAGCGAATCGGTAGTGGTCTTGGGTTTGTTGGCCAGGTCGGTGGCCTGGTCGGCTTCAAGCACTGCGCGTTCATGGGCGGTCAGCCATTTGGCGTTGGCAAAGCTGTCGCTGAGCAGGAAGTAGGCGAGGGCGCCAAGGATCACCGTGGGCACACCTTGCAGCAGGAACATCCACTGCCAGCCCGCCAGGCCGCCCTGGCCGGCGGCGAAGTGGTTGAGGATCCAGCCGGAGAACGGGCTGCCGAGCAGGCCCGATACCGGGATCGCCGACATGAACAGCGCCATGATCCGCCCGCGGCGGAAGGTCGGGAACCACTGCGAGAGGTACAGCACCACGCCGGGGAAGAAGCCCGCCTCAGCGGCCCCGGTAAACAGGCGCAAGGTGTAGAAGTGGGTCGGTGTGGTCACAAACAACAGGCAGGTGGACAGGGTGCCCCAGGTGATCATCATCAGCGCAATCCAGCGCCTGGGACCGAACTTGGTCAGCGCCAGGTTACTCGGCACGCCGCACAGCACGTAGCCGATAAAGAAGATCCCGGCACCGAGGCCGTACACGGTCTCGCTGAACTTCAAGGCGTCGAGCATCTGCAACTTGGCAAAGCCGACGTTGACGCGGTCCAGGTAGTTGAACAGGTAGCAGATGAAAATGAAGGGGATCAGGCGCAGGGTGATGCGCTTGTAGACGGCGTTTTTGTCGTCATCGTTGGCCAGGGTAGCGGCGGCGCTCTGTGACATGGTGTTCTCTCTTTATTATGATTTTTCGCGATGCGCGGGTAACGTTGATCGCCCCAAGAGTCTCGGTCACGGGACGGTGCCGTGTCTTTGTGCCCCCGCACAGCGATCCATCCATTGCGCTGTGCCTTTGACCAATCGCTTAATGCAGCGCTTTCAAGGAATTTAGCCCCATGTTCGAGCTCGATCATGACCTGGCGCAGGACATCGTCAATCGCACGATGGCCATTTTGCCCTATAACGTCAACGTCATGGACAGCCAGGGCCTGATCCTTGGCAGCGGCGAACCGGAGCGTATCAACACCCGCCATGAGGGCGCGCAATTGGTGCTGGCCAACGGTCGCGTGGTGGAAATCGACAGCCAGACCGCCAAGCACCTCAAGGGCGTGGCGCCGGGGATCAACCTGCCGCTGCTGCATGACCAGCGCCTGATCGGGGTGCTGGGCATCAGTGGGGAACCGCAACTGCTGCGCACCTATGCCGAACTGGTGCGCATGACCGCCGAGATGCTGGTCAGCCAGCGCCATCAACAGGCCGAGCAGCAATGGCGACGCCAGCGTTGTGATGATCTGCTGGCGTTGCTGCTGGCCGACAGCGGCGAATCGCCGCGCCTGGTGGATGAGGCCCAGCAACTGGGGCTCAAGCCGCAATTGTCGCGCACCCCCTATCTGTTTGAGTTGGGCCCGGGGCAGACCGCCGAAGCCCTGGCGGCCTGGCTGGCCTCCCGTTACCCGGACAGCTGGTGCGTCAGTTCTGCACAGTTTTCGTTGTTGTGGTGCCGCCCGGCCTCGGTGCCGATGGATAACCCGCGCCTGCTGGAAAAACTCGATGCTGCGGGCTGGAACATCCTGCGGGTGGCCGTGGGTGGCCAGGCCGATGGGTTGGCCGGCTTGCGCCGCTGTTATCGGCGCGTGGCGGACTTGCTCGCCTATGGCCGCGACATACTGCCCCAGTCGCGCCTGCTGACCCTCAATCGCTACCGCTTGCCGGTGATGCTCTGGCGCCATCGCAACGACGATGCCCTCGACGAACTGCTTAACCCGTTGCGCAAGGTCCTGGCCAAAGACAGCAACGGCCAACTGCAGGCCACGCTGCGCAGTTGGTGCGAGCACGACGGGCAAAGCCAGGCCTGCGCCGACGCCCTGGGCATCCATCGCAACAGCCTGCGCTATCGCATGGAGCGCATTGCCGAACTGAGCGGTGTCGATCCCCTGACCCTGGACGGCATGCTCGCTCTGTACCTGGGGGTGCAGTTGTTGCCCCAATCCCTGTAGGCGCCGGCACTTTTGTAAAAATGAACAACAAACCCCAGCCACGCTTGTGCATCGGACAGGCGTCATTGCCGGTGCCAACTGGCAGCATGGGCGTCATAAAAACCGGAGAAAGCCCATGAAAGTCATCATCGCCCCCGACTCGTTCAAGGACAGCCTGAGTGCCGAAGGCGTGGCCCAGGCCATTGCCGAAGGCCTGGCTGAGGTTTGGCCGCAGGCCGAATTGATCCAGTGCCCGATGGCGGACGGCGGTGAAGGTACGGTGGCGTCGGTCCTTGCGGCCTGCCAGGGCGAGTTGCGCAGTTGCGCCGTGCAAGGCCCGTTGGGCGGCACCGTTGAGGCGCGTTGGGGCTGGTTGGCCGAGAGTGCCACGGCAATCATCGAAATGGCCGAAGCCAGTGGCCTGCAATTGGTCGCGCCGGGGCAGCGCGATGCCTGTGCCAGCAGCACCTTCGGCACCGGTGAACTGATCCGCGCGGCCCTGGATGCCGGGGCCCGGCGGATCATCCTGGCGATTGGCGGCAGCGCCACCAACGACGGCGGCGCCGGTGCCCTGCAGGCCCTGGGCGTGCAACTGCTCGACGCCCAAGGCACAGCCCTGGCGCGTGGCGGTCTGGCCCTGGCGCGCCTGGCACGGATCAATCTTGAGCAATTGGACCCACGCCTGGCCCAGGTGCGTTTCGACATCGCCGCCGACGTCAACAACCCTCTGTGCGGGCCCCACGGTGCTTCGGCGATTTTCGGCCCGCAAAAGGGCGCCAACCCTCAGCAGGTCGAGCAACTGGACCAAGCCCTCGGCCATTTTGCCGAGCACTGCGCCCAGGTCTTGCCCCGGGACGTGCGCGACGAGCCGGGCAGCGGCGCCGCCGGTGGCCTGGGCTTCGCCGCCAAGGCCTTCCTTGGCGCGCAGTTCCGCCCGGGCGTGGAGGTGGTCGCCGACCTGGTGGGCCTGGCAAACGCCGTGCGCGACGCCGACCTGGTGATCACCGGCGAAGGCCGCTTCGACGCCCAGACCCTGCGCGGCAAAACCCCGTTTGGCGTGGCACGGGTGGCCAAACAGCACGGCGTGCCGGTGATCGTGATCGCCGGCACCCTGGGCGAGGGTTACGAGCAGATGTACGCCCATGGCGTCGACGCCGCGTTCGCCTTGCCTGGCGGACCGATGAGCCTGGAGCAGGCCTGCAGCGAAGCGCCGAGGCTGTTGCGCGAGCGGGCGGCGGATATTGCACGGGTGTGGCGCTTGGCGGTGCGGGGGGATTGATAGGGGTAACCGTGCGTGCCGTGACAGGGCGGCCGATAATTACTATGATCGCTGCTTACTTTGAAGACTGGCTGACCTGGCCGGGGATGTTGGAAGCCGATCATGCAGATCAAGCGTTTTACTCTCGTCAATTTCCGTGGCATCGAGCACGTCGAGCTTGATTTTGAGGGCAAGAAGACTATTGCTTTGGTCGGGGTCAATGGGGTGGGCAAGTCTTCGATTCTGGATGCGTTGGCGATTACGCTGTCGAATTTGACCTCGCGGATCGTGGGGCAGGCTTCAAAGTCCAGGGCTATCTCCAAGGACGATATCAAGGTTGGCGCTGACTATACGCGCCTGCAATTAGTAGCCAGGTTCGCGGCAAATGAAGTTGATTGGGCGATCGCTTTAAACCGTAAGGCAGGTAAGCATCCCAAGGAACGAAGCAGCGACTTGAGCCAGTTGAATACTGCTGCTGGCTCCATCGAGATCGATGTCCTGCGTCACGAGCTTGTTGACGAAGCACCGGTCCAGTTGCCACTGGCGGTTTATTACGATGTCCATCGCGCTGTTCTGGATGTGCCATTACGCATCAGAGAGCAGTTGGTCAATGCCATCGCTGAGGGGTATGACGACGCCCTTGGTCACGGCGGCGCTGACTTCAAGCGGTTCTTCATTTGGTTTCGCAACCAGGAAGACCTTGAAAACGAAAAGGCTCGGGATGTGCCAGGGTATCGTGACCCGGAGCTTTCTGCAGTTCGTCGCGCCATCGAAACGTTCACTGGCTTCAAGGATGTCAGGGTCCGCCGCAAGCCTGCGTTGCGAATGACAGTCCTTAAAGGCAATCTTGAGTTCAACGTTCTGCAACTGTCGGACGGCGAAAAGTGCCTGCTGGCGATGGTGGGAGATCTGGCTCGCAGGCTTACATTGCTGAACCGTCAGGTTGTCGATCCGCTCAAAGGCAGTGGCGTAGTTCTGATCGACGAACTGGACCTGCACCTGCACCCAGGCTGGCAACGTACCGTCGTGGCCAATCTGGAAAAAACCTTCCCCAATTGCCAATTCATCATCACTACCCACTCCCCGCAAATCCTCGGTGAACTGCCCGCCAACGCAATCATGTTGCTCAAGGAGGGTCGGTACCTCGGGCATCCAGAGCGGTCACTCGGGCTTCGCAGTGGTGAAGTAGTGGAAGAGTTGATGGGCGGCTTTGCACAAAACCAGGACGTGAGCGAGCAACTTAAAAAAATCCATCTCCATCTGGATGACGACGACCTGGACGCTGCTCAAGCCGGTATTGAGTCGCTACGACAGGATATTGGAGATATCCCCGATATCCTTGAAGTCCAGGCCAGTCTTGATTCCCTGAGGTGGACGCAAGAGGATGAAGCGTGAGGTCGATCAGAAAAGGTGCGGAACCCCGTGAACTGATCGACTGGCGCAGAGCAAACAGAGAGACACCCCAGAATCTGTTTTATGGCCGGGGCAGTAGTTTTCCGGGCGAGCCCGTTCGCAAAGCGCTGCTGTTGGAGCAGTTTCATCTTTGTGCCTATACCCTGCGCCGATTGCCGACCGCTGATGAGTGCCTGGCGAGGGGGCAGGGGACGATTTTCAGTTGCCATATTGAACATGTGCTTCCGCAAGCGGAGCATGAGGCCAAGAGTATTGCCTACGACAATATGGTTGCCTGTTATCCCGCTAGCCAGTCAGGTGTGGCTTGTGAGTACGGCGCGATAGAGAAGAAGGCCTACGACCCGGCTAAAGGGCTTTTTGTCTCGCCGCTGTCTCCTGCTGCCAGCCAGCAGTTCCGGTTTTCCAGTGATGGCAGGGTCGAGGGGCTTTCACCTGAAGCGGTCAAAACCGTGGAGGTGCTCAAGCTCAATCACGCCACACTGGTCAACAACCGAAAGGCTGTAATCAGGGGGCGATTGATGCCACGTGGCAAACCTATCTCCGCAGCGGCAGCCAGGCGCCTGTGCGATGAGGCTGAAGTCCCTGATGCCAATCAATGTCTTCTTGAATACTGCCTGGCCCTCAAGCAGCAAGCAGAGCTGCACGCTCAAAAATACGAAAAGAAGGCGGCACGTACCCGTGGTCTGCCGAGGCATTGATAGATCGAGTATTCCCCAGGACGGTAGCGGGCGCCTACACTGCTCGGCCACTTGTCTTTCAAAGGATGAAACACAATGCCTACACCTGACCCCAAGATCGTGATCCAGCGCTTTGCCGAACCCCATCTCGAAGGCATGCGTGCGCTCTACAACGAGCCGGCCGTGTGCCGTCAGGTGCTGCAGATGCCGTTCCAGTCACTGGAGGTGTGGCGCAAGCGCCTGGCCGATACCAATGAGCGACTGCTCAGGCTGGTGGCGGTGCAGGCGGGCGAGGTGATTGGCAGTTGTACCCTGGAGCAATATGCGCGCAGTCGGCAAAGCCATATCGGCGGCATTGGCATGGGGGTGGCGGTGGCCTGGCAGGGCAAGGGCGTGGGCACTCAGTTGTTGGGCGCGGCGCTGGAGGTGGCGGACAACTGGATGAACCTGCGCCGGGTGGAACTGACGGTGTACGCCGATAACGAGCCGGCCCAGGCGCTGTACCGTAAGTTCGGTTTCGAGACCGAGGGCCGGCTGCGTGATTACGCCGTGCGTGACGGCGTCTTTGTCGATGCCTTGAGCATGGCCCGCCTGCGTCAGACCGCCTGATCGCCCAGGGCAAACGCCACCGCAGCCTGCGCATGCAGCGCGGTGGTGTCCAGCAACGGCAGGTCGCTGTGCTCGGGCTTGATCAGCAGGCCGATCTCGGTACACCCCAGGATAATCGCCTGGGCGCCACGGGCCGCGAGGTTGGCGATGGCTTGCTGGTATATCTGGCGTGAGGCTTCGCTGATCACTCCGACGCACAACTCGTCATAAATGATCCGGTGCACGGCGCAGCGTTCTGCTGCGTCGGGCACCAGTACGTGCAAGCCCTGGGCCGCCAGGCGCGCCTTGAGAAAGTCCTGTTCCATGGTAAACGCCGTGCCCAGCAGGCCGACCGTCAGGGTCTGGGCCTGCACCGCCGCCGCGCCCGCCGCATCGGCAATATGCAGGAACGGCACCGACACGCAGGCTTCGATCTGCGGTGCCAGCAGATGCATGGTGTTGGTACACAGCACGATGCAGTCCGCACCACCGGCTTGCAGGCGGCGTGCGGCGTCTTGCAGGATCAGCGCCGCGTCATCCCAGCGCCCGGCGTGCTGGGCTTGTTCCACCGGGCCGAAGTCGACGCTGTACAGCAGGATCGGTGCCGAGCGCAGCGGCCCCAGCCGGTCGCGTACCTGCTGGTTGATGATCCGGTAGTACTCGGCGCTGGACTCCCAGCTCATGCCGCCGATAAGGCCGATGGTGCGCATGCAAAGCTCCTCAAGCTGTGGGGCAAAAGCCACACCTTACCCAACACGCGAGCGTTAGTCATACGCGCCGCTGCTGCATCTGCCATGATCGTTGTTTGCCCCCCGAGGAACACCGCATGGACGATGTACAGCAACTGGGCGAGATGCTTCGTCATTACGCCGACAGCGAAGCGCACAAGCGCCAGCAGTTCGAGGTGCAGTCTGCCCACTGGACCCGCAAAATCACCGAGCTGTATGGCCACATCGAGCAATGGCTGGCGCCGGTCAAGAGTGATGGGTTGCTGGCAGTGCGGCGTGAGGCCTATGTGGCGTCCGGCCCGAGCGTGCCGGTGGAGACTTCGACCTTCAAGAGCGAGAAGCTGACCATCGAGATTGCCGGCAAACCGGTGGAGTTCGTGCCGGAGGTGATGGGGGTGGGTGGGTTGATTGCGTTGTCGGTCATGGGCCTGACCGCTGCCCGTTATGGCAGCATATCCTTGGTACTGCTGCCGGGCTCCGATGACTGGCTGTGGAAGAAAACCAATGGCCTGAAAGACCCGGACACCTTCGCCTTTGATGCCAACTTCCTGGCCTTGCAGTTGCAGAGCCTGATTCCGCGCGAGCGCGGCTGATCCCCAAGCCAATGTGGGAGTGGGCAAGCCCACTCCCACACAAGCCCAACACTTACCTTCAGACCTCTACATTACCCCAGCCCGGCTTGGCCTCTTCAGGCGCCACCGCCTTGACCGGCTTGCCCGTCGCCAACTCCACCCGCCGCGCCACCTCCGGGTCGTCGGCAAACGGAATCAGGCTCGCCTCATCCAGCTCTGCTCCAGACTGGTCCCGCAGGCAGTATTCCACGGCGCCATACAGGCAGATCACCGCCACCAGGTTAAAAATGACCTCCCACATCAGGCGATCTGCGCATCACGTTGCGCCACCTTCAAGTCGGCCACCCGCACGGTGCGCCAGGTGTTGTAGGCCATCAGCAGCATGCCGCCGAGGAAGAACACCCCACCGGCAAACCGCACCACAAACCCCGGGTGGCTGGCCTGCAAGGCTTCGACAAACGAGTAGGTGAGGGTGCCGTCATCGTTGATCGCCCGCCACATCAGGCCCTGGGTGATGCCGTTGACCCACATCGAGGCGATGTACAGCACCGTGCCGATGGTGGCCAGCCAGAAGTGCAGGTTGATCAGCGGTACGCTGTACATCTGCTCGCGGCCGAAGATTTTCGGGATCATGTGGTACAGCGAGCCAAAGGTGATCATCGCCACCCAGCCCAGGGCGCCGGCGTGGACGTGGCCGATGGTCCAGTCGGTGTAGTGGGACAAGGCGTTGACCGTCTTGATCGCCATCATCGGCCCTTCAAAGGTCGACATGCCGTAGAACGCCAACGACAGCACCAGGAACCGCAGGATCGGGTCGGTGCGCAATTTATGCCAGGCGCCCGACAAGGTCATCATGCCGTTGATCATCCCGCCCCAGCTGGGCGCCAGCAGGATCAGCGACATGGCCATGCCCAGCGATTGCGCCCAGTCCGGCAGCGCGGTGTAGTGCAAGTGGTGGGGGCCGGCCCAGATATACAGGGTGATCAGCGCCCAGAAGTGCACGATGGACAGGCGATAGGAATACACCGGCCGCCCGACCTGCTTGGGCACGAAGTAATACATCATCCCCAGGAACCCGGTGGTCAGGAAGAACCCTACCGCGTTATGCCCGTACCACCACTGCACCATGGCGTCGGTCGCCCCGGAATACACCGGATAGGACTTGAACCAGTCCACCGGGATCGACAGGTGGTTGACCACGTGCAACATGGCGATCACCACGATAAACGCGCCGAAGAACCAGTTGCCTACATAGATATGCTGGGTCTTGCGCTGCACCACGGTGGTGAAGAACACGATGGCGTAGGCCACCCACACCACAGTCATCCACACCGCGCCGGAGAACTCGATCTCGGCGTATTCCTTGGTGGTGGTGTAGCCCAGGGGCAGGGTGACCAGCATGACCACGATCACCGATTGCCAACCCCAGAACGTGAAGGCGGCGAGCCAGTCGGAGTACAGGCGCACCTGGCAGGTGCGCTGTACCGCGTAGTAGCTGGCGGCAAATTGCGCGCTGCCGGCAAAACCGAAGATCACCAGGCTGGTGTGCAGCGGTCGCAACCGGCCGAAGGTGGTCCAGGGCAGGTCCAGGTTCATGTCCGGCCACACCAGTTGCGAGGCGATCCACACGCCCATGGCCATGCCGATGACGCCCCATACCACGGTGGCGATGACGAATTGACGGACGACCTTGTAGTTATAGGCCTGCCCGGTTGATGCTGTGCTCATGGTCAGTCTTCCATGGTTTCAAGTCCCGGGCACTGTAGGAAATCCATGAAAAACAAAACAGGCTCAGAAAAACTACATTAATACGGATCAGAATTTATCCCTTAAAACATGGGGTATTCCATGGCTGATATGGTTTTTTAGTTTTTAGCTGAATCTGTGACGTCTTGAGCTGTAGGTGCATAGTCGCCCCCATAGAAACCGCTGCCGTCGAGCGCGGTCAGCCATGATGAGGTAGCGAGATGTATCGGTACGATGAGTACGACCGGGCCCTGGTCTTCGAGCGTGTGGCGCAGTTCCGTGACCAGGTCGAACGGTTTGTCGCTGGCGACTTGAGCGAAGAAGAATTCCTGCCGCTGCGCCTGCAAAACGGCCTGTACCTGCAAAAACATGCCTATATGCTGCGGGTGGCGATCCCCTACGGCACCCTCGGTGCGCAGCAACTGCGCACCCTGGCGAGCATTGCCCGGGATTACGATCGCGGCTACGGTCACTTCACCACCCGGCAGAACATGCAGTTCAACTGGATCGAGTTGCAGCAGGTGCCCGACATCCTCCAGCGCCTGGCCGAAGTCGACATGCATGCGATCCAGACCTCGGGCAACTGTGTGCGCAACATCACCACCGAAGCCTTTGCCGGGGTGGCCGCCGACGAGTTGCTGGACCCGCGCCCGCTGGCAGAAATCCTGCGGCAATGGTCAACCATCAACCCCGAGTTCCTGTTTTTGCCGCGCAAGTTCAAGATCGCCATCTGCTCGGCGCGCCAGGACCGGGCGGCGATCATGATGCATGACATCGGCCTTTATCTTTATCAGGACGCCGACGGCCAGATGCTGTTGCGCGTGCTGGTGGGCGGTGGCCTGGGGCGCACGCCGATCCTGGGCTTGCAGATTCGCGACGGCTTGCCCTGGCAGCACCTGCTGTCGTATGTCGAGGCGGTATTGCGCGTGTACAACCGCCATGGCCGGCGCGACAACAAGTACAAGGCGCGGATCAAGATCCTGGTCAAGGCCCTGGGCATCGAGGCGTTTTCCCGGGAAGTGGAGGAGGAGTGGCAGCACCTGCGCGATGGCCCGGCGCAACTGACCGAGGACGAGTACCAGCGCGTGGCCGCAGCCTTTGTGCCACCGGACTATCAGGCATTGCCCGATACCGACCTGGACTTTGGCACGCACATGGCCGACAGCCCGGCCTTCGCCCGCTGGGTAACCCGCAATGTGCAGCCGCACAAAGTGCCGGGCTATACCAGTGTGGTGCTGTCCACCAAGCCGGGGATTGCCGCGCCGCCGGGCGATGTGACGGCCGATCAGATGGACGCCGTGGCCCAGTGGGCCGAACAGTTCGGCTTCGGTGAAATCCGCATCGCCCACGAACAGAATATCGTGCTGCCGGACGTGCCCAAGGCGCGGCTGCATGCCTTGTGGACCCTGGCCTGTGAGCAGGGGCTGGGCAGCGCCAATATCGGCTTGCTGACCGATATCATCGCCTGCCCCGGCGGCGACTTCTGTGCCCTGGCCAATGCCAAGTCGATCCCCATCGCCCAGGCGATCCAGCAACGTTTCGACAACCTCGACTACCTGCATGACCTGGGCGATATCAGCCTGAATATCTCTGGCTGCATCAATGCCTGCGGGCATCATCACATCGGCAATATCGGCATCCTGGGGGTCGATAAAAACGGCAGCGAGTGGTACCAGATCACCCTGGGCGGTGCGCAGGGCAAGGCCAGCGCGCTGGGCAAGGTGATTGGCCCCTCGTTCAGTGCCGCACAGATCCCGGATGTGATCTCACGCCTGATCGCCACCTACGTGCGCTACCGGGAAAGCGACGAACCCTTTATCGACACCGTACAACGCATTGGCCTGGAGCCGTTCAAGGAGCGGGTGTATGGCAGCGTGGTGCAGCCGGTATGAACAACCTATTGAGCCTGGAGCAGGGCGTGGCGGCGATCAAGCACGATGACCCTTGGACCCTGGTGCGCGATGCCGAAGGGCCGCTGCCCGAGGGCGCGCTGATTCTGCCGCTGGCGCTGTGGCTGAGCCGGCGCATTGCACCAGACCCACCACAGGACGCGGTGTGGCTCGGCCCGGATGATGACGTGGAACACCTGCGACCGTGGCTGGAGGTGTTGCCGCTGATTGCCCTGGACTTCCCCAGCTTTCGCGATGGCCGCGCCTACAGCCAGGCCTATCTGTTGCGCACGCGCATGGGCTGGCAGGGCGAGTTGCGGGCGGTGGGGGATGTGCTGCGTGACCAACTGAGCCATATGCGCCAGTGTGGTTTCGATGGGTTCGCCGTGCGCGAGGACCGCTCGGCCGCCGATGCGCTCAAGGGCCTGGCGGGCATGAGTGTGAGCTATGGCCGCTCGGTGATTGAGCCGCGGCCGTTGTTTCGCCGGCGGTAGCCCTCTGCCTGCCGCCGGCGCGTTGTTATTTCAAGGCCGGGTCGGCGGGGTTGAGTTTTTTCCAGCTCTGCATCACCTGCTGCGCCTTCGGTTCCTGGCCGTTCTCCAGGTAGTACTGGATCAGCGACAACCGTGCATTGCGGTTATAGGGCTGGCGTTGCAGCAAGGCTTCCAGTTGCTGGCAGGCCTTGTCGACCTGGCCACCGTCATGCAACGCCACCGCCAGCACAAAACTGTACTGCCCGTTGTCCGGTTCCAGGCGGGCGGCCTCGCGCAGGTGCGTCAGCGCTGACGGGGTGTTGCCCTGGCGAATCAGCATCAACCCCTGGGTATGTTGCAGCAGCGCCGCCTCAGGGTGTTGCTTGAGGCGGTCGGCCAACAGGCGGCCGGCTTCTTCGCGCCGGCCGTTGGCTTCCAGCCACTGGGCGAGGGTCACCAGCGCCGGGTAGAAGTCCGGGTCGCGCAGCAGTGCCGTGCGCAGTTGGGCTTCGACCTGAGCGGCGCGACCGCTGGCCTGGTACAGCATGGCCAGGTTGAGGTTGGCTTCGGCGCGTTCCTGCAGGCTGAGTTGCACGTTTTCGTATTCATCGATGGCCTGTTCCCAGGCCGGGCCCAGGCCTTGGGCCGCGACGCTGAGCAGATCCCGCGCGGCAAGGATGCGCACCGCACGCACCGGGTCCTTGAGCAAGGGGCCATACAGCGCCACACGTTCGGCGGGTGGCAGGAAGGCGCTGACCGCCCGTAGCGCACTCTCGCGCACCTGCGGGGCAGGGTGGCCCAGGTCCTTGGTTGCCAGCTTCAACGCCTGTTCGCTGGGGTAGTTGGGCAGCTCGACCAGCAGCGTGGCGCGTTGGATAGCCGGCAGGTTATTGCGTGCCAACTGCTCATACAGCGCCTGCGCCGCCCCCGGCTGGCCACCGCGAATCAGTGCCAGGCTTTCGTCGTAGCGGGGGGCCTGGAGCGCCTGGCTGTGGTCCCACAGTTTGAATTGCGCGGTGATCTTGTCGCCGGCCTTGCCTTGGTGGCAGGTCAGGCAGGCGTCCGGGGTGCCGAGCCTGGCGGCGCGCTCGGGGTTGGGAATGCTGAAGCTGTGGTCATGGCGAAAGTCATTGCCCATGTAAAACTTGCCGGGCATATGGCAATCGACGCAAAACGACCCGGGTTGCCCGGCGACATGGCGTGTGTGTTCTGGCGCCTCGTAGTTCTTGGCCTGCAGGCCCCGGCCATCGACCGTGGCCACAGCGGCCTTGCCCGCCGTGTTGTGGCATTGCAGGCAGACGCCATTGCCGGGGGCCTTCAACTGGTTGCTATGGGGGTTGTGGCAGTCGGTGCAGCGCACGCCCTTGTCGGCCATCTTGCTCTGGGCGAAGGCGCCGTGTTCAAACACCTCATCCTTGATCTTGCCGTCCAGGGTATACAGCTCGCGGGTCAGGACGCTGGGCAGGTAGTCGTCCATCAAGCGCTTGCCCACGCGATAGCCATCGCCCAACGGTGCCCGGCGCGCATGGCAGCGGGCGCAGGTTTCGAGTTCGACGCTGGCGTCCTTGTCCTTCAAGTCCACGGCAAAGCCGGCATGCAGCAGGTCACCCTTTTTCGCCGCCCATTGCACATGGTTCGACGCCGGGCCATGGCAGGCCTGGCAGCCGACGCCGAGGCTGTTCCACTGGCTGTCGAAGCGGTTGTTGACGGCATCGAAATTGCGCTGGTAGCCGGTGGTGTGGCACTCCACGCACATGAAGTTGGCGTTCTGGTTGGGTTGGCTCCAATGCAGTGGGTTCTTGAAGTTCACGCCTTGGCCGGGGTAGAGGTGAAACCAGCGGTTTTTTTCGGTATCCCAGGCCACGCCCAGGGCCTGCAAGCGCCCGTCGCCGACCTCGATCAGATACTGCTGCAAGGGCGTGATACCGAAGGTGTAGGCGACCTTGAAGTCTCCAGGCTTGCCATCGGCACCCGGGGTATTGACCCAGAACTCATTGCCCCGGCGAAAAAAGCGGGTGGTTTCGCCTTCGCCTTTGAACGACGCATGGTTGAAGTCGGCCGGCACGGTTTCAGGCGTCGCCTGCTGCATGGCCAACTGATGGTGAGAACCTTGCCAGTCCTGGGCCTGGGGCTGATGGCAGGCCTGGCATTGTTGCTCGTCCACGAGCTGCGCCGGCGGCATCGCCACTGGCTTGGCCACCGTGGCCACCGGCGTGGGGGCCAATAACTGCGGGGTGGGCGTACTGGCCTGGAGAAACAGCCAGATCCCGAGCATGGCCAGCAGCAAAACGGCAATCAGCAAGGGGTATAGGTAACGATTGGGTGAATCACGGTGGGCTACGTTTTTGTTGTTAGGCTTGGGCATGCGGCTTCCGATGTCCTGGGGCATTGACGCACTAAGGCGTGCTTAAGCTAGGTGCAGCTTTGACGCCGGCACGGTGTATGTCAATCGAGGTACAAAAAAAGCACACGAGTAGTGTGCCAATAGGCTATTTTTCCCGAGTTGGCTATACCTGTTAATTCACGTCTTGATGATAAATACCAAGGAGTCGCACCAATGAAGCTAGGGCTAATGATCAGCACGCTGTGTATTGCCTCACTCGGGGTGACTGGCTGTGCAAGTAAAGTCCCCCAGCCGGACGAGTATTCCGGGTTTCTTTCGGACTACAGCCACTTGAAGGAAGCCAAGTCGCCATCGGGCGCAGAGGTGATGCGCTGGGTCGATCCCAAGCTGAATCTGAACCGCTATACCTCGGTGTATATCGAGCCGACCCAATTCTTCCCCAAGCCCCAGGCCACGGCGCAAATCCCCGAAGACACCTTGCGTAGCATCAACGAGTACTACAACCAGGCGCTCAAGCGTGAGCTGGTCAAGTCCCTGCCATTGGCCAACGCCCCGGGCCCGGGTGTGATTGTGGTCCGGGCGGCGATCACCGCAGTCAGCCGCAAGACCGAAAGCCTCAAGCCCTATGAGTACATCCCGGTGGCCCTGGTGGCCGCTGCGGTGAGTACCGGCACCGGGATTCGCGACCAGGAAACCACCCTGGGCACCGAGGCGCAGTTTCTCGATGGCGACAATGGGCGGGTGATTGCCCAGGTTGTGCGCAAAGGCACCGGCAAGCCCCTGGACAATGACAGCCAGGTGATGAAAGCCTCGGATGTGAAGGGTGTGATCGATGGCTGGGCGGCGGATTTGCATCAGTCCTACGCCAAGTTCAAGGCCAAATAACGCGCGCAGGCTTGTTGTGATTGTGGCGAGTGGGCAAACCCGCTCGCCACACCAATAGGCTGATGGTATGCCGGTTTAGTCAATCCCCGACAAACCACCGGTAATACGGATTGGCCCCATCCCCCTGCAACACCTGCCGGATATCCCGGCCCCAGGCTGCCCGATCACCGTCATAGGCGTGCAGGCTGGCGCGGTAGAACTGCATCAGGCGTTGCTGCTCGGCATCCAGGGTCCGCAAGAAGGCCGCATCGGCATTCAGCAACGGCGCCGGCACCCGCACGTCGAGCAAGGCCGGCAACACTCGCTTGATCTCCTGGCTGCGCACCCACGGCGCATATTCGATGCGCGGCTGGTCATCGGTGACGGCCAGGGCCTGCCCGGCAAAACGCAGCAGCCCATTGCGATCGGTGACCCAGGTCGCCAACAGGGTCGGCGCCGAATCAATGCCGACCTCGGCCAGGGCGCTGCGTACCGGGGCTTGCTCAAAGCGCTGGCGAATGCGCGCGGCGTCCAGCTCGATCGGCTCCATGGAGCCCACCAACAGCATCTCGTGGAACTCGCTGGTCCACAGCGTGGCGTACGGGAACACATCGAGGAAGCTGCGCACCAGTGACTGCGAGTCTTCGATGTTCTGCGTCGGCAGCGGCAGCCACTGGGCCAGCAGACCGTGTTTTTCCAGGCGCCGCGCAGCCAGTTGGTAGAAGTCGCGCGAATACAGGTTGACCACGCCGGCGGCGGAGGGCGGTGGCGGTTCCAGGGTGATCAGGTCATAGGCCTGGGGGCTGCGCAGCAGTTCCTGGCGCCCGTCGCGCAAGCGCACCTGCACCCCGGGATCGCTGGCGGCGTTGTAGTTGCCCTTGAACAGCGGCGCCGCCTGCACCACGGCGGGCAGCAACTCGGCGACCACCCGGTGTTCCAGCCCCGGATAACGCAACAGCGCGCCGGCGGTAATGCCGGTGCCAAAGCCGATCACCAGCGCCGAACGGGGCTCGGCGTTATGGATCAGCAACGGCAGCAGGGCCTGGATACGCATATAGCGCAGGGACGGCATGGCATCGCCGGTGTTGGACACGCCCTGGATATACAGGCGCTGAAAGGCCCGCGCGCCCTGGCCCTGGGTGACCACCGCGACCGTCGCACCACGGCCTTCCTGGTAGAACGCCAGGCTGGCATTGCGTGCGCCGGGCAGCAGGTTGGCCAGGCGCTCGACCGGGGTCAGCAGGGCCACGACCAATGACAGTAGGCCGAGGGCCGCCACTGCCTGGCGCCGGCCTTTTTTTACCCCATGGCCACGGCGCACCGCGATGTAACCCACCACGCCGGCAATCACCGCCAGCAGGCCCAGGGTGCGCACCAGGCCGAGCCAGGGGATCAGCACAAAGCCGCAGAGCATCACCCCGACAATCCCGCCCAGGGTGTTGAACGCCATCACCGCGCCCACCTCCCGGCCTATATGTGCGCCGCCCACACTCAGGCGCAGCGCCAGGGGAAACGCCGCGCCGAGCAACAGGGTGGGCACAAACACAATGCACAGGGCGGCCATGGCAAAGCGTGCGCTCATGCCCGGCAATTGGCTGCCACCCAGGCTCAGTACCAGCGCTTCGGCCTGGGTTTGCAACAGCACCAGCCACCGGCCCAGCAGGGCGATTTCCAGCAGCGCCACCAGCCCGGCCCCGGCGATCAGCAGGCCGAAGACGCCCCACGGATCGCGAAGGCGTGCGACCCGGCGCGCCATCAGTTGGCTGCCGATAAACAGCCCGGCCAGGTAAGTCGCCAGCACTACGGCAAAGGCATAGGTACGGGTACTCATGAACTGCACGATAGACTGCGACCAGACCACTTCGTAACCCAGGGCCACGCCACCGGCGATGGCGTACAGCACCAGCGCCAGGCGGGCCGGCCGGGTCTTGGACGGAACGCTGAGCGACGTTGCACGATGGCGCACGTACAACAAGGCGCCGACGGCGGCGAGCAGGTTGAGCAGGGCAGCCACCAGGGCACTGCCGCGCACGCCAAAGGTGGCGATCAGCACAAAGGCCGTGAGCAAGGTGCCGACGATGGCCCCGGCGGTGTTGGCCGCATACAGCCGGCCACCGGCCTGGCCCAGGTCCTTGGCATCGACATTGAGGGCGCGCACCAGCACCGGCAGCGTGCCGCCCATCAACAGCGCAGGCAGGCCCACCAGGGCGAAGGGCAGGAGCCAGGCCAACAGGCCGATGCGTTGTTCCAGCCAGGCAAACGGGCTGGCGGCCATGCCCAGGGCCAGCGTGGCGCTGACCCCGAGCACGGCGACCAGTATTTCCAAGACCGCGTACAGCACCAGTGGCCGGGCGAGCCGATCGGCCCAGCGACCAAACAGCCAGCTACCCAGGGCCAGCCCGGCGAAGAAGGCACTGATCCCGGTGGTGATGGCATAGACCTCGACCCCGACCACCAGTGACAGCTGCTTGATCCAGAGCACCTGGTACACCAGGGCGGCGCTGCCGGAGATAAACAGCAGCAGGGTGGGGATCAGTAGGGTAGAGGCCTGGAGTTGGGCCAGGGGTTGGCTGGCTGTGCGTGAAGACATTGCAGATTGCCTTGTTCAAAGGGAACAACCATTGCAGAACTGGCGAAGATGCCAGGTGAAAACTGGGTTTGGTGTGGGGCGGGCTTGTGTGGGAGCGGGCTTGCCCGCGATAGCGGAGTGTCAGTCAATGTATTAGGTGGCTGATCCACTGCCATCGCGGGCAAGCCCGCTCCCACTTTTTATTGCGCCGGTGCCGCCTTCATTTTCTCGGCAATCTTCGCATCCACCGCCGCGCGAATCTGGTCGATGCTGAAGCTCGCCGGTTTCTGGCTGGGCGGGTAGTCGATGAAGGTTTCGAGGAAGGCCGCCGACTTGGTCACCGCGACGCCCGCCAGGTACACGTTCTTGGTGCTCCAGTCGTAATACTGGTCAGACACCACGTCCGCCCGCTCGTACGGGTCCATGCGCAAGTTGAGGATCTTCGGCACCCGCAGGCATACGAAGGGCTCGCTCCAGACCCGGAAACCACCCGGCTGGCGCTGTTCGCAGAACACCACTTTCCAGTTGTCGAAGCGCATCGACACCAGCACCCCGTCGTCGTTGAAGTAGTAGAACTCGTTGCGTGCGCCCTTGGGTTGCTGGCCGGTCAGGTACGGCAGTTGGTTGAAACCGTCCAGGTGCACCTTGAAGTTGGCGCCGCCCGCCACCGGGGCCCAGCCTTTGAGCAGTTTGTCTTTGACTTGCGCGTCACCGGCTGCCGCGAGCAGGGTCGGGAACCAGTCCATGCCCGAGACCATCTCGTTGGAGACCTCGCCGCCCTTGATCTTGCCCGGCCAGCGAATGATCGCCGGTACCCGGTAGGCGCCTTCCCAGTTGGAGTTCTTCTCGTTGCGAAACGGCGTGGTCGCCGCATCCGGCCACGAGAACTGGTTCGGCCCGTTATCGGAGGTGTAGACCACGATGGTATTGTCGGCGATTTTCAAGTCGTCGAGGGTCTGCAAGAGTTTGCCGACGTCACCGTCGTGCTCCAGCATGCCATCGGCGTACTCGTTGCCGGGCATGCCGCTCTCGCCCTTCATCGAGTCGCGTACGTGGGTGAACACGTGCATGCGCGTGGTGTTCATCCAGACGAAGAACGGCTTGTCGGCCTCGGCCTGTTTCTTGATGAACGCCTGGGCGGCGGCAGTGGTTTCGTCGTCGATGGTTTCCATGCGCTTGGTGGTCAAGGCACCGGTGTCTTCGATCTTGCCGTCGGCAAAACTGTGGATCACCCCGCGCGGGGTGTTGGCCTTGACGAAGGCGGCGTCGTCCTTGGGCCAGTACGGGCGTTCCGGTTCTTCTTCGGCATTGAGGTGGTACAGGTTGCCGAAGAACTCGTCAAAGCCATGGTTGGTGGGCAGGTACTCATCGCGGTCGCCCAGGTGGTTTTTGCCAAATTGCCCGGTGGCGTAACCCAGGGACTTGAGCGCCTGGGCAATCGTGATGTCGCGCTTCTGCAAGCCCACCGCTGCACCGGGGATGCCGACCTTGGACAAGCCCGTGCGCAACGGCGTCTGGCCGGTGATAAAGGATGAGCGCCCGGCGGTGCAGCTGTTTTCCGCATAATAGTCGGTGAATATCATGCCTTCCTTGGCGATACGGTCGATGTTCGGCGTCTTGTAGCCCACCACGCCCATGGAATAGGCGCTGATATTGGTTTGCCCGATGTCATCGCCGAATATCACCAGGATATTCGGTTTTTCGGCGGCCAGGGCTGTTGCCCCACCCCCCATCACTGAAACCGCCACCAGGGCCAGTTTCGGTAGCCACTTACCTATGCGAGTCATAAGACCTGCTCCTATATCGGCTTGAGTCGCACTGCTGCGACCAACGTTTACTACAGTCCATCGCGACGTCTTTGCTTATTGCACCTGCTTTTGCACAACCGGCTCGAACGGGTAGATACGCCGCCAATCGGCCGCCATATCAACCACGTTCCAACCCTTTGTCCTGGCTTCATCGAGGGCCTTGTCCAGGCGCCCGACCTGGGAGTGACGGTCATAGGCCCACTCGCGGGTGGCATCGGTGTGGTGCACCAGGCCCATAAAACGTTTGCCTGCACCTGCCGCCGTCCATTGCAGCATCTGCAAGTCGCCGTCGGAGTTGCCGAACGCCAGGATCGGCCGCCGGCCAATCACCGCATCAATGCTTTCCGGCTTGCCCGGGCCGTCGTCGTTATGGGCCAGCTTGGCCGTGCGCAGGAGCTGCGGCGTGCCGTCGCTGATCTGGAACCGGGTGACGAAGGTGCTGCCGATCACCTGTTCCGGCGGCACGCCATAGACCACTTCGGCAAAGGCCCGCATAAATGCGGTATCGCCACCGGACACGATGTAGGTCTTGAATTGCTGGCTGCGCAGGTAGTCGAGCATTTCTAGCATCGGCTGGTAGATCATCTCGGTGTAGGGCTTGCCGGTTTTGGGATGGCGGGCCTGGGTCAGCCAGGCCTTGGCATTGGCGATAAAGGTCTCGGTGCTGATCCCGGTATGGGTCGCGCCGATGATTTTCAGTAGGCCGTCCATGCCGCTCTGGGCCAGGGCCTGGTGGTCGTTTTCCAGCACGGCCTGGAACGGCTGGGTGGTTTTCCATTGCGGGTGCTGGGGCGCCAGGCGTTTGATTTCATCGAAGGCGAACAGCACCTGGAAGTAGGCCGGTTGCTCGGTCCACAGGGTGCCGTCGTTGTCGAACACGGCGATGCGCTCGGCGGGTTTGACGTAGTCCGTCGAGCCTTCGGTGGTCACGGCCTGGACGAATTCCATGATGTGCTGTTTGCTCGGGCCTTCATGCCACGACGGCAATGGGTCGGCGGCCAATGCCGCAAAGCTCAGGCCCAGCAGCAGGGGCAGGGTGCGGCGCACAGAGGTCATGGGAAATCCTTTTCACGGCGAGGGTTGAGTGGTTGCAAGCGTAGTTGACGACAGACCCGGCGCACTGTGGTCCAGGCGTGTCGCCACAGTGGCGGCAACCGTGGCCACCACTGGCGGCCCAGGTAGCCGGCCAAGACCAGCAGCACCAGCGTCGCGCTCCAGGCCAGGGCGTGCCGGGACAGTTGCCAGCGTGTGTGCTGGCCGAGGTCCTTGAGGTCCTGGGCGATGGAAAAGGTCGGGCGGTAGTCGCTGCTGGCCAGGGCCTCGACGCTAATGGCGGGCAGTTGCGCCACTTGCAGGCGCTGGTTGCGGCTGTCCCACCACTTCACGCGGATGGCCGGCAGTTGGTAATGGCCGCCCTGTTCGACCCGGTACACCCAGCGATCCACGCGCTGGCCGCCAGTGACCGTGCCGCGCCCGTCGTCCAGGTTGCCGATGGCGGGCGTCTGCGGGTAAGCGCGCAAGCCTGTAATCGCCACTTGCAGCGGCGCCGGCAATGACAGCGCCGGGGTGTTGTCGGCCTGCAAGGTGAGGGTGCGGGTCAGGCTGTCGCCCACCTTCAACGGTGTGGCCGACGTGCTGAGGCTCTGGCTCAGGCGCAGCCCTTCGGCCACCAGCAACGGTTCACCGGGGGCGAAACCGGGTGGCCGCGTGGCCTTGAACGCCAGTGGCGTGCTGTGGGCGGTCAGGGGCGCGCTGGCCTGGCCGGGCTGCGCGCGGATGGCCAGGGACGGCACGCTGAAATCCTGCGCCACGCTGGGGGTGATGCGGTAGCGATAGCGCATGCCATAGAAGGTCTGGCCGTCGATCACCTGGGTCAGGTGCTCGGCCTCGCCCCCCGGCGCCTCGACCCGCGCCCCCGGCAGTTGCAGGGCGGGCAGGCTGACGGCGGCGGTGAACCAGGTGTCGGTCAGCACATCCACCTGCAACTGTGCCTGCTCGCCCACCCTCACTGCCGGGCCGGGCAGCAGTTGCACCAGTACCTTGAGTTGCGGCTCGCCGGCCATGAGCGGTGTGCAGAACAGCAGGCCGAGCAGGGCATGCTTATTCATGGGCACCCTCCTGGTCTTGCAGGCTGAATTTGCGCCGCAGGAAGTTGGCCGGCGAGGTGGTCAAGTTCTGCAACCACAGGGCGTCATTGCTGGCCTGTTCGGTCTGCACCGCCTTGGTTTGGCCCTTGCCGGGCGTCTTGTCGAACTTGATCGCGTCGGGCTTGACCTCGGGGGCGTTGGCGGCGGCGCTTTCGGTGTCTTGTTTCAGGGCCATGGCCAAGGCCAGGTTGGCGCGGGCCTCGGGGAACTGTGGCTGGCGCTGCAAGGCTTGCTGGTAGGCACTGATGGCCTGGTCGAACTTGAAGCGACGCACCTGGATATTGCCCAGATAGAACGCCGCCTGCGCGCTGTCGAGCTGGGCGAAAGTGGCCAGGGCCAGGTCATAGTCGGCGGCGTTATAGGCGGCGATGCCTTTCCAGTAGGGGTCGATAAACAGGCGGGCGGCAGCGGGGTAGTGGTGGTGCTCGAAGGCCCAGCGCCCTTGTTGATCGGCGCTGAGAAACGCATCGACCAACCCGTTGGCCTTAACCTGCGCCGGTTGCAGGAACAGGCCCAGCATCACCACGGCGGCCCAGTTCAGGCTCCAGCCGCGGCGCACGCCCAACAGCGCTACCAGCAATAGCGGCCAGCACAGCCAGTAGCCAGCGTCTTGCCATTGCAGGGCGCGCTGTTGTTCATCGGCCGCCCGGAAGTGCTGTTGGGCATGCAGCTGCACCCAGTCCAGATCGTCGTCATTGAGGGTCAGGCTGCCCAGCGGCGCGTCGGTGGCGCCAGCCAGTTGCTTGAGGGCGGGCGCGTCAAAACTGCCGGGGTTGCTGCCTACCGCCAGTACCAGCACTTGCAGCGGGCTGTCGGCCAAGAGGGGCTTGAGCCGGGGCAGTTGGGTGAGGTCGGCACCGTCGCTGAGCAGCAGCAGGGTGCCCGGCGACTTTTCCGCGTCCAGCAGGCGCCTGGCTTGCTCGATCACCCCGGCCACATCCTTGCCTGGCCGGGTGATCAGATCACTGCCGAGGGCCTGGATAAAGCTGTCCAGCAGCGCCGGGTCATCGGTGGGCGGCAACACCAGGTGCGCGCTGCCGGCGTAGACGATCAGTGCGGTTCTTGCGCCTTTGCGCCGCGCAACCAGGTCATGCACCTTGTGTTTGGCCGCTTCCAGGCGGGTGGGCGGTACATCGAGGCTGTCCATGGAGGGCGACAGGTCCAGGGCAATGATCAACGGCGCACGGTTCTCCAGGAAACCCGGTCGATCCTGCTCCCAGGTCGGCCCGGCGGCGGCGAGGGCGCCGAGCACCAATAGCGTACTGGCCAGATGCACCGGGCGCAGGCGCTGGGGATTGTTGGGCGTGAGCAGCAGGTGCGGCAACAGGTGCGGGGCGATAGTGCCGCGCAGGCGCCGTTGCAGGTCGCGGTTGCGCCGCCAGAGCAGGGGCAGCAGCACGCCGACCAGCGCCAGCAACAGCCAGGCCGGGCGCAGGAAGTGCAAGTCATTGAGGTTGAACGCCATCGGGCACCTCCCGTTGGGGACGGTACGACCAGGCGGCGGCGATCAGGTGATACACGGCAAACAGGCCCAGGGCGGCAGTCAACGGCAGCCAGAACAGATCGCGCTTGGGCTGGTGGCTCAAGGTCTGTACCTGATGGGGCGTGAGCTGGTCGAGGGTGGTGTAGACCTGCTCCAGGGTGTCGCGGTTTTCTGCGCGCCAATAGCGCCCGCCGGTGGCCTGGGCAATCTGCTGCAAGGCGCCCAGGTTGACCTTGGCTTCGCCCGACGCACCGGGGTCGCCAATGCCGATGGTATGGATCACCACGCCTTTGGCCGCGGCCATGCTGGCGGCGTGGTCCGGGGTGATCGCACTGCTGGTGTCGTTGCCGTCGGTGAGCAGGATCAGCACTTTTTCCTGCTCGTGGGCCGCGTCCAGCAGCTTCAGGCTCAGGCCGATGGCATCGCCAATCGCGGTGTTGGGGCCGGCCATGCCGATGCTGCTGTCATCGAGCAGCAGCGCCAGGCTGGCATGGTCCAGGGTCAGCGGGGCCTGGGGATAGGCGCCGCTGCCGAACAGGATCAGGCCCAGGCGGTCATCCTTGCGCCGTTGGATAAACCCCTGCACCACCTGTTTGACCGCGGCCAGGCGGTCGGTCTTCTGGCCGTTGGCGTCGGTGAAGTCCTGGGTCTGCATGGATTGGGAAATATCGATGGCCAGCATCAGGTCGCGCACCGGCTGTTGGCGTTCGATGGGTTTTTCCACCCACACCGGGCGGGCCACGGCCAGCACCAGAAGGGCCCAGACCAGCAGGTTGAGCAGCAGTTGCCGGCGATTGCTGCGGCTGTCGCTGGCTGCCGGGGCCTGGCCCACTGCCCGGCTCATACCGGCAAAAAACGGCACCCGCACCGCGCTGCGGGCCTCGCGGTAGGCGGGCAGGTAATGCCAGGCCAGCCAGGGCAAGGGCAGCAGGAGCAACCACCAGGGGTAATCAAGCTGCCACATGATGCCCCTCCACCCAGGTTCGGCAGTGGGCCAGCAGGCGGGTGCGCTGTTCGGCAGACAGCGCGTCGGCCGGGGCATAAGCCAGCTCGGCCAGTTGCCGGCTAAGGTCGGCCGGCACCGGCGCAGCGCCATGGCGTTGCAGGAAGGCTTGCCAGTCGGCGCCACTCAAGGTCGGCACGCGCTGTCGTTCCTCGGGGGTAAGGGGCATCGACAGCGCCACGCGCTTGAGCAATACCGGCAGCTCCCGTAGATCCTCCAGCGCCTCCAGGCGCGCCAGGGCCTCGCGGCGATAGGCATTGCGCCGCCACGCCAGCCAGGCCCTGGCCGTCCACACCAGCAGGCCGAGGACCAGCAGCCCGAGCAGCAGCCACCAGCCCCAGGTCTGCGGCCAGTAGCTGACGGGCGCGGGCAAGCCCAGCTCTTGCAGCTGTTCGATGCTCGGCACCTGGGTGTTCAACGGCGCCTGCCCAGTTCGGCGCGCAATTGCTCGGCGGCGGGCAGGGCGCTGCTGAACATCAGCACGGGCACCTGGCTGCGCCGCAACAGGCTGGCGACATCCTTGAGGCGCCCGCCGAGAAAGTCCCCCAGGGGTTGGCGCACCTGTTGTTTGTGCACGGCCAATTCCACTTGCAACTGGCCCTGGGTCACGCGCAGTTGCCCGCGTGTGGGCACGTTGAGGGCCAGCGGATCGTAGACCTGCAGGGCGAGCACATCGTTATGGGCCGACAGCTGGCGCAGCAGTTGCAGGGTGCGCGGCCCGGCGCCGGCAAAGTCGCTGACAAGGCAGATCAAATGGTCATGCCCGGCCAGGGCCAGGCATTGCTGCAAGACCTTGTCCAGTTGCCCGTCGCCTTCATGGTCGGGGTTGCTCGCGTTGAGCGCCTGGTTGTGTTGCACGATGCGGCTGCACAGGGTCTCGACCCGCTGGCGACTGCGCAACGGGGCTACAGCGTCGATGCGCTCATCGCTGAACACCACGCCGCCGACCCGGTCGCCGGCATTGAACACCATCCACGCGGCCAGCGCGGCCAGTTCGGCGGCGAGCGCCGATTTGAAGCTGCGTACCGAGCCAAAGAACATCGACATGCGCTGATCGACCACGATCAAGGCCGGGCGATCGCGCTCTTCGGTAAAGGCGCGCACCACCGGCTTGCCGGTGCGCAGCGAGGCGCGCCAGTCAAGGTGGCGCAGGTCGTCGCCGGGCTGATAGCGCCGCAGCTCGTCGAAGTTCAGGCCGCGTCCGCGCAGGCGTGAGGCATGGTTGCCCGCCAGGAGGCTGCCCCGGGGTTGGCGCGCCACAAAGCTCAAGCCCCGTGCCTGGAACTGCAGGGCCATCAACTGCCCGAGGGCCACGTAGACCAGGCCGTCGGCGTTCATGCCGGGATCGCTACTTTGGCCAGCAGGCGGTCGAGCACCTGATCAGCACTGACCCCATCGGCCACCGCGTCGTAGCTCAGTTGCAGGCGGTGGCGCAGGACCGGGTGCAGCACCGCTTGCACATTGGCCGGGGTCACGAAGGCCTGGCCCTGCAACCAGGCGTCGGCGCGTGCGCAGCGGTCCAGGCCGATGCCGCCACGGGGGCTGGCACCCAGGCTGATCCAGCGCGCCAGGTCCGGGTCGTAGTCGCCGGGATGGCGGGTGGCGTTGATCAGGTCGATCAGGTAGCGGTCGATGGCCGGCGCGACCTGCACGGCGCTGACTTCCCGGCGGGCGGCGAAGATCACCTCTTGGGCCAGGTTGAAGCCCTGGCTGACAGGGCCGTCGCCTGCCTGTTCTTCGGCCCGCAGCAAGCGCAGCACCTGGCTTTCATCGGCAGCGCTGGGGTAGTCGAGGAGGATTTTCATCACGAAGCGGTCCATCTGTGCTTCGGGCAGCGGGTAGGTGCCTTCCTGTTCGATGGGGTTCTGGGTGGCGACCACGATAAACAGCTCGGGCAGCGGGTGGCTGGCGCCGGCCACCGTGATTTGCCGCTCTTCCATGGCTTCGAGCAGGGCAGCCTGGACCTTGGCCGGGGCGCGGTTGATTTCATCGGCGAGGATCAGGTTGCCGAACAAGGGGCCGGGCTGGAAGCGGATCTGGTTCTGCCCGTTTACCTGGTGCAGCACCTCGGCGCCGGTGATGTCCGATGGCAGCAGGTCGGGGGTGAACTGGATCCGGCTCATCTTTGCGTCCAGGTGCCTGGCCAGGGCCTTGACCGTGCGAGTCTTGGCCAGCCCGGGCAGGCTTTCCAGCAGCAAGTGCCCGTTGGCCAGCAGGCCCAGGAGGATCTGCCGGATAACCGGGGCCTGGCCCAGCACGCTTTCGGCGATGCTGGCTTGCAGGGCGTTTAGATCGTTGAGTGCTGTCATCGCAATGGTCCTTGAAACGTTGGGTCACTAGGGTGCGGTGACCACGATGTACTGCACGGAACTGCCGACGTACTGTGGTTGGTACCAGGTCGGCCCGCAGTGCTGGTAGGCCACGCCATTGGCGATGACCGACACGCAATCGACCGGTACCGTGTTGACCCGCGTGCCGATGGCCAGGACCGTCGCGGTGGTGGCGCCAATCACGGCGGCCGTGGCCCAGGGGTGATACCAGCCATCCGGTGGTGGAGGCGGCGGTGGCGGCATTGGGTAGGGATGCGGCCCGGGCCCTGGTCCCGGCCCGGGATAAGGCTGCGGATGTGGGCCGGGTGGCGGCAGCGGATGGGGTGGCGGCTCTGGATACGGATGCGGCCCCGGCTGCGGGTGGGGCTCGGGATGAGGCGGCATGGGCCGGGGAGTCGGCATGGGGGGCGGTGGGGGATGGAAACCGCCACCACCATGGGGCACGACGAAGGTCCGTGCGCCACCGCCGCCGCGCATCTGCCAGGCGTGGGCGGTCAACGGGTCGAACAGGGCCAGCAGCAAACTGGCAGTGAGCACCGCCGCCGTGGGCTTCATGGCTGTGCTCCTGCGGGGGCCAGGGGGATTGCCCGGGCACCGGCCGGCGGGGTGAACTCAAAGTCGCGGTTGTTGCTCGGGGCGTCCAACTGCCAGTGATAATCGACGCTGTGGCGCGGCTGCTCGGTGCTGTCGCGGCGGCTGATCACCAGGCGGCACGGCAGCGGCTGCGGGCCCTGGCGTACCCACAGTTGCCAGTCGATATCCGCCTGGCGCAAGGCGTAGTGGTCGCACACCTGTCCGCCGACGGTCTGGCTGTCGATCCACAGCGCGTCACTTAGCCCGGTGGTCTTGGCGGTATTGGCGTCCCAGCGGAACAGGTCGGCCAGCGGCAGTTCGATGCCGTACCGTTCAGTTAATTGGGCGAGCAGGCTGGCGATATCTGTGGGCGCGGCCTGTTCGGTGAAGTAGCCGCTGCGGCTGTCGTACAGGGTGAAGCGCTGGCCGTTGTAGAACAGGCTGCGGCGTTCACCGTCGCGCTCCACTTGCACCCGCAGCTTGTCGGGACGCCTGGCCTGCAGATGGGTCTGGTGATTGAACTCGATGACCTGGCCGTTTTCCAGGACCTGGTCGGTGCGGCTGTCGGTGTCGAGACGCAACTGCTGCAAGCTGCGCAGGTAGCTGCCCATCTGCTCCAGGGCCATCAGGGCCCTGGGCTCCAGTTCACCGGCCACGGCACCGCCGCTGACGAGTAGCAGGCCCAGCAATAATCGGCGAATACCATGAAAGCTCGACATGTTGTACCTCACGAATGCTGTTACCAGACGTATTGCATACGTAAGGTCCAAGTGTTCACGTCGGGCGAACCGCGGCGTTCGGCAATGGTGTCGGAATAGGCCAGCAGCCCACCGAACTGCGGCGTGAGCATAAAGCCCAGGCTCGCCCCCAGCAGGCCGTTTTCCTGTTTGTTGTCCTGCCAGATGCCGTCGATCTTGCTTTCGCCGCCCCGGCTGTAGGTGGCATCCAGCGACGCCCAGAGTGCGCGGTTGATGGTGTAGCTGTAGTGACCCTCAATGGCGTACAGCGGCTTTTGTTCCAGCTTGCTGTTGCCGTGGTACTCGTCGTTGTCGCCAAACAGCGAGACCCAGGTATTGATCTCCAGCCACGTGGGGCCGAACGGTGTGCCGAAGCCCAGTTCCGGCTTGACCACCCAGCGGTTGGCGCCGATGTTGATTACGCGGTCCTTGTCATAGTCGCCGGTGGGCACGGTGAGCCATACGGCGCCGGTCAGGAAGGTCTCGGGTTGCCAACTGGCGAACTCCTCGGCCGTGAGGGCCGGGCCGCCGAAGATGTTATGGGCGAACACCACCTGGGCATCGCCCATGCCGCCGTTGTGTTTGGTGCCATCGAAGAAGCGTGCGTTGTCGAAGGACGCCGACACGTCGGCATAGGGCTGGATAAACTGGATGGCGCTGTTGCGCCCGTCGATGCCGAACGAGCGCGCGTAGCGCAGCAGGTACACATCGGCGTTGAGCGACAAACCATCGAGAGGCAGGGTGGTATCGATGGGGGTGTTGGTGTCCACCCGGTTGTAGTAACCGAACAGCATATTCAGGTCGGTAGGGGTGTTCTGCCAATCCCTGGCATTGTCCGCAACACCTATCCCTGGCACCAGCGCCAGCGTGGCGGCGGCGAATGCACTCAGTCGACTGCGTGAAACCATGGCGCTACTCCTTGTCTGGACCTGATGTCAGGGGTGTCTGGGCGGTTATTTCACCGGGGTCAGCGCCGGTAGTTTCCACTGGCCGTTACCCACCTCAGGCTTGGGCAGGTAAATGCGCAGTACGGCGTAGAACGGGCCGGGTGGTGCCGGCAGCCAGTTGCTTTGCTCGGCTTTGGGCGGCTCGTGATGCTGGACCTTGAGGGTCAGGCCGCCATCGGCATCGAGCTTGAGCTGGGGCAGCATCCGCGAGTTGATCAGGTAGCGTTTCTTGTGGTTCTCCACCAATAGCTTGTTCTTGCCGTTGTACAGGGTCAGCGACCAGAACGCGTCGGCGGGTGGCAGTTGGCCCTTGGCAAAGTGCAGGGTGTAGCTGTGCTTGGCGCCGTTGGCCGGCTTGCCCTCGCTGTCGACGAAGTAGCCCATGTAGGCGGCCTCATCGGTGGAGTTGCCGAAAATCCCCATGTCGGCACCGGCGTAGCGGTACAGGTAGTTGTTTTGCAGGTGATCGCGGCTGCCGAACAGGTCGCCGCTGGCCACTTGATGGGTGTCGATCTTGTCTTTCTTGAACCTGGCAAACTCGGCCTTGCCGTCGGCGATCCCGTCTTCCAGGGCCTTGCGTTGCTCGGCGCTCAACTGGGCGACCTTGAACGGCGCGCCAGGGGCGATACCGATCCTGGCAAAGCGTGCCAGCAACTCTTTTTCACTGGCTTGGGGGGCGGCGAAGGCCAGCATGAAGTTCAGGTAGCGGAACAGTTGCGGGCTGTCGCTCATCTCGGCGACCGGCTTGGGCCACTCGATCTTCGGCACCTTGGCCGGCGCGGCCTGTTTGACGTAGCCGCTCAGGGGCTGGACCTTGTAGCCGGCCTGGATCTGCTTGACCTTGGCCAGGTCCTTGTCATCGAACAACTGGGTGCGATACAGGGCGTAGGCGATGTTGCTTTCGCTGTAGACCACGCGGTCCACATCCAGCGGTTGCTGACCCTTCCAGTCGGGCCCTGCGACCATGTAGTGCCCGCCGTTGTTGCCGGTGCTGCGGGTGCCCAGGTAGGCGAAGTTCTGGGTGTAGAGGTCGATCAACTGCACGGAGTAATAGCGGTTGTCCTCGATTTTCGGCAGGGTCAGCACCATTGGCTCGCGGCGCAGGTCCAGCCAGACAAAGGAGTAGGGCGTGTCCGAATTGGGCGTGACAAAGGCCGTGTCCTTGGGCGTGAACACCTTGGCGGTGTTGCCGATGTGGTTGAACGGCGCCTTGAAGTTGGCGCCGCCCTTGTCCACCGCCTGGGTGTAGAGGGTCTTGTACATTTCCACCACCGGGAAGCCATACAGGTAGGCTTCCTTGGCAATGGCCCGGGCTTCGCTGGGGGAGGCGGTAAAGTCCGCCCAGGCGCCGGTACTCAGCAGTATCGAGAGGCTCGCCAACAGCAGGCGTGTCGGTTTTGCAATCATGTGGGTGCGTCCTTCCTTTAAAGCGTTACCCCACTGGCCGCAGGGCCAGTTGGCTGAAGCCCGCAGTGTGAATCAGGGTCTGCATAACACCGTGGTTATTTTCCGAAAGTCACATTGATCCCGGCGAACAGGGTGAACTGCGGCAAACCATCGCCTTTGCGCGCGACTGTCCACTGGGGCTCGACATAGGCGTTGAGGATATTGCTGCCGGCTTTCCACGCCTTGCCCGCACCCAGGCCGATGGGGATGTAGTGGGTGTCGTTCTTCAGGTCGAAGGTCCAGGTGCCGGTGGAGCGCAGGTACCAGCCCTTGGGCAGGTTATGGATGATAAAGGGCTGCAGGGTCGCGCTTTCCACATGGGCGCGGTCGCGGTCGCCGGCGAACGAGCTCTGGTACTGCACCAGCGCGCCCAGCAGGCCACGGGGCGAGGCGTCGATGGCCACGGCCGCCAGGCCGGCCTGCCATTTGCCGGTGCCCAGTTCGTCGTGCTCGGCAGTGGGTGCGGTGAGTTGTGGGCCGATGCCCAACTGCACGCCCTCGGTCTTGAGCAGGAAGATATCGAACAGGTTCAGGTCGCCGATGCCGGTGCTGTAGCCGCGATGGGGATCGGGCCGGGTACTCAGGGGCAGGGTGGCGCGCAGCAACTGGGGCACGCCGATAAAGTCCGAGGGAGCAATGGGCAGCGCGCCGCGCAGCAGCAGGTCATTGGTATGGGCATGGGTGTCGTACAACCTGGGGGTGTAGTAATCCTGCAGGTTGACGCCCGGTGCCAGGTTGAGCGGGTTGTTACTCTTGTTGGCGGTCTCGGCGTTATCGGCCTCGGCAGAAAATGCGGGCAACAGTAAAGCGGCCAGCAGCAATGCCGGAATTCGCGTTAGCGTGGACATGAAAACCCCCCAGTTCCTTGGTCACTGACCCGAGAGCGCTTATTGAAGGCTGCCGGTGGTCCTTATTTGAAAAACGTGTAGGACTTGTCGTTTGAACCTAGCAGTTAAATTCAGACTCGCTAGTCATTCGGATGAATTAATGACTTTATGTGGGGGGAATCACGGTTTTTGGATGGCGGCCGCAGGAGCGATCAGCTCCCCAGCATGGTCTTGACCTTATCGCGCAGTTGATCGATGGAGAACGGCTTGGCAATCATCTGCACACCCGCAGGCAGCTCGATGTTTTCGGCATAGCCACTGGCAAGCAGGATGGGCAAGGCCGGGCGCAATGTGCGGGTTTTTTCCGCCAGGTCCTTGCCATTCATGCCCGGCAAGCCCCAGTCGGTCATCATCAGGTCGATCACATGGGCGCTGTCTTGCAAGAAGATCAGCGCCGCTTCGGCATGTTCAGCCTCAAGCACCTTGAACTCCAGTTCTTCGAGCACATCGACGATCAACATGCGCACGATAGCGTCGTCTTCGACTACAAGGATGGTGGAGGCAGCGGACATAGTGAGGGTTCCCAGATAGTGGAGGTACAGATCTTGAACAATTGAAAGACCATCCTCTAGTGAGTCGCGTCGATCTCGGCAAGTTCCCCAAACGGGGGCGGGCATTGTGCCGAGAATCAGGGGCAATGTCCTGAGTGTGTCGTTGAAATACGTTAGAAACATAGCCTTCGGCGACGATTCTGGGGCAAACTTCCGGTTTTTCCGCACTTGGCCAAGGCTCGCCCATGACTCCCGTTGCGTCAGTCGATGAAAACAGTTTCCGCAAACTCCTGAGCCGCAACGTGGGCTTGCCACTGGGGGTGGGTGTGCTCAGCGCGGTGTTTTTCGTGTGCCTGATCACCTACCTGCTGTCGGTGATCCAGTGGGTGGAGCACACGGACCGGGTGATCAATAACCTCAATGAAACCTCGAAGCTGACGGTTGACCTGGAAACCGGCATGCGTGGTTTCCTGATCACGGGGGACGAGCATTTCCTCGACCCTTACGAAGTGGCCAAGCCGCGGATCATTTCCGATTTGCGCAGCCTGCGTGAGTTGGTGGCGGACAACCCCCAGCAAGTGGATCGGCTCAAGCGCCTGGAGTCGTTGCAGCTGGAGTGGAACACGTACGCCCAGTCGATGATTGATCTGCAACGTAGCAACGGCGACTACCGCGGCGCGGTGAAGGCCGGGCGTGGCAAGCGCCTGACCGACGAGATCCGCAAGGAATTCGACCATGCGATTGCGATGGAGCAACAGTTTCGCCTCGAGCGCAATGAAGACGTGACCCGCACCACGGTCTTGAGCGTGACGCTTTACCTGCTGTTTGTGCTGGGCCTCAGTGGCTTCCTGGCCTATGCCGGCAGAAAGAACCTATTGGTCCTTTCCGACAGTTACAGCGCCAACCTGGCTTCGCAAATGAAGATTGCCAAGCGCCTGGAACAGCAGGCCTGGCTGCGCAATGGCCAGACCGAACTGGCCGAACAGGTGCTTGGGCAACTGACCCTGAACCTGTTGGGGCGCAATATCCTGCAGTTCTGTGCCCAGTACATGGGGTCGGTGGTGGCTGCGCTGTATGTGCGCGAAGAGCACGGTGGCCTCAAGCGTGTGGCCGCGTACGGCTTTTCCCGGGAGCAGGAGGCGCAGGAGCAGGCGATCTACCGCGACGAGGGGATCGTCGGCCAGGCCGCCCAGCAGCAGCGCTTGATTCGCCTGGATGATGTGCCGGTGGACTACTTCAAGGTCAGTTCCGGCCTGGGCAATGGCGCGCCCCGCAGTGTATTGGTCGTGCCCACCAGTGACGACGACCGGGTCAACGGGGTGATCGAGCTGGGCTTCTTGCGCGCCCTGGATGAGCGCGATGTGGAGCTGCTGGAACTGATCGCCGGCAATATCGGCACGTCCATCGAAGCGGCGCGTTATCGCCAGCGTTTGCAGGAAGTCCTGGCCGAGACCCAGCAGCTCAATGAAGAGCTACAAGTGCAACAGGAAGAGCTCAAGACCGCCAACGAGGAGCTGGAAGAACAGTCGCGCATCCTCAAGGAGTCCCAGGTGCACCTGGAGACCCAGCAGGCGGAGCTGGAGCAGACCAACGAACAATTGGCTGAGCAAACCCAGATCCTCGCCGACCAGCGCGACGCCATGGACCGCAAGAACGTCGAACTCAACCGCGTGCAGGTCGAACTGGAGGACCGCGCCGACGAGTTGCAGCGCTCCAGCAAGTACAAGTCCGAGTTCCTCGCCAACATGTCCCACGAGCTGCGCACGCCGCTCAACAGTTCGCTGATCCTGGCCAAGTTGCTGGCGGAGAACGCCGAGGAAAACCTCAGCGCCGAACAGGTCAAGTTTGCCGAGTCGATCTATTCGGCGGGCAACGATCTGCTTAACCTGATCAATGACATCCTGGATATCGCCAAGGTCGAGGCCGGCAAGCTCGATATGCGTCCCGAGAACACCAGCGTGGCGCGCCTGGCCGAGGGCTTGCGCGCCATGTTCGAGCCGTTGGCCAGCGACCGCAAGCTGGGCTTCCAGGTGGAGGTGCAGGCCGGCGCGCCGCTGATGCTGTTCACCGACCGCCAGCGCCTGGAGCAGATCCTCAAGAACCTGCTGTCCAACGCCGTCAAGTTCACTGAGAAGGGCCAGGTCAGCCTGACCATTTCCCGCCAGCCGGGGGAGGGCATTGCCTTTACCGTGCGCGACTCCGGGATCGGTATCGCGCCCGACCAGCAAGAAAGCATCTTCGAGGCCTTCCGTCAGGCCGACGGCACCACCAACCGCCGCTATGGCGGTACGGGCCTGGGCCTGTCGATTTCCCGCGACTTGGCCACGTTGTTGGGCGGCTACATCAGCGTCACCAGTGAGCCGGGCCAGGGCAGTCTCTTTACCCTGGTGCTGCCGGAGCAGTACGTGGAGCGTGATGAAGACGCGCCGGCGGTCGAGCATCCACGGGCCGTGGTGGCGGCCCCGGCCCCCGTGGTGCCGGTGAAGGTCTCGCCGTTGCCGGTGGCGGATGCCGCATTGATCCCGCGCTTTGCCGACGACCGCGAGCAGGCACCGTTCGCCACCCGTTGCATCCTGGTGGTGGAAGACGAGCCGAACTTTGCGCGCATCCTCTTCGACCTGGCCCATGAACTGGGTTACCACTGCCTGGTGGCCCATGGCGCGGACGAGGGCTACACCCTGGCCGAACAGTACCTGCCCGACGCTATCCTGCTGGACATGCGCCTGCCGGACCACTCCGGGCTCACCGTATTGCAGCGCCTCAAGGAGCACGCCGAGACCCGGCATATCCCGGTGCATGTGATTTCCGTCGAGGATCGCGTGGAAGCCGCCATGCACATGGGCGCCATCGGCTATGCGGTCAAGCCCACCACCCGCGAAGAGCTCAAGGACGTGTTTGCCCGCCTGGAGGCCAAGCTGACGCAGAAGGTCAAGCGCATCCTGCTGGTGGAAGACGACGACTTGCAGCGCGACAGCATTGCCCGCCTGATCGGCGACGATGATATCGAGATCACCGCCGTCGGTTTCGCCCAGGAAGCCTTGGACCTGCTGCGCAGCACGGTGTACGACTGCATGATCATCGACCTCAAGCTGCCGGATATGCTCGGCAATGAGCTGCTCAAGCGCATGGCCACCGAGGATATCTGCTCGTTCCCGCCGGTGATCGTCTACACCGGGCGCAACCTGACCCGGGATGAAGAGGCGGAACTGCGCAAGTATTCGCGCTCGATCATCATCAAGGGCGCCCGTTCACCTGAACGGTTGCTGGATGAAGTGACACTCTTTCTGCACAAAGTCGAATCCCAGCTGTCCCAGGAACGCCAGAAGATGCTCAAGACCGCCCGCAGCCGCGACAAGGTCTTCGAGGGGCGCAAGGTGCTGCTGGTGGATGACGATGTGCGCAACATCTTTGCCCTCACCAGTGCCCTGGAACACAAGGGGGCGATTGTGGTGATCGGCCGTAACGGCCGTGAGGCGATCGAGAGGCTCAATGAAGTCGAGGACATCGACCTGGTGCTGATGGACGTGATGATGCCGGAAATGGACGGCTACGAGGCGACCGCGTTGATCCGCCAGGACCCGCGCTGGCGCAAGTTGCCGATCATTGCGGTTACGGCCAAGGCCATGAAGGACGATCAGGAGCGCTGCCTGGCGGCGGGCTCCAACGATTACCTGGCCAAGCCCATTGACCTGGACCGGCTGTTCTCGCTGATCCGGGTGTGGTTGCCCAAGATGGAACGCATTTAAGTGGAAATACACTAAGTGGATCGAAGTACTGATATTGAACTGCGCTTGTTGATCGAGGCGATTTACCTCAAGTACAGCTATGACTTTCGCGACTATTCCGGGGCTTCGATCAAGCGCCGTGTGGCCCATGCCTTGCGCCAGTTCGACTGCAAGACCATTTCGGCCTTGCAGGAGCGGGTGCTGCACGATCCCACGGCGTTTATGCAGTTGTTGCAGTTCCTGACCATTCCGGTCAGCGAGATGTTTCGCGACCCGTCGCACTTTTTGGCGATTCGCCAGGAAGTGGTGCCGCTGCTCAAGACCTACCCGTCGATCAAGATCTGGATCGCCGGTTGCAGCACCGGGGAAGAGGTGTACTCCATGGCCATCCTGCTACGGGAGGAGGGCTTGCTGGAGCGCACGATCATCTACGCCACCGATATCAACCCCAACTCCCTGGAGAAGGCCAAGCAGGGAATCTTTTCCCTGGAGAACGTGCGTGCGTACACCCACAACTACCAGCAGGCCGGCGGGCAGCGTTCGTTTGCCGACTACTACACCGCGGCCTACGATTACGCGATCTTCGACAAGACCCTGCGCGAGAACGTCACGTTCGCCGATCACAGCCTGGCGACCGATAGTGTATTCTCAGAAACTCAATTAATTTCATGTCGTAATGTATTGATTTATTTCAATAAAAAATTGCAGGATCGCGCATTCGGGCTGTTCCACGAGTCGCTGTGCCATCGCGGCTTCCTGGTGCTGGGCAGTAAGGAAACCCTGGATTTTTCCGCTTACAGCAAGCAGTTTGAACCCTTGGTCAAGCAAGAACGGATCTACCGCAAATCATGAATCAAGCCGCTGCCAGCCCGGCGTGTGTGTCGGGTGTCCAAGCCATTGTCGTTGGCGCATCCGCCGGTGGGGTCGAGGCGTTGCTGAGTATTTTCGGGGGCCTGGCGCCGGGCTTCCGCTTGCCGATCATCGTCGTGTTGCACCTACCGGATGAGCGCCGCAGCCAGTTGGCCGAAGTGTTTGGCCGACGTGTGGCCATGACCGTGGTGGAAGCGCGGGACAAGGAAATGATCCAGCCCGGCACCCTGTATTTTGCCGGCCCTGGTTACCACCTGTCGGTGGAGCATGACCGCAGCCTGTCCCTGAGCCAGGAGGAGCGTGTGCATCACTCCCGTCCGGCCATTGATTATCTGTTCGAGTCGGCCGCCGACACCTATGGCCCGAACCTGCTGGCGATCCTGCTGACCGGCGCCAACCAGGACGGCGCGCGCGGCCTGGCCCAGGTCAAGCTGCGCGGCGGCACCACCGTGGTCCAGGACCCGGCACAGGCCCAGGTGGCCGTGATGCCCAAGGCGGCCCTGGCGCTGCATACACCTGACCATATTCTCACTTTGAGCCACATTGGCGATTTGCTGGCTTCCCTGGAACCTTCCCCATGTTGAGTACTATCCAGGCCAAACTGCTGATCGTCGACGATCTGCCGGAAAACCTGCTGGCCCTTGAAGCGCTGATCAAGCGCGAGGACCGCCATGTATATAAGGCATTGAGCGCCGACGAAGCCTTGTCGCTGCTGCTGGAGCACGAATTCGCCATGGCGATTCTCGACGTGCAGATGCCGGGCATGAATGGCTTTGAACTGGCCGAGCTGATGCGCGGCACCGAAAAAACCAAGAACATTCCCATTGTGTTTGTCAGCGCGGCCGGCCGTGAACTCAACTACGCCTTCAAGGGCTACGAGAGCGGCGCCGTGGACTTCCTGCACAAGCCGCTGGATATCCATGCGGTCAAGAGCAAGGTCAATGTGTTCGTCGACCTGTATCGCCAGAGCAAGGCCATGAAGCTGCAGGTCGAAGCCCTGGAACACAGCCGCCGCGAGCAGGAACTGTTGCTCAACCGCCTGCAAGCGACCCAGGCGGAACTGGAGCAGGCGGTGCGCATGCGTGATGACTTTATGTCGATCGTTGCCCACGAAGTGCGCACCCCCCTCAACGGCCTGATCCTGGAGACCCAACTGCGCAAGATGCACCTGGCCCGGGACAACGCGGCAGCGTTCACCCTGGACAAGATGCACGCCATGGTCGACCGCGACGAGCGGCAGATCCAGAGCCTGATCCGCCTGATCGAAGACATGCTGGATGTGTCGCGGATCCGCACCGGCAAGCTGTCGATCCGCCCAGGGCAGTTCGACCTGGCGCAGTTGGTGCGCAACCTGCTGGAGAACTTTGCCCCGCAAGTGGCGGCGGCCGAGTCGTCGGTGCAACTGGATGCGCCACAGCCGGTGGAGGGCAAGTGGGACGAGTTCCGCATTGAACAGGTGGTGTCCAACCTGCTGACCAACGCCCTGCGCTATGGCGCCAAGAGCCCGGTGGCGGTGCGGGTATACGCCGAACATGGCGAGGCCAGGGTGGAAGTGCAGGATCGCGGGATCGGTATCAGCGAAGACAACCAGAAGCGGATTTTCCAGCAGTTCGAGCGCGTGTCCGCCAACCATGCCGTGGCAGGGCTGGGCCTGGGGCTGTTTATTTCCGAGCAGATCGTTGCGGCCCATGGCGGCACAATTGAAGTCCAGAGCCGGATAGGCGAGGGCGCCTTGTTCCGCGTGTGCCTGCCCTTGGGGGCCGGGGCGTGAAACCAATCGTCACACTGACGCAACCTCTGCGTGACCCCATGGTCGTATCAGCAGCAATTGACCGGACAAAGGCTTCCCATGAGTGAAGATGCACAAGATGTTGTACTGATCGTCGAGGATGACGAGTCGATCATGTTCGTGCTAGGCGAATACCTGTCGGGCCTTGGGTATCGGGTTCTCAAGGCCATCGACGGCGAGCAGGCCTTTGAAATTCTTGCCTCCAAGCCGCACCTGGACCTGATGGTGACTGACTATCGCCTGCCTGGTGGGATTTCCGGGGTGCAGATCGCCGAGCCTGCGATCAAATTGCGGCCAGAGTTGAAGGTGATCTTTATCAGCGGTTATCCCCAGGAGATCCTCGACTGCAACAGCCCGATCACGCGCAATGCGCCGATCCTGGCCAAGCCGTTTGATCTGGATACATTGCAGGAGCACATCCAGCGGCTATTGGCCTGAGGTTTCAAGTTCGCGCCAGGATGCGCTGACGGTGCCGCGACGCGGGAGCATTTTTCGGGAAGTGCCCCGCACGTTTTATAGACGTCAGGCCCCAATCATCTCCCGCACCTTCGCTGTCAACAGGTCGAAGGTAAACGGCTTGGTGATCAACTGCATTCCCGGATCCAGGAACCCACCGCGCACTGCCGCATGCTCGGCATACCCGGTAATAAACAGCACCTTCAAGTCCGGGCGTATCTGCCGGCCGATTTCCGCCAATTGCCGCCCATTCATCCCCGGCAACCCCACATCGCTGATCAGTAGATCAATGCGCTGGCAGGACTCGATGATCGGCAAGGCGCTGCCGGCATCCGACGCTTCGACAAAGGCATAGCCCAATTCACTCAGCACCTGGCTCACCAGCACCCGCACCGCCGGGTCGTCCTCGACGATCAGCACGGTCTCTCCGGCATTGGCAAAGGGCAGCAGGGCCGGGTCCAGGGGCGCCTCGGCGGTGACTTCACCGACAAACCTTGGCAGGAACAGGCTCACCGTGGTGCCTTTGCCGACCTCGCTGTGGATGGTCACATGGCCATGGGACTGGCGGGCGAAGCCGTAGATCATCGACAAGCCCAGGCCGGTGCCCTGGCCGATGGGCTTGGTGGTGAAAAACGGGTCGAAGGCCCGGCTGATCACGGTGTCCGGCATGCCGCAGCCGGTGTCGCTGACGCTCAGCTCCACGTAGTCGCCCGGGGTCAGGGTGCCGTAGGCCGCGGTAAACACGTTGTCCAGATGGCGGTTGCGGGTTTCGATCACCAGCCGCCCGCCGTCGGGCATGGCATCCCGGGCATTCAGGGCCAGGTTGAGCAGGGCGCTTTCCAGCTGATTGGGGTCGGCTTCGGCGGTCCACAGCGGCGCGCTCAGTTGCATCTCCAGCACGCTGCTTTCGTTGAGGCTGCGTTGCAGCAGTTCGCCCATGGACGCCACCAACTGGTTGATCTCCACCGGTTTGGAGTCCAGCGATTGGCGGCGGGAAAACGCCAGCAGGCGGTGGGTCAGGCCGGCAGCACGGTTGGCCGAGGTCACGCCAAGGTCGATCAGGCTGTCGAGGTCATCCAGGCGGCCTCGCGCCAGGCGCCGGCGCAGCAGTTCCAGGCTGCCGATAATGCCGGTGAGCATATTGTTGAAGTCATGGGCGATGCCGCCGGTCAATTGGCCGACGGCTTCCATTTTTTGCGACTGGCGCAAGGCTTCTTCGTTGCTGCGCAATTGCGCGGTGCGCTCTTCGACTTGCTGCTCAAGGGTTTCCAGGGTGCGTTGCAGGCGCAGTTCGCTTTGGCTCAGGTCAATCAGGCGGTCACGGGCTTCGTACTGGCGTCGGCGCCCGCGCAGGGCGGTGGTCACCAGGCTGATCAGGGTCACCGGGTGGAACGGCCGCTCCAGCAAGGTGATGTTGCCCAGCCGGGCGCTCAGGTGTGAAGACGCGTTCTGTTCATTGCCGCCATGGTGGGTCAGCAGCACGATGGGCAGGTCCGACCAGGCCGGCTGCTGGTGCAGATAGTCCAGCAGCGGCTCCAGCCCGACCCCGTGCAACGCTTCGGCGGCGATGATCAAAAGGCCCGCGCCCTGTTCCAGTTCGTTGCAGAGCATTGACAGGTTGGGGGTGGCAATCCCGCTGAAACCTGCCTCGTTGAGCATCATCAAGGCCAGTGAGCTGTCCCGCCCCAGGGGCGCGAGAATGATCGCGCGCTCGGAGACGGCCGGCAGGCTACTCATCACAGGCTCTCATCCTTGAGCAGCGGGTTGCCGGCGCCCATGTAGGTGGGCACCCCGCGCAGCACGCCCTGGAAGGCTTCGAGGGGTTCGCCGATGGTCATGCCACGGCTGGCGATGCGGTATTCGCGAATGGTCGATTCATGGCTGCCGGTACGTTTCTTGATGATGGAAATGGCCCGCCGCACCTTGCCCAGGGCCTCGAAGTAGCGCAGCAGGATCACGGTATCGGCCAGGTAGGTGATATCCACCGGCGCTTGCATGTCGCCCACCAGGCCGTGCTGGGCCACGGTCATGAAGGTCGCTGCGCCCCGGCGGTTGAGGTACAGCAACAGCTCGTGCATATGCAGCACCAGGGCGTTTTCTTCAGGCATGGCCGCCTGGTAACCGTTGATGCTGTCGATGACCACGGTCTTGATCTGGCGTTCATCGACGCAGCGCCGTACCCGGTGGGAAAACTCGCCGGGCGACAGCTCGGCGGCGTCTACCTGCTCGATCAACAGGTTGCCGGTGGCTTGCAGGGCGGCCAGGTCGATGCCCATGTTTTTCATGCGGTCAAACAGCAGGCCCAGCTCTTCATCGAAGATAAACAGCGCGGCTTTTTCGCCACGGGCCACTGCCGCGGCGGCGAAGATCATCGAGATCAACGACTTGCCGGTGCCTGCCGGGCCGAGGATCAGGGTGCTGGAACCGGTCTCGATACCGCCACCGAGCAGCGCATCCATCTCGCGAATGCCGCTGGTCAGGGTCTGGCGTTTGTAGCCGCCGCGATGCTCGGCCGCCACCAGGCGCGGGAACACATGCACGCCGTCCTCCATGATGGTGAAGTCATGGAAGCCGCCGCGATACTTCTGGCCACGGTACTTCACCACCCGGACCCGGCGCCGTTCCGCGCCGTAGTTGGGGGTCAGTTCTTCCAGGCGGATCACCCCGTGGGCCACACTGTGCACGGTTTTATCCAGGGATTCGGTGGTCAGGTCGTCCAGCAGCAGCACAGTGGCGTCGTAGCGCACGAAGTAGTGTTTGATCGCCAGGATCTGCCTTCGATAGCGCAACGAGCTTTGTGCCAGCAGGCGGATCTCCGAGAGGCTGTCGATCACCACGCGGGTCGGCTTGACCCGTTCCACCACCTCGAAGATCTGCCGGGTCGCTTCGCCCAGTTCCAGGTCGGAGGAGTACAGCAGGCTTTGCTGGTGCTCGGCATTGAGCAGGCTTTCCGGCGGGGTCAGTTCAAAGATATGGATATGCTCATCCAGGTCCCAACCGTGGGACTTGGCGCCCTGGCGCAGTTCGCGCTCGGTTTCCGACAGGGTGATATACAGCGATCGTTCCCCGGCCTTGGACCCGGCCTGGAGAAAGTGCAGGGCCACGGTGGTCTTGCCGGTGCCGGGCTCGCCTTCGAGCAGGAACAGATGGCTACGCGAGAGGCCCCCGCAAAGAATGTCGTCAAGACCTTCGATACCGGTGGCCGCCTTTGCTGTGAACAGCTCTTTGGATGTAGACAAGAAGTGCCCTCGGGTCACGTATAAGTTGAGGGGCGAGCCGGGTAAAGGCGCGCCCTATTCACTTGACCGTTGGGCTGTGGGGCGGTTCAACGTTTTATGGCAATTGTGTAATCCAGCGCACAGTGTGCAAGGGCTGGCGCGGCTCACAGGCCCTGCTGCAGGGCGGGATCGTCCGGGTTTTGCTGTTCCAGCTGGGCCAACAACACCTGGACGTTCTGCAACTGGCCGCTTTCCTTCCAATAGTTGATCAGCAGGACCCGCGCCTTGCGGTTGGCGGGATGGCGCTGGACGATTTCTTCCAACTGGCGCTGGGCGGCTTCCAGTTCTTCCTGGTCATGCAGGGTGGTGGCCAGGTCGTAGCGGTAATCCTGGTTGTCGGGTTCCAGCTCCACGGCCTTGGACAGGCCCAGCAGGGCGTATTCGCGCTCACCATGGTGCAGCAGCCACATGCCCAGGGCATGTTGCAGGTAGGCCGACTCGGGGTGGGCCTGCAACTGGGTGGCCAGCACCTGGCGCGAGTCATCGACCTTGCCCTGTTTGTCCAGCAGCTCGATGCGCGCTACCACGGCCGGGAGGTTTTCCGGGTCCAGGCGCAAGGCCTGTTCCAGGGCATGTTGCGCCTCGGGCAGCAGGGCGCTGTGGATGTACAGGCGGGCCAGCTGGATCCAGCCTTCGGGGCTTTCGGGCTGGGCCTTGAGGTACTTCGCATATTCATCCAGCACCAACTGCAAGGGGCCGAAGTACAGGCCCAGGGTGTCGGGCGACAGGCCCAGCAGGGCGTTGGCCGCGGCAAACCGTACACTTTGCTCGTCATCGTCGAGCAGGGGGCCCAGCAACAGGGTGCGCTGGCCGCTGGGCACCAGGCCAACAATGCTGGCAATGGCCGCCTGGCGCACCCGCGGCGATGGGTGGCTCAAGTCCTTGTCCGCTAGCTTCAAGGCCTGGGGGCTGGGGTAGTTGGGCAGCTCGCCATGCAGGGCGGCGCGGCGCACATCGGACAGGTCCGGCCGGCCCAGTTGCTGATACAGCACGCGCGCGGCGCCAGGTTCGCCGTTATGCGCCTGTTTCAGTGCCTTGGAGTAACCGTGGGCAATCGCCGGCGGCACGGACACGCTGGGGGTGCGGGAGAAATACCAAAAAATCAGTACAACCAATAACAGGGCGCTCAGGCCGATGATCGCGTAACGGCGTGACTTTGACATGCAGGCGTCCGAAAGCTGGGCAGCTAGTGCAAAGTGACCAGCTTCGGTCAGACACCGGCGAGTGTCAAACCTGTGTCACGTCAGCACGTAGTCCACCGGCGCCAACGGCGCGGGCAGGGCGGTTTCGCCGAGGGCCGCGAGGATCTCCCGTTCCAGGCTGCGCACGATGGCATTGCACGGCAGGTCGTTTTCGTCGAAGCCAAAGGGGTCTTCCAGGTCATCGCCGATTTCATCCAGGCCAAAGAAGGTGTAGCTGACAATGGCGGTGAAAATCGGCGTCAGCCAGCCCAGGGGCTCGGCCATGGCAAACGGCAGCAGGATGCAGAACAGATAGATGGTGCGGTGCAGCAGCAAGGTGTAGGGGAAGGGCAGCGGCGTGCTCTTGATCCGTTCGCACGCGGCCTGCACCTGGCTCAGGCCCACCAGGCGGGTTTCCAGCTGGGTGTAGCGCCAGTCGCTGATCCGGCCCTGTTGCGCGGCGTCCGAGCAGTGGGCACCGAGGGTTTGCAGGACCCGGTCAGGTAGGTTCGGATGGCTGGGCTCCACGCTGATCCACGGCTGGATGGCCCGGGCCTCGTCTTCCAGGCGCAGGCGCGCCACCAGGCCATGGGCAAAACCGCACAGGCCGCGCAACAGCCCTTCGCGCTCGCCGGGCAGGGTAAAAACCTGGCTCTCACGGATCAGCGAGCGGACTTCAATGACCATCTGCCCCAATTGTTTGCGGCCTTCCCACCAGCGGTCGTAGCAGGCGTTATTGCGAAAACTCATGAAGATCGACAGCGACAGCCCCAGCAGGGTGAACGGCGTGGCGTTGACCTTGGAGAAATAGGCCGGGTGCAGGGTTTCCACCAACACGATCACCGAGGCCAGCAGCGTGACCAGCAGGCTGCGCAGGGCAATGCGCTTGGCAATCGAGCCCTTGAGGGAGAACAGGATGGCGAACAGGTTGGGTTTGGGGCGAACAATCATCGAGGGGCTTCTTCGGTGGCGCAGGCCCTCAGATTAGAAGTTGGCGGGCGGGGCGTCCAATCGCTTGCGTTGACCGGGCGATTGTCGGCCTCTATGACACAACCGTTTGTTCCAGAGCGTTATTGGCCAAACCAGTCAGCCACATTGAAAGCTTTGACCATTGTCCGTGCGCGGCTCTGGCGCCACTATTTGCGCAGCTTCACCCTGCAAAAGCACGCCCCCCAAAACAACAAAAGACCGAGGGATTTGCCACGATGCGCGATTATTTGGCTGCGACCACCCAGTTCAACTACCAGCAAACCGTCGAGGCCGCACTGGCCGGGCACCTGCAAGGCCTCAACGCCTGCGTCGAGTGTTGCGACCGGCACGCGCTGCCGGGGCGCATCGCGTTGTTCTGGGAGGGCAAGGATGGCGGCAGCGCCACCGTCACCTTCAGCCAATTGCAGGACCAGGCGGCGCGTTTGGCCAATTTTTTCCTGGCCCAGGGCGTCAAGCGTGGTGACAAGGTGGCCGGCCTGTTACCACGCACCGCCGAATTGCTGGTGACGGTGCTCGCCACCTGGCGCATTGGCGCGGTCTATCAACCGCTGTTCACCGCGTTCGGGCCCAAGGCCATTGAACACCGCCTGAACAGTTCCGGCGCGGCGCTGGTGGTGACCGACGCGGTCAACCGCAGCAAGCTGGCCGAGGTCGCCGACTGCCCGACCATCGTCACCGTGGCCGGCGCCAAGGGCGAAGGCATTGTGCGTGGCGATTTCAGCTTCTGGGCCGAGTTGCCCAACTATTCCAATGTGTGCGAGCCGGTCCTGCTGGGCGCCGATGATCCCTTCCTGCTGATGTTCACCTCCGGCACCACCGGCCCCTCGAAAGCCCTGGCCGTGCCGCTCAAGGCCCTGGTCGCGTTCCAGAGCTACACCCGCGACGCCGTGGACCTGCGCCCCGAAGACGCGTTCTGGAACGTTGCCGATCCGGGCTGGGCCTACGGTATCTACTTCGGCGTGACCGGGCCGCTGTCCATGGGCCATCCGATCACCTTCTACGATGGCCCGTTCACCCTGGAAAGCACCTGCCGGGTCATCAATAAATACGGGATCACCAACCTGACCGGTTCGCCCACGGCCTACCGCCTGCTGATCGCCGGTGGCGAGCAGTTCGCGCGCTCGATCAAGGGCCGGCTGCGTATTGTCAGCAGCGCCGGCGAGCCGCTGAACCCGGAAGTGATCCGCTGGTTCGCCGATAACCTGGGCGTGACCATCCACGACCACTATGGCCAGACCGAGCTGGGCATGGTCCTGTGCAACCACCATGGCCTGGAACACCCGGTGCATGTCGGCTCCGCCGGCTTTGCCTCGCCGGGGCACCGCATTGTGGTGCTGGACGACAATCACCAGGAACTGCCCGCCGGCCAGCCCGGCATCCTTGCTATCGACCGCGAGCAGTCACCCATGTGCTGGTTCGCCGGCTACGAAGGGGTCAAGACCAAGGCCTTTGTCGGCAAGTATTACTTGAGCGGCGACACCGTGGAGTTGAACCCCGATGGCAGTATCAGCTTTGTCGGGCGCAGCGACGATGTGATCACCACCTCTGGCTACCGCGTGGGGCCATTCGACGTGGAAAGCGCCTTGGTCGAGCACCCGGCTGTGATCGAAGCGGCCGTGGTCGGCAAGCCAGACGCGGAACGCACCGAGCTGGTCAAGGCCTTTGTGGTGATCAACAGCCAGTACCGCGCCGACGCCGCATTGGCCGAAGAGCTGCGCCAGCATGTGCGCAAGCGCCTGGCGGCCCATGCCTACCCACGGGAAATCGAATTTGTCAGCGACTTGCCCAAGACCCCGAGCGGCAAGCTGCAACGCTTTATTTTGCGTAACCAGGAAATCGCCAAGGTCCAGGCAGCGACCACGGCTTGATCCCTCTTTTAAGGAAACAACGATGCAGATTGAAAACAAGGTGTTTATGGTCAGCGGCGGCGCTTCGGGCCTCGGCGCGGCGACTGCCGAAATGTTGGTGGCCGCAGGTGCCAAGGTGATGCTGGTGGACCTGAATGCCGACGCCGTGGCGGCCCAGGCGGCAAAACTGGGGGCACAGGCGCGTAGCGTGGTGGTGGATATCAGCCAGGAAGCGGCCGCCGAAGCCGCGGTACAGGCCACTGTGGCGGCGTTTGGCGGCCTGCATGGCCTGGTCAACTGCGCGGGCGTGGTGCGTGGCGAGAAAATCCTCGGCAAGAACGGGCCCCATGCCCTGGCCAGCTTCGCCCAGGTGATCAACGTCAACCTGGTCGGCAGCTTCAACCTGCTGCGCCTGGCCGCAGCGGCGATTGCCGAAAGCACGGCGGATGCCGATGGTGAGCGCGGGGTGATCATCAACACCGCTTCGGTGGCGGCCTTCGACGGCCAGGTCGGCCAGGCCGCCTACGCGGCGTCCAAGGGCGCGATTGCCAGCCTGACCCTGCCGGCCGCCCGTGAGCTGGCGCGCTTCGGCATCCGCGTGATGACCATCGCCCCGGGCATCTTTGAAACGCCAATGATGGCTGGCATGACCCCGCAGGTCCGCGACTCCCTGGCGGCCGGCGTGCCGTTCCCGCCACGCCTGGGCAAACCGGCCGAGTACGCCGCGCTGGCCCGGCATATCATTGAAAACAGCATGCTCAATGGCGAGGTGATCCGTCTTGACGGTGCCTTGCGCATGGCGGCCAAGTAAGGAGGATTTGTCATGACCCAGCTCCACGATCCGATTGTTATCGTCAGTGCCGTGCGCACGCCCATGGGCGGGTTCCAGGGCGAGCTCAAGGGCCTGACCGCGCCGCAACTGGGCGCCGCTGCGATTCGCGCGGCTGTCGAGCGCGCCGGTATCGCCCACGACGCCGTGGATGAAGTGCTGTTCGGTTGCGTACTGCCCGCCGGCCTCGGCCAGGCCCCGGCACGCCAGGCCGCCCTGGGCGCCGGCCTGGACAAATCGACGCGCTGCACCACCCTCAACAAAATGTGCGGTTCGGGCATGCAAGCGGCGATTCTGGCCCATGACTCGCTGCTGGCCGGCAGCGTGCAGGTGGTGATCGCCGGCGGCATGGAGAGCATGTCCAACGCGCCTTACTTGCTCGACCGTGCGCGCAGCGGCTACCGCATGGGCCATGGCCGGGTGCTTGACCATATGTTCCTCGATGGCCTGGAAGACGCCTACGACAAGGGCCGCCTGATGGGCACCTTTGCCGAGGATTGCGCCGAGGCCAATGGCTTTAGTCGTGAGGCCCAGGATGCCTTTGCCATTGCCTCGTTGACCCGCGCCCAGCAGGCGATCAGTGCCGGGCGCTTCAGCGCCGAGATCGTCCCGGTGCAGGTCACCGTGGGCAAGGAACAAAAGACCATCACTGACGATGAGCAGCCGCCCAAGGCCAAGCTGGATAAGATCGCGACCCTCAAGCCAGCGTTTCGCGAAGGCGGCACGGTGACGGCGGCCAACTCCAGCTCGATCTCCGACGGTGCGGCGGCCTTGCTCATGATGCGCCAGAGCCAAGCGCAACAGCGCGGGCTCAAGCCCCTGGCGGTGATCCATGGCCACGCAGCCTTTGCCGATGAGCCGGGGCTGTTCCCGGTGGCGCCGGTGGGGGCGATCCGTAAGCTGTTGAGCAAGACCGGCTGGAGCCTGGGCGATGTCGACCTGTTCGAGATCAACGAAGCCTTTGCCGTGGTCAGCCTGGTGACCATGAGCAAGCTGGACATCCCCCACGACAAGGTCAACGTCCATGGCGGCGCCTGTGCCCTGGGGCACCCGATTGGCGCATCCGGTGCGCGGATCCTCGTGACCCTGCTCTCGGCCCTGCGCCAGCGGGGCCTCAAGCGCGGTGTCGCGGCCATCTGCATCGGCGGCGGCGAAGCCACGGCCATGGCCGTCGAGTGCCTGGATTAAGGAGTTTTTATGTTGCCCAATGACGAACAACTGCAAATCAGCGACGCGGCCCGCCAGTTTGCCCAGGAACGGCTCAAGCCGTTCGCCGCCGGGTGGGACCGCGAGCATCGCTTCCCCAGGGAGGCTATCGCCGAGATGGCCGAGCTGGGCTTTTTCGGCATGCTCGTGCCGGAACAGTGGGGTGGCTGCGACACCGGCTACCTGGCCTATGCCATGGCCCTGGAAGAGGTCGCGGCCGGTGACGGCGCGTGCTCGACCATCATGAGCGTGCACAACTCGGTGGGCTGCGTGCCCATCCTCAAGTTCGGCAATGACCTGCAAAAGGAGCAGTTCCTCAAGCCCCTGGCCAGCGGTGCGATGCTCGGCGCGTTCGCCCTGACCGAGCCCCAGGCCGGGTCCGATGCCAGCAGCTTGAAGACCCGCGCGCGCCTTGAGGGCGAGCACTACGTGCTCAATGGCTGCAAGCAGTTCATCACCTCCGGGCAGAACGCCGGGGTGGTGATTGTGTTTGCGGTGACTGATCCGGCGGCCGGCAAGCGTGGGATCAGTGCGTTTATCGTGCCCACTGACTCGCCGGGCTACAAGGTGGCGCGGGTCGAGGACAAGCTGGGCCAGCATGCGTCCGACACCTGCCAGATTCTCTTCGAGGATGTGAAGGTGCCCGTCGCCAACCGCCTGGGCGAGGAGGGTGAAGGCTACAAAATCGCCCTGGCTAACCTTGAGGGCGGGCGCGTGGGCATTGCCGCGCAATCGGTGGGCATGGCCCGCGCCGCGTTTGAAGCGGCCCGTGATTACGCCCGCGAGCGGGAAAGCTTCGGCAAACCGCTGATCGAGCACCAGGCCGTGGCCTTTCGCCTGGCAGACATGGCCACTCAGATCGCCGTGGCCCGGCAGATGGTGCATTACGCAGCGGCCCTGCGCGACAGCGGCCAGCCGGCGCTGGTGGAAGCGTCCATGGCCAAGCTGTTCGCCTCGGAAATGGCCGAGAAAGTCTGTTCTGCCGCCTTGCAAACCCTGGGCGGATACGGTTACCTGAGCGACTTCCCGCTGGAGCGGATCTACCGTGATGTGCGGGTCTGCCAGATTTATGAAGGCACCAGTGATATTCAGCGCATGGTCATTTCGCGCAATCTTTGAAGAGGAACGGATCGATGAGTTACGAAACCATTTTGCTCGACGTTCAAGGCCGTGTCGGGCTGATTACCCTCAATCGCCCGCAGGCGCTGAATGCCTTGAACGCGCAATTGGTCAGCGAAGTGAACCAGGCCCTGGACAGCCTGGAAGCCAACCCCGAGATCGGCTGCATTGTGCTGACCGGCTCGAAGAAAGCCTTTGCCGCCGGCGCCGATATCAAGGAAATGGCCGAGCTGACCTACCCGCAGATCTACCTCGACGACCTGTTCAGCGACAGTGATCGTGTGGCCAACCGGCGCAAGCCGATCATCGCGGCGGTCAACGGCTTTGCCCTGGGCGGCGGCTGTGAACTGGCGTTGATGTGCGATTTTATCCTGGCCGGCGACACGGCCAAGTTCGGCCAGCCGGAAGTCAACCTGGGCGTACTGCCGGGCATGGGCGGCACCCAGCGCCTGACCCGTGCGGTGGGCAAGGCCAAGGCCATGGAAATGTGCCTGACCGGGCGTTTTATCGATGCGGTGGAGGCCGAGCGTTGTGGCATCGTGGCGCGGATCGTGCCGGCCGACGAACTGCTGGACGAAGCGCTCAAGGTGGCGGCGCTGATTGCCAGCAAATCGGTGCCGATCAGCATGATGGTCAAGGAAAGCGTGAACCGCGCCTTTGAGGTCAGCCTGTCGGAAGGTGTGCGCTTTGAACGCCGGGTGTTCCACGCGGCCTTCGCGACCCAGGATCAGAAGGAAGGCATGGCGGCGTTCGTGGCCAAGCGTGCGCCGCAGTTCAAGGACCAATAACCTGGCCCTGTAGGCGCGAGCGAGCTCGCGCCTACAATGGGTTGTGTGTGGGTGCCAAAGTGTTTGATCGCCTGTAACATGCGCCCCTGATACGCCCCAGATACAATCTTCAGGTTTCAGGAACCCATCATGACCCAGAAGCAACGCTTGATTTACTCGATTCTGATTTCCCTGGTCGTCCTCGGCACGATGTTTGGCCTGTCCTACTTGCAGAACATCGGCACCATCAGTGAGAAGACGTTCCAGTACATCGCCATTGCCGTGGCGGTGATTGTGGTGGTGATCAACGGCATCATGCGCCGCAAGGTCAAGCCTAACCAGTGACGTCGGTCAGGACCTTGGCAGCCTCTTCATGGAGGCTGTAGCTTTTATCGCTGTTGAGGGTGATCACGCCCTCGCTGCACAGGCGCTTGAGTACCTCGCGCACACTGAGAAACGATAGCGGGATGCCCAGTTCCAGCAAATGGCTGTGCACACCCCGTACCCCCAGCGAGCGGCCGTTGTCGGCGGCGGTGAGCAGGGCGTCGATGACTTTCAGCCGGATCAGGCTGGTGCGCAACCCAAAACACTTGAGCAGATGGCGGATGCGTTGGTTGCCTTGCTGCTCGGGGGCCGCGCCGTAAGCGGCGTCGTGTGCCATAGAATGTCCATCCGTGGGCAGTTGCGGGTTGTACATGCAAAAACTCCTTATCAGAGCCTTGATCAGGAAAACGATGGCGCTCTTAGTTAATAAGACGTATGAGCGGCGCAAATCATGAAGTCCCAAGGGTATAAATTTTGTCAGTATCGGGTTTGTCACATGCCTGACACCTGGGAATAGTCTGCGGGCGGACTAAATTTCTCCGATTTTCTACGTCTTTACCCATGGGTTGGTGTTCGCGAGCCGGCCTCGCCTTGGGCGTTTAATTTGGTTTGACGATGGGGTCTGCGTGATTATTTCCAACGGGTTGTCCAGGGTTTGCGTGGCGGGTGTGTTGCTGGGGGTGAGCCTGGGGGCGACGGCCCGCCAGGCGAGCGAAGTACAGGCCGGTGCAATGAGCGCCGAGATCCGCCGCACCGGGTTTGGTATCCCGCATATCCGCGCCAACGATGAGCGCGGCCTGGGCTATGGCATCGGCTATGCCTACGCGCAAGACAACCTGTGTTTGTTGGCCAACGAAGTGGTGACGGTCAACGGTCAGCGCGCCCGCTATTTCGGCGCCGAGCAGGCGACCCTGGAGGAGCGCAACAACCTGACCAGCGATGTGTTCTTTACCTGGCTCAATACCCCCGACGCGGTGGCGGCCTTCTGGAAGGCGCAGCCCCCAGCGATGCAGCAGCGCCTCGAAGGCTATGTGGCGGGGTACAACCGTTACCTGCAAGAGCGCGGGGCAAAGGGCCTGCCGATGCAGTGCCAGGGCGCCTGGGTGCGGCCGATCAGCACCGATGACCTGGTCAAGCTGACCCGACGCTTGCTGGTGGAAGGCGGTGTCGGGCAATTTGCCGAGGCCTTGGCGGGAGCGACACCGCCCCAGCCAGGCGTGGCGATGCAGGGCAATGCGCGAGCGTTTGAGGTCGCCACCTTGAAGCAGCAGCGCTTTGCCCTGGATCGTGGCAGCAACGCCGTGGCGGTGGGCAGCGAGCGTTCGTTCAACGGGCGCGGCATGTTATTGGCCAACCCGCATTTCCCGTGGATCGGTGGCATGCGCTTTTACCAGATGCACTTGACCATCCCTGGTCAGTTGGATGTGATGGGCGCCGCCTTGCCGGGCCTGCCGGTGGTCAATATCGGTTTCAACCAGCATGTGGCCTGGACCCACACGGTCGATACATCCAAGCACTTCACCCTGTATCGCTTGACCCTGGACCCGAAGGATTCAACCCGCTATTTGCTCGACGGCAAGTCGATCCCCATGCAGAAAAGCCAGGTAACCGTGCAGGTCAAGGGTGCCGAGCCCCACAGCCAAACGGTCTACAGTTCGCAGTTCGGCCCGGTGGTGCAATGGCCGGGCAAGCTCGACTGGAACGGGCAGTACGCCTTCAGCCTGCGCGACGCCAACCTGGGCAACGACCGCGTGTTGCACCAGTGGTATGCGATGAACCAGGCCCGCAGCCTCAAGGACCTGCAAACTTCGGTGCAGACCCTGCAGGGCATTCCGTGGGTCAATACCCTGGCGGCGGACGACCAGGGGCAGAGCCTGTATATGAACCTGTCGGTGGTGCCGAACGTCAGTGCGCAAAAGCTCGCGCAATGCAGTGACCCGCGTGCCGGCCTGCAGATGATCATGCTTGACGGTGCCCACAGTGCCTGTGCCTGGGATATCGACCCGCGTGCCGCGCAGCCGGGGATCTTCGCCGCTGAGCAACTGCCGCAGCTGCAGCGCAAGGACTATGTGCAGCATTCCAACGACTCGGCCTGGATGGCCAACCCCAAGGCGCCGCTGGCCGGCTTTTCGCCGGTGGTCAGCCAGGACCGCATCGCCCTGGGCGCCCGTGCGCGTTTTGCCTTGCAGCGTTTGCAGGACCTGGACAAGCAGCCGATCACCGTCGGCGATTTGCAGCACATGGTGCTGGATAACCAGGTGTACCTGGCCGGGCAGGTGATGCCGGACTTGCTCAGGTTTTGCGCGCAACAGACGGATGCAGCGTTGACAACCCTGTGTACCCGCCTCAAGGACTGGGACCAGAAAGCCAACCTCGACAGCGGCCTGGGCCTGGTGCATTTCATCCAGATCATGGCGCGCATGCAGCACGTGCCGCAGGTGTGGCGTGTTGCGTTTGACCCGGATCATGCGCAAACCACCCCGCGCGGCTTGCTTATCGAGGCGCCGGAGGTGGCCGGGGCGTTGCGTGAGGCGATGCTGGCGTCAATCGCCCAGGTGAGCGAGCTGGGGTTGCCGGAGGGTGCGCGTTGGGGCGATATCCAGGTCTCGGGCAGCACCCCGATGCATGGCGGCCCGCAGGAACTGGGGATCTACAACGCCATGCAAAGCGTGCCGAGGGCCGATGGCAAGCGTGAGGTGGTCAGCGGCAGCAGTTACTTGCAGATCGTCACCTTCGACGATCAGGGGCCCAAGGCCGAAGGGGTGTTGGCGTTCTCACTGTCCAGTGATCCGGCATCGCCGTACTTCAAGGACCAGACCCTGGCGTTTTCCGCGAAAAAGCTCAGCCTGTTGCCGTTTACCGAACAGCAGATCAAGGCTGATCCGCAGTATCAACGGCAGGTGATCCACGAGTAGGGAGGTTATTCTGCGAGCAGGTGCGCCACGGCGGCAAACGCCTGGTCATGCCGCGCCTGCCAATCCCCGTCAATCACCTTGAAGGGCTGGTGATGCTGCTCCAGCCAGTCGCGGCTGGCCTGGAAGAAGGCCAGGCGATCGGCCAGGTCCGGCTGGCAGCGCTGACCGTCGGCGGTCCAGCCAATGCCTTCGGGCGACAGCAGCAGGTGCAGGTCGTAGTGGCGGGCCAGCAGCGCCTCATCGAGCCATGCCGGGGCATCGCCAAACAGGGTCAGGCTCCACAGCTTGTTGGTCAGCAAGTGGGTGTCGAGGATCAACAGTTGCGGCTGCCGCGTGCGGCCGGCATCTTCCCAGGCCAGTTGGCCGCGGGCGATGTCCGGGATGTCGGCCAGGGTGGTATCGCGCTGGTAGTGGTCGATGAAGTAGCGCACATACTCGCCCACCAGCACCGCGCCGAAATGCGCCTGCAACTGCTCGGCCAGCCAGCTTTTACCGCTGGACTCGGGGCCTGCCATTACCAGCACCTTCATGCGCGCAACGCCGGGTCGGAGCGCCATTCCCGCCAGCCCTGCACGGCGATCACGGTGAACAGGGCATAGAGCGCGGCCGTCAGGTACAGCCCTTTGTAGACAAACAGGCCGACAAAAATCACATCGACCACAATCCATAGCGCCCAGCATTGCACGCGTTTTTGCGCCATCCACATCTGCGCCACCAGGCTGAAACCGGTCAGCGCTGCATCCAGCCACGGTTGGGCGGCATCGGTCCAGTGCGCCATGGCCGCGCCCAGCAGCAGGCTGCCCACGGCGCCGAGACTCAGGCTCAGGAGGACGGCCTGGGTGCCGAGGCGGGTGACCTGTCGCCCTTGGCGCACCTCGCCGGCCCGGGTCCATTGCCACCAACCGTAGACTTGCAGGCCGGCGTAGACCACTTGCAGCAGCATGTCGGAATACAGCTTCACCTCGAAGAACACCCAGGTGTACAGCAACACCATGACCAGGCCGATCGGCCAGCACCACGGGTTCTGCTTGACCGTCAGCCAGACGGCAATCACCCCCAGCGCGGCGGCAAACAGTTCAAGCCCGGACATGGGATTCCTTGGAAGAGTCGAAGAGGAGGGCGATTGTACCCAACCTCCCGGGCAAAATGCAGAACCCGTGTAGGCGCTGGAAGCCAGCGCCTGCACGGTGGGGGGTTAGACCTTGAACTGGCGCAGCAGGCCGTTGAGCTCTTCGCTCAAGTCCTTCAGGTGCACGCTGGCCACGCTCGATTGCTGGGCCGCCAGCGCCGTGCTGTGGGACAGGCCGGCGGCCTGGGTCACGTTCTGGTTGATGTCTTCCACCACGTGGGCCTGTTGCAGGGTAGCGCTGGCAATCGAGGCGTTGAGGCCGTTGAGGTTGCGCAGGGCCTGGCCGATGGCTGTCAGGCTGGCACCTGCCTGGCCGGCTTGTTCAATGGTCAGTTGCGAGGCCTGGTGGCTGTCGCTGATGACCTTGACCGCCGCTTCGGAATACCCTTGCAGGCGTTCGATCATGCTCTGGATTTCGGCGGTGGATTTTTGCGTGCGCTGGGCCAGCAGGCGTACTTCGTCGGCAACCACGGCAAAACCGCGGCCCTGCTCGCCAGCGCGGGCCGCTTCTATGGCTGCGTTGAGGGCCAACAGGTTGGTCTGGTCGGCAATGCTGCGGATCACCTCCAGCACCCCGCCAATCTGCGTGCTTTCGGTGGACAGGGTACGGATCACTTCCACGGCCTGGCTGATGGTGCCGGACAGTGCATCGATCTGTTGCAGGCTGCCGTCGATATTGACCTGGCCCTGTTCGGCCTGGGTCTGGGCATCGCGCATTTCGCTGGCGGCGTGTTCGGCATTCTTCGCCACGTCCTGCACGCCGTAGGTCACTTCATTGATGGCGGTGGCCACCAGCTCCATTTGCTGGGACTGCTGCTGGCTGCGGTCATGGGCCTGGCTGGCGTTGCTGCCCAGTTCGGCGGACGACTGGCCCAGGGCATTGGCGCACACCTGCAACTGGCTGACCACCTGGCGCAGCTTGGCGGTGAAGGTGTTGAAGTGCTGGGACAGTTGCGTGACTTCGTCCCGGCCGTGGGTGTCGAGGCTGCGGGTCAGGTCGCTTTCGCCGCTGGCGATATTGGCCATGGCGTGCACCGCTTCCTGTAGCGGGCGCACGATGCTGCGGGCAATCAGCACCACCAGCAGGGCCATGATCAGCGCAATGCCCAGGCCGACCAGCGAGGCTTCCCACACCTGGCCACGGAACTGGGCTTCTACGTCATCCACGTAGATGCCGGAGCCAATGATCCAGCCCCAGGGCTCGAACAACTGGATATAGGAGGTCTTGGCCACCGGCGCATCCGCCCCGGGCTTCGGCCAGCGGTAGTTGACGACACCGCTGCCCTTGGCCTTGGCCAGGCTGACAAACTCGTTGAAGATCGCAAAGCCGTCCGGGTCGCGGATGGTCGAAAGGTTCTGGCCGTCGAGCTTGGGGTTGGCCGGGTGCATGATCATCACCGGCGTCAGGTCATTGATCCAGAAGTAGTCGTCCTGGTCATAGCGCAGGCCGCGCACCACACTCAGGGCTTGCTTCTGCGCCGCTTCGCGGGTCAGCACGCCGGTGGTTTCGAGGGTGTGATAAAAGTTCAGAATCCCGCTGGCGGTCTGCACCACATGCTGGGTCTGCTGGCTCTTGGCCTGGTAGAGATCGTCGTGGATCTGCTTGAGCATCAGCAACCCCAGGGTCAGCAACATCAACACGGCGACTATCAGGATCATCCACAGGCGTCGACTGATCGACATATTGCGCAAACTGTTCATAGTCATGTCACTCCGCGTTCTTATAATTTTCGGTGTTGCATTGATCGGCCGGCGATAACGCGCAGCGAAATTCGGGCTTGTCTGATAGGCTTTCGGCCCGGAATCAAAAAACCTGAGTCCTGCCTGATTTTTCACAGAATTTTTGCAGTTCGGCCTTGATCCTGCGCGCAGCCTTGCAGCGTGCTCATCGTTAGTGAACACCTAGAAAATATCAACGAGGCATGCCGTCGCATGGCCTTTTGGGGGAATAATGGATCTTTGGACTGCCTTTCAGGCATTGATACTTGGCATTGTCGAAGGGCTGACGGAGTTCTTGCCGATCTCCAGCACCGGGCACCAGATCATCGTCGCCGACTTGCTCGACTTCGGTGGCGAACGCGCCATGGCGTTCAACATCATCATTCAACTGGGCGCCATCCTGGCGGTGGTCTGGGAGTTCCGGCGCAAGATCCTCGACGTGGTGACCGGCCTGCCGACCCAGCGCAACGCCCAGCGCTTCACGGTCAACCTGCTGATCGCTTTTCTGCCGGCGGTGGTGCTGGGGGTGATTTTTGCCGACCTGATCCACGAATACCTGTTCAACCCGATCACCGTGGCCACCGCACTGGTGATCGGCGGGGTGATCATGTTGTGGGCCGAGCGCCGCGAGCATGAAATCCATGCCGAAACGGTGGATGACATCACCTGGAAAGACGCCTTGAAAGTGGGCTTTGCCCAGTGCCTGGCGATGATCCCGGGCACTTCGCGTTCCGGCTCGACCATTATCGGTGGCCTGTTGTTCGGCCTGTCGCGCAAGACAGCCACCGAGTTCTCGTTCTTCCTGGCAATGCCAACCATGGTCGGCGCGGCGGTGTACTCGGGCTACAAGTACCGTGACCTGTTCCAGCCGGCGGATCTGCCGGTGTTTGCCGTCGGTTTTGTGGTCTCGTTCATCTTCGCGATGATTGCAGTGCGTGGCTTGCTCAAGTTCATCGCCAGCCACAGCTATGCGGTGTTTGCCTGGTACCGCATTGTGTTCGGCTTGCTGATCCTGGCCACCTGGCAGTTCGGCTGGATTGACTGGGCGGCGGCCAAGGCGTGATGACAATCCAACATCTGCGCTTGAAGGCTGTGGTGTTTGCACTGTTGTGTGCCGTGCCGTTGTTCGGCGCGGCCCTGCTGGCGTATCGCGGGGTGTCGTTGGTGCCGTTGGCGGCCTATGGCCTGGTCAGCGTGGTGACGTTTTGCCTGTATTGGAGCGATAAACGCAAGGCCCAGAGCGACAGCTGGCGCACCCCGGAGAAGATCCTGCATGCCCTGGAACTGGCCGGTGGCTGGCCGGGCGCCTTGCTCGCCCAGCAGGTGTTTCGCCACAAGACGCGCAAGGTGTCGTACCAGGTGGTGTTCTGGCTGATCGTGTTGCTGCACCAGGTGTTCTGGATCGATCAGTTGTTCCTTGGTGGGACGCTGCTGTCAGTCTTCTAGCCATGTGGGGCTTGAGAGCGAAGCTGCGCCCTTGTGGGAGCGGGCTTGCTCGCGATAGCGGTGTGTCAGCGCCAGATTAACTGACTGATAGACCGCTATCGCGAGCAAGCCCGCTCCCACAGGGGTATGTGCATGTCTCGATGATCAAGTTGTGTGCAAGACGACCTGGACTGGCTTACTCGTCCAGCCTCAGGCCGATCTGCGTGCGCTTGGGCAGCTTGCTCACCACCAACTGGTGGGAGCGCTGCAGCAAGCCGCGCAGTTCTTCGCCGCCCAGCGGGTAGGGCACCTGCATGATGATCCACTGCGCCCGCGCCAGGTACGGCGCCGGGTGGATGCCGGGGCGGTCCACGTGGCCGAGGAACAGTTCCTTGTCGACCTTGAACGCCAGGGAATCGCCCCGCAGGTTCTGCAAGGCGAACATCTTGTTGCCGGCAATGGAGAACACCCGCACGCCGCCCCACTTGTAATCCTCCCGGGCACCGGGCAAACCCAGGCAGAACCGGGCGACGTCGTCTTCGCTCATGATCCGGGTATTCATAGCCGTCGATCTCCGCAACTCTTGAAGGCATGGGCCAGGAAGTCGATCCAGGCGCGCACGGCTGGGGACACGCCGCGTCGGTGTGGGTAGACCGCTTGCAGCCAGCCACCGGGCAATGACCATTCAGGCAGCAGTTGCACCAGTTGGCCGGTTTCCAGCTCCTGCTCGCAATACATCATCGGCAGCACGGTAAAGCCCAGGCCGGCGAGGGCGCTGGCCTTGCGTACGAGGAAGTCGTCGATACCCAGGCGTGCCTCCATTGCCAGGTCAGTGACATTGCCGACCGGGTCGAGCATGCGCAGGTGGACCAGACGGTCGGCCTCCAGTGCGCCGAGTATGGGCAGTTGCTTGAGGTCGGCCGGGGTTTCGATCCGGCGACCGCGCATAAACTCGGGGCTGGCGACCATGGCCGTCTGGGCCTGGCGCAGGCGGCGGGTTACCAGCAGCGGGTCTTCATCCCCCAGTTCGCGTACGCGCAAGGCCACGTCTACGCCCTCGGCCACCAGGTCTACGCGGCGATTGATCAGCATCATCTCCAGTTGTACCAACGGGTGGGCCGCGAGGAATTGCGCCACCACGGTCGGCAGGATTTCATGGGCCAGGCCCACCGGGCAACTGACCCGCAGGCGGCCCCGTGGCTCGCTGGACATGTTGACCACGGCTTCGTCGGCCATTTCCGCTTCCAGCAGCATCGCCTGGCAATGCCCTAGGTAACGTTCGCCGACGGCGGTCAGGGTCAGTTGCCGGGTGGTGCGCTGCAGCAGGCGAGCGCCGAGGCGCTCCTCCAGTTCGGCAATGCGCCGCGACAGCCGGGATTTGGGGATCCCCAGCAGCCGGCCAGCGGCCGCGAAGCCACCGGCTTCCACCACCTTGGCGAAATAGTAGAGGTCATTGAGGTCTTGCATGGTTGGCCTATTGTCCTGTCAGTGGGACGAACTATCGCATTTTAATTGGCTAATCGGCTATTGGAATGACCTGTAGGATTCTCTCCATCAGATCGCCCGGTGGCGGTCCTCACTTGGAGATCCCACATGAAACTCTTGCATATCGATTCCAGCATCCTGGGCGACAACTCGGCCTCCCGCCAGTTGAGCCGCGAAGTGGTCAAGGCCTGGCAAGCGGCCGAGCCGGGTGTGGCAGTCACCTACCGCGACCTGGCCAGCGAAGGCATCAACCATTTTTCCGGGATTACCCTGGGCGCCCTGGGCACCGCCGCCGAGCTGCGGGATGCGGTGCAAAAGCACGAAGCCGACCTGAGCGCCTCGACCCTGGCCGAGTTCCTGGCCGCCGATGCGGTGGTCATCGCCGCGCCGATGTATAACTTCACCATCCCCACCCAGCTCAAGGCCTGGATCGACCGCATTGCCGTCGCCGGCCAGACCTTCCGCTACACCGAAGCCGGCTCGCAAGGCCTGTGCGGTAACAAGAAAGTCATCGTGGTCTCCACGGCTGGCGGCCTGCACGTAGGCCAGCCTTCCAGCGGCGCACACGAGGACTACCTGAAGTTGTTGCTGGGCTTCCTGGGCATCACCGATGTCGAGTTCGTCCGCGCCCATGGCCTGGCCTACGGTGACGAAGTGCGCAGCAAGGCGCTGAACGACGCCAATACCGTGATCAGCGAGCAGTTGTTCGTCGCAGCGTAAGCCCTGTGTAAAGATCGCCGCGACTTGCTGTCAATCTGATACGAGACGCCTAGACTCTGTATTCTGCTGGCCTGAAAACCAGCGGGATACAGGGTTTTTTGTTTTGGGCGGGCGAATCTGGCGCAGGTTATGCATTGCAGGGCCATGCCGCCTGAACCTGAACCGACTCGCAGGCGTCACACAGCCCAGGTGGACAGCCCCATGATGCGTTTTTGTGCAGTCTTGCTGCTTTGCCTGCTCAGCGGCCTCATTCCTGTGCACGCTGCCGTGGCCCCGCACCCCCACTGGAGCGTGGGTTATCACCGCATGAGCTTTCTCGACCCACTGGATGGGCAGCCGATGAAAGCCATCGCGTTTTATCCGTCCACGGGCGCGGAACATATCAACCAGGTGGGCGCGTATCGCGTCGCCGCCACCGAGGACGCCAAGGTCGCCATCGGCCGCTTTGCGCTGCTGATGCTGTCCCACGGCAATACCGGCACGCCCCTGGCCTTGCACGACCTGGCAACGTCGCTGGCGCGCAAAGGGTTTGTGGTGGTGGCGGTGCTGCATCCTGGTGACAACTACAAGGACCACAGCCGCCTGGGCACCTTGAGTAACCTGTATGGGCGCCCGCTCCAGATTTCTGCGGCGATTAGCGCCACCCTGGGCGACCCGATGCTGTCGCCGTTCGTCAATGTGGGCCAGGTGGGCGTGATTGGCTATTCGGCGGGCGGCGAGACGGCGCTGATCCTGGCCGGGGCCAGGCCGGATTTCGAGCGCCTGCGCCGCTATTGCCAGGAACGTCCCGAAGACCGCGACGCCTGTACGACCAAGGGTGAGCTGGTGGTCGACCGCGATGACCTGCAACCCCAGGCCGATCCCCGGATCCACGCGTTGATGCTGATGGCCCCGCTGAGCCTGATGTTTGGTCGCCATACCCTGGGCGACGTGCATGTGCCGGTGCTGCTGTACAGCGGCGATGGCGACAAACTGGTGGCCGTGGACAAAAACGCCGCCGCCCTGGCGCGCAAGCTGCCGCAGCCGCCGGATTTCAAACTGTTGGCCGGGGCCGGGCACTTTATCTTCATGGCGCCTTGCGATGACGAGCAACTGGCGCTGATGCCAGCGCTGTGTACCGATGCCGATGGGGTGGACCGCGAGGGCATCCACCGCGACCTGGTCTCCGAGGCCGGGCGTTTTTTCAGCCGCACCCTCGGCCAGCACGCGCGGGCCGGCATGCAGACCGCGGATCAGTAGGCCCGGCGCATCAGCAGCAAGGTCAGGCCCAGGCCCGTGACGCAGAGCAGCGCCGCGCCGAAGAAGATCCACGAGTAACCCAGGTTCAAGGCCACCGCGCCCATCAATGGCCCGGCAATCGCCAGCGCCAGGTCGAAAAACACCGCATAGGCACTCAGCCCCGCGCCGCGGCTGCTGTTGGGCACCTGTTTGATGGCTTCGACGCCCAGTGCCGGGTATACCAACGACAGGCCAAACCCGGTGAGGCCGGCGCCGATCAGGGCGATGGCGGGAGAGGGCGCGAGCCATAGCAGGGCCAGGCCGAGGGTTTCCAGGCTCATGCAGGCAATTGCTGCGCGAAAGCCGCCAAAACGGTTGATGCTGGAGATAAACAGCAGGCGCGAGAGGATAAAACAGATTCCAAACACCGTCAGGCACCAGGCGGCGTCGGTCCAGCCGCGACTGAGGTAGAACAGGGTAATAAAGGTGGTCAGGGTGCCGTAGCCGATGGAGGCCAGGCACAGGCTGGCGCCAAATGGTGCAATCCGCCCGAACACCGCCCAGAACGGCAGGCGCTCGCCGCGCACCACCGGCACCGAGGTTTTTTTGCGGATCAGCACCAGGCCCAGCCCGGCCAGCAGCGCCAGGGCCAGGCCCAGGCTGTTGTAGCCGTATTGCGCAACCATCACCACGCCCAGCGGTGCGCCAATGGCGATAGCGCCATAGGACGCGATACCGTTCCAGGAGATCGAGCGCGCGGTGTGTTCGGCGCCGACCTGGCCCATGCACCAACTGATGGTGCCCACGCCGATCAGGCCCTGGGCCACGCCCAGTAGCACGCGGCCGACCAGCAGGACCCCCAGGCTCAGGCTGGGCAGGCTGTGCAGCAGCGTGGCGAAAAAGGTCAACACGCCGCCGAGCAGGATGCCGCTCAAACCGAGCACGATCGCCCGTTTGGTGCCGAGGTTGTCCGAGATACGCCCGGCCATGGGGCGGCTGAGAAGGGTGGCCAGGTACTGCGAACCGATGGTGATGCCTGCCACCACGGCGCTGAAGCCCAGTTGTTCATGGACGTAGCCGGGAATCACCGCAATCGGCAGGCCGATGCAGATAAACGCGATAAAGGTATAGAAGACGATGGAGACGATCTGCAGGGTGATCGACAGGGAGCTGGGGGCGGCAGGCATGGAGGCTTATTCGCGGCAGGGCGGTGAACGCATCATGGCAAGGGCATGGGGAAAAAGGAAGCAGGCTAACGATCCAACGACAGCGTCATTTCCGGCAATGCAAAAAGCCCCGTCACTGCTGACGGGGCTTTTACTTGCTGCTTGTGGCTAACCGCTATTGGCTGCCCTTAAAACACCACACCCTGGCTACGCAGGTAGTCGTCGTAGGTGCCGCTGAAGTCGATCACGCCGCTTGGGCTCAGCTCGATGATACGGGTGGCCAGGGACGATACGAACTCACGGTCGTGGCTGACGAAAATCAGCGTGCCCGGGTAGTTCTCCAGCGCCAGGTTCAGCGCCTCGATGGATTCCATGTCCAAGTGGTTGGTCGGTTCGTCCATGATCAGCACGTTGGGTTTTTGCAGGATCAGCTTGCCGAACAGCATGCGACCTTGCTCGCCACCGGAGATGACCTTGACCGACTTGAGGATCTCGTCGTTGGAGAACAGCATGCGGCCAAGGGTGCCACGGATCACTTGTTCGCCTTGAGTCCATTGGCCCATCCAGTCGAACAGGCTCATGTCGTCTTCAAAGTCATGGGCGTGGTCCTGGGCGTAGTAACCCAGTTCAGCCGCATCGGTCCACTTCACGCTACCGGCGTCCGGGGTCAGTTCGTTGACCAGGGTGCGCAGCAGGGTGGTCTTGCCGATACCGTTCGGGCCGATGATCGCCACGCGCTCGCCGGCTTCAACCTGGAAGCTGAAGTCCTTGAACAGCGGCTTGCCGTCAAAGCCTTTGGCCATGCGCTCGACGATGACCGCCTGGCGGTGCAGCTTCTTGGTTTGCTCGAAGCGGATGAACGGGCTCACACGGCTCGAAGGCTTGACCTCGGCCAATTGGATCTTGTCGATCGCCTTGGCGCGGGACGTGGCCTGCTTGGCTTTCGAGGCGTTGGCCGAGAAGCGGCTGACGAACGATTGCAGTTCGGAGATCTGTGCTTTCTTCTTGGCGTTGTCCGACAGCAACTGCTCGCGGGACTGGGTCGCCACGGTCATGTACTCGTCGTAGTTGCCCGGGAACAGGCGCAGCTCGCCGTAGTCCAGGTCAGCCATGTGGGTGCACACGCTGTTCAGGAAGTGACGGTCGTGAGAGATGATGATCATCAGGCTGTTACGCTGGGTCAGGACGTTTTCCAGCCAGCGGATGGTGTTGATGTCCAGGTGGTTCGTCGGTTCGTCGAGCAGCAACACTTCCGGGTCCGAGAACAGCGCCTGGGCCAGCAATACACGCAGCTTCCAGCCTGGCGACACTTCGCTCATCGGGCCGAAGTGCTGCTCGATGCCGATACCCAGGCCCAGCAGCAGTTCACCGGCACGGGATTCGGCGGTGTAGCCGTCCATTTCGGCGAACTCGGTTTCCAGCTCGGCCACGGCCATGCCATCTTCTTCGCTCATTTCCGCCAGCGAGTAGATGCGATCGCGCTCGGCCTTGACCTTCCACAGCTCTTCGTGACCCATGATCACGGTGTCGATCACGTTGAATTCTTCGTAGGCGAACTGATCCTGGCGCAGTTTACCCAGGCGCACGTTCGGCTCCAGCATGACCTGGCCGCCGGACGGATCGAGGTCGCCCCCGAGGATTTTCATGAAGGTCGACTTGCCGCAACCGTTGGCACCGATCAAACCATAACGGTTACCGGCGCCGAACTTGACCGAGACGTTCTCAAACAGCGGCTTGGCGCCGAACTGCATGGTGATGTTAGCTGTGGAGATCAATTACTTTACCTATCAATAGCTTGGGGTGCGCTTATTTGGGCTGGGACCCATTCGGAGCCCGGGCCAACGGGCATGCGTCAACAGCGACATCAAGGCGTGAAGCCCAGTCGCCGAGCAGAAAATATGGGGTGCATGTTGGAATTTGGCGCGCATTGTCGCATATGTGAGGCGCGAGTTATATGACAGGCAGGCCTGTCGGACGGCGAGCAGTGCCTGGCTTGGTTATTTGGGCTGTAAATTCTACAAAATTCATCAAGTTGTATCGAAATTGTCTCGATTGTCCGATCCCGTGTTGATAACAGTTGAACATCCAATGGCCGTGGATTAAGTTTCCACCGTTCGCCCTGCAGTGATGGCTCTTTACCGGTTCAGGGATGGCGAGGCTGTCGGTGCGGGGCGAACCACCTTTTTATTTTTTGACGGCGCTCATTGCCATTGTGTTGCGCACGCTCAACCGTTTGGAGACGCAATGGACACGCTGTCTGCTCAACAGGCCATCGCCAGTAACAAGGCCGCCTGGAACGAATCCGCCGCACACCATAAAGCGACCGAGCACTGGCAAGGCCTGCTTGAGGCCGTTGGCGAGCCGGGGTTCAGTTGCCTGGATCCGACCCTGACCGCCCTATTGTTGCAAGTGGGGATCAAGGGCCGGGACGCGGTACAACTGGGGTGCAATAACGGCCGTGAAAGCCTGTCGCTGTATGGGCTTGGCGCCAGCAGCGTGGTCGGGATCGACCAGTCCGATGCGTTTCTTGCCCAGGCTGCGGAACTGGCCAGCCGGTCGCCACATGCACCTGAGTTTATCGAAACCGATATTCATCATTTACCCGAGCGCCTGCACGGGCGGTTTGACATTGCCCTGATCACCATCGGCGTGCTGAATTGGATGCCGGATATCGCACTGTTTATGCGGCATGTCGCCAGCACCCTGAAAGCAGGGGGGACGCTGGTGATCTACGAGACCCATCCGTTCCTAGAAGTGTTCGATCCCGAAGCTGCCAACCCGATGTTGCCGGCCACTTCATACTTTCGCCGCGAGCCTTTTGTGCAGCACGAGGCAATTGTCTATGAGGGGGCGAGCAAGGGGGCCGCCGCTGCCTCTTACTGGTTCGTGCATACCCTGGGGGAGATTGTCAGCGCGGCCATCGCGGCGGGGTTGCAACTGCGGCATCTGCAGGAGTACCCACACTCCAATCGCGAAGAAGTCTACGACCAGTACGAGGACCAGGCGGCGCAATTGCCGATGTGCTACACCCTGACCGCCGTCAAGTGCCCGGCCTGAAAAAGCCAGGCAAAAAAAGGCCCGCTGGGGCGGCGGGCCAAGGGATTTACTTGAGGAGTTGGGTTCAACTTATCGCGCCAAACGTGAAGAGTTTGTGAAAATCCTGTCGCTAAAACGGATGCCGCCCAACCCCCTCAAGCCCGGCGCACGAAGGTGCGCATTGTCTGCCCTGGCGTCGTACTGAAATGCGTCGGCCGGGGCATGCCTTCATCTGCTGCGATAAACACGAAGCGCTCATCTTCCAGGGTGTAGCTCGCAGGCAGAGATTTGCCGGCGTCGGCCCCGATGGCATCGATCCAGGTAATGCTCTTGGGCGTGGTGCGGGCGTCCAGGGTAAAACACCCCTCCAGCAAGACCTTGCCATCGAGGGTCATGACCTGGAATCGATCCCCCTCAATTGTGGTTAGCGCACCGGGCGCACTGTGTTCATCCGGTGGGTTGGCGATGCCGCTGTCTTCCAGGGCGATCTGCTCCCAAGTGCCTTGCAGGGCCTGTCGATCCCGTTCGGTCGGGCACGGGGTGGCGTGGGAAGAGGGCAATGGCATGCAAAAACTCCTGTTTTGATAAGGCCTCAATGGCGGGCTCGCCGACAGCAAGAAATGTTTCCTGTCGAGTTTGGTTATTAGGTTTCGTAGGAAATCTCCCAAAGTTGTGCGCCTGTCGGGTTTTTTCCTTTGCCAGCAGATATTTAAAACGATTTTGGCCTATCGTGAGAAGGATGTTTCTTGATATGTCATCTACGCTGAGCCGCGTCCTATATGACATTAATCTTTCTGAAGGAAAACAATCTCGATGCGGTAGGGACTTTTTCAGTGACTGAATGGTCGGATGACCGTTGCCTTATGTCGTATTAGCCATATCCAGGGCGTTGTCCCTGCATTCTCAATTGGTTATTCAGATCTATTGTGTAGTGGGCAGCCAGTGTCCACTTTTTGAAGGGTGTCCCCATTTTGAATAGAACTCCTCAGGTTCAAGCCCCCGTGGTGTCTGATGAAATTGATTTATTTGACCTGTTCCACTCGATCTGGCGGCAAAAGAAACTGGTAATCGGTTGTACCCTTTTTGCAGGCCTGGTGGGCGTTGGCTACGCGTTGTTGGCCCCCCGTGAGTACCAGGTCAGCAGTGTGCTGCGCCCTGCGGCTATCAATGAGTTGGATGCCCTCAATCGTTCCGAAGTCTACAAGTTGCCGCCGGCGGACGCGCTGGCCAAAGTGGGCGCGCAACTGGATTCGTACGATGCGCGACTGAGCTTCTTCAAGGCCAACCCGGCGTTGTTCCAGGCGTTCCAGGAGCCGGGGCGCAGCCTGGAACAGAGTTTCGAGGCGTTCAACCGCAACTCGATCAAGCTGATCCTGCCTGACCCGAAGAAAGCGGACTCCTTGAGCAGCTATATTCGCCTTGAACTGCAATACCCCACGGATATGGACGGGGTGGCGATTCTCAACGGGTTTGTCGACTACGCCATTGCCGCCGAGCGCGAGCAAGTGGGCGCCGACCTGAAGGTGATTGTCAACAATCGCCTCACTGAGCTCAAAGGCAAGATTGACGCAGCACGCGCCAATTACGAAACCGACAAGGAATCGAAAATCGCCAAGCTGCTCGAAGGCGACAAGCTCAAGCGCGCCCAGCTTGAAGATGAACTCAGCGCCTTGCGCCTGCAGATGAAAATGCAGCGCTCCAACCGCTTGGCCGAGCTCAATGAAGCCATTTCGATTGCCAAGTCCATGGGCATCAAGAACCCGACCACCCCGTCGTCCATGGCCGATGCCGGGCGTAGCGGCTCCAGCCAGGTGATGCGCACCGAGGTCAACAACCAGCAGATTCCCCTGTACTTCCTGGGTACTGAGGCCCTGGAAGCCGAACGCACGGCCTTGCAGCAGCGGACCAGCGACGACTTCACCAACAGCCGTGTCGCGGAAATCGGCAAGGAACTGCAGTTGCTGGAGGTCAATCGCCAGGTCGAGGTCATGAAGCGGCGGGGCAATGAAGATATTTTCCTGCAGGATGTCGAGCCCTTGCGTGCTGAAGTGGCCCGCCTGCGCAGCCTGAATATCGATATGAGTGCCTTGAAGCTGGTGACGATTGACCGGCGCGCCCAGGAACCGCTGAGCCCGATCAAGCCGAAGAAAGTCCTGGTGGTTGCCTTGAGCCTGGTGGCCGGGTTGCTGTTGGGGATGTTTATTGCGCTGGTTCGCCATCTGATCCTGACACGCCGCACCGTGGGCTATCCAGCCCTGGACGATGACCGCTTTACCCGGCGCGAACGCAAGGATGACCAGCCATTGGGCTGAGTCGCGCGAGGCCTTTCCCGGGCTGCGTCGCAGCCCGGCATACCCGCCACCGCACTTTCGAGGTGGCGCGGCTATACAGTTGGAAGACACCTTTTCACAATTCTTAGTTAACCTTTGGTTACAATCTGTGGCTAAAATAACTGCCATTGGCCACTATCCGAATGGTCTCCAAGACACTCGTGGGCCTGTTAACGAATTGTGATTTCAGGGGCTGCATTTTCCATTCCGGGCTCGGCAGGGCCTAAAGGGGCAGCCAGTACTCTTCTGATATGTGACGAATTCCCGTGAAACTCATCATTGTTGCCCTTTACGTTGTCTCCATTGCGTATGTACACCTGCGTGGCCGGGTGCGACATAAGCTGGGCCGGCAGTTAAGCGACCACTCGACCTTCCTTGCACCGGTCAACTGCTTCCTCTACGCGTTCTCCAGGTTGCCCGGCCGGCCTTACTTGTCGCCCAGTGACTTCCCCGACCTGAGCCCGCTGCAGGAGCATTGGCAGGTGATTCGTGAGGAAGGCCAGAACCTGATGCGGGCCGGGGAGATCAAGCGTTCGGATCAATACAACGACGTGGGTTTCAACTCGTTTTTCAAGTCGGGCTGGAAGCGTTTCTACCTCAAGTGGTACGGCGACAGTCACCCTTCGGCCATGAAGCTGTGCCCACGCACCACTGAGCTTGTGCAAAGTATCGGTTCGATCAAGGCCGCGATGTTTGCCGAATTGCCGCCAGGTTCCAGGCTGGTGCGCCATCGTGATCCCTACGCGGGTTCCTATCGTTACCACCTGGGCCTGGATACCCCCAACGATCCAGGCTGCTATATCAATGTGGACGGTGAGAACTACTACTGGCGTGACGGCGAGGCGGTGATGTTCGATGAGACGTACATCCACTACGCCGAAAACACCACGACGCAAAACCGCATCATTCTGTTCTGCGATATCGAGCGGCCCATGAAGTATCGCTGGGCGGCGGCGTTCAATCGCTGGTTCAGCCGCAACGTCATGGCCGCTGCCGGCTCGCCCAATGATGCCGGGGACAAGACCGGCGGCTTGAACCGCGCCTTTACCCGCCTGTACAAAATCCGCCTGCGGGGCAAGGAGCTGAAAAAGCGCAACCGTAGCCGCTACTACCTGGAAAAGTGGGCGATCTTCGCCGGGTTGGCGCTGCTCTTCATATTGATCTGATCTCATCCGGGGGGCATATCAGTCCGACGGATTCGTCCCCCAGTCTCTGCGCCATCTGCTGGCTGTTGCCCAGGCTCTGCAAAGCCGTGTTACACCTGCCTGGAAACTATTTAGTGACCCAGCCCGAACCCAACGCGTAGCGTGTTATCGAATGCAGGTATTCCTCGCCCCAGAGAGGCTTTGTCATGAACCGCCGTACACGCAGCCTTGTGGTGCTGGCCCTGGGCCTCGCCTTGAGTGGCGGGGCCCAGGCGCAGAACCTGCCCGGCAACAACAACCCGTATAACAGCCCGATCAAGCGGGCCAACCCCAACAGCATGCAGGGCACGCAGCCCTCGATGCCCGCCACGCGTGGCACCTACACCGCGCCTGTGCCTCGGCCGCCGACCCTGGAAAACGGTGGCATCGGCAACCGCTACCCGCAGCGTGATGCAGCCCCCGCACGTCCTGCCCCGCAACCCTCAGCCCCGACGCAAGATGCCAACGGCAATCGCCGGCCCTGAACGCAAGGAGCCCCACGGTATGTTTCTACGCAAATCTCTTTTAGCGACCTGCTGTGCCAGTGTCTTGGCCGCCGCGCTGCCCGCGTTTGCTGCCGATACCCGGCAGTTTCCCAGCGAGCAAGGCAGCATCAGCGTCACCCCGATTGTCAAAGGCCTGGACCACCCCTGGGCCGTGGCGTTCTTGCCAGACAAGCAGGGCTTCCTGGTTACCGAACGTCCTGGCGCGCTGCGCTTTGTGAGCAGTGATGGCAAGTTATCCGCCCCCCTGAGTGGCGTGCCGCACGTGTGGGCCAAGGGGCAGGGGGGCTTGCTGGATGTGGTGCTGTCGCCTGATTTCAAGGAGGACCGCCTGGTTTATCTGTCTTACGCGGAAGGCGGCGGCGAGGGCGGGACGGCTGGCACGGCGGTGGGGCGTGGCCGCTTGAGCGCGGACCTGAGCGGCTTGCAGGACTTCCAGGTGATCCTGCGCCAGGAGCCCAAGTTGTCTACCAGCAATCACTTTGGTTCACGCCTGGTATTTGACCGCGATGGCTACCTGTTTGTGACATTGGGGGAAAACAACCAGCGTTCCACGGCCCAGGACCTGGACAAGTTGCAAGGCAAGGTCGTGCGGATCTACCCGGATGGCCGCGTGCCGGATGACAACCCGTTTGTCGGTCAGCCGGGAGCCCGACCCGAGATCTGGTCCTATGGCCAGCGCAACCCCCAAGGCGCTGCACTGAACCCCTGGACCGGCACCCTCTGGGAAAACGAACACGGCCCGCGCGGTGGCGATGAAATCAATATCATCGAGCGTGGCAAGAACTACGGCTGGCCACTGGCGACCCATGGCATCAACTATTCCTTGCTGCCGATTCCCGAGGCCCTTGGCAAGACAGCAGACGGCACGGTCGGCCCGCACCATGTATGGGAAAAGTCGCCGGCCATCAGCGGCATGGCGTTCTACGACGCCGACCGGTTCAAGGCCTGGCAGCACAACTTGTTTATCGGCGCCTTGGCCAGCCAGGAGCTGATCCGCTTGCAGTTCGACGGCGATCGGGTGGTGCACGAAGAGCGCCTGCTGGGCGAGTTGAAGGCGCGCATCCGCGACGTACGCCAGGGCCCGGATGGCTTCCTGTACGTGCTCACGGATGAAGCGGATGGCGTGTTGTATCAGGTGGGTTTGCAGCAGGATTGAGCTATAAGCGGCAAGCACACTGGGTGCTTGCCGCGAAACCCCCTACAACCCCAATTCCGACAGCCCCGGGTGATCATCCGGGCGCCGGCCCAGCGGCCAGTGGAATTTACGTTCGCTTTCCTTAATCGGCATGTCGTTGATGCACGCATACCGGTTGGACATCAGGCCATCCTGGTCAAACTCCCAATTCTCGTTACCGTAGGAGCGGAACCAGTTGCCAGAGTCGTCGTGCCATTCATAGGCATAACGCACGGCGATGCGGTTGCCGGTAAAGGCCCACAGCTCCTTGATCAGGCGATAGTCCAACTCCCTGGCCCACTTGCGTGTGAGCAATGCCCGGGCCTGCTCGCGGTTGTGGGCGAATTCGGCGCGGTTACGCCACTGTGTGTCCAGGGTGTAGGCCAGCGACACGCGTTGCGGGTCACGGGAGTTCCAGCCGTCTTCGGCCAGGCGGATCTTTTCAAGCGCCGATTCCCGAGTAAAGGGCGGTAATGGCGGACGCAGGTGTGCATTGTCTGACATTTGAGAGTTCCTTCAGAACATTAATCGTTAAACCCATCCAACGTTCAAAGTGCCAATAACGTTCGCGCCATGCATTGCGCATTATCAGCAGCGGTTACATCGCCCATGATCAGGGCCATGGTAATGGCGCCATCCACCAGGATCAGCAGGTGCGCGGCCTGTTGCTCCGGGGCGGGGGTGCCATGTGCCTTGCACAGTTCGAGCAGGTACTCGAACAGTTTCTGTTTGTGCGCCTTGGCCAGCAGGCGTACCGGGTCTTGCGGGTTGCCGGTCTCGCCGCTGGTGTTGATAAAGGCGCAGCCGCGAAAGTCCGCGGAGCCAAACCAGCGCTTGAGGGCGCTGAACACGCCAAGCAAGCGCGCGCCGCTGTCGGCGTAGGGCTCGACCTCGCTGCGCAGCCACTGCAGCCAGCGCTCGTCGCGCCGCTGCAGGGCGGCGATCACCAGTTCGTCCTTGTTGGCGAAGTAGCGGTAGATGCTTTTTCTGGAGACGCCGGCGGTTTTCACCAGCAGATCCATGCCGGTGGCCGCAATGCCATGCCGGTAGATCAACTTTTCGGTGACGTCCAAGATAATGTCGCGGGTTTCACTGCTGGTCATATCGTTCATGTTGCCAACAGTAGAACGATCGTTCTTCTTGGTCAATCAATTATTTTCGGCAGCCTGTGGGCAGACCTGGCCACCCCCATGGTGTAAGCTCTCGGGCTCTTCGGATTCGATCATTGCGGGCCCTATGCCGTCGTTATTCAAACGTTCCCTGTTACCCAAGTTGCGCAGTTTTCCCCTGACCGCCGATGCTATCGAGGTGCTGTCCGGCGCCGCTGAGTTTCGCCGCTGCCTGCTGGAGAAAATCGCCCAGGCCCAACACCGTATCTACCTTGTCGCCTTGTACCTGCAACAGGACGAAGCGGGCCAGGAGGTGTTTGAGGCGCTGCATGCCGCCAAGGCTGCGCGGCCCGAGCTGGAGATCGTGGTGATGGTGGACTGGCTGCGCGCCCAGCGCGGCCTGATCGGCGCGGGCAAGCAGCCGGGCAACAGCGCCTGGTACCAGGCGATGACCCAGGCACACCCCACGCACGTGCCGGTGTACGGGGTGCCGGTGCAAACCCGCGAGCTGTTTGGCGTGCTGCACCTGAAGGGCTTCGTGATCGATGACAGCGTGCTGTACAGCGGCGCCAGCTTGAATAATGTGTACCTGCACAAGTTCGACAAATACCGCTTCGACCGTTATCACCTGATTCACAACAAACCATTGGCCGACTCCATGCAACACCTGGTGGAGCACGGGCTGGTAGCGTCCAAGGCGGTACACCGCCTGGACCTGCCCAACCTGCCCACCACCCGCAGCCTGCGCAATGACATCGGTGACTTGCGTAGCCGGCTCAAGCACGCGACTTATGACACCACGGCCGGCCAGGCTGGCATTGGCGGGCTGTCGGTCAGCCCGTTGCTGGGGGTGGGCAAGAACAACCCGCTGAGCCGGGTGATCTGCGAGCTGATCGCCAGCGCCCAGCAGCAGTTGACCCTCTGTACCCCGTATTTCAACCTGCCGCTGCCGGTGACCCGGGAAATCAACCGTGCGCTGGCCCGTGGGGTGAAGATCGACATCATCGTCGGCGACAAGACCGCCAACGACTTCTACATCCCGCCCAGCGAACCCTTCAGGATCATCGCCGCGCTGCCGTATCTCTACGAAATCAGCCTGCGCCGCTTTGCCAAGCGCCACCAGCGCATGATTGACAGCGGCCAGCTCAGCCTGCACCTGTGGCGCGACGGGGATAACACCTATCACCTCAAGGGCATGTGGGTCGACGAGCGCTACACCTTGCTCACCGGCAACAACCTCAACCCCCGAGCCTTCCGCCTGGACCTGGAAAACGCCTTGCTGATCGACGACCCCCAGGGCCAGTGGCTGGCGCCACGGCGCAGCGAGCTTGCAGAGATTTTCCGGCATGCCACGCGGATCCAGGGCTACCAGCAGTTGCAGACGCTGGTGGATTACCCCGAAGCCGTTGGCAAGTTCTTGCGCCGGGTCAGCCGGGTGCGGGTCGAGCGCTTGCTGTACCGGATCCTCTAGTGGCGAGGTGCGGGCCAGAGCGCAACGAGCAACAACAGGGCGGCGGCGACCAGGTAGGGTAGCCGCGGTTCGACGGCATAGATCAGGGTGGCGGCCAGGGGCCCGACCACCACGCCCAAGCCTTGCGCGGCACCCACCGAGCCGGCGGTGGCGCCTTGTTCCGAGGCCTCCACCGCATTGGCCGCCAGGGCGGCAAACGCCGGGAAGATCCAGCCCATGCCCGCCGCCGAGACGAAGAAGCACAGCCAGAGGATCCACGCCGTATCGGCGAACATGCTGCCGGCAAAGCCCAGGGCGGCGACGATGGCGCCGACGCGGATCATCCGCAGCGGTGGCCACTCCAGTTTACGCACCAGCAACTGCGAGCAGATCAAGGCCAGGCCCACCATCGTCAGGGCGATCCCGGCGGTTTGGGCGGCGTCAGCCGGGTTCATTTTCAGGCGATCAAGGGCGAAAAAACCCACGGTGATCTGGGCGATGGACACACACAACATGGCGACAAAGGCCACCACCAGCGGGCGGCGCAGGCGTGGGTCCGCGAGGTTGACGGCCTTGGGCGGTTGCTTGAGGTGCAGTTCCTGGCGGGGCAGTTTTACCAGCAGCACCAAAAAGCCCGCCATTGGCAACAGCGCCATGGCATAGAACGGCAGGCTCAGGCTGTAGCGGGCCAGCAGCGCGGCAATCGCCGGCCCCAGCACCAGGCCACAGGCGTTGGCCGCCCCCAGCGAGGCCATGGCCTGGGTGCGATGGGCCGGCTCGATATTGTCCGCGATCAGCGCGTAGCCACCGACCGGGATCGCGGCGTAGAACACCCCGATCAACCCGCGCCCCAGCACCAGCCCGATAAACGCCAGCATGGCCGAGGGCAGCAGTTGCAGGGAGGCGTCGATAAACACGCACAGCGCCCAGTACGCCAGGGTGAAGCCGCCGGTGCCCAGCAGCAGCACCCGCCGCCGGCCCAGGCGGTCACTGGCCTGGCCCCAGGGGCGCGCCAGCAGCATCCAGATCACCCCGGACACCGTCACCGCCGCCCCCGCCTGCCAGGTCGCCAGCCCCAGCACCCGGGCGATGGGGCCGATCAGCGAGACAAACGCCATCATCGCCATGGTGCAGGCCATATTGGCGATCAGCAGGGGGCGCAGGTTGAATGTCACTGGAGTGGGTAAGGCAGCATCAAGGCTGGCGGCTGAATCGGGCATGGGAAATCTTCCTTGAGTGGGATCGATTGAACGTTATAGGTAAGACGGCTAAACACAAAGCGCGATTAACCGCGATGATAGAAATCCGCAGCCCATGCGCGCGCGGCATCGGGGCGCAATTTGGGTTTCTCATCTGCCCACACGCTCCTACAATGGCCCACCTACAAGCTTGAGCCCTGGCCCATGTCGGAAAAAGACACAATCTCCATCCACCTGGTTGGCGAAGCCCTGTTGCAGAGCTGTGCTCCCGGTGCAGCGACGCGGGAGGCCCTGAACAAGGTCGGGATCGACCCCGTGTTGCTGGAGCAGCCCGCCGCCCGGGTCCCGGCGCTGGCGTACGCCCGGCTGTGGCGCTTGCTGGCGCGGCGCCGGGATGATGAGTTCTTTGGCATGGACCCGCGCAAGCTCAAATCCGGCAGCCTGGCGTTCCTGTGTCATGCCTCCATGGCCCAGCCTACCCTGGGCGAGGCCCTGGAAACCGGCCTGGGCTTCCTGTCGTTGATGCTCGAACACCTGCCCGCGCAATTGGTGCGCCAGCAAAGCCTGGCGGAAATCGTCTTGCTGGAACCCGAGCCCGAACCGCGGCGGGCGTTCACCTATTTTTGCTACTGGATGATCGTCCACGGTGTTGCTTGCTGGTTGGCCGGCCGGCGCATCCCGATCCTGGCGATTGAACTGCGCGGCGCGCAGCCGGCGTTTTGTGAGGATTACCAGGTGATGTTCTCTGACAACCTGCGCTTCGACCGGCCCCGCACCCGGATGATCTTCTCGGCTGACTGCCTCGACCTGCCGATCAAGCGCAGCCCCGAGGAGCTCAAGCGCTTCCTGGCCCATGCGCCCGCCAACATCCTGGTCAAATACCGCGACCCGGACAGCCTGGCGATGCGCATCAAGCATGACCTGCGCCAACAGCCGGCCCAACAGTGGCCGGAAACCGAAAGCCTGGCCCAGCAATTATGCATGTCCGCGTCCACCCTGCGTCGACGGCTGGCGGAAGAAGGGCAGACTTACCAGGGGCTCAAGGACAGCGTGCGCAAGGAGTTGGCGATTGTCTGGCTGGCCGAAGCCGAGATCAGCTTTGCCGAGATTGCCAGTCGCCTGGGCTTTGCCGATGTGAGTTCGTTCTACAAGGCTTTTCGCAAATGGTCGGGATCCAATCCTGGGCATTACCGTAGTTTGATTCTTAATGATGCTACGTAGGACATAAGGGCGTAGATAAGGCTCAGTTAAAGTTCCCGGCCGGCTTTCTATAACCGTGTAGGGTTTGAAAAGCGTTATGCCGCGCGCCTGGAGAGCGTCTAGAAAATCCGGGACGATTCAGGCTTAGTGTTTTTTAAGTGGTTTTTTTGTCCACCTATCAGCAATGTTATACTTACACCAAACAAACCAACAAGGCAGGAAGCGGCAACTATAATCAGCGTTAACGAAAAATCATATCGATCTAATAGTCCGCCGAAAACAGTGTAGGAGATGCCAATAATAACTGAGTTAACTAGATTTGCAACAGAGAGGCAAGATGCTCGGATGCGTGACTCGACATTGTCATGAATATACGTTTCATATGACGTCTCATATATGGCAGGGAGCGACATGATCAGAAGAAAGCTGGCAATTGAAATAACTATTCCGATATTCAACGATAAAATGAAAAGAAGAAAAGTAACTGCAAGAGTAGTGGTGATAGCAATGATGCCGAGAGAGAATCTGGAACAAATAAAACCAGCAGCCATAAACATGACTGCCGATATCGCTTCAACGCCAGCATAAATGCCAGCAATCATAGGCACGTCTAAACCCTGAATGGAGAAAAATGGTTGGCCATAGATAAATAAAGGGATCGTTGAAAGCTCGAATAAAGCATAGCCAATAAATAAAGGTATAAGAAAGGCACCTTTTTTAGAACGGAAAAAATCAATTAGCAAAGTGAAAATACCCTCTGTATTTTCATTGCTCCTGCTGCTTCTTTTATTGGCGTCCAGTGAGATAGGCGGGAGCTTGATTTCGGGGATAAATGTTACAGCAAGGGCCCCGGCAAGTTTTGATATCGCAAAAAAAATATAAACGCTGTTCCAGGACCAAGTATCTTGTAGTATGCCCCCAAGAAGCATGGATAAACCTAAGGAAACTGCACCAATAGCGCGAGCGCGTGATAATATTTTAGGATATTCTTCAGCTCGATGTTCAGCTAGTAAGTTATCGTATAGTAATGCCCTGTCTGAACCGGAGCCCATAGCAATACTGGCACCGAACAGGCAAAATATAATTGCGAAAGGAATAAAAGAGGAAAATAGCAAAAAACCAATGCCACTTATAAATAATCCTAGGAAACCGATTATAAGAGAGCATTTACGACCATGTCGATCTGCGAGCAAACCAGATGGAACCTCTAACGCTACAGAAGAAAAGAATAAAAAAGATTGAAGAATGCCTATTTCTCCTTGCGTTATACCGAGTTGCAGCAGGTAAAGTACAAACAAGCTTCTCTGAACATCCAAGTTAAGAAATATGGACAAGGAGTAATATAAGTTGTCGTTTTTATTTTTTAGAATTTTGAGTGTGCCCATTTTATTTGAATACCTGCTTTTTTGTAAGCTCAAAAGATTTAAAGTTTAAGCTTAAGGTGCATGCATCTACTTTTGAAGGGCCAATGTTTGCCAAATATTGAAAAGCTTCCCAAGCTAAAAGGTTAGCAACAATCGAATTTGTTATCCCGTTGGACGGAAAACGTGCTGGAACAATTATTTTTTTACAAATACGGTGTGCTTTTCTAATCCAGCGTAAATAAGCTTGAAATGAAGATCTATCTTTGAGAAGTGGTCCAAGTATACCGTTGTTAATGCCAACGGCACCGAACAGCGCGGATGCGCCTATTTTTAATGCTGCGTTAGCTACGTAACTCTGAATAGCGCCTTTAGGTTCGTCAGCGCAACATATTATTAAATTCGCCCCCTTGGCCAACTCCGCTAATTGCTTACTGGAAGTTATCTCGGATATAATGGACTTGGCGTTGACTACTTTTTGATTCTCTATTAATCGTCGAGCAAGTATGTCTGCCTTATATTGGCCAATATCGTGGGCGCTAAAAACAAATTGACGATTAAGATTTTCCATGCTCACTTTGTCGAAATCAATAAGAACAAAAGAACCAACACCTGAACCTGCAAGACTTTGTGCAACTAAAGATCCGGTACCACCGCATCCAACAACTACTATTGATGAGTTTTTTAGCTGTTGACTCATTTCTTGGTTTGGTGCAATAGCTTCATTCCATGACCATTGGATAGCCTGTAACGGAGTCATTCCATAAGGAGGGGCCGCATGAATGAGATTAGCATTTTTTAGTTTTAGAAGAAGGCTTCCTTCTGGCTCATTATCAAGTTCCAACACAACTCCTGCTGTACTAAGTAGATAAAACAGTTTGGTTATGTCGGAGTTATGGGGTTTGATGTTTTTTATGCCGCTCTCTGCGATCAACTTAAGTTGATTGTCTTCACTAATGACGACAACATCACCACGTAATACCCATTGACTTTCTTTTTTAAGCAAGAGAGGAGTCCTCTGTTATAATTTTATTATCTATATTTTTAACAAACATAGCCATCGGCCTATAAACCGTTTCAGCCAACAGCATGGGTAAAACGTCATTGCTGGATTTGGAGTAAAGCTTCAAAAAAAGAGACTTAATAAAATTTATGGATTCAGCGGAGGTATGCAAACCAGATATTTTTCTTTGAAAGAGAATTAGACGCAAACTTTTTTCACTTGCAGCATCTACAATCAGGAGCTTCAATGTTTTTTTTTCTTCATCTGTGAGTTCTTGCCAGAGTTGATTGCACTCGATAGTGAGGTGAAGTGATTTTTCTTTGTTTTTTTGTCGTGGTTCAACAAATGCTTGCAGTAAATTTTCTGCGTGGCTCATTATTTCAAACGGGCTATTTAACCGTTGATAACTTGCGAGAATTGGGAAAGAGTAATATGAAGAAAATGCAGACCACGATAATAGTATTTTTGTATTTGGATTGGGGATTATATCTAGTGCCTTAGTTAGTCCAATGCCACGATATTGTGGATGTACAATGACCCGAAATGATTGCAATACATATTTGTTGACTTCTGAGAACTCAGGGAATATCTCAAATGCTTTTGGCCATGGACGAACACACAAATTAACACCAATCAACTCTCCTTTAGAGTAAGCAGTGACGACATGATCAACAAGAGGTGCTAACATATCAATATCATTCGGGTTGTCATTTTCATAATGATAGCGAGAAAGTTTTTTATAGTCGTCTATAGTGCCTCTTTTAATTTTTATTTCTAGCTTTTCTAATATATTTGTGTTTTTTATTTTCTTTTTAAAAAAGCAATGTTTTCCATTCGAGCAAAGCTCAATATGAATATCAGGTTTTAAAAAATCGACAATATCATCATGGCAACTTGCAATAAAGGCACTTTGCTTATTCGATCGAAGAATTTTCCCTAAATTTATAGCGATAATTTGGGCTGTACGCCTATCCAATCGTGTAGTGAACTCGTCAAGGATAAGCGGTCCTGCTTCTTGGAGTAAAGCTAACGCAATAAGGAAACGTTCTTTTTGTCCATCAGATAGGTGAGAGAAAGGGCCAATCAAGATACGTGGTTCTCCCAACCCAAACTTTGAAAGATAGCGGATGACCTCGCCTGCACTTGCACAAGATATAATTTCCGCAATAGACCTCTTTTTATCAATATGATTTGGTACTTTTCTTATGGCTAAAAAATGCCGAGAAATATCTTTTAATAATAAGCTTTTGCCTACACCACTTACTCCCGTTATTAGAATGATTCCATGGGCAGGGATCTCTAAGTTTGATAATGATTCCATCCATCCGTCTTCTGATAGGCCAAAGGTTTTAATTATATCTTGGCAAATTTTGCTCGAATTATTCAGTGGCGGAATATGTAGGTCTACTTTTGTATTTATCATATTTGTAGTGTGGCTCATATTAGCTTATTAGCTGCAGTAGGCATATTAATTGCTGGAATTAATATTGCTCAAGCAAATACTTGGAATAGCACCAATCATCACGCTTGGACATAAATCGTCCAATAAACTATCAAGCAATTGTGTATGTGCATTGCTAAATGTAGATGATTTTAATGTGTTGGCATATAATTTTTGGGCTTGTGATTCACTTCGCCAGGCAGGACATAATATTAATGAGGCATATCTACCCCAGGCATCATTAGTTGGCCCAGAAACTATCATTAGTCGCATGTCAGCTTTAACTTTAGGGTTTGAATAGCTGTCAGAGATGGGAATGCAAGGTATGCCATTTTTATGAAGAGTCGTCGCAATAGACCAGGCTACTGTAGCATTAGGATAATAATCGGAAAATGCTAGAATAAGACCGTTTTTCGATGCTATAGGCGACCAATTTAGAATTGTTAAGCTTTTTAGCGGTGCTGGATCATCAGATGGTGTAGCGATCCTTGCCCAACCTACATGTTCTCCGCAGTTGGTCGTTTTTAAAATATTCTTAATTTCTTTACGAAGTGATTTTTTATTCTCTCCAATAAGCTCTCCTGAAAAAACTAAAATACCTCTAAGAGATGTTTTCTTAACAATGCGCTGCCCATTTGTTGATGGAGTTGAGTTAAATGGAGTAGCAGTGTCTGCAGTCTGATTAATAATTCCTTTTTCGTAAAGCGTGACATTCTCTTCAGGGTTGCGAACAACTTCTATAAGAATAGAAGGGATGCTATTGTAGGGGCAAAAAGCCTCCCACCGATTTGGAGCGATTTCACAAATTTGTCGTGCTCCTGGCCATTTATCAGTACGGAACGGTATCCAAGCAGGAGATGAGAGTAATCCTTCAAAGGCTGGAACTTTTTCCTGGAATCTGATAATGGCACTACCATCTTGTGTTAATCCAAACTTTGCTTTACTCATGATCAGGTGACGGACAATGATATCATGATTAGCTAGATAGTTAAGTCCGTTCAAATAATCTTTTCCTGAAATATTATCCAGTTTGCAGGTGTTATTAGCTTTGGGGGAAAGAGTGTATGTACATCCCTCATCTTTAATGTTTATATCGCAGCCGCCCTCTATGCTCACGTTTGGGAGTGGTGCAGACAATGGCGCTCTTGGAGGAAGCGCTCCCAAACTCGCTATTTGTAGAGCACCGTAGTTACGAGGAGATTTTAATGGTCCAGGAGGTGCGTCTACAGCAATTCTGATTAGTTCGTTGTTCTTCACCATACAGCCTCCTTACTTTCTTGGTGCTAGTCTACCAATAGTATTTAATTATCATGATTTACGGGTTGAATTATTTGCTAGCAATACATATGGCATGCTTTGCAAAAAAAAACGCTTGAAAATAATATTCAATTAATTTTCTATTGGTTTGGGATTTTTGAATATGTTGTTTCTTAGCTGCTAGGATCCTGCGGATAATAACTTCTTAGGTAGTCTTCAGACTTTTTTGCTGATTTTTTAAGGAACATAATATAGTTTTCTTCATGCTCAATAAAACCACCAATTTTATGAGACAAGGGCGGGGGTAGTATTTTCTCTGCTTTAAATAGTTCTTCCCTAGCATCCCTTCCTAAATTTTCTATTTTACTTAGTATGGGCAGAACAAATCCACGTATTTGCTGTTCAAAAAGTGGAAATCTATAGGTGTCTACATGTAAATTTTGAACAGCGATAGTGAACCCACAGTTGACTACGTTATGCCACCATCCAGGCGGAATATAAAATGCGTCTCCTTCTGATATTGCACCTTCAAAAATATCGGCACCTTGCTCGAGCACTTCATTAGCAATTTCAGGATTAAATAAGTCCTGTCCATTTGAAACTGCAAATGTGTGCGATGGCGACACCATACGTGCTTTTTTTTCACCGACAATCATGGTTAACACAGAATTAACGAAAAAAGAATCTGTATGGAGAGGGCTTGATACATGTCGATAGCCAATAATCAAATTTGTCGGTGGTATTGAAATCGACGGCGGTAGTTTGTATAACCAGTTATCAGGAAAACAAGGCAGGGTCATATCTATATCATTTAGAAGCTCAGGAAATTCTTTATGATAGATCCAGCCGCCCAGATACGGTAAATCAACGTCATTATCAAAATAATTATTTTTTTCTGCTAGATATATATATTTCCGCAGGAGCATTTTAATTTGGTTTTTATATGGTTCTTGCTGTTTTGTCTTGTAGTAGCAAACAGGTACTTTAATATGCCCATAATTTTTTTTGAAAAAATCTGCAGACCAACGCTTAATCGCGGGCCAATCCTTACCCATTCCTTTTAGAATGACTGGCTTTTCATTCATAAGGTATTTTTTTTGAAAAAGATTTACATCTCTAGCATTAATGCTTTCAAGAGGAATTATATTTGACAAGGGGGGGCTCCTTGCTTGAATGTTTTTACTGATTTTTTAAAAAGGTCAAACTAATGAATGACCTTTTTTACCATAGTTCTAGCGAATCGTTAACAACGACTAAAAACAGCTTGAAGCATCAGTTCATCATCTGCTAAGTCCATGAAGAAAGAGATATCTTCATTTTTATTGGTGGCAGAGTAGGTATTGTCTGGTTCTGGTGCATATTCAATCGTTTCTTCATTTTTCATTTTTTATTCTCATTGTTGATTGATGAGGTGGTAGCAGTTTTAGCTGATTTGACGTTTCGGTCCAGAATAACGCGGAGACCCTAAATTAAAATTATCAGGGGCGCATAATTTATGAACTAATCAACGCCACCTGAGTAAAAACTATGTTGTCGGTATTGTGCAAGTGTTATGTGTCAGTGTGTCTGTGATAAGAGTAACAACTGTTGCGATACAAACGCATCGATAAAAAATATTTAAACCTGATACGCCAGATGCAGCGCGGTATTAGGAAATTACTTACCAATGGCTTCTTGTTCGTCTTACAGAGATAACGTTCAATATTTTAGGACGCCCCAAACAAAAAAAGCCCCATGACCGAATGGACCACGGGGCTAAAAATTGGTTGGATGCGACCAACCAAAGGAGCTCTGTCTACATCATTGGCGGCTGGCGACCACCGTTTCGGGCTGCCAGCCACCACCCAGTGCCTTGTAGATCGCCACGATGCCGCGATACAGGTCCACTTCGGCCAGGGCCTGGGCGTCTTCGGCGAGCAGGCGTTCGCGCTGGGCGTCGAGTAGCACGAGGAAGTCGGCAGTGCCTTCGCGGTAGCGGATCTCGGCCAGGTCGGCGGCGGCGCGGCTGGATTCGCTCTGGCGGATCAGCGAGACCAGGCGCTGCTGGCGCTTGCCGTAGTCGCTGAAGGCGTTCTCTGACTCTTCCAAGGCCAGCAAGACTTGCTGCTCGTAGGTGGCCAGGGCGCCGTCGGCCTCGGCATCGGCGCCGCGCAAACGGGCGCGCACGCTGCCCAGGTCAAAGGCGGCCCAGGTGATGCTCGGGCCCAGGGCCCAGGCATTGGCGGCCGATGAACCGATCTGCGAACCGCGGCCAGCCGTAAACCCGAGGAAACCACTGAGGCTGACCCGTGGAAACAGGTCGGCCTTGGCCACGCCGATACGCGCGGTGGTGGCTGCCAGTTTGCGTTCGGCGCTGAGAATGTCCGGGCGCCGTTGCAGCAGTTGCCCCGGGTCGCCAATCGGCAAGGCCTTGGCAATCGCCGGCAGGTCGGCCGGGCTCAGGTCCACCGTGAGTTTGTCCGGGCGCTGGCCGAGCAGGGTGGCGATGCGATTGCGCTCGCGCACTTGTTCGGCCTGCAATTGCGGCACGCTGGCCTCGACCGCCGCCAGGCGCGCATCGGCACGCACCACGTCCAGTTGGTCGCCGACGCCGGCATCGCGCAGGCTTTCGGTGATGGTGCGCGAATCCTGCTGGTTCTTCAGGTTGGCCAGGGCGATTTTTTCCCGCAGTTGCGCGCCGCGCAGTTGGCCGTAGGCGTCCACCAGTTCGGCAATCATCGTGACTTGCAGTTGATAGAGGTCGGCCTCGGCCGCTTGCTGGTCGGCGTCACTGGCTTGCAGGTTACGTTGGATACGGCCAAACAGGTCCAGCTCCCAGGCCATGTCCAGGCCCAGGTCATAGCGTTCGCTACTGACCCGGCGGGTAGTCTGGCCGGGGATCTGGCCCTTGGCCAAATCACTGCTGGCACGGCTGGTGATAGTTGGCATTGCATCATTGCTGGCGTCATCGCGAATCGCCCGGGCGGCCCGCAGGCGGGCAAAGGCGACCCGCAAGTCGCGGTTGCCACTCAACGACTGGAGGACCAACTGGTTAAGGGTCGGGTCCTCGAACTGCTGCCACCAGATGCCTTCAAACTTGGCGTGGTCGTACTGCCGGGCATCGGCGGCGGCCGTGATAGTGGCCGCCTCCAATGGCTGGGTTTTATAGTCCGGGCCCACGGCACAGGCGCTGAGCGCCAATACCAGCAGGCTCGGCAGGAACACCTTCACACTCATTGCTGTGTCTCCAGCTTCAAGGCCTTGGCCGCTTTGCGCGCATCGCTGCGCTCCACATAACGACGGATCAACACGTAGAACACGGGCGTCAGCAACAGGCCGAAGAAAGTCACCCCGATCATCCCGGAGAACACGGCCACACCCATGGCATGACGCATCTCGGCCCCCGCGCCGCTGGAGAGCACCAGGGGCACCACGCCCATGATGAAGGCGAACGAGGTCATCAGGATCGGCCGCAGACGCAGGCGGCAGGCTTCCAGCACCGCAGCCAGCGGGTCGAGGCCTTCTTGCTGTTTATCCTTGGCGAATTCGACGATCAGAATCGCGTTCTTACAGGCCAGGCCCACCAGGACGATCAAGCCGATCTGGGTAAAGATGTTGTTGTCGCCACCGGACAGAATCACCCCGGTAATGGCCGACAGCAGGGTCATCGGCACAATCAGGATCACCGCCAGCGGCAGGCTCCAGCTTTCGTATTGGGCGGCCAGTACCAGGAACGCCAGCAAGACACACAGCGGGAACACGAACAGCGCGGTATTGCCCGAGAGGATTTGCTGATAGGTCAGGTCGGTCCACTCGTAGGTCATGCCGTTGGGCAGTTCCTCTTTCAACAGTTTCTCGATCGCTTCTTGCGCCTGGCCCGAGCTGTAGCCGGGGGCGGCGTTGCCGTTGATCTCGGCAGTGATAAAGCCGTTGTAGTGCATCACGCGGTCCGGCCCCGAGGTGTCGCTGACCTTGATAAAGGTCGCCAGCGGGATCATCTCGCCCTTGTTGTTGCGCACTTTCAACTGGCCGATCTGCTCGTCTTCAAGACGGAACTGCTGCTCGGCCTGGACGTTGACCTGGTAGGTACGGCCAAAGCGGTTGAAGTCGTTGGCATACAACGAGCCGAGGTAGATCTGCAGGGTGTCGAAGATGTCGCTGATCGCCACGCCGTGGGTCTTGGCCTTTTCACGGTCGATGGCGGCATCGACCTGGGGCACGTTGACCGTGTAGCTGGTGAACAGGCCAAACAGTTCCGGCACGTTGTGGCTCTTGGTGATGATGTTCTGCACTTCTTTGTACAGTTCCTCGTAGCCCAGGTTACCGCGGTCTTCGACTTGCAGGCGGAACCCGCCGATAGTACCCAGGCCCTGTACCGGCGGCGGTGGGAAGATCGCCATGTAGGCTTCCTGGATATCGGCGTACTTGCCGTTCAGGGCGCCCGCGATTGCACCGGCGGACATACTCGCGTCCTTGCGCTGGTCAAACGGCTTCAAGGTCACGAACACGATGCCGCTGTTGGGGCTGTTGGTGAAACCGTTGATCGACAGGCCAGGGAAGGCCACGGCGCTTTCCACACCCGGTTGCTTGAGGGCGATATCCGACATGCGCTTGATCACATCTTCGGTGCGATCCAGGCTGGAAGCGTCCGGCAGTTGGGCGAAGGCCACCAGGTATTGCTTGTCCTGGGCCGGGACGAAACCGGTCGGGGTATGGGCAAAGCCGAACCAGGTCAGGACCATCAGGCCGGCATACAGGAACAGGGCGATGCCACTGCCACGGATCACCCGGCGCACGGTGCTGACGTAGCCACCGCTGGCCCGCTCGAAGAAGCGGTTGAACGGGCGGAACAGCCAGCCCCCGAACAGCTTGTCGAGCACCTTGGAGAAGCGATCCTTGGGTGCGTCATGGCTGCGCAGCAACACGGCGGCCAGGGCCGGGGACAAGGTCAGGGAGTTGAAGGCCGAGATCACGGTGGAAATCGCAATGGTCAAGGCGAACTGCTTGTAGAACTGCCCGGTCAGGCCACTGATAAAGGCCGCCGGAACAAACACCGCACACAGCACCAACGCAGTGGCAATGATCGGGCCGGTCACTTCGCTCATGGCTTTTTCGGTGGCCGGGAACGGTTCCAGGCCCAGCTCGATATTACGTTCGACGTTCTCCACCACCACAATGGCGTCGTCCACCACGATACCGATGGCCAGCACCAGGCCGAACAGTGACAGCGCATTGAGCGAGAAGCCAAACAGGTGCATCACGGCAAAGGTGCCGATCAACGAGACCGGCACGGCCACCAACGGAATGATCGAGGCGCGCCAGGTCTGCAAGAACAGGATCACCACCAGCACCACGAGGACCAGGGCTTCAAACAGGGTATGCACCACGGCCTCGATGGAGCCACGCACGAAGATGGTCGGGTCATAGACGATGCTGAAGTCCATGCCTTCGGGGAAGCTCTTTTTCAGCTCCGCCATCTTGTCGCGCACTTCGTTGGAGATCTGGATCGCGTTGGAGCCAGGGCGCTGGAAAATCGGCAGTGCGACCGCCGGCTGGTTGTTGAGCAATGAGCGCAAGGCATATTGGCTGGAGCCCAATTCGACCCGGGCAATGTCCTTGAGGCGGGTGATTTCACCGTTATCGCCAGCACGGATAATGATGTTCTCGAACTCGTCCTCGGTGACCAGGCGCCCCTGGGTGTTGACGGACAGCTGGAAGCTGGTGGCCGTCGGCGCGGGTGGCGCGCCCAGCGCACCGGCCGCTACCTGGCGGTTCTGTTCACGGATCGCGGTTACCACATCGGTGGCGGTCAGGTTGCGTGAGGCGGTCTTGTTCGGATCCAGCCACACCCGCAACGAGTAGTCGCCCATACCGAACAACTGCACATCACCGACACCCCCCAGGCGCGCCAGCTCATCCTTGATATTGAGGATGGCGTAGTTGGACAGGTAGAGCATGTCGTAGCGCTGGTCCGGGGAGGTCAAGTGCACCACCATGGTCAGGTCGGGGGAGGCCTTGTCCACGGTGATCCCGATGCGCGTCACTTCTTCCGGCAGTTTGGGCTGGGTGCGGGTCACCCGGTTCTGCACCTGCACCTGTGCATTGTCCAGGTCAGTGCCCAGGGCGAAGGTGATGGTCAGGGTGAGCTTGCCGTCGGCGGTCGACTGCGAGGACATGTAGAGCATGTTCTCGACGCCGGTGATCGCCTGTTCCAGCGGCGCGGCCACGGTTTCCCCGATGACCTTGGGGTTGGCGCCGGGGAAGTTGGCACGCACGACCACGGTCGGCGGCACCACTTCCGGGTACTCGCTGATCGGCAATTGGAACAGCGAGATCGCGCCGGCGATCAGGATCAGCAGCGACAGGACCGCTGCGAAGATCGGCCGCGAAATGAAGAACTTGGAAAAATTCATCTTGTGTGTAGTCCCTTAACCGCGTGGAGTCGTGACACTGGCGAGCTTGGACGCGGTTTTATTTGCCGGGGCGACTTGTTCCAGGTTGCTGGCTTCAAGCGCTTGTCGTTGTTTGGCCAAGGCGGCGAGGGTGGCCTGGCTGGCCATCGGGACGGTTTGCGGGGCGACCGGCGATCCCGGGCGTACCCGCTGCAGGCCCTTGACGATAATGGTGTCGTCCTTGCTCAAGCCGCTGCGCACGATACGCAGGCCTTCGATCTTCGGCCCTAGTTCCACGGCGCGGTAGGCGCTCTTGTTGTCGCCCTCCATCACCAGCACGAATTTCTTGCCCAGGTCGGTGCCCACGGCTTCGTCAGTGATCAACACGGCGGAGTAGGTGCCGCTGCCCACCAATTTCAGGCGCGCATACAGGCCTGGAGTGAAACGCCCGTCAGTGTTATCGAACACGGCACGGCCACGGATGGTGCCGGTGGCCGGGTTGACCTGGTTGTCGACAAAGTTCATCTGGCCCAGGTGCGGGTTGCCGTCTTCATTGGACAGGCCCAGGTACACCGGGGTGGTCGCGCCACGACGGCCCTGGCGCGCCAGCTCGGTGTACTTGAGGTACACACGCTCATCGGCGTCGAAGTAGGCGTAGACCTTGTCGGTGGAGACCACGCTGGTCAACTCGGTGACATCGGCGGTGACCAGGTTGCCGGCGGTGATCGCGGCACGGCTGACACGGCCACTGATGGGCGAGGTGACCCGGGTGAAACTCAGGTTCAGGCGGGCCAGGTCCAGTTGTGCCTGGATCCCGGCCACGGCGGCGCGGGCTTCCTGGGCGGCGGTGGTGCGCGAGTCGGCCAGTTCGGCGGAAATCGCATTGCTCTGGCGCAGGCGCTCGCCACGCTGGGCCTCGTTGTCACTGCGCGAAGCGGCGGCGCGGGTTTGTTGCAACTGGGCTTCAAGGCGACGCACTTCAGCCTGGAACGGACGCGGGTCGATCTGGAACAGCAGATCGCCTTTTTTCACCAGCGCGCCCTCAATAAAGGCTACCTGATCGATCTGGCCCGACACGCGTGGACGGATTTGCACGGTTTCCGGCGCTTCCAGGCGGCCGGTGAATTCATCCCATTCGTTGACCGGTTGTTCCAGGACCTTGGCAACGCTGACTTTGCTGGCGGGCATGGCAGCGGCCTGCTCGGGGGCCTTGCCGCATGCGCTTAACACCAGCACGGCCAAAAGGGCCAGGGGATAGCGCAAATGTTTGAGTGACTGTTCCATGAGGTGCATCCGCCAATCTATTTGAGATGGGCGGATCATGCTCGGCCTGTGTGCTATCTCACGAATCGAATGAAACAAAGGTAACTATCATTCGGAATGATATAAGCGTCAGCCAAGCCTTCTAGGATGGGGGGTTTGTTAGGGGGCTATCAATCCCATTGATGACAAGACACTGTTGCGCGAACTGCAACCCAGCAAAACGCCGGCTTGCTGGTACGCTGGCATGCGACACGGGCGCAACCCTAGCGGCTGCGCCAGACCAGGGCTGGGATGAGGCGGATATAGATCAGCTCAAACACCAGCTCGATCAAGGTCTGGGTGATGACGGCAGCGGCGGCCAGCGCGCGGAGCTCTTCCGGCAGCGCCAGCGCCAGCGGCAGGACCACCAGCGAGTTGCGGGTTGTACTGCTGAACGTAACCGAACGCGCGGTGGTTGCCGGCAAACCAAAGGCCCGGGCCGTCAGGGCCCCGACCACGGGGGCCAGCAGCATAAAGCCTAAATAGACGGGCACCACCGGCAGCAACTGTGCAAACGCCTGCGCAACCACGGCGATCTGCGACCCCATCACCACGATCAACACCGCCGCCATGGCCGGCACGGGCATCCACGCCCAGGCGTCGTTCCAGCGTTCGACCAGGCGCGAGCGCCGGGCCCCGGCGCCGGTCAGCACCGCCAGCAACAGTGGCAGCACGATCAGCAGCAAAAAGGCCTCGACAAACGGGCCGATGGCGATCGCCACCGCCGCGTCGCCGGCCGGTATCAACGCCAGGTACAGCGGCAGCAGCGCCAATTGCAGCAACAGCAAGACCGGGGTGGCGGCCAGCGTCAGCCGGGCATCGCCTTTGCCAAGATGGGTAAACACCACCACGTAGTCGATGCACGGCGTGAGCAGCACCAGCAATGCACCGATCAGGATGGCCGGCCGGTCGTGCAAGCCGAGGGTCAGGCCCCAGACCAGCAGCGGGATCAACACAAAGTTGGCGACCAGCAGCGCCGCCATAAAGCGTTTGTTGGCAAGCCCCTGGCGCAGTTGCAGAAACGGGATTTGCAGGAACATGGCGTACATCAGCACGGCAATCGCCGGGGTTACCAGGGCGCCAAGACCCGGTGCGGCCTGCGGGGCGAGCAGGCCTGCGAGGGCCGCGCCGATAACGGCGACGAGGTAGACAGGGATCTGGTTCTGCTCAAGTTGCTCTCGGGTCACGGGGTGTCCTGGTCACGGATGCGGGGCGGTCTGCGCCGTGCAGGGTAACCGAAACAAGGCCCTTATTTTTGACTGAGTGCCGCCACCGAAAGCCCGGACGCGACGAAGGTCAGTCCGGCCCCCACATTCAACCCATTGACGACTTTGGGCTTGCGCTGCAACCACGTCGAGAGGCGTGTCGCAAAAATCCCCATGAGCGCGAAGCCCAGGGCGGTCAACGCGGCGAACCAGGCACCGTAGACCATCATTTGCAGCGTGACCGAGCCCAGTGACGGATTGACGAATTGCGGAATGAACGCGAGCACAAACAGCCCAGGCTTGGGGTTCAGCGCCGCCGACAGGAAACCGGTGAGGAAAATGCTGTTGAGCGGTTGCCGTGCCGCCGGCTTGAAGTTGATCAGGCTGCGTGAACGCAAGACCTTGATGCCCAGCCACAACAGGTAGCTGGCGCCGATGACCTTGACGACCCAGAAAGCCACGGCAGAGGTCTGCATCAACAGGGTCAAGCCCAGTGAGGCCGTGGCCACATGAAACAAAATCCCGGTGCCCGATGCGAGCCCCGAAACGGCCGCCGCCATGCGCCCCTGGCTCAGGCCCCTGGCGATGGCCAGCAGGTTGTCCGGGCCGGGGGAGAGCACCAGCAACAGGCAGGCGGCGGTATAGGTCAGCCAGATATCCAGGGGGAACATAACGACAGTCCTTTTCGTCAGGGCGAAGGCAGCTATCCTGCTCCCGCGGGCGCCCCGAGATCAAGAGCGCTGTCGCCACCGCCCAGGCCGGTGTGCTCAGGCAGGAGGCTTGAGCGGTTCGCACCTGAACAACACACTCTGGCTGGCACGCAGCTGTTCGACACAGTTGAACGGCTGCAAGGCCTGGATGCCCCGCTTGAGGTCGCGTTCACGACGGGCGATATAGAACCTGGGGTCATCCGGCAGGGTGCTGAAGTCCTTTACCTGGCGAGCCTGGCCATTGGTATAGAACTCTCCCGCATAGGAGCGACGGCCCCAGTAGTAAAGGTTTCCAGGCTTGCTTGCCTGCAATTGCTGCCAGGCGTTGGCAAGGTCGCGCTGGTTGTTCGGCCGGTCAAAGGCGCGGCCATCGATGGCGGCAATCGGCAGCCACACCGGCAGTAGCAGTGCCAGGCTCAACCCGGTGACGGTTTTGCCGGTACGCCAAGGCCCGTGATTGAGTACGCCCGCCAGCAACAGGCTCCAGGCTGGCAGCGACGGCAGCAGGTAAGTCCACAGGATATTGCCGGAGAACGTGAAAAACACCGGCGTGGCCAGGGCCCACAGGGCAATGAACGCGTAGTAGCGCCCCGCCAGTGCCGAGCGTCGAAAACCAAAGTAAAGCGCGGGCAACAGCAGCGTCCATGGGAAAAAGGCGAGCAACAGGTCCAGCCAGATCGCCCCGATTGGCCGGGCATGGGCACTGCCGTACAAGTCGCCGGCCCAATCACTGACCACATAGCGTTTCCAATGCTCTCCCACGAGGAAGTAATCGAGAAAACCAGGCGTACGCTGTTCGGCAATCAGGTACCAGGGCACGGCGATCAGCAGCATCAGCAAGAGGCCGGTGATCCAGGGCAAGCGCCAAAACGCGTGCCATGGGCGGTAGCAGAGGGTCCAGATGAGCGCTGGAATCGCCACCAGCACGACCGCCAACGGCCCCTTCGCCAGCAGCCCAAGCCCCAGCCCGGCAAACCCGGCCAGCGCCCAGCGCCGGTCCCCCTGGGTGATGCCGCGCCAAAAACCATAGCTGGCCAGCAGGACCGAGAAACTCAGCGCCGGGTCGGTCAACACCACACCGGCCGACAACAGGCCGAGGGTCGAACTGGAAAAGATAATCGCCGCCAAGAGCGCGGTTTTTTCGTCCACTTGCTCACGGGCAAAACGGATGATGAGCAGGCAACTGGCAACATGAAACAGCCATGCCGGAAAGCGAATGGCGAATTCATTGATGCCCAGCAGCTTCATGCCCAGCGCCTGGCTCCAGAACGACAGCGGTGGCTTGCCCCAAAAAGGCACATCCACCTGGAACAGTGGGGTTACCCAGTTCCCGAGGACCAGCATCTTGCGCGCCATTTCAGCGTAACGGGCTTCGGAGGTGTCCATCAGCGGGTAGAGGCCCAGGCTGGCCAAGCGCAGGCCCAAAATGGCAATCAATAGCAGCCATAGCGTACGGGTTGTCATGGTCATCAATGCTTTTCTTGTTCACGAGGAGGGGTTGGGCAGGTGTGTTCTGGCCGCTTGGGGGCTTCGCCGAGCAGGTTGTTGAGCAGATAGATGGGGCGTTGCCGGACCTCGCTCAGCGTGGCCCCCAGGTATTCGCCGATCATGGCGATGCCCAGGGCAATAAACGCGGCAATGCCCATGATCACGTGATGGGAGCTGACGGTGCTGACGCTCATCTGATGGATGAGAAAGACCAGGGTCGCGACAAAAATCACCAGGCTGAGCAGGCTGAACCAGCGCAACGGCTTGCGCGAAAGCGCCAATACACCTTCGATGCCCAGGTCGATCAATGCCAGCGGCCCCCACTTGCTGAGGCCGGCGCTGCGCGGCTCACGGTCGTAGGGCAACTCGATGGTATTGAACCCCAGCCAACTGATCAGGCCTTTCATGAACCGTGTGCGCTCTGGCATGGCTCGCAACGCTGCCAGGGGCGCAGGGCCGATCAGGCGGAAGTCGCTGACGTCGGCGGGAACATCAAACTTGTCAGCCAGGAAGTTCATCAGTTTGTAGTAGAGATGGGCACTGATGCGTTTGCTTGAGGTATCCGATAGGCGACTGCGGCGCTGCATATTGACAATATCGCTGCCGGCAAGCCAATGATGAACCATTAATGGAATAAGTTCGGGTGGGTCTTGCAAGTCTGCATCAATAAATAACACCGCATTCCCGGCCGCGTAATCCAGACCGGCAACCATGGCCGCTTCCTTGCCGAAATTGCGGCTTAGATTCAGGCATCGAACACCGGGCGTCTGGCAATAACCGTCCAGTAAAGACAGCGTTCCATCGCGACTGCCATCATTCACATACAACACTTCGTGGTGAATGCTTAGTGTCTTGAGTACTGCCATGAGACGCTTATGAAAGATCGGAAGTACCTTGGCTTCGTTATAACAGCAGATAACCACACTGAGCAGCGGGCGAGGGGGGCGCTCAGGTCTTGACGGGTTCATGGCGAAAGCTCCAGTACTGATTGATTCGATAAGTGATCAACGTCAGGGCGAGGGTGGTCATCACTTGCATCGGCCAAAGGTGCTGGGGCCAGAGCTCCAGCAGGACGGCCATCAGCGCCAGGTTTGCGCAGTTATAGGCGAGGGCCGTGATGCAAAAACGCAACCATTGATAAGCGTCGGGTGGGTGGTTTTTTGTAAACGTCCAGCGTTTATTGCCTTGGTAACTTACGGCGGTTCCGGCTATGGCTCCCAGCAGCGTCGCAATGAGTGCCGGTAGAACCTGCGACAATAACAAAAGTGTTATGTAATGAGTGCCGGTGGCAAGTATTCCAACTGTTAAATAGCAAGGTAGGGGGGTGTAAGTGTCACGGTATGCAGGGGGCTTCATCGAAAGAACTACGCGTATTCAAGAGTCTGTGTGGCGTTGACTTTAACTATTTATGGGCGCCAGCGTGTGAAAAAAGTGTTTAATAACGCTGATATTACCAAAGTGTAATTTTGGCGTTGGTTGACTGTAAGAGTTTGCGAGTTATAGCCGAAAAAGCACTGTTGTTTATTCCAGTGGTCCGCGTTTCTACCTGGCGCGTGGAGGCTCCCTGGGGGGCGAGTGGATGGGCTCGGTCGTGGCTACGGAGCGCCAGGCTCAAAAGACACCGAGACCTAAATCGCCATAACCGCAGCGAAAACCTGCAAGTAGGCTTAAATCATGGGTAGCGAACGCGTCGATGTGTTTTACACGACAGCCATCAGCACCTTGTTTTAGTCCATAACCGCAGAGGGTTCAGGGATGTCGATAAAACTACGTCTGTTATTGCTGATCGGCACCAGTGTGCTCACGGTTCTTATCATCAGCCTGGTGAACTACCTGGGGAATGCGCGCATGGAGGCGGCGATGATTGACAGTGAGGTCAGCATGACCGCATTGAGCAATCACCTGGAGGCCGACATGATGCACGACGCGCTGCGCGCCGATGTGCTGTCGGCGATGCTGGTGGGGCTGGGCAAAAGTGTCAGCAGCCGGGAGCAAGTGCAGGAAGCCATCACTGAACATGCGGGGCATTTTCGCAAGGCGCTGAGTGATAACCTCGGGCTTCCCCTCAACGACACCCTCAAGAGCGCGCTGAGCGGTATCAAGCCCAGCCTCGACACGTACATTGCCTCGGGTGAGCGGATTGTCAGTGTGGCGATGGACGATCCCGTCGCCGCGCAACAAGAGCTGGGCGCCTTTACCAGCGCGTTCACCCAGCTGGAAGGCCAGATGGCCAGTTTGAGCGAGCTGATCGAAAACAACTCCAAGGCCAGTGGCGAGCAGACCCGTCAAACCGTGAGCAGCGCCAACTTCACCCTCGGCGTGGTGCTGGTGTTGTGCCTGTTGTTACTGAGCGCCCAAGGCTATTGGGTTACCCGCAGCATCATGCGGCCGTTGCAATTGGCGCGGCAGATTGCCGAGAGCATTGCCCACGGCAACCTCAGCGAATCGATTCCCGAAGCTGTCGGCCGCGATGAGGCCAGTATGCTGATCCGCAGCCTGGCGGTCATGCAGCATGACTTGCGCGGCATGATTGAGGCGGTGCGCAACAACGCCCAGGGCATCACCCGTATGAGCCAGCAGTTGAGCAGCGGTTGCCATGAGGTGGCCGTCAGCAGCCAGCAGCAGAGTTCGGCGGCGGGGACCATGTCGGCCGCCACCAGCCAAATGACCGCCAGCATCGAGGAAATCACCCGGCATGCCGTGCACGCCCTGGAAATGGCCAACCAGGCCGAAACCCTGGCCAAGAACGGCGGGCAGGTCATTCACCAGGTTGTGAGCGATATGGACGGCATCGCCCAGTCGGCGCAACAGTCGGCCCAGGTGATCCGCACGCTGGACAAGGAATCCGAAGGGATCTACAGCATTATCCAGGTGATCAAGGGCATCGCCGACCAGACCAACCTGCTGGCGCTCAACGCGGCCATCGAAGCCGCCCGTGCTGGTGAGCAGGGCCGCGGTTTTGCCGTGGTGGCCGACGAAGTGCGCAGCCTGGCGGGGCGCACCAGTGCTTCCACCCAGGAAATCGCCAGCATGGTCTCGCGCATCCAGCAAAGTACCCGCGAGGCGGTGACCAGCATGGAAGCCGGTGTGGCCCAGGTAGATAAAGGCATGGCGGTCACGGCCGATGTGGAACGTGCGATTCGCGAGATTCTGGATGCGACGTTGAACACCACACAACTGGTCCACGACATCACGCGCACCATTGGCGAACAAAGCCTGGCCAGTAATGAAATTGCGCATCAGGTCGAGATGATTGCCGGGATGTCGGAGGGCAATACCCGGGTGATTGGCCAGACGGCGGGGACGACGGATGAGTTGTCGGCACTGGCGGGGCAGTTGGCGCAGTCGGTGGGGCGGTTTCGGCTTTGAGGGGGGCGGGCGTTGTCAGCAATGTACGGCGCCCCAAGGCGCTAACGCTTAGGGTTGGTTCAAAGGTAACTCATGATGAACCAGAGCTCTGCGTTGGCAGTTCCAGGGACCATCCCTGGATCGAACCCGCCTTTACTTCCCGTTTGTAGTATCCGAATGTATCGCCCAGCTAATGGGATGGTAAAACTCCCTCCTGAAGCTGAATAGTTGCCTGCGGTGTAGTCTTGGTCGAAGACAACGGGTTCTTCGTTCTCGCCGAGTATTTGCAAAGCCAAACCTTTAGCCTTTGAGCTTTGATTTAAACTAATCGTCCCGTTAAATACATCTCGCACAGGGCTGCCCGGCGTTGTTTTCAAGGAATAGGTGACTTTGTTCATGCCTGTCGGGCAGTTGTTAGCCTTGATATTGAACTGTACCGATTTGGAATAAGCCCCCATCGTTGGAAATGAGCTGATATCGTGAGGCCCCATGTCGACTTGAACGTCCGGCGTTTCGCATGATTGTGGAATTACGGACGTTCCAGCACCAATAATTTCCATGGCTAATGGTTCGGTTCCGCCTATAGCGTCGCGGCCAAGGATGCCAGGAGCAATTCGGGAGTTAGAAATATTTCCAATTTTCACTAATCGAATCGCATGAGAGGTCCCGTTGTAACCAAAACCACCCGCCTTTTGCTTTATTGAGCCTGGAAAGCCTTTTAACAGCTTATCGGTATCAGTACGTAACCACTGCCAAGCGATTCCCGTATCTCCAATTGGGAATGTAACGGCGTCGGGTACGGTAGAACCAACACTATTTATCACGCCTTTGCTGGATTCACTCGTGCACTTAAACGAGCTTGCAACGTTCTGAAGTGTGCTGGGTGGGCTTTCATATAAAACGGTCCCGTTCGGCGCGTCGCGTGGAAGCGATATTGTAAAGGGGAGCGTAAATTTGACTGTGCTTTGCTGGTGACCCGGATAAAAAGAGCATGTTGCCGCTGTCGCGTTCCACGATAAACTTAACAGTGCAGTAAGGGTTGCTGGTTTTAGTATGTCCATCATCAAAAAGCTCATTGTAAAAATTGTCTGTTGCATTTAGCGACTCAGGGCGTGCATTGCCGTTCCTTACAGTAGCCTGCTACGCCAGTAATCTATCTGGTCAGATCCGAAGTTAGAATCAGATGATTCTTATTGTTTTGTGATGATGACGTCAGGCGGCCGCAGCAGAGGCTGCATTGGCCTGACTGGAGGCGTGCCGCTAGATGCTGCTCGGATGGCTCCTGGCTTAAAGCCCCCACCGCTCAAGCGCAGGCTTGCGCGCGTCAAGCAAGAGTGAAGGTGCCATCGCGCTCGCTATTTTCAGCAAGTGCATGTCGGTAGACACCGGGGATAGCAGCTGCACGCCAATCGGCATCTGGGCTTCATCGAAACCGGCTGGCAGGGCGATTGCTGGAGTGCCGAGGTAATTACCCGCTCGGCTGAACTGGCCAATACTGGCGTGATTGGCGTCCTCGTCATCCAGGGGCAAGGCACCGTGACCGCTGACAGGCATCAACAATACACCGGATAAACCGATCGCTCGTGTGAAGGCCTCGGCTGCCTTGGCACGCTGTGCAATGGCGTGTTCGTAGGCGTCGCGGCTGATATCCGCACCCGCCAGGATTCGGTTGCGTACCACCTTCCAAAGCAGTTGCGCGGGGTCATGCGCAAGGTGCCCAAACTGGCGATAGCCCTCATAGGCAATGATCATCGAGTTGCACTCGGAAAGCTGGCCGATATCCAACTCAGCCTGGGGAGCCCAGTTCTCGAGCGTCCAGCCGGCCGCGTGCAGATTGACCAATACCTGATCCCAGACCCGGCGGGTGCCCATGGACAGCGCACTGGGGAACGCCCCCTGGTCCAGTACGAACACTGTGCCCGGCGTGGCGGGCAGTAGCTTGCTGGCAAGTTCAGACTGAACGTTCAGCCCAGTGCCGGTAGACGGGCTGGCCATGATGGCTGTGAGCGCATGGGCATCGTCAACGTCGCGGGCGATGGGGCCCAGCACGTCCAGGCTTGGTGCCAGTGGAACGACACCGTCGACGCTGATGAGTCCGCTGGACGGCTTGAAGCCGACCAAATGATTCAGCGAGGCGGGAGCGCGTATCGATCCGCCGGTATCCCCACCGACGGCAATGGGGGCAAGCCCGGCGGCGACAGCGACCGCCGCGCCTGAAGAGGATCCGCCCGGGGCACGCTGCTGCTTGGCGTCCCAGGGGTTCCAGGGCGTGCCTCGGGTCGGGTTTTGTCCAGATAAGCCGAAGGCAAACTCGGTCATCTGGGTCTTGCCCAGGATCACCATGCCGGCCGCCTGTAATCGTTGCACGACGGTGCTGGTCGCGGAACTGATAGCCGTCAGGCGGCTTAACGAACCTGCCGAGGCCAGGGTGTTGGCGATTTCGATATTGTCCTTGATGGCCACCGGCACGCCATGTAATGGGCTCAAGGAGTGACCGGTATCGAGCGCACTGTCGGCGGCATCGGCTGCCGCCAAGGCTTGCTCCGGGAACACGACCGTGAAGGCGTTAAGCGCACTGCTGCGGGCAATACGGTCGAGAAAATATTGCGTGACGGCGCGCGAGGTGACCTGCCGGGTCGCGATCAGATGGGCAATCTGCCGGGCAGTCTGGAAACAAAGGGCTTCGGATTGTTCGCGCATAATGTCTGGGTTCTAAGATGGGTGAGTCGGTATCCCCGTGTTCGACGGTCGTTGACGGGGATTGCATCGCGTTGTTCGAGCCAGTGCCTATTTCAGTGACTTTCCGGCGGTCTCTGGCATTTTGATGAAGGTCAAAAGGGTGAGCGCGGCGCCTGCGAGCACGTAATAGAAGAACCAGCTCTCTTGGCCATGGCTCTGCAACCAGGTCAGCAGGTAAGGCGTTGTACCGCCGAGCAAGGCCACCATCAGGTTGTAGGGCGCACCAATGCCGACGGCGCGCACGCTGCTGGGGAACTGCTCGGACATGATGGCTGGCGCGATCGAGGTATAAAGCGCGTAGAGCAACAGGCCGAACAGCTCCACCATCAGGATCGACGAGAACGTCGGCTGCATGTTGGTAATGATCGGGTAGAAGAACAGCAGGTAACCCAGGGCAAAAGCGATCAGTTGCGGCTTGCGCCCGAACTTGTCAGAGAGCATGCCGAAAAGTGGGTGCACGAGCATGAACGCGACCATGGCAACCGTATTGGCCGCAAAGGCTGTCGAAGACGCTACGTGCAGCGCCCGGATGGCATAGGTTGGGATGTAGATAACGAACAGGTAAAAGGCAAAGGTGCTGAGGATCGAAAAGCCCACAATGCGCAGGGTCTCGCGCGGATAATCGCGCAGCAGGGTGCGTAGCGGCTGCTTTTCTACCTTATTGGGGGGTTGCGGCGTGGAGGCTTCAGCTTCAGGCACCGACATCCGCAGCCAAATGCCTGCGATACCGCCCAGGGCGCCGAGCAGGAACGGAATGCGCCAGCCGAACTCTCTCATCTGCTCGTCGGTGAGCAGGGTGGTCAGGGCCCAGCCGATCGCCGATGCGGTCAGAATGCCAGCGGCGGAGCTGAAGAAGACAAAGCTCGAAAAGAAGCCGCGACGGTGATCTGGCGCTAACTCGGCCAGGTAAGTAGAGGCGGACGCGTATTCACCGCCCAGCGACAAGCCTTGCATCAGTCGCGCGATCACCAGCAAAAACGGGGCGAGCAGACCGATCTGCTCGTAGGTGGGGGTAATGCCGATCATCAGTGAGCCGCCGGCCATCAGCATGATGGTGACCCCCAATGCGGATTTGCGGCCATAGCGATCCGAGTAGATGCCTAGCGCCCAGCCACCGATTGGACGCATGAAGAAACCGACGGCGAAAATAGCGAACGTCGCCAGTAAGGACGCCGTTTCGTCAGTTTTCGGAAAAAATTGTGTTGAAAAGAACACCGCGAACGACGCATAGATCGTCCAGTCGAACCACTCCACCGCATTGCCAATGCTGCCTGCCGCAATTTTACGCGCGGTGGATACCTGCGGCTTTACCGCTTGGGACGTTTGAGTCGCATAATTCATTGGCTTGTGCCTTTGGTTTTGAATTGTAATTATTTTTGGACATGCGCGGCTTTGTTTTGTTTTAATTTGGCCACTTGAATTAAGGTATTGTAAGAATATGGTCTCGTCAATCGTCTATACGGATGAAAAAAGACATTTCGCGCTGGATGAAACCGATTTGGCCTGCCTGATTGCGCTACAAGCCAACCCACGCGGCACCTGGCGCGACCTGAGTGCGTGCTGCGATGTGGCCGAGCGAACGCTTTCACGCCGCCTGCAACGCCTGATGGACAGTGGGTATATCCGGGTGATCGGCGAGCTTGATCCGGTTGTCGTCGGTGGCGGCCCGGTGCTGCATGCGTGGATTCGGGTCGCCGACGGGCGCCAGAGGGAAGTGGCGGAGCACCTGGCGCAGTTGGCGCAGACGCAGGTGGTCATGGCGACAACGGGAGAGTTCGACATCTTCACCGAGATCAACTTACCGAGCGTGGAGGCGCTGTCTGACATGGTGGTGCGAGAGCTGCCGCTGGTGCCAGGGGTAAGGCAGGTTCAATCGCAAGTGGTCCTCAGGTCGTTCCGGCGCGCCAGTCGCTGGCGGATCGATGGTTCGGTGCCTACTGAGCCGGTGCTGGCCGGGCCTGTGAGCCTGAGTGCTGACGAGATGCGGCTGCTGGGGGCGTTAATGCTGGATGGCCGAGCCAGCCTGGGCGTGTTGGCGGAAACCTGTGGCGTCAGTGAACCGAAGGTTCAGCGGATGCTGAGTGGGCTTGTCGACAGCAATGCCCTGACCTTTCGTGTAGAGCTTGAGCCTCTGTTGGTGGGCTATGGGGTCGAGGCGATCCTGTCGTTGCAAACCCGACCGGGGGCGGCGGAGGGGGTTGCCCTGGAGCTGGCCAAGGATGAACACACGCGCTGCCTGTTCGGTACCAGTGGAGGCTCGCAGTTGTTTTGGCATGTGTTGTGTCGTGATATCCATGATCTGTGGACCGTCTCAACCGCCCGGATGGGAGCCCTGGAGGGGATTATTTCTTGTGAGACCAATACGGTGGTCAGAGCCTATAAAAGGGCGGGGCGAGTGCGTCGCGGGCTTATGGTCGAGTAGCAGGGTGGCCAGCCCTCCGTTTGTTCGTCGGTTGGCTGGACGAACCCGCCCTATGAACCCAAGTCAGAATGGGCTACAAGGCGCAACAGTATAAAATCAGCCCCTGTTTTCAGGGTTGCTTTTACAACCCGTCACTTGGGGATAAGGTCGACAAACCAAGACCCTATCCTCTTTCGGTTCAAAGCCATGATCCATCATGCAGCGTTGCACTTTGGCTGTGCGTCCGATGCTGGCGACTTGCGAATTCGACCCGAGTGGCTTCGGATAGCCGCAGGCGTACATGACCGGCAGCGCTTCATGATTATTGGCAAGTTGTACCGAGAAGTGGCGTGATGCACCCACTTTACGCCAGGTGACCTGCATGTCTTCATACCGACCAGAGTCGGGTTTTATTGGATAGAAGCCTTCATCTTCGCCATACGGCAATGCTTCGAGTTGAGACAGGCTAAGCGGGCGACCATTTTTTTCTTCGACGCACGCCGGAATATCCTTCATGACTTCACAAAACTCAAACCCATCTTTACGCTTAAAGCCCAGGCGCTGCATACACTGGAACTGCAGCACCCGCTCGTTTATTGGCAAATGCATCATTGAAGTGTCTACCGGGTCGCCACATTCCGTCATGGCCGCTTTAACACCGTCTGCGGTCGTGGACGTGCGTTTCCACTGCGTGAATTCGGCGGGTGGCGGACAGCCGGTGAGTAACAATGACAATGCGATCAGGGCCGGGAAGGTAATGATCTGACTTTTGCGCAACATAATGATCCTTGTTTATGTAAGGCGGCGCCAAGGCTGTCTGAGTTCTTGCAACATCAACCGAGATAATCATCCAGGTAAACACGTATCAAGACATGTCGCCACCCAGATTGTCGTACGCCGCATGATGCCCGGCCTAGTGCGGATTATCGACCTGGGCAAAGCTGACCATACCTCCAGAGTATCCCGTCAGACCTTATCCATATTGGACGCTTGCGACGCCACGCCTCAGCCTGAGGCCAATAACTATAAAGAGGCGCACCATGACCGTGCTATTGAGTGAGCGCAGCCAGATTTTCCAGGGTGCCGATGCCTATGCCGTGTCGGATTATGTCAACCAGCATGTAGGCAGCCACTGTATTCGCCTACCGCCCAGGGGCCGGCCCATGGCGAGCATCAGCCACCGGACCTTTTCCAGCCTGGACTTGTGCCGTATCAGCTATGGCGCGCCGGTGCGGGTCACGTCGGTGGCGCTGGAGAGCATTTATCACTTGCAGATCCTGCTGACGGGGCACTGCCGCTCCGATTCCCGGGGCGAAGAGCAGGTGTTCGGGCCGGGCGAGATTCTGCTGATCAATCCCGATGACCCGGTGGACCTGACCTATTCGGCCGACTGCGAGAAATTCATCATCAAGTTGCCGGTACGCCTGCTGGAAAACGCTTGCCTGGCGCAGCACTGGACGCTGCCGCAGCCGGGGATCCGTTTTGCGGCGGCGCGCCATGCGCTCAGTGAACTGGGCGGTTTTTTGCCGTTGCTGGGCCTGATCTGCCATGAGGCGGAGAACGCCGCCGAGCCACAGGTGCAGGACCTGTATGAGCGGATTGTGGCCAATAAGCTGTTGGCGCTGCTGGCCAGCAACGTATTGCGGGTGGTGCCCCAGGCGGCGCAAGGGGGGGGCTTCGAGGCGGTGCGCGAGTTTATCGAGGGGCATCTGGGTGAAGACATCAGCATCGAGCAGTTGATGGCGGTGGCCAAGGTCAGCGAGCGTTCGCTGTACAGCCTGTTCGAGCGCCAGGTGGGCCTGTCGCCCCGTGACTACGTACGCCGGCGCAAGCTGGAGCAGGTGCACGCACGCTTGCAACTGAGCACCGCGCGCAGCGTGACGGAAGTGGCGCTGGACTATGGCTTTATGCACCTGGGGCGTTTCTCCGAGGCCTATCGCAAACGCTTTGGCGAGCTGCCTTCGCAGACCTGGAAGCGCCATCGCTGAGGCGCTTGCGCCAGCCGGATACTGATGTGCAGGAAGCGGATATTGAGGAGTGGGACGAACACGTACGGTGAGGGCGCCTGATACAAGAACAACGGAGGGCCTGCCCCATGACCAGTACACTCGACCGCCTCGCTGTACAACTGCGCGAGTCCGTTCAGGAAGATCCCGCGACCGGGGTGTTCCGCTGCCGCCGCGACATTTTTACCGACCCCGACCTGTTTGCCCTGGAGATCAAGCATATCTTCGAGGGCGGCTGGCTCTACCTGGGCCATGAAAGCCAGGTGCCACACATCAACGACTACTACACCACCTGGATCGGCCGCCAACCGGTGGTGATCACCCGCGACAAACAAGGCACCCTGCATGGCCTGGTCAACGCCTGTGCCCATCGCGGCGCCATGTTGTGCCGACGCAAGCAGGGCAACAAGGGTTCCTTTACCTGCCCATTCCATGGCTGGACCTTCAGCAACGCCGGCAAGCTGCTCAAGGTCAAGGACGGCAAGACCGGGGCCTACCCGGACAGCTTCGACTGTGACGGCTCCCACGACCTCAAGCGCCTGGCGCGTTTTGAAAACTACCGTGGCTTTCTGTTCGGCAGCCTCAGCGAGGCGGTGCCGGAACTGAGTGATTACCTGGGCCAGACCCGGGTCATCATCGACCAGATGGTCGACCAGGCCCCCCTGGGTCTGGAGGTGCTGCGCGGCAGTTCGTCCTATGTCTATGACGGCAACTGGAAACTGCAGATCGAGAACGGCGCCGACGGCTACCACGTCAGCTCCGTGCACTGGAACTATTCGGCGACCATGGGCCGGCGCAATTACGAGGCCGAAGGCACACGCACTGTCGACGCCAATGGCTGGTCGAAAAGCCTGGGCGGGGTCTACGCCTTCGATCACGGGCATATCCTGCTGTGGACGCGCCTGCTCAACCCCGAAGTGCGCCCGGTGCATGCCCACCGCGCGGCGCTGGCCGAGCGCCTGGGCCAGGAGCGCGCCGACTTTATCGTCGACCAGACCCGCAACCTGTGCCTCTACCCCAATGTGTACCTGATGGACCAGTTCTCCACGCAGATCCGTGTGGTGCGGCCCATTGCGGTGGACAAGACCGAAGTGACGATCTATTGCATGGCGCCGATTGGTGAAAGTGCCGAGGAGCGGGCCACACGTATCCGCCAGTACGAAGACTTCTTCAACGTCAGCGGTATGGGCACCCCGGATGACCTGGAAGAGTTCCGCGCCTGCCAGACCGGCTACCAGGGCGCGACCACCCTGTGGAATGACCTTAGCCGTGGCGCCAAGCAGTGGGTTGAAGGGGCCGACGACAATGCCCGGGCCATGGGCATGCAGCCGCAGCTCAGCGGGGTAAAAACCGAAGACGAGGGCTTGTTCGTGCGCCAGCACGCGCATTGGGCCGCAAGCCTGCAGCGTGCGATCGAACGTGAACAGCAAGGCCTGATCGCCAGCGACCGGGAGGTGCAGCCATGAGCCTGTCCCGTGAGCGCCTGCTGGACTTTCTCTACCGCGAAGCACGCCTGCTGGATGACCGCCAGTGGGATGAGTGGCTGGCGTGTTATTCGCCCAAGGTGCAATTCTGGATGCCTGCCTGGGATGACTACGACACCCTCACCGAAGACCCGCAAAGCGAAATCTCGCTGATCTACTACCCCAGCCGCGACGGCCTGGAAGACCGCATCTTTCGGATCAAGACCGAACGCTCCAGCGCCAGCACGCCCGAGCCGCGCACCGTGCACATGCTCTGTAACCTCGAAGTGCTGGCCGACGATGGCGCGCAGGTGGAGCTGCGTTTCAATTGGCACACCCTCAGCCACCGCTACAAGACCACGGACAGCTATTTCGGCACCTCGTTCTATGGCCTGGATATCCGCGGCGAGCAGCCGCTGATCACGCGCAAGAAGGTGGTGCTGAAAAACGACTACATCCACCAGGTCATCGACATCTACCACATCTGAGGACACCGCCATGACGTATGCCATTGCCCTGAACTTCGAGGATGGGGTGACCCGCTTTATCGACTGCAAGGTGGGGGAGAAGGTCCTCGATGCCGCTTTCCGCCAACGTATCAACCTGCCCATGGACTGCTCGGACGGGGTGTGCGGCACCTGCAAGTGCCGCTGTGAAACCGGCGCCTACGACTTGGGCGACGACTATATCGAAGACGCCCTGAGTGCGGATGAAGCCCAGGAGCGCCAGGTGCTGACCTGCCAGATGGTGCCGCACTCCGATTGCGTGATTGCCGTACCGGTGCCGTCCAGCGCCTGCAAGACCGGCACCACGCGCTTTGCCGCGACACTGGCGAGCATCACCCGGCATGCCGATGCCGCGCTGGAGGTGAGTTTCGAGCTGGACCACGCGCCGGTGTTTCTGCCCGGGCAGTACGTGAATATCGACGTGCCCGACAGTGGGCAGACCCGCTCGTATTCATTCAGCAGCCGCCCCGGGGAGACGCTGGCCAGTTTCCTGATCAAGCATGTGCCGGGCGGATTGATGAGCGGCTGGCTGGAACGCGCCCAGCCGGGCGACAGCGTGCTGATCACCGGGCCACTGGGCAGTTTTTACCTGCGTGAGGTGGTGCGGCCGCTGCTGTTGTTGGCTGGCGGCACTGGCCTGGCGCCATTTCTGTCGATGCTTGAAGTGCTGGCCCTGCGCGGGGAAACCCGGCCGATCACCCTGATCTATGGGGTGACGCGGGATCAGGACCTGGTGCTGGTCGAGGCCCTGGAGGCCTTCGCCGCGCGGCTGCCCAACCTCACGCTTGTCACCTGCGTGGCCGACCCGCAGACCGCACACCCACGCCAGGGGTATGTCACCCAGCATATGGCCAGCGAGATGCTCAACGACGGCGATATTGACGTCTACCTGTGCGGGCCGCCGCCAATGGTCGATGCGGTGCGCCAGCACTTCAAGAGCCAGGGCGTGAGCCCGGCCAGTTTCCATTACGAGAAGTTCACCCCTAACGCTGTCGCGAGCTCTGACGCCGCCTGAGGAAATCAGCATGACTCTACGTTTTGACACCAAGGTTGCGCTGGTCACCGGCGCCGCCCAGGGCATCGGCCGGCGCGTGGCCGAGCGGTTGCTGGAGGAGGGGGCCTGGGTGGTCGCGGTCGATCGCTCGGAACTGGTGCACGAAGTGCAGCACCCGCGGGTGCTGACCCTCACCGCCGACCTGGAACAGCATGCCGAGTGCGCCCAGGTGATGGCCGCCGCCCAGGTGCGTTTCGGGCGCATCGATATCCTGGTCAACAATGTGGGTGGGACCATCTGGGCCAAGCCCTTCGAGTACTACGCCGAGGCGCAAATCGAGGCCGAAGTGCGCCGCTCGCTGTTCCCCACCCTGTGGTGCTGCCATTGCGTGCTGCCCTACATGCTGGAGCAGGGCAGCGGCGCCATCGTCAACGTGTCTTCGATCGCCACGCGCGGGGTCAACCGGGTGCCGTATGGCGCGGCCAAGGGCGGGGTGAATGCCCTGACCGCCTGCCTGGCCCTGGAGACCGCCGGCAGCGGCATCCGCGTCAACGCCACCGCGCCGGGCGGCACCGAGGCCCCGCCGCGCCGCATCCCGCGCAACAGCCAGGCGCAGAGCGAGCAGGAGCGCGTGTGGTACCAGCAGATCGTCGACCAGACCCTGGACAGCAGCCCGATGAAACGCTACGGCAGCATCGACGAGCAAGTGGGCGCGATCCTGTTCCTGGCCTCTGACGAAGCCTCTTACATCACCGGCGTGACCTTGCCGGTAGGCGGTGGCGACCTCGGCTAATAGCGTTCCACCTGCAGACACTGACTCACAACAACAATAATGAGAGCACTGCCATGCGTACCCATGACGTTCATTCGATTATCGATAATGCCCCGTTCAACCGCTTCCACTGGTTGATTGTCAGCCTGTGTGCCTTGCTGTTGATCTTTGATGGTTATGACTTGTTTATCTATGGCGTGGTCCTGCCGTCGATCATGCGCGAGTGGGGCCTGACCCCCTTGCAAGCCGGCGCCCTGGGCAGTTATGCGCTGTTCGGCATGATGTTCGGCGCGCTGATCTTCGGCACCCTGGCCGACCGCTTCGGGCGCAAGAAAGGCATTGTCTTTTGCTTTGCGTTATTTAGCGTCGCCACGGTGGTCAACGGCTTTGCCAGCAGCCCCACGGAGTTCGGCATCTGCCGGTTTATCGCCGGGCTTGGCTGTGGTGGGCTGATGCCCAACGCCGCCGCACTGATCAACGAGTATGCACCGAAAAAAGTACGCAGCACCTTGATGGCTTTCATGTTCAGCGGCTATTCCCTGGGGGGCATGCTCGCTGCCAGTGTGGGGATTTTCATGCTGCCGGCCTACGGCTGGTCGTCGATGTTTTTCGTGGCGGTTATCCCGCTGCTGCTGTTGCCGTTGATTGTGTTGTGGCTGCCCGAGTCCATCGGGTTCCTGATCCGCCAGGGCCGGGTGGAACAGGCCCGGGCGCTGCTCAATCGCCTGTCGCCAGGCACGCCGATCAACCCCTTGGATGAACTGCTCATCACGGACGTCAAACGCCAGGGCGCGTCGGTGGTGGAGCTGTTTCGCCATGGCCTGGCGGTACGTACAGCCATGATCTGGACGGCATTTTTCTGCTGCCTGCTGATGGTCTATGCCTTGAGTTCGTGGCTGCCCAAACTGATGGCCGGGGCCGGCTACAGCCTGGGGTCGAGCCTGTCGTTTTTGATTGCGCTGAACCTCGGTGGCATGGCCGGGGCGCTGCTCGGCGGGCGGCTGGGGGATCGGTTGAACCTGGTGAAAGTGGTGATCAGCTTCTTTGCGGCCGCTGTAGTCTCCATCAGCCTGCTGGGCATCAACAGCCCGATGCCGGTCCTGTACCTGCTGATCTTTATCGCCGGCGCCACCACCATCGGCACCCAAATCCTCCTGTATGCCGGGGCGGCGCAGCTCTATGGCTTGTCGATCCGCGCCACCGGCCTGGGCTGGGCCTCCGGCATCGGGCGCAATGGCGCCATCGTCGGCCCGCTGTTGGGCGGCGCGCTGATGGCGATCGAACTGCCCCTGCAACTGAACTTTATGGCCTTTGCCATTCCCGGTGCCGTGGCGGCGCTGGCGATGACGGTGTTCGCCCTGAACGAGCGGCGCACCCGTATTGCGTTGCCAGCCGCCCAGGCGCTGTAGCTACACCCCTGTCGATAATAAAAACAAAGAGCAACGACATGAACACACAACGTATCTGGCTTTCCCTGCTAGGGCTGCCCCTTGCGGCAGTGGCGGGCGAGGGTGGTTTTTTCAACGGTTCCACGGCCACCTTGCAGGCCCGTAACTATTACTTCAGCCGCGATTTTTCCGACATCGTTGGCGCCAACCAACAGTCCAAGGCCCAGGAGTGGGGTCAGGGCTTTATCCTCACCTATAAATCCGGTTATACCCCCGGCCCCGTGGGCTTTGGCCTGGATGCCCTGGGCACCCTGGGCCTCAAGCTCGACAGCAGCCCGGACCGGGTCAATAGCGGCCTGCTGCCGGTCAAGGACGATGGGCGCGCCGCCGACGACTACAGTCGCCTGGGCCTGACCTTCAAGGCGCGGGTCTCGCGCAGCGAGTTGAAAGTCGGTGAGTTGCAACCCAACCTGCCGGTACTGGCCTTCAGCGATATCCGCCTGCTGCCGCCCAGTTACCAGGGGCTGAACCTCAGCTCCAGCGAGATCGCGGGCCTTACGCTACAGGCCGGGCACTTGAGCACTACCAGCCTGCGCAACGAGGCCGGTGACAGCAAGATGATCGCCATGCTCGGCCATGTGCCGCAGCGCGGGGCACAGAGCGATGCCTTCAACTATGTCGGCGGCGACTATGCCTTTAATCGCGAGCGCAGCAGCGTCAGCCTCTGGCATGGCCAGTTGCAGGACATCTACGCCCAGGGCTTTATCGGCTTTAAGCACAGCCAGCCGTTCGGGACGTGGGTGCTGGGCGCCAACCTGGGCTACTACACGGCACGCGAGGAGGGCGGGCAGTTACTCGGCAAGATCGACAACCAGGCCTTTTTCTCGCTGCTGTCGGCCAAGCGTGGTGGCCACACCTTCTCTGTCGGTTATCAGGCGATGTATGGCGACAGCGCTTTCCCACGGGTGTTTGCCAATATCACGCCGCTGGGCAACGAGGTGCCCACCTACGAGTTCGCCTACACCGACGAACGCTCCTGGCAGGTGCGCCATGACTACAACTTCGCCGCGCATGGGATGCCGGGGTTGACGACCACGGTGCGCTATATCACGGGCAATAACGTCAATACCGGTGCCGGCTATGAAGGCCGTGACCGTGAGCGTGACCTGGATATCGGGTATGCCGTGCAAAGCGGCGTGCTCAGCGGCCTGGGGATTCGCCTGCGCAATGTGATGGCGCGATCAAACTACCGCAGTGATATTAATGAGAACCGGTTGATCCTCAGTTATACCTGGACGCTGCTTTAAGCGCAGCGCTGCCCTGGCAGGTCCATGACCTGCCAGGGTAATTCCGATAGGCCTTCCAACTTCTGGTGCGGCACAAGGACATTTCCCTGTTATGCGCCAGAAGCGTTTCGTAGGTCATCCGCGACCGACTTTGTCACCATCATTCAAGCCCGAATCGACACCTCACCGGCCCCTGGTACTCAGCCACAACCCGCGGAAGCTGCCAAAGGGCAACCAGGTCGCATCACCGACGGCTGTATTGGCAAGCTGAGCGGGTTCAGACTCAAGGGTCTTCTCCATTCCCAAGACGCCAGAGGTCACGAAAGCGAGCGAATTCGCATCACCAAGGTTGAACAGGTTTGAAGGCCTGATCTCAAGGGCTGGCGGCGCAGGGGCTGTTGTCCAGAGGCGTTCAACCCAGCGAAACAGGCGAGATTGCCTGAGCGTGCGGGTCACGGTGGTTGACACCTTGTCTATAAGGTTCCTGGCGACCGCAGGAAGCGAGCGACTCAGATACATGGAGAGACGTGCCACTTTGACCGCAACTGTTCCCATCCCGTACAGAGCGCCAGTGGCCAGGGAGGTCCAGGCCAGTATGGCGGCCGCATGGGGGTGTGTTTCCTGGATAAGCACTGAAACGACACCGGTGACGAGCGAGGTCAATGCCAGTCCGATAATGGCTGATGCCACTAGCAGCGAAGTCCCGCCTGTCATCACGGCGGTCAATACGCCGATGCCGCCCCACAATATCGTATGAATCAAAGAACCGGCCTTGTCCCCAAGACCGAGGGGGCCTGGCAACTCGTCGCCCCAGATCTCGCGTAAGCGCTCAGACACGGAAAACTGCCCGGAGGGGTCCTTGAAATTAACCGGATCGCCTTCGGCACAATAGGCATAGAGATTAGGCCCACCCTTACCAAACGGGCTGAGTTCATCCGGGGTATGAAAGCGCATGTTGGACGCATCGTAGTAGCGACGGCCCATGCCCAGAGGGTACTGGCCCGTGGTGCTGTCGCGGTATTCGCCGTTGAAGCCCAGTACGGAGTCGGACTCATCCGAAAAATGCTCACCGTAGGCGGTATACGCGTGATGCTTGAGGGTTTGCGCTTGTACATCGTAGCTGACCAACACGCTGCCATTGCCGTCTCGCAGTTCATACAGCGTGCGGTTGACTCCAGAACGCTTGATCTGCTGGACGGTACAGGCGGCACTGCCGGGGTTCAGGTTGCGGCTGCTGTCGTTGTTGCCGGGGGCGTAATCGCCACAGGCCTGGAGCCCGTTGTAGATGACCTGGCTTGGCCCGCCGCCGCCATCGCGGGTCATCAGGCGGTCGGTGGGGTCGTAGCGATAGTACGCACTCCCGGCCTGGATCAGCCGCCCCAGCCAGTCATAGCTGTATTTCTTGCCAGTCTGGTCCTGGGTTACCCGTCCCGCTGCGTCATAGCTCAAGCTGGCAGAGGCGGGGTAGTCCGCATGACTGTTCTCGATTTTGGCAAGACGGTAGCCGTTTAGGTTGTCGTAGGTGTAAGAGGCCGTGTTTTTCGCGAGGCCGAAGGTGGTGATGCAGGTGATCACGTTACCCAGTGCGTCGTAGGTGAACGCCTGTTGGTCGATCTCTTTGTTCTTCGGTGTCTTTGGCCGCCAGACGCCGGTGGTGGTGCAGGATTTGAGCCGGCCACCGGGGGTATAGGTCAGGCTGCGCGAACCGAGTACGGTGGCGCCCTGTTTCAACTGGAGCGTTTTGAGTTTGTCATCGGGGTAATAGGTGCTCTCTAGCCGCAGGTCGACTTTGCCGGTGAGGGTAAATTGGCGGCTGGTTTCACGTTGTTGTGAGTCGTGGGTGTAATTCACCTTGAAGGTTATTGGAGAGATGGGTGCCAGGTTATAAGGGCCGGCGATGGTTTCTTCCTGAAACTGTCCCTGAGCATCGTAAACATGGCTGGTGGTGAACTGATCGTTATTGGTCGCGTTGCGTTGCCCGTTCTGGCTGTAGAGGAATAGCGTCTGCTGACCCTGTACGTCAGTGCTGTTGAGCAAGCGTGCGTCTGGTGAGTGGGTGTAAAGCACTGCCTTGCTTTGCCCAGGCTCGGTTTGCACCCGTTGTTGGGTGATATTCATATAAAGGTCATGGTTGTACTGGAGGAAATGTTCGCCCTCGGATGCCGTGGCAATACCTTGTGTGCCATAGGCGTAGGTGAACGTCTTCTGGGCGCTGCCATCCAGCGTGCTGACCTTGGCCAGGCGATTGCCCAATTCCTTGATGTAGTCATGCTTGAGCGTGCGGCCGTCGGCGGTCACGGTGGTGGCGGGCACTGGGCTCGTACCGGTGTAGGTGTAGGTCTCGGTGCAACTGCCACGGGTCAGTGAGGTCACCCGGCCCCAACTGTCGAAGCTGCGTTTGCCCAGGACCTGGCGTTTTCCGGCGGATTCAAGCTCGATTTGCGTGGCTTCTTTGAGCAGCCAATGCACCGGGTAGGTGTAGTGGTAGCTGTAGATGAAGGAGGGCGCGAGCAATCCTGGAGCTTTTTCGCTGTGTTTCTCCTGCAGCAGCCGACCGCTGCCATCGTAGGTATAGTCAATCGTGGTGGAACCGAATTCGTTGTCAGTGTGCAGCCGTTCCACTTGCCTGACCCGGGTATAACTGGCCGTCTGGGTTTGATAAACCGTGCCGTTCTGGTCTTTCCATTCAATCTTCTTAATGGTCTCGTCCTCGTTATAAAACGTGACGGTGGCATGCTTGTCGGTGGCCTTGCCGGTCCATTGCGTACGGGTGAGCGCGATGGGGTCATACAGATCGAAGTCTTCCCGGCCATCGCTGTAGCGTCGGCCGCTGACGGCATTCCAGTCGTCGTACTGAGCTTCCTGCCAGAGGGTGAGCTGAGTCCCGTTCTCGTCGTAATCAACACTCGACATGCGCAGTTCACGCCCAAGGCGGTCATAGGTCACCGCCTTGGTTTGCTTGCGTTGGCTGCCTTCGAGCAAGTACTCACTGACCAACCGGTCCTGGCCGTCGTATTGGCTCAAGTGGGTTTTCCCGTTGGGTTCGGTGATTGCCACTTGCCCCGGGGCGGGGTAAGCGTAGGTGGTGACCTGGCGATACGTGGCGTTTTGCGCGCAGGTGGTCAGGGTGATGAGCTGCCCGTATGGGTTGTAGGCAAATTCGGTACGGTTGCCATCGCTGTCGACCTGGCGGACAAGACGACCACTGAGGACACTGTGGGTTTGCGACGAAGTCCGGGTGTTGCCGGTTGCATCGGTTTCGGTGGTCTGGGTGGTCAACTCGGTGTTGGCAACGCCGCCTAGAACATAATTGTACGTACGAATGGGTTCTATATAGGTCGGCATCAGGTCGAAGTTGCTGAGTGACATCTGGCCAAAGGTCTTTTGGCGGCCTTTGCGAAAGTCATCACTCTCGAAATAGTCGACGTACTGACCGGTCAAGGCGCCGTCTGCAACGGAGTTGGTGGCCAGGGTTCCCTGTATTGAACCGGCGATTTTGAACTCATTATTTAGACCCGGTATGGCGGTGTAAGCATATCGCTTGAACTGTTCCACATCCGACAGGTCAGTGGGCAGCGGGATATCGATTGGTAACGGAATAGTTGACAGTGGCCCGGTGGGGGTACTGAGTTCGGCATCAACATAGGTTGACGCAAAACGCGGAACCATAGGCGGACTTACCAGAGGCCAAGCAAAAGGTGGTGTGATGGTCGGTGTGCGTGCGGAGGTCCATCTCATGAGGTAAAGCAGTGCGTTAGTCGTTGTCAGGGTTGTGCTGGAACCTAGCCCTGTCGAGTTTTGAGGTGGGTAACCGATCTGCGTAGTGACCTTACGTTGCACATTTTCGACAAGGGCTGAGGACTCGTCAAAAGAGTTTTCTAGCCGTTCTGCGCGGCGCTTGTTGCCGTTGGTATAGATCGTGGTCGTCGTGCGATTGAGCAACTGCTGCTCAGGCATCAGCAACGTCAGCGTGTATTGCATTTCGGTCCTGACGCCACCCTGAACCAGCACTTCGGAGGTGACGTTGTGCTGTTCGTTATAGTTATAAGTAGTCGTCCGAATCGCCGGCACGCCCTCGCTCATGATTGTGCGGTAGTGGTCCGGGTCCTGGCGCTGGTACACATAGGTGGTGATAACCGGTGTCCCGCCGCCATTGGGTGTCAGGGTGTGGGTGCTGACGCACGGCAGCGCCGACAGCTTGGGGTTGTCCGGGAAGGTCAGCCCGTTGTCCAGGTATTGCACCTGCTCCTGGAGCCCGTCGAAGCTGGTGATGCTGGTCAGCAGCCAGCCACAGGTCGGGTGATCCAGGTACTCGAAACTGCTTTTGATATCCGCCCCCAGGCTGATGGACTTGAGGGCGTAATCCTCGATGGCCAGGCTGTAGCTCAGGGTTTCGACGGCATCGTCGGGCCAGAAGGTCATCGTGGCCGAACTGAGGACAGGCGTGGCCGTCGGGTCTCCCGGGGTGTATTGCACCTTGAGCAGGCTGCGGGTGGCGTCGCGGATTTCGGTCAACTGGATCTGGTAGTAGGTTTTGGCGTCGATGACATGGGCGGTGGTCATCCAACTCAGGGTCACGCGGTTGTAACCATCGGTGGTCAGGGATTCGGGCACGTAGATGCTGGTGTCCGGCAGCAGTGCCAGCACTTCCGTGCGCCCACCTTTGCGGTGAACGGTTAGTTTGCCGGCGTTCCATTGCGCAATCACGGCGGATTGCTTGATATCTATATTCTTTTCCACCGTCAACACCTCACCGGAATGCAAGGTGAGCTTCTTGTGGCGTTCGCTGTAGGTGGTCATGGCATAGAACCAACCATCCCCCAGTGCCGCTTCGTTATTGACCACCGGGGTATTGTGCAGGCTCATTTCGATTACTGGCCCGTTGCCGGCATTGCCGGTCACCGCCGGCAAGGGCACATAGACTTCAAACAAGCCGGTGCGCGGGTCCACTACATTGCGCTTTTGTGTGGTGGCATTGAAGATCGGATCGTTTTCGTCGTCGGTTGGGTCGGTGCCCATCGGGTTATGCGCCATCATTCTCTCCTAGAGATTTATATCCCTGTTCAAAAACTACGTGGCCGCTGGCGCTGACGTAACTGTCAACTCTCACAGTCATTTATATCGTTTGGTAATGGGTGTAGGATTTTTTACTCTCTCCTTTAACCGTGGAGCTGCGTGTGGAACCCCTGACGATGAACCCGAATAGTGATCCCCAGTCTGTGTGTAGCCCTATTACCAGCGCCGCCATATTCATGGTCGCCACCCTTGCCCCCGGCAATGAGGCGGCCAAGACCGTGCGCGAGTGGTGCGGCGATATCGCCGGCCTGACACGCTCCGTCGGCAAGCGCGTGCCCGATGGCAACCTGACCTGTGTCTGCGGCTTTGGCTCGACGGCCTGGGATGCCTTGTTCGGCAGCCCGCGCCCGGCGTCCCTGCACCCGTTTCAGGCGGTCGGTGTGGCGGGGCGCATGGCGGTCTCCACGCCGGGGGATGTGCTGCTGCACATTCGCGCCGATCGGATGGACCTGTGTTTTGAACTGGCCACGCACATCATGGCGGCCCTCGGCGATGCCGTGAGCGTGGTCGATGAGGTCCAGGGTTTCCGCAATTTCGATATGCGCAGCATTATCGGTTTTGTCGATGGCACCGAGAACCCCACCGGGCGCAAGGCCGTGGGATTTACCATCGTCGCCGAGGAGGATCCGGCGTTCAGCGGTGGCAGCTATGTCCTGGTGCAGAAGTACCTGCACAACATGCCGGCCTGGAATGCCTTGTCCACCGAGGCCCAGGAGCGGGTGATCGGGCGTACCAAGCTGTCGGATATCGAGCTGGGGGATGACGTCAAGCCGAGCAATTCCCACAGTGCCTTGACCACCATTACCCAGGATGGCGAGGAAGTGAAAATCCTGCGCGACAACATGCCCTTTGGCCGGCCGGGAGCGGGGGAGTTCGGCACCTATTTCATCGGCTATGCGCGCTCACCGCAGCCACTGGAACTGATGCTGCAGAACATGTTTGTCGGCCGGCCCGCCGGCCATTATGACCGCCTGCTGGACTTCAGCACGGCGGTCACCGGCGGTTTGTTCTTTGTGCCGTCTGCTGATCTGCTGGAGGCGTTGGCCGAGCGCGCGCCTTAGCGGTTAATAAGCCCGGGAGGCCAGGCGTCCCGCACGTAGCCAACCAACGACCACGGCGCCAATCAGCAAAAAGCCCAGGTAACCAAACAGTGGATAGACCTGGCCCACCAGGCTGACAAACCCGACCAGGCTGCCGGCAAACGCCAATGCGCCGGCGGCGGCTGAGCCGAGGCGGAATGTGCGGGTGCCTGCCGGCAGCAATCGGGCCGAAAAGGAATACAGGGTGCCGACAGCGGTATTGACGATCATCAGGAAAATGATCACCGCCATCAGCAGGCCGAGGACCGGCGAAACCTCCGTGGCGATGGACAGCATGGGCATGGGCAGGTCCGCCACGCTGTCCAGGCGTGACAGCAGGCCCAGGCTCATCACCAGCATCAGCAGCCCGAGCAACGCGCCGCCGAAGATACCGCCCCAGATCGCCTGTTTCTCGGATTTTGCGGCGCCGCCCATGATCGCAAGAAACGGCACCCCCGCCACGATGTTGTAGGACACGTACAACAACGCGCCCAGCAGCCAATGGCTCGCGCCGGCGTCTTGCTGGCTGGCCAGCTGGTTGAGTTCACCGAAACCCAAGCCCCGGGTGGCGACGCCATACAGGGCAACGCCTGTCGCGGTCAGGATCAACAGCGGTGTGACGGCGCCGATCATGCCAATGACCTTCTTCACATCCAGGCACACGATCGCGACCACCAGCAGGGTCACCGCCGCGCTGCCGAACAGGGCGGGGATGGCGAACTGTTGTTCCAGCAAGGCCCCACCCCCGGCCAGCATGACCACCGTCACCGCAAACATGAAAAAGGTGATCATCAGGTCGACAAAGGTGCCCAGGTAACGCCCGCACAACGCATGCACCACGTCCTTGTGGGACTTGGCCCGCAGCCGGCTGCCCAGGCCCGCCAGGGCCATGCCCAAAAAGATGAAGAGCGCGGCGCTGACCACCGACCCCAGCAGCCCCCAGATGCCGAAATCCACGAACATCAGCAGCAGCTCCCGACCGGAAGCGAACCCTGCTCCGACAATGACACCAACAAAGGCACCGGCGATTTTCAGACTTTCTTTCATGACGATTTGCCTCACATTATTGTTGTTATGGCTTGAGGGTAGGCCACTGCTCATGGCCTCCCGGGGCATCGTGCTGGGTCAATCAACGGGCGCCGAGCCACGCCTGGACTTCGATCTCGACATCGACCCCCAGCGCCAGTTGGGTGCCGCCGACCGTGGAGCGCACCGGGAAACCGTCGTGGAAGTGGCGCTTGTACACCTCGTTGAAGCCAGCGAAGTGCTGCATGTCCGACAGCCACACCGTGGCCTTGATCACGTGCTCGAAACCCGCCCCGCATTCGGCCAGGGTCTCGCCGATGCGGGCCATGGCCGCCTCGGTCTGCTCGCGGATATCACCGAGCACCACCTCGCCCAGGGGGGTCATGGGGACTTGCCCGCTGAGGTACAAGAAATCACCGACCCGGATGGCCTTGGAGAACGGGTAGGGCAGGTGGCTGGGGTAACGCTGGAAGGTGTCAGACATGGCATGCAACCTCATTGGGATGATGGATTAACGCAAGCGGCCAGGGGCCAGGCGCTGGGGCTCGACGCCCTGGCGGCGCAGGGTGTCGGGGAGGGGTTGATCGAGTAATTGGCTACAGGCCAGTTGCGACACACCGGCTGCGGACTGAATGCCATAACCGCCCTGTGCCGCCAGCCAGAAGAAACCTTCACAATGATTGTCCCAGCCGACCACCAGGTCACCGTCGCCGACGAACGAGCGCAGGCCGGCCCAACTGTGGCGTGGGCGGCGAATGGTCAGAGAAGTGGCGGCCTCGATGTGGTAGATGCCGGTGGCAATATCCAGCTCTTCGGGCATCACATCCTGGGGCGGGACGGGATCGGCGTTGGCCGGTGAGCCGAGCAATTGCCCGGCGTCGGGTTTGAAGTAGAAGCTTTCATCGATGCCGATTACCGCCGGCCAGCGTGAGCAGTCCATGCCCTCGGGGCCGTCGAAGGTAAAGGCGGTACGTCGGCAGGGTTGCAAGCCAATGGGCGGCACACCGCACTGCTGTGCGACCTGGTCTGCCCAGGCACCTGCGGCATTGACCAGGTGGCGTGCGCGCAGTTGGCGGCCGTCGGCCAGGGTCAGGTGCCAGTGACGGCCTTCGCGGGTGGCGCCACTCAGTTGCGCATCGCAGTGCAGCACGCCACCGGCGCGGCGCATGGCCCGTAAAAAGCCTTGGTGCAGCCCATGGACGTCAAGGTCGCGGGCGTCGGTTTCGAGCATCGCCCCGGCTACCGCCTCGGGGCGCAGGCAGGGCACCCACGCCAGGGCCTGCTCGGTATCGATCAATGACACATTGGCGGCCTGTGCCTGGCTGATGGCGAAGGTGTGTTGCAACAGCGATTGCTGCGCCTGGCTGGCGATGTACAGGCAGCCACGGGGTTCGAGCAGCGCATGTTCGGTGAAGTCGGTTGGCGGCTGCTCATAGAAGTGGCGGCTGGCGCGGGTCAGGGCCTGGATCTGCGGGGTGCCATAGCTTTCCATGAACATCGCGGCGGAGCGTCCGGTGGCGTGGTAACCCGGCTGGCTTTCACGTTCGAGCACCACGACGCTGGCTTGTCCGGCCAGGCGATAGGCCAGGGAGGCCCCGGCAATGCCACCGCCAATGATGGCGAAATCGAAACATTCGCTGTCGTGCATCGCGAGTACCTCCTGTGTCTGGGACTGTTTGTGGGGAGAGGGCCGCAATGCCCTGTCCTCTGTTTTTGTAATTCTCAGATAAGAGAAATGTAAGATATGAGAATTTCCCGGTCAACCCATAACCTTGAGGTATTATTCAGCCCCATGCCCTGGCTCAGTCCCAGTCACCGATTTGTACAACAGAGAGTCTGCATGAGTTCCACGCCCCATCCCTTGATAGATCGCGCCCAGGTCGGTGCCCGCCTGCGGGCTATCCGCAAACACCAGAAGTTGACGCTCAAGCAATTGTCCGAGCGCTCAGGCGTGGCGTTGTCGACCTTGTCGAAGATGGAACTGGCGCAAGTGTCGGTGAGTTATGAAAAACTGGCCGCCGCCGCGCGAGCCCTGAGTGTGGACATTGCCCAGCTGTTCAGCCCGGGTAAACAGGGGGGCAGCGCTGTACAGCCGACGGCGGTCCGCACCGCCATCGACGGGGCGGCCGGTTACAGCACGGGCAATTATGACTATCACCCGATGGCGGGGGATTTCCCCGGGCGCAGCATGACGCCCATGTATGCGCGGATCTTTGCGCGGGAACTGAGTCAATTTGAAGACTACATCCGTCACCCTGGGCAAGAGTTTGCGGTTGTGCTGTCAGGCCGTGTGCGCATTCAATTTGAAACGGGCGAATCCCTGCGCATCGACTGCCGCGAGACGGCCTATTTCAACAGCGCCATCGGCCATATTTACCTGGCAGAAGGCGAGGAGGGCGCGGTCGCCGAAGTGATGGTGGTGATGTCGGAGTACTGAGGTCATCGGCAGCTCAAGCGCTGGGCACGGCGTCGACCGCCAGCAGATGATCCAACAGCAGTTGCGCTGCCACGGGCAGGGCGTCGCGCGAGGCTACGCACAACGCCAGTTCCCGCTGGGCCCAAGGCTCATCCAGGGGCAGGACCCGCGTGTTGGGCAGGTTGTAAGTGCGCGCGCTGCCTTGGGGCAGGATGCCGATGCCGATACCCGCATCGACCATAAGGCACAACGCGTCATAGCTGGACACTTCCATGCGCAACTTCAGTGTGCGGCCCAGGTCGTTGGCGGCTTTGATCATCTGGAAGTTCAAGTGGGTGCCACTTTTGAGGGCGACAAACTCATCATCGAGGGTGGCGTGGAAGCGAACGCTGGTCTCATTGGCCAGCGGATGATCCTTGGGCACGAGCAACACCAGGCGATCGCGGCGAAACGGAAAAACCTCGATATCCGCGCCATGGGGCATATGGGTAAAGAGGCCGATGTCGGCCCGTTTTTCGGCAATGCCCCGGGTAATGGCCAGGCTTTCCTGTTCTTCCAGGGTGATGGTGATCAACGGGTAAAGCGTCATGAAGGATTTGAGCAGCGCCGGGAGAAACTGACTGATCGCCGAGATGTTCGCCAGCACCCGCACCGAGCCGCGACGGCCATCGGAGTAGTCCCGCATTTGCACGGCGATGTCGTTGAGGTTGTTGAGTGCGCTTCGCGCAAGATACAGCAAGGAGATACCCGCTTGCGTCGGGGTAATGCCTTTGTTGGTACGTACCAGCAGGCTTAAGCCGAGGGATTCTTCCAGTTCGCTCAAGCGTTTGCTGACCGCCGCCGCGGCGATGTGTTCGCGCTGGGCGGCGGCGCTGATCGTGCCCTCTTCAATGACACTGATAAACAAGCGTAGGGAGACGGGATCAAGTTTCATTGCCGGCTCCAATTTGCCTGCCTGAGTATGACCCATACTAACCGCTACGCTTGAAGATCAGAATGCACCGGACAACAGATAACCGGCGTTCGGGACTTGGGCTTTCAAACCCAGGGTCTTGAGGATCTGGTAAACGGTGCTCACCGAGGCTGACAGCACCGGCATGGCGAGGCGATCCTGGACGATTTGGATGGCCGGCAGCGAGGGCATCTGAACACAGGCCGACAGCACCACGCCGTCGGCTGAGCCGATGTTCAGGCGATCGGCATGAGCGATCAGGTTCATCGGGTCCAGGCGCCCGACGGCCAGGTTATCGGAGACCTCCAGGCTGATGGAGTCCGTCACCTCGATGCCGGCCGCTTCGATGTAGTCGATCACCTGTTGCGTCAGGGGCTTCATGTAGGGCGTCACAATCGCCACTTTCTTCAAGCCCAGCACATTGATGCTGTCGATCAAGGCACCGGCGGAGCTGAGCACCGGCGTCGGTGCATCATTGCTTTGCACGACCTTGGACAGGCGTGCCTGGGACACTTTGTGGTAACCCGGGCCCTGGCACATGATTGCGACCAGGCAAGCGTAAGCCATGACATCACAGCGCGCATCACTCAGCTCCAGGGCACAGCGATCACTGTCGGCATCCATTTTTTTCAGCTCGTCGTGGCTGACATTCTTCATGCGCATGCGCGCGGAATGAAAACTGAAGCGCTCTTCGGGAAACTGGGCGTAACGAGACGTCAGCATTGCCGGGATTTCAGTCTCCATGGTGGTATTGGAGCTTGGAACGATTTGACCGATACGAAAGTTTTTCATGGCTTGACCCCCTCTGAAATAAGCTCGCGCCCAAGGCGTTTGCCTGTGTGGGGGCATGTTAAGAGGGGGTTATGGCCCCGTACATCAGTGGTTCGCGAGCCCACCATCGTCAACGGCGATGGCGGCGGGTGCCATTACTGGCTGAACAGGTAGGGCATGCCTTGCAGGGGGAGGCATTGGGTTTCCTTGATTTCGTGCATCACGAACGTGCTGCGCACTTCCTTTACATGGGGCAGGGCAGCCAGCACCTTGCGGCTGAAGTTTGCAAAGGTGTCCAGGTCGGGGGCGACGACCCGGATCAGGTAGTCGTCCATCCCCGAGAGGATGTAGCAGCTCAGTACATTGCTCAGCCTGGAGACGGCCTGCTCAAACTCTTGAGCGTGCTGTTCCATGTGGGAAACGATTTTCACGAAGACAAACGCATCGATGCCAAACCCCAATGCCTTGCGATCCAGTTGCAAGCTGTAGTCGCGAATAATGCCCGCGTCCTCCATGCGCTTGACCCGACGCCAGCACGGTGACACCGAACTGTTGACCTTTTCGGCCAGGTTGGCCATGGAAATGCGGGGGTCACTCTGCAGGACGCAGAGGATTTCCCGATCCAGTGCAGACAGTTCGATAGCGGCAGGCATGTGCGGGTCCTCAGGCAGGAAAAAGAGGGTATTTTTGTATTTATGCGCGGCAGGTGGAAAGACTAACCATTTTTTGCCTTCGATTGGAAACGAATAACCGGGCGACGTCGTTTTTTGCCAGCAGACAAGCAAAATTTACCTGGCCGATCTCCCTAAAATGAAACCGTCAAAACAAACGATTGGCGGGCGTACTCATGGCAATGTCCCTAACGGCTCTGGAACGAGCCTACTCACCCAGCTCTGTCGCCCCGGACTTTATGTCCGTGGTGCTTCAATACAGAGCGCTCAGTGATCTCATCTGTACCCGGCATGCCGCCACGCGTATTGAGTACGGCCAGGGTGCCGATGAATATTCAATCCTGTTCGAGCCGACCACCCAGGCCGCGTCATCGATGCTGGTCTTCATCCACGGCGGCTACTGGCAAGAGCTTTCGGCGCAGGACTCTTGCTTCCCGGCCGAGGGCCTGCTAGCGCACCACATCGCATATGCGGCCATCAACTACAGCCTTGCCCCCGCCGCGAATATCTTTGATATGGCCCGGCAATGCTGCCGTGCCCTGGAGGCGCTGCAGGCGGCCCGGCCGAACTGCCGGATAGTGATCGCCGGCAGTTCGGCCGGTGCGCACCTGGCGGCCATGCTGTTGACCTTCGACTGGCGCGCACGCGAAGGCGGCCAGCCACCTTTTGCCGCCGCGCTGTTGATTTCCGGGATTTACGACCTGCGTCCGTTGATCCCGACCTACATCAATACGCCGCTCAAGCTGACCCTGGATTCGGCGCTGGCGTTAAGCCCCCAACTGCAACCGATTGTCAGCCCTTGCCCGACGGTTGTGTGCTTTGGCCAGCAGGAAACCGATGCGTTCAAGCAGCAGAGTCGCGACTTCGCACAGCGCCTGATCAGCGTGGGGGCCGACGTCTCCTTGTATGAAGTTCCAGGGCGTAATCACTTCGATATCGTTTTTGATATTTCCCAGTCAGCCACCTTGATTGGCGCTGACGTACTGCGGTTGTCAGGAGTACCACAATGAAAAAAACACGAAGCCGGCACATTCCCCTGGTGCGTGATCCCGCACTGGAGTTGTCCTTGGTCAGGCAGATTGATCAGACGAGCCACGAGAGCCGGGAAAAAAGCGTCAAGCAAACCTCGGGCCAGCCCATGGTCGACTTCGATGGGACCAGCAACCCTTACATCGACTATCACCGCAACGATTTGCTCCTCAGCACCCAGCATATGCGCAGTGAAGGTCATGATGAGATGCTGTTTATCCTGATCACCCAGTGCACGGAGCTGACGTTCAAGGCGATCCATTTTGAAGCCTACAATTTCCAGCGCCGTATCCAGGAAGACGACCTGCCCGGGGCCCTGGTCCTGATCCCGCGGATCAAGCGCCTGTTCGAGTACCTGATCAAAACCTGGGACGTGCTGTCGACCATTACCTCTGAGGGCTTCAATGAGTTTCGCAATAACCTGGGGATTTCTTCAGGCCAGCAGTCCTACATGTATCGCCATGTCGAATTCATTCTCGGCAATAAATCGGTGCGTCTGGCCCAGGCCCATGCCAACAACCCGGATGTCTATCCCTACCTTGAACAGGCGCTGAAATCCCCCAGCCTGTATGACGACGTGTTGCGCTATCTGCACCGCCGTGGGGTGGCAATGCCTGCGGATGCCCTGGAGCGCGACTGGTCGCAGGCCTATGTCGTCAATGCGGGCGTGGAGGATGCGTGGATGACGGTGTACGCCGATCCTTCTGCGGAAAATGACCTCTATCAGTTGGGCGAAGGGCTGACCGAGATTTCCGATTTGTTTTCCCAATACCGCTGGCGGCACTTCAGTTCGGTCGAGCGCATTCTGGGCTTTAAACCCGGCACCGGAGGATCGGCAGGCGTGGCGTGGCTCAAGCACGTGGTAGAGCACCGATTCTTCCCGGAGCTTTGGACAATTCGTACACGGTTGGGAGCTTGATCAGTATGTTGGGTACAGAAAATGTGGCAGGCACGGATCCGCTGGCATCGATGCGTGAGCGTTTCACGATACCGGAAGGGGTGACTTATTTTGACGGCAACTCGCTGGGGCTGATGCCAAGGAGCGTGGGCCCGAAGGTCACTGAGGTGGTGGAAAAACAATGGGCGCAGGGCCTGATCCGCTCCTGGAATGATGCCCACTGGCGTGACCTGGCCACCCGCACCGGGGAAAAAGTGGCCCGTCTGATCGGTGCCGGCCCCGGCCAAGTGGTGGCCTGTGATTCGACCTCGGTCAATCTGTTCAAGGTCCTGGTCAGCGCGGTCAGGCTGCGTCCGGGACGCACGCGGATTGTGACGGACATCGATTCCTTTCCAACCGATTTGTACATCATCAATGAAGTTGCCAAGACCCATGGCTTGATTGTGGATGCCGTGCCAGCGGCCAGCATCCCCCAGGCCCTGGATGTGGATGTCGCCGCCGTGGTGTTGACCCATGTCGATTACCGTACGGCACATATCCACGATATGCAGGCCTATACCCGGGCCTGCCAGGCAGCCGGGGCGTTGATGATCTGGGATCTGTCGCATACCGCCGGGGCAGTGCCTTGCGAACTGGATGCCTGTGAAGTCGATTTCGCCATCGGGTGTGGCTACAAGTACTTGAATGGCGGCCCCGGCGCCCCGGCGTATCTCTATGTTGCCAAGCGCCATATCGAGCAATGCGAACAACCCCTCACAGGCTGGTTTGGTCATCGCGCACCGTTTGACTTCGACCTTGAGTACGCACCGGCGCCAGGGATTGAGCGCTTCTTCTGCGGGACGCATCCGGTGCTGGGCTTGTCAGTGTTGCACAACGCCCTGGATGCTTTTGAGGGTGTCAACCTGCAGGCGCTGCGGGCCAAGAGCACAGCCCTGACCCGCCACTTCATGGAGGCTGCGCAACACAGGCTTGCAGCCCATGGCTTTGTCATCGCCTCGCCCATGGACGATGCACAGCGTGGCAGCCATGTATCGCTGCGGCACAAGGCGGGATACGAAATCATGCAAGCCCTGCAGAAACGCCAGATCATTGGCGACTTCAGACTGCCCGATTTCATGCGTTTCGGTTTTGCCCCGCTGTACAACAATGTTGATGAAGTGGAGCACTTGGTCAGCGCACTTGAAGAGATTATGGTCAACCGTGAATGGTTGGTTATTTCCGGTGAAGAACGCAAAGCCTTCACCTGAACAAGTTGTTTTAGAACGTTGATTTGATTGGATGGTGTTTTATATCCGGCACTCCGGTGCCTGATAGTTTTTGTCTCGGCCCTATTACGCATAAAAAACGCGATTGCCCGCTCAGGGTAGCGCAATAACTTATAAGGCTTAATGAACAGTTCTGCTGTTCAGAGGATGACCTATGTCTACTGTAGATGGTATTACGCAGCGGGAAAATGGTTTAAAGAGGCTATTGAGCAAACCGCAACTGACCATGATTGCAATCGGCAGTGCCATTGGCACTGGCTTGTTCCTGGGCAGCGGCACAGCGATCGGCATGGCAGGGCCGAGCGTCATTCTGAGTTATGCGATCAGCGCCCTGGTGGCATTTATCCTGATGGCCTGCTTGAGCGAGATGGTGGTCGCGCACCCGGTTACCGGGTCGTTTGGTGCCTATGCCGAAGTGTACCTGGGCGGGCTCGCCGGTTTTTTGGTGCGCTACGCGTACTGGATTTCCGTGGTGCTGGTGATTGGCACTGAAGTCACCGCGATTGCGGTCTACATGCAGTATTGGGCGCCGGGGTCGCCCGCCTGGTTATGGATTGCCATCTTCTCCGGCGCGATTATTTATTTGAATACGCAAACCGTCAAAGTGTTTGGGGCTTTTGAATACTGGCTGGCGTTTTTCAAAGTGGCGGCGATTGCTGCATTTATTGTGATCGGTAGTTATATCGTGTTTAAAACACCTGCCGACAGCGGTATTGGCTTCGATAATTATATGGAGGGGGCAGGTTTTTTCCCTAATGGGTTCTTTGGGACCTGGTCGGCGGCCATTATCGCGTTATTCAGTTTTATTGGTATCGAGTTTATCGCCGTGGCCGCCGGCGAGGCGGACAACCCAGGCGCTGCGGCAAAAAGCGCCTTCAAGTCGGCATTGTTTCGCCTGGTATTTTTCTACATCTTCACCGTGGCGCTCATGGTCGCCATTGTTCCATGGCAAATGGCCAATGAACGTGAGAGCCCCTTTGTCCTGGTGATGAAGTTGATCGGTATCCCGGGCAGCGCGGGCATCATGAACTTTGTGATCCTGACGGCAGCGTTGTCGGCGATGAATGCCCAGTTGTATGTGGCCTCACGCATGATCTTCAGCCTGTCCCGTACAGGCTATGCCCCGAAAATGCTGGGTAAGGTCAGCGCCAAGGGGGTGCCGCTCAACAGCTTGTTTTTCTCGACATTCGGCGTGGCCGCTGCGGGCTTGTGCAGCGTGCTGTTGGACCAGGGCACCTTCATTTTGATGATGTCGATTGCCATGTTCGGGGCGCTCTTTACCTGGCTGATGATTTTCATCACGCATTGGCGCTTTCGCCGCCATTACCAACACCACAACCTCACGCTTGCTTTCAAAGTCAGAGGTTTTCCGTTGACCACGCTGGTGGGGGGCACGCTGATGGCGGCGTTGCTCGGCACCACGCTGCTGGTTCCACAGTTTCGCATGACGCTGGTGACTGGCGTGCCACTGCTCCTGGTGCTGGCTATCGCCTATCGCTGCATCCATCAGCGCCTGCCCACGCTGGCTACCCTGGAGGAGAAGGGATGAAGATCTATCCGCCGTTCATTGCCGCCGCTGTACAAGCCGCACCGGTGTACCTGGAGGCTGACGCCACGGTTGAACTGGCCTGTCGCTTGATTGCCGAGGCCGCACATAACCAGGCGCGCCTGGTGGCGTTTCCTGAAGTCTTTGTGGCCGGCTATCCCTACTGGAACTGGACGATGAACCCCGTAGAGGGCAGTGCGTGGTACGAGCGCCTGTATGTGAGCGCCATTGATGTGCCCGGGCCGCAAACCGAGCGGCTGTGCGCGGCCGCCCGGCAGGCCAACTGCGTTGTCGTCATCGGTGTGAACGAGCGCGGTGCCCACAGCTACGGCACGCTCTACAACACGGTGTTGATGATCAGCGCGCAGGGCCACCTTATCGGGCGCCACCGCAAGCTGGTGCCCACCTGGGCCGAGAAGCTAACGTGGACCGGCGGCGATGGCAGTTCGTTAACGGTCCATGAGACCGAACTGGGACCGATCGGCGCCCTGGCCTGTGGCGAGAACACCAATACCCTGGCGCGGTTCAGCCTGTTGGCCCAAGGCGAACTCATCCACATTGCCAATTACATTGCCTTGCCCGTGGCGCCCGACGACTACGACATGGTCGAGGCCATCAAACTGCGCGCCGCGGCCCACGCCTTTGAGGGCAAGGTCTTCAATATCGTGTCTTGCTCGGCGATCTCGGAGCCGATCATCACTGCCGTGGCCGGGGACGATCCCAAGGCCCGGGCCATGCTGGAGCGCAAGAACAGCGCGTTTTCCGGGATTTTCGGCCCCGATGGGCGTTTGCTGACTGAGCCGTTGATTGACCGGGAAGGCATCGTCTATGCGCAGATCGACCTCAGCAAATGCATCCAGCCCAAACAGATGCACGACATCGTCGGTCACTACAACCGCTTCGATATCTTCAGTCTGTCGCTCAACAAACGCCCGCTCGAGGCGCTGAATATCATCACTCAAGAACCCCTCGCTTGCCCTCGCGTGCCGCTGGGCACAGAGGCGTCGCCCAATGACGAGAGGTTTACTGCTGGAGCTAGCCGCCATGAAGGATGACAACGTTGAAGGCCGTGCCCGAGTCGTCAATACACCGCAGCTCAACGCGTATTACGAGCAGCTTGCCGAATACGAGGCGGGGGCCTTGTGGACGGTGGCCAATGACATCGAGCCCTGGGAGCCCAAGGCCCATTCGGTTCCGATGATTTGGCGCTATCAGCAACTGCGTCCCCTGGTGCTGCGCTCCCTTGAACTGGTCCGCCCGCAAGAGGCCGGACGCCGGGTCATCATGTTGGTCAACCCCAAGCGGCACGATGTCAGCGCGGCGGTCGGCCTGTTGTACACCGGCCTACAGGTCATGAACCCGGGGGAGGCGGCCTCCGCGCATCGGCACATGGCGTCTGCCTTGCGCTTTATCATCGAAGGCGAGGGCGCCTATACCATCGTCGAGGGCGAGCGGGTGAGCCTCAACCGCAATGATTTTGTGATCACCCCCAATGGCACCTGGCATGAACACGGCAATGACACGGGAAGCGGTCCTTGCATCTGGCAGGACGGGCTCGACATTCCGCTGATCAACACCCTGGAGGCGAACTTCTACGAAGTGCATCCCGACTTGCACCAGCACGTCACCCGGCCCCTGGATGCGTCATACAACACCTACAGCCATGCCGGTGTCAGGCCCTTGGAGCCGGATTGGCGCAAAGCCTATTCACCGTTGCTGAAGTATTCGTGGACACACACCTACGAAGCGCTTTGCCAATACGCGCAAGCCAGCGAGGGCTCGCCGTTCGACGGGGTGATGCTGGAGTACGTGAACCCGCTGACCGGTGGGCCGGTCATGCCCACCCTGGGGGCCACTATGCAAATGCTGCGGGCCGGGCAAGCGACCCGCGCCCATCGTCACACGGGCAATGTGATCTATCACGTGGCCAAAGGCTGCGGGTATTCAATCATCAATGGGCAGCGCTTTGACTGGGAGGAACACGACATTTTCTGCGTACCTTCCTGGGCGTGGCACGAGCACGCCAACCTGTCGCCGGACGACGATGCCTGCCTGTTTTCATTCAGCGATTTTCCCGTGATGAAAGCCCTGTCGATCTACCGCGAAGAGGCCTATGCCCTGAATGGCGGCCATCAACTTATGACTCAAGGTCAGGAGAACTGATATGCGTTTGGTAACCTACCAGAACCGTGCTCGCACCGATGCGGCCCGTCTTGGCGTATGGCTCGGTGAGCGTGTGGTTGATGTGGCGCGCCTGGCCGCCAGTGCCGGCCAGACGCTACCGGACTCCATGCTGGGCCTGATCGATGCCGGCCCCGACGCGCTGGCGTTATTGGGCCGGTTATGTGACCCGTACGCCGACCAATGGCCGCCAGGCACCTCGACCTGGCGGGACAATGTGCACCTGCTGGCGCCCATTCCACAACCGCGCAAGAACATCTTTGGCATTGGTCTTAATTACCGTGAACACGTTGCCGAATCCAATCGCAGCCTGGACACGGCGGCGCAACTGCCGTCACAACCGGTGGTGTTCAGTAAGCCGCCAACCAGTGTGATCGGGCCCGGCGATGGGATCGAACACAACGCCCAACTCACCCAGCAACTGGATTGGGAAGTGGAACTTGCGGTGGTGATCGGGCGCCAGGCCAAAGGCATTGCCGAATCGCAGGCCATGGATTACGTGTTCGGTTATACGGTGATCAACGACATCAGCGCGCGGGACAATCGCCGGGCCGGGCAGTGGATCTTCTCGAAGGGGCAAGACACTTATTGCCCCATGGGGCCTTGCCTGGTAACCGCCGACGAAATCAAGGACCCCCACAACCTGGCACTGACGCTCAAGAAGAATGGGGAACTCAAGCAAGCGTCCAATACACGCCATATGTTGTTCAGAATTCCCGCGTTGATTGCCGACATTGCCAGTGCAATCACCCTGGAGCCGGGCGACATCATTGCCACAGGCACCCCCTCGGGTGTGGGGGCCGGGCGCACGCCGCAAGAGTGGATGGTGCCCGGAGATGTTATTGAGGCCTGGGTGGAGGGTATTGGCCTGTTGCGCAATCCCGTGGTGAACAGTCAATAAGCGCAAGGGCTGTTTGACTGGCGTGTTCTTGTTGTAGCTCCTACTTAACTTAAATGATGACTTGGGTGTGTCCTTGCGGATATGCCCACGACTTTGCTCGGGTGTATGAATATGAATAATAAAAAAGTATATGTCCTGATCGTTGTGGCCGCTGCGTCCATGCAGGCACGAGCTGAAGAACCATTGCCCACCAATGGGTTTATTCAAGACAGCAGCCTGAATGTTTTATTAAGGAACGCGTATATCAGTCGCGATTACAAAGACGGCAATCAAGACAAGGCCGAATGGGGGCAGGCGATAAGCGCCAGGTTCACCTCTGGATTTACCGAAGGGTTCATCGGGTTTGGCGTCAACAGCTTTGCTGACTACGCTGTTCGCCTGGATGGCGGCAAGGGTCGCAGCGGTGCTGGCGGTATCGATTTTTTCAAACAGGGCGACAGTGGGGCGCCTGCCGACGACATTGCCAAGGCTGGCGCCTCAATCAAGCTGCGTCTCTCCAAAACCGTCGTTGAATATGGTGACCAGATGCCGGTGTTGCCGGTCTTGCGGCATGACAGTGCCCGCCTGTTACCGGATGCCTACACCGGCACCCTGATCACCTCCAGGGAGCTTGAAGGGCTGGAAGTCAATCTCGGCCGTTTTACGGCGCAGTCCAGGAAAAGCGCCGAGGGGCGCGACAGTGGCGGGCTGGACAGGATCGATGTGTACGGGGTGCGTTATCGTTTCAACACTCGCCTGAGTGCAGCGCTGTACGCTTCAGATATCCAACAGGTCTTGAAGCGCCAATATGCCAATCTGCTGTATGAAATGCCGCTTGAGAAAGAGCGTTCCCTGACGGTTGACTTAAATGCCTATAAAACCCGCCTGGACAAAGACTTCGCGGCCGGGGCCGGTCGGGACAATGTGATCTGGAGCCTGGCCGCCACCTATAAGACGGGGCCTCATGCGTTCATGCTTGCCCACCAACACAATACCGGGGACACCGGATACATTTACGGTCGCTATCAAAATGCCGGTGGGGTGGGGGACAGCAATGGCACGATTTATGTCGCGAACTCTTACTGGTCTGATTTCAATGCCGAAGATGAGCGCTCCTGGCAGTTGAGCTATGCCTATGATTTTGGCGCCAGCGGGATACCCGGGCTGAGTTATCGGGTGGCCTATGTACGGGGTGACAACATCAAGACGCAGAGCACCGGTGACGGCCGGGAGACTGAGCTGTTCAATCAATTGCAGTATGTGGTGCAAAGTGGCAAGGCCAAGGACCTGAGTTTCAAGGTTCGCAGCTCGCACTTGAACGTCTCCAATAAAGCGAGCAATTACAATATAGGGGGTAACGAACTGCGCATTTTTGTTGATTACCCGATCAGTATTTTCTGAGGAGCGGTAACGTTGATGGGTTAATAGCGATAAAGAACATATTTGCCTATATATAAGGCAAATCTGCCAATGTTAAATTTCCATGCCCTGTCGATAAAACAACCCTGTAGGGTTAGCGCGGGCTCGGAACACCAGATCTATTAGAGATGTAAGTCCAGGCCTGGAAGTTTTGATCGTAATAATAAAATGCTGTATTTCCAAGTGCTTGTTTTTCTTAAAATTCAAATAACAGGAAAAATGAATTATGGCGATATTTGATTACAAAGGGCAAGACGCCCGTACGCTCATTTCTGATGCCTGGAACCTGGCCACCTACGCCAGTGGTGTTGCCACCGTCGGGGTGCTTTACAACATACCCGGGGCGGTCCTTGGCGAGGGCAACACCTTCACTCTTCCCCAGGGTTGGCGTGAGATTAATGCCAGCGAGCTGAATGTCGATAAAAGCCATCTGGACCTTACGGGGAGCTTCACGGGTGGGGATGTCCTCGGTGCCCAGGCCCGGGTGTTCGGGCAGTACGACAGTAGTGGCCAGTTGACCAAAATGGCTTTTGCCTCTGCCGGTACCAACTCGCTGATCGACCTGGCAGGCTGGCCAGCCATGATCGACAACTCTTATATCAACGGTTTCGATTACCTGCTGGATGCCGTCAAGGATTACGCCATCGGCAAAAACCTCAGCGGCAAAGACGTACTGGTTACCGGCTACAGCCAGGGAGGCTCGGTGACCAACAGCATGTTCCTGGCCAAGGACACCCTGGCAGATGGCTTTTTCAAAGACTCGGACTATTTCGGCATGGAGTCGCCCAAGGTCGGCAACGACAGTGGCATCTTCAACTTTGGCTTTGAAAACGATGTGGTGCACCGGCTGATCGGCGAAGAAACCAACCTGGGCAGCGCCGCCATCGACGCCCTGACCGGCAGCGATATCAACTACACCTCGACCACCGACAACATCGTGCTCTTCGACACGATCTACGCTTTGCCTACCTGGCCCAATGGTCCGTTCTCCATTGCCAACCTGACAGGCTGGGCTGCCCACCTCGAAGGCATTTTCATCAACCCCATCCAGACCATCAGCCAGTCGACGTTCTACGACTACATCGAGCGTGACAGCACCATCATCATCAGCAACCTCGACCCGATCAGCCGCAGCTTCACCTGGGTCAGCGACAAACCGACGGCGACTTCCAACCACTATGGCACCCCGGCGTTCCTGCTCGGGACGTCCAGCGCCGATAAGCTGCAAGACGGTCGCCACGATGACTTCCTCGATGGCTTTGCCGGCGACGACAGCTTCCGGCTCAGCACCGGCACCGATACCGTAGCCGGCGGCGCGGGCAACGATAAGGTGTTCCTCAAAGGCGCCGCGGCGAACTATGAAGCGGTCAATCTGAGTGACGGTACCGTGTTCCTCAACGATACGAGCGGCCAATACGGGCTCAAGGAACTGCGCGGCGTCGAGCACGTAGAGTTTGAAACGGCCCTGGCCACCAATGCCAGCCAATTGCCCTTGATCGGCAATTTTCTCAGCAGCATCGGCCAGGCGTTGACCCCGGCCTACACCATCACCAGCGGCAAGCTGGATTACGAAGGCTGGTTTGGCCAGGACAAGTCGTACAACAAAGCCATTGAAGGCACCACGCTGGCTGACAATCTCAATGGCACCAGCGGCCGTGACCTGATGTTTGGCCAGGCCGGTAACGACACACTGAGCGGCGGCGGTGGCAATGACCTGTTGCACGGTGGCGAAGGCAATGACACCTTGTTGGGCGGTAGCGGCAATGACCAGCTTTATGGCGCCGCCGGCAACGATATCCTGGTGGGCGGGCAGGGCAACGATCTGCTCAGTGGCGGCGTCGGCAGTGACGTGTTTGTCTTCGACCAGGCAGGCTTTGGCCAGGATCGGATCAGCGACTTCAACATTCACCAGAACGGGCTGGATGTGCTGGTGTTTTCCAAGTCGCTCTTCGCCTCTACCGATGCGGTGATCAGTGCCGCCAGCCAGCAAGGCAATGACACGCTGATCCAGGCCGGAGACGCCAGTGTCACACTGGTGGGCTTCAACCCGGCGAATCTGAGCGCGGATATGCTCAGCCTGGTCTGAGGCAATAGCCGGCTCTTATGGCGACACCTTCTTTGCAAAAGAGGGTGTCGCCCAACATGAGTGGGCATCATCATTGACAGCGCCAGCCTGTGGCATTGGCCTCTACCGGTGCGCCGTGGTGGTTGCCGGGGCACGCCGGACTACACGCAGGGCCGTAAAAATGGCCAGGCCGGGCGCGAACGCAAACACGCCAAACAACCAGCCCGCCGCGTTCGCCGTGCCGGCGATGCCTGCGCAGACCGTGAGGCCGGCAAGGTTTACCACCATTCCCGCGAGGGCAGCTCCCAGCGCGGTGGCGAACAACTGCACAGTTGTAATCGACGCGCCCGCCAGGTCCTGCTCATTGACGGGTGTCACCTGAAAGACACGAGTCAGCAAATGCGGCCACGCTAGCCCGACGCCAACGCCGATGGCGACGAGCGCCAGGCAGATCGCTGTGATCGTCAGCCAGCCGCCGGTACTTTCGGCTCGAATCAAAATCGCCAGCGCTACCATGCCCGCCACGCCCAGGACCGGACCGGCGAGGATCGCGCGTCGGATGCCTTTACCGCTCGCCCCGGAACTTGCGATTGACCCCAGCGTCCAGCCGGCAGCCATCAGCGCTGTAAGGTAACCGGCGGCGAGCGGCGATTGATGGTGGAGGACCTGGAGGAAAAGCGGCACGAAGATTTCGCCACTGGTCACGGCCACCGCGAGCAATGACAGGGTGGCGTACAGCACGCCCAGCGCGGATGTGAGGCTGAATGCACCCGTCGGTAGCAGTCGATGGCGGGCGCGGCTTTCCGTGCCGACCAGCAGGGCGGTGAGCAGGGCCGCAGCCCCCAGGCCTACAATATTCCAGGCGAGTGTTGTCGAGACACTGCCGGCAGAAACGGCGAGCACTGCCGACGTCAGGCAGGCAAGCTGGACCAGTGGTAGCGGCAAGTGTTGTGAGCGGGCGGCACTGCGTTTGGGCAACACCACCGCAGCTAGCAGGGCGAACAACGCGGCGACAGGAACCAGCGACCAAAAAGCCGCGCGCCATACACCGAGTTCAGCGAAGACGCCCCCGACTGCCGGCCCGATCAGCGTGGCTACCCCCCACATGCCGGAGACCAACGCCATCGCGCGCGGCCACAAGGCTTCATGGAACACCAGGCGGATCATGGCGTAGGACAGGGCGAACAGAAAACCGCCACCCAGCCCCTGGATCAGGCGACCGGCCAGCATGGCGGGCATGGACGGGGCAAACGCACAGAGGAGTGCGCCGACCGCAAATACCAGCGTTGCGAGGGTGTAGGCGCCGCGTGGCCCCCAGCCGACCAGGAGCCTGGCTGACAATGCCGAGCCAAGGATCGAGGCCGTGGCGAACAGCGTGGTGTTCCACGCGTAGTAGTCGAGGCCGCCGATGTCCCGGACGACTGAGGGTAGAATCGTGGTCGCAATGTAGACGTTGATTGCATGCAGAACCACGCCCCCGGCCAGCGCCAACGAGCGCACCCCATTGGCGCCAGAGAGGAGGGCGGCCCAGCCGGCAGGGGGAGGATCAACCAGGGTGAAGTCATGCGCCTCCGGTTCTGAGGGCGAACAGTGCTCTGATGGGGCGTGGTGTTTAGTCATAGGGGGTCTACGTTGTGATTCGGGCGTGCCAGGCAAATCGACGTTTCGTTATAAAACCTCAAGCAAGGTTGAGGTCAAGGGGCAATTGGAGCCCATGGGGCACGCGGACAGTCCTGCGCCAGCGCTCTCTTTTTCGTGAGCGCCTGTGGGCGGTGTTCAATGCAAGAAAGGTGTTTTAGAACTTCAGGTAAATCGTTTAATTAATGTTCAGCTAATCGTGGTTAAACATCATTTCGTCCTGGGTGACAGAACCAAGAGAAGATTACCTTGGGGCTGTACGAAATGATGAGTCTCTCGGATGGCTGAAATGAAATATCTTTTTTTGACGGGCTTTTTGATGGTAAGCGGCTTTGCCGTTGCAGGAGAGTTACCCGCGGGGGCCGTGGGTGACTCTATGGTAGTTGATGGAGAGACTTTGCCTATAGAGCGGCCAGGCTCATGGTTCGTTGGGGATATACAGCGTGTCATTAGTATCTCTTCCGTGTCGGAGCGTTGTGAGATCACCCCCGTACGGATGGTGTATGAGGACTCCAGGCAAAAAAAGCATGTTCTTGAATACAGTGTAATGGGTAATGGATGTAACTGATTTTTCGGTATGTCCAGTCATCGCACTATTCATATCGCTCATGTAACCAATAACTTTTTATTTGTCATATAGGACGCGCCCGGTGCGTTGTCCGAACGGCAGGTCTGTTTCCGCTATTTAATAAAGTCCCTCCCCCTAGTGGCCCAGTTTCGTGCACCTCGCCAATCGACGCTGTTGCACTGTTAGTGCTCGGTGGGTTGGTACTGACAGGGGGCGACAAGGTGTTGGAAACCTTCGCCTTGAGCATCTTGCCCGATTGGCTTTTGACACTATAACGATTTGAAATCTATCGCTTTCATCGCGCTGGCTTATTTTAGGGAGACGATCATGTTCAAACGTAAGGCTTTCAGCAATACCCTGTTGGTATTCGTCCTGTTCATCAGTGGCTTTGCCCAGGCGCAGAGTGCGACCGAGACCAAGGCGCCCAGTGTTATTTTCCTGGATATCAATGAGACCTTGCTTGACCTGGAGCCCATGCGCGCCTCTGTCGGCCAGGCGCTGGGCGGTCGGCCTGAGTTGCTTGGCCTGTGGTTCTCTACCTTGTTGCATTACTCGCTGGTGGAGACCTCGACTGAGCAATACCATGACTTCGGCACCGTAGGCACGGCGGCCCTGATGATGGTGGCTCAGGCCCATGGGGTCCAACTCAGCGAGGCACAGGCGCGTGCTTCCATCGTCACGCCCATCACTCGCCTGCCGGCTTATGCCGATGTTCGCCCAGGCTTGCAGATGCTCAAGGATAAGGGCTACACCTTGATCGCACTGACTAACTCATCGCGTAAGGTGGTGCAGGCGCAGCTGTCGTTCGCGGGGTTGGACGACCTGTTCACCGACTACCTGAGCAGTGACACGCTCAAGAGCTACAAACCCAACCTTGCGGTCTACACCTGGGCCGTTCAGCAACGTGGTATTACACCCGCAGAGGCCATGCTGGTAGCGGCTCACGGGTGGGATATCGCAGGGGCCCAGCGTGCTGGCCTGCGCTCGGCGTTTGTTGCGCGCCCTGGGCAATCGCTCTATCCATTGGCACCCGCGCCTGACTATGTGGTGAGTGATATCAAGGCGCTTGCGCAGAGATTGCCGGTGCGTTGAGCGGGATCACGCTGCTGTTAGCGCCTTATGCATCTGAAGCCGATATGCGAGCTGGTAGTATCAATTGCTTGGGGCGAGCGGGCTGGTGCGCGGTATCGTTGGCAATAATCAGGCGCACAGAGGTGCGAGCCTTTGAGTCAGCCAGATACAAAGGCGTATCTGACCAAGGAATCGACGCAGCAGAAGGCAAGGCCAGGCGCCTTTCATATTGAGTTGTTGCGTCGGACGCCGTCGCGAAAACACAAGGAATGGAGCACAGGCACAGGGTTGATGTCTTTGTCATGGTTACTCATTTTTATTTTTAGTATTGAATTACCTTGCGTATAGAAACTTGGCCGAGCCTGTACTCTGCTGCTGATATAGAGCGATACTTTTTTATCTTCGTTGTTTGGGGAACTCCTCGGCCGAAAAAGGAGCGGGAGTCGTTTGCATTTGTAGAGTTGCGGCTCGGTTCTTTAGTGCTTGTCAACTGATGGTGACCGATGGAAGAGAGCGCAGCGATCCAGTTCGGGTCTTGGAACAGACGCCCGTTGCTGAGCACATGAATAGATTTCTGCGGCAAAACGGCTTTGCACTTGGCCAGGATTTCGAGCAGCCCGTAGTGCTGCCAAGCTGAGCGGATGGCAGCAGATTCTGTCAGTTCGATACGCTTGATTGAGGCGCACGCCAGCCGCCACCCAATGCCTTTTCACTACTTCGATTCTTCACGGTTTATTACGGATCTGGCCAACGGCAATATCTGCGCCGTAGTGGGATGGGCTGGTGGGGTAATGGATGTCAAGAAAGCGGCCGACGCTGCCGGCAATGGCCGGAAGATTCAGTACAGCATCCCCAAAGAGGGCGCGCCGGTCTGGGTCGAAAGCCTGGTGCTGCTCAGCGACGCGCCGAACCATTGCTGCCTTTCAATGGATAATTCCTACTGGGAAGCGGTTATCAGAAATGGAAATATGATCGTAATCTCTCATTTCTCATGCCTTTTTCTGGATGATCCAGTTTCCTCTGCTAGTTTTTCTAACGGTCAGTCTTCTTCACAAGATTCTCTCCCCGAAAAATGCCCATGCAAGGAAGCTTCGGTATGAACAATACGCCTTTATTCGTTAGCGGCCTGCTCGCAACTGTAGCATTGCTCGGCGCAGTGGCCGTGCAGGCGGAGACCTCTCCGGTGGCGCAAGTTTCAGGCCCGCAAGCCGATGTGAAGGTGACCGAGACTTACGTTCGGATGATGGCGCGAGAGGCATATTTCTGGGGTTGGCCGATGGCCAACATCTTCAATCGTCGGCAGAAGTTCAAAGATCTCCCAGAGCCAGGCCTGATGGGTGGCATCGTTCCCGTAGCGCCGATCAATCATCTGTCGATGCTTACCGATTACATTTCCCCTGGCGAGCGGCTGGTGGCCTGTCCGAACCAGGATGTGGTTTACGGTGCGGGCAGCATTGCGCTGGATATCGAACCGGTGGTGATTCAGGTACCGGACTTCGGCGACCGCTTCTGGGTGTACCAACTAGTAGACCTTCGCTCTGACAGCTTCGCCGAACTGGGGAAAATGTACGGCACCAAGCCCGGTTTCTATCTGTTGGTGGGGCCGGACTGGAACGGCAAAGTACCCCAGGGCATTAGCCAGGTGTTTCGCGCAAACACCAATACCGGGTTCGTAATTCCACGGGTGTTTCAGGACGATACAGCCGAAGATCGCAAAGCCATCCAGCACTATCTGTCGGGCATCGACATGTACCCGCTGTCCAAATACGACGGCAAACTCAAGCAGCGTGACTGGAGTCAGTCGCCGAAATTCCCCGCCGAGGCGTCGAGTGACGAAGAAACGCGTTGGGTGCTCCCGGAAAAGTTCTTCGATGAGCTGCCAGCGATTCTCAAGGATGCCAAACCGCTGCCAGGAGAAGAGGCGCGCTATGCGCAATTGTCAGTACTGGCACAAATCGCTCAGCGCGATCCGGAGCTGAAAAAAGCCATGATCGACGAAGCGCAAAAGGCCGACAGCGAAGTTGTTAAGCCGCTGCTGCAGTTCCGCAATTACGGCCAGCAGTTGCCGCATCACTGGAGCACCATCAGCAACGGCGCAGCGTTTGGCACCGACTACTTCCTGCGCACGGCGGTTGCTCGGTCGAACATCTTCGTCAACAAACAGATCGAGACCAAGTACTTCTATCAGGATCTGGACGAGTCCGGCATGCGGCTCAATGGTGCCCAGCGCTATAGCGTGACTTTCTCCAAAGACGCGCTGCCGCCGGTCAAGGGCTTCTGGTCGCTGACGCTGTACAACCAGCAGCATTTCTTCGCCGAAAACTCGTTGGGGCGCTATTCCCTCGGTACCAAGAACAAGTCGCTCAAGACCAATACCGATGGCTCGCTGACGCTCTACGTGCAGAGCGATTCACCGGGTGCGGACAAGGAAAGCAACTGGCTCCCGGCGCCGAAGGGCGCTGATTTCTCACTCTACGTTCGCGCCTACTGGCCGGAAGCGGCCGCGATGAATGGCCAGTGGACGCCGCCAGCGGTCGTCAAGGCCAACTGATCCGTTTTTCCAACTGGGTTCCTAAGGACAGCACATGAACCGTTTGCGTACCTCACTGACGGCTCTGGCCGTAAGCCTCTCCCTAAGCGGCCTAGCCGATGCCGCGTCGCGCTATGAAGAATTGGCCAATCAGCCTTTTGAAAAAGGCTTCCCCACTGAAGCGACAGCACGCAGCCTCATTGACGAACTGGTGTTCCAGCGCGCCGTTCAGTCATATCTGTGGGCTCTGCCGGCGATCAATATCTGGTCGATGAAGGAAGCTTCGCAGAAGCAGTTTGGAGCTGGCTACAACGTCCTGCCGACCTGGAAAAAGCGAATCAATGCCAAGACGCTGGTGACGACACCGAACTCCGATTTGGTCTACGCCATGACCTATCTGGATTTGGCGAAGTACGGTCCGCTGGTGGTCGAAGCACCGCCCGGTGTGCAGGGTATGTTCGATGATTTCTTCCAGCGTCCGATTGTCGGGCCAACTATCGATGGTAAAACCTGGCGCGGTGACGTCGGCCTGGCCGGCCCAGACAAAGGTAAGGGCGGCACTTATGTGCTGCTTCCACCTGGTTACGAAGGGCCCGAGCCGACCGAGGGATTCGTCTATCGATCGCGTACCAACAACGTGTTCCTGTTCTGGCGCACATTTTTCAAGGACCCGAAAGACCTCAGCGTGCCGGTGGCCGAAGTCGAACGTACGAAGATCTATCCGCTGGGTAAGAAGAACTCGGCTCTGCCGATGCAATTCCCCGACGCCACCGGTGCAACGATCAACATGCTGTTCCCCGAAGACGGACGCTACTTTGACATGTTGTCGCGTTTTATCGACGCCGAGGCAGTCGATCCGGCGGACATGGACATGCGCGGTTTCCTGCACACCTTGGGCATCGAGAAGGGCAAGCCTTTCGCCCCCGATGCCGAGCGGCGCAAGTTGTTGGATGAAGCTGCGCGCACCGCGTTCAAAATGAGCAAGGTGGTAACCAGTCACTTGCTGTTCAAAGAGCCAGGCGGTCTTTACTACAAGGATCGTCAGTACGTGAACACCTTCGCCGGGGAGAACACCGAGTTTCAATCCAGCGGCAGCTTCACCAATCTTGAGCAGCGTGTGGCGTTCTTCACCTCGGCCTATTCGGACAGCCCTGGCATGGTTATGAACATGGTCGGTGCCGGCGCCAAGTATCCCGCTACTACCCGCGACGCCGAGGGCAAATTTCTGGACGGCGCCCAGACCTATAAGCTCAATCTTCCGGCCAATGTCCCGGCGGCTTTGTTCTGGTCGGTCACCGCCTACGATAATCTGACCGCGTCAGGTCTAGACAATGGCCAGCCATTCCCGTCCCTCAATCAGATGGATAAACCGGCGCCGAACAGCGACGGTTCCACCGACATCTACTTCGGGCCGACATCGCCAGGTGAAGGCAAGAACTGGATCAAGACCGTACCGGAGAAAGGCTTTCTGGTGATCGTGCGGCTCTATGGGCCAAAGCAGGCCTTCTTTGACCAGAGCTGGAAGCCAAGCGATTTGATCAAACAATAGATACACGCTCGCGTTGCCCTGCTAACGACGAGGGTACCGCGAGCAACTCGGCGGTCTGAGTTGAAATCAAATCAAACCCACAGGTTATTACTCGAGACACCTTGCGCACGATCCAAGACCGCATCGATCAGAACGTCGCTCGGTTACACCGCGGTCATGCGGGCAGCAGTCGCTGTTAAAGATCGGAGGAGCAGGCGCTTATCGGCCGCATGTTCACCGTTGCGCTGAAAGTCTCAGGCCCGGTATAGCCACTCGCAGGAGAGTCCGCTCGGACCCACGGGAAGTAGAACGGGCTGAGCATCGGCAAACATCATAGGTCTGCGATGATGAGGTTAAAGAGTCGATAGATTTTGAGTTACGGCGACGCTGGACTTACTCGGCTGATGCCAGTCAACCTATGTTGAGACCCAGCAACGCGTGCTCAAGCGTATCAATGGCTGCCCCCAGTTGGTTGACCAGCTCGCTAAGGTGGGCCAACGAAACGTTTGGATCAATGCACGCCACTTCAAGCCTGCGGCAACATTGAGCCAGGTGCTCGCCCTTTACTACTCGCGCTGCACCATTGATGCGATGAGCGAGTTCCGCAAGTTTTTCGATCTCGCCCTCTCGCAGCAACGCAAGCATCAGTTGGCAGTCCTTGCGATTGCTCTTGATCAACTCATCGAGGATCAACCGGACTTTGAGGGGGTCGCTGCTGATCAGCAACTCCAGCGGGCCAAGATCAACCAGTTGCACCGAGTCTGAAGCTTCGGACAGTTGCGCCTCTGCGGGTTGATCGAAGTCGTCGGCCTGATGGTGCATCAACAAGTGCGAATCCAGTTCATCGATACCCATTGGCTTGATCAGGCAATCGGTCATACCTGCGCGAATGCACAGTTCAAGCTCTTCGGGCTGGGCATCAGCGGTAAGTCCGATAATCACGGTAGCGTGCAGTGCTTTTTGCAGTTCCTCTCGCCGAATGGTTCTGGTTAGTTCTGCGCCGTTCATGACTGGCATCTGGCAATCGGTGATGACGACATCGAACGGATGCGAGCTCCAGTACTCATAGGCCTGCTGACCATTCTCGGCCTCGGTCACTTCATGGCCCAGGTACTGTAGCTGCTGAGACAGCACTTGGCGATTGACTTGATGATCGTCGACTACCAATACCTGCAAGCTATAACGCTGCTTCGACTGCGGTGGCACCAGCAGAGGTGCCATGAGCGGTTCAAGGACGTGTACGCGTAACTCAATGTTGATCTGAGTACCGCGGCCCAACCTGCTGTTCATGTGCAATTGGCCGCCCATCATTTCGCAGAGCGAGCGACAGATAAACAGACCAAGCCCCGTGCCTTCAATGTGCGGCATATTGCGTTGCACTTGCGCGAAAGGGCGAAACAGTTGCTGCTGATCGGCATTACTTATACCAACGCCGGTGTCCTCAACGCTAAGGCTAATGTGCAACATATCGCCATCGATGAAAGCACCCACGATGCTGATGGTGATTGTCCCTTCCTCGGTAAATTTGATCGCATTGCTGATCAGATTGGAGAGGATCTGCTTGAAACGCAGGGCATCGATCAGCACATCGCAATTCAGACTCGCGTCGATCTCCAGAATCAAACACAGGCGTTTCTGTCGGGCCAGCCCTTCAAATACACGCACCACTGATTCGATCAACTCGCGCAAGTTGGCGCGATTCGGCGACAGGCTCAAGCGTCCCGATTCGATGCGGGCAATGTCGAGGATATCGCCGATCAACCCCAATAAGCTTTTTGCTGACGTATGGGCTATTTCAATGCTGGCGCGGTCGATCGGCTGGTTGTCGGCGCGTTTGAGTGCCAATTCCAGAATGCCGATTACCGCATTCATCGGCGTGCGGATTTCATGGCTCATAGTGGCCAGGAAACGGGTTTTGGCCCTGCTGGCGCTATCAGCCTGACTCTTGGCTTCCTGCAATTGCTGCACCAGTTGGTGGTGTTCGGTGATATCCAGCCAACCACAAATAATGCCCTTGATGGCACCTTGGGAGTCATGGAAAGGCTGTACCCAATGGCTGATGGATACCGCCCGGCCTTGCAGCTCAATGATTTGGGTCGACTCTATGGTTTGACCGTCGCGCAGGGCTTGCTGGTAATTGTCGATGAGGTGGGGCGGACTTTTGAAGTGGGCGGCAGGCAACTCGTTCAGTCTCTTGCCCAACACTTGTTTTTTGTCCAGGCCGACACTTCTCAGGAAACTGCGGTTACACGACAAGATGAAACCATTGACACCACAAACATGCAGCGGTGGCGGCATGCAGTCGGTCAATGCTTCGACGAACTGCAGTTGGTCATTGAGCATGCGTTCAGCCTGGCGTCTGCCTTTGATCTGGCGGTGCAAAAAAAAGATCCACAACAACGCCAATAACAAAAGCAACGCCGCCCCGAGGACGACCTGGCGGATCACCCGTTCGTAATCTATCCACGTTTGGCCGCTCATTCCCGGTGGGGAGCGCCAACGGTTAGCGATCGCACTGAGTACATCCGGGGCTAGGTTTAGCAGTACCTGGTCAATGATGGATTGGAGTTCTGCATCATCGCGACGCAAGGTGAAGTTGACGGCGCTGGGGCCTAGATCAAGTACATAGTTGATGATTAATTCGTCGCGGAACAGTCGTTCGATGTAGTACCGCGCTGCGGGCAACGCAATGACGGCGGCATCGGCCTTGTCTTCGTAGAGCAGGTTCATTGAGTCCAGCGTGCCACCGGCTTCGATCACGATGGCATCGGGGAATTTTTTGCGCAATTGCGGTATTGCCACATGCCCGCTAGGGATGGCTACGCGCTTGCCTGCCAGGTTATCCAGTTTGCCTCGTTGATCATCTTTGCTCAGCAAGACAAAGGGGCCGTTAATCACCGGCGTGGAAAAGCGCAGGTACTCTTCTCGTTCAGGGCTGGCCGTCATCAACGCCAGATCGGCTTCGCCCTTGTGCAAGGCTTGAATAATCTGTGGGTAACCGCCACTGCGTGAAATCACCTGAAACTGCAGTCCGGTACTGAGGGTTATCACTTCAAGCAGATCAGCCACAGCCCCGGAAAAAACGCCGTTGGCGTCGAAATAAGCACCTGGGGCCATGTCGTCATTGATGACCAGTCGAACCACCGGATGGCGATCGATCCAGCGCAATTGTTGCATCGTCAGCCCGATCGGCTCTTCGTCGGGAATGAAACTGTTGCCGACCCAGCGCTTGGCTAAAGTGTTCAGTCGATCGCTGCCGATGGTGTCAATGGCGACATTGAGCAAGCGCTGCAATCGCGTATTGTCCGCACGCAAGGCATAGCTGTAGCCGCTGAAGGAAAGATCGCTGAAGCGTTCAAAACGTATGTAACCATAGAACGATCGGTTGATCTGATAGTAGGCGCTGAACAGGTTGTCGACATAGACATCGGCCTGACCAAACGCGGCTGCCGCAATGGCTTGATCATGACTGGTGTACACCTGCAATTCAGCTTTCGGGTAGCGATGTTGCAACGCTTGCAGATGCTCGCCGGTGACCGCCACCTGCATGCCGGCCAGGTCGCTTGGCAATTCGCGTAATTCTCCGTTGCGCTTAAACACCGCTAGCTGGTCACGCGCGTAGGGATTGCTGAAAACAAGATCGCGGTTCGACTCATAGCTGCCATGACGGGTTATGGCATCGATGCTGCCTGCTTCCAGTGCCTGCTCAGCGGCTAGAGCGCTGGCAAAGGGCACAATTTTGATTTTGAGCACCAGCAGTTGTGCTACCAATGCCGCGACGTCAGCGCTTATACCTTCATATTGATTGCTCTCGGCATTAACCGAAAACGGTGCCGATTCGTCAGGCGATATACCGATTCTGAGTTCGGCTTTGTGACGCAGCCAATGCCAGTCCTGAGTGGAAATGCCGATGCCTTGACGATCAATGTGCGTCTGGCTGGTCAGCAGATGGGGCGCGAACGTCGGCAGTGCAGCCTGTGCGAGCGTGCTTGATGACAACGTGCACAAGATCAGCCAGAGCAGGCGTAAGTACATTGGGAAGCGGCCGAGTGAATCTGAGGGGACTGGAGCCAGTCGTATGCAGGAGGGGCCTGTGCGCGCGCTTCGCGAAACGGCAGGGCCATCATGGCTGACTGGATTATAGTTCAAAGCTTTTACCTTTATTCAGTACTTCTACATGAGCGATCAGACGGCTCCGGCAGTAATCGATGAAGTGGCTCTTCGGCATGGGCCGGGCAAACAGATATCCTTGCGCAGTGGTACAACCCAGCCCGAGCAGACGGTTGCGTTGCTCGGTGGTTTCAACCCCCTCTATGACCAGCGAGATGTCCAGTGCCTGCGCAAGTGCAACCGAACAGCTGATGATCGCCGCACTCCTGGGCTGGCTTTGCATTTTGCTGACAAAGGCGCGATCCAGTTTTATTTCGTTGAATGGCAACTCGCTGAGCCGATCCAGCGATGAATAGCCTGCGCCAAAATCATCCATGGCCAAGCCGCAGCCGAGGATACGCAACCGGACGAGGTTCTCCAGGCTGTTGGCGGGCGCACTGAGCAAGCCCGATTCGGTGATCTCGAAGGTGACGCAAGTGCTGGGCACATGAGCGCGCTTAAGCATTATCGGAATTCGTTCAGTCAGAGTGCTGCACGCTAATTGGGCCGGATGCAGATTGAACGCCAAGCTGATTAGCATGCCTTGTGCGCTCATGCGCTGATGCAGGGCCAAGCCCTGTTCAAACAAGTGCCAGAACATTCTGTCGATCAGGTTGTGCTGTTCCAGGACCGGTAGAAAGTGCGCTGGTGCCAGAACGCCCCATTCTGGATGCACCCAGCGCGCAAGTACTTCTGCACCAACGAGTATTTCTTCCTGCAGGGTCACCTTGGGTTGGTAGTAGGCCTCGAATGCGCCATTGTCCAGGCCTTGCAGCACCTCGCTCAACGACGGCATTTCAGTCGATGACAGCGACTTTGGGCTGGCGTTGCAAAGCATCCGGTAGCGGTTTGCCAGTTGGCTGAACCCCCCAATGTTGAAGGGTTTGCCGAGGTCTCCAAGAAAGATCAGACCCAGACAGTGGATCATCAGTACTGTGGCCTGGCGCAGGACGGGGTCGAGCCCGCTGCAGAGAATCACCGCACGCACTTTGCCGCTGCTGGTGGCATGTCGCAGAAAGGCCAAGCCATCCATGCCCGCCATCTTGAGGTCGCACAGCAGAATATCCACATGCTCGCATCCCTCCAGGGCAGCGACTGCCTCATGACCGTCAGCGGCTTGCAGAACCGTCCCCGGGAACAACGTTTCAAGCGCGGTCACAGTAACCAGCCGCTGGAAGAGTTCGTCCTCCAGCACCAAAACTGTCAAGTCTCGCATCGCATATCTACACCGAGGGGAGGAGGAATGAGTGTGCTGGCGAGTCTTCGGTGCAAAAATGGGAAATATCCTATACTTTTTAGGAAATTTCCCAAGATGAACTTCTTAAGATCTTACAGATCGGTCCTGTTGGCTAAAAGTGTTAGCCTGCGTGTTCCCAGCTTTACTGTTCAGTCGTAAGCGCGTTCAAGAGGTTCACCAATGCATAGCGTTCTCGTAGTTGACGATCACCCGGTGATCCTGCTCGCCGTCAGGATCCTGTTAGAGAAGCACGGTATGCGGGTGGTGGGAGAGGCAAGCAACGGAGTCGATGCCGTTCAGATGGTGCGTGAACTGACGCCGCAGGTAGTGATTCTCGATATTGGCATTCCCAGGCTCGACGGGTTCAGCGTGATTACCCGGATCAAAGCACTGAATGTGCGTAGCGAGATCCTGATTCTGACCTCGCAACCCGCCGATGCAGTATGCCGACGCTGTATCCAGTTGGGTGCCCGCGGCTTTGTGAATAAGGAAGAAGGGCTGGACAAGCTTGTCACGGCCATTAAGGCAGTTGACGCGGGCTATACCTTTTTTCCTTCGCTGGCCTCTGACAGCGTCAGTACGGAAGATCAACTGACTGAGCTCAAGCGAATTCAATCACTGACAGATCGCGAGCTGACAGTGTTACAACATCTGGCTCAGGGTTACTCCAATAAACAGATCAGCGAAAAGTTATTTCTTAGCAATAAAACCATCAGTACTTACAAGACGCGTTTGCTGCATAAACTCAGTGCGGCTTCATTGGTGGATCTGGCCGAGCTTGCGAAGCGTAATGCCTTGACGTCTTGAGCGGTACCAATTGAATTATGTAGGAATATTCCGATGGTTATGTCGGAAAAGTCCTAGTCACTTTTACATCTCATCCTTCTAAAGTTGTTGCAGCTCGACGGTGTATCTATAGCGAGCTTCGAGAGAGCTCTAGTGAGCCCCTCAAGAACAACATCAACTTTAGGAGTATGAAATGAAAGTCAAAAGTCTGGCTAGCGCAATTATGGCTATCACTGTTGCTGCAACGTCTGTCGTTGCGATGGCTGCGGATCAAGGTAAAGGTGTTATTACCTTCAAAGGTTCGATTATTGATGCGCCGTGCTCTATTGCTCAAGAGTCGCAGTATCAGACTATCGAAATGAATCAGGTGGCCAACGTTGCACTTAAGAACGGTGGCAAATCCAGTCCTACTCCGTTCAAAATCGAACTGCGTGGTTGTGATATGGGCTCGCTGAAGAGTGCCACCGCGACCTTCACCGGTTCTCCTGCAAGCAACCCGGATTTGCTGGCAATCAAAGGTACTGCACGTGGTGCAAGCCTGGCGATTGCCGACCACAATGGTGAATTGATCAAGCTTGGCAGCGCATCGCCTGCGCAAACGCTGTCTAACGGTGACACCTTCCTGTCATATAGCGCTTATCTCCAAGGTGACACGCTTGCCGGTGAGGGCGGCGAGGCTGGTACACCGTCTGAAATTACCCCGGGCGACTTTGAAACGTTTGCAAACTTCACTCTCGCTTATCAATAACTTACTCCGTTACTGAGAGGCCTTGGGGTGCGTAGCAGGTACGCGCTCCAGGGAGGCTTGCGGAGGTTTTGATGATTCGCTCGAGTGTGCTTTTGCTGTCGCCGCTTTTGCTGTTTTCAGGGCTGTTTGGTGCGTCCCTTCGTGCCGACGAGATTGCCGTTGGCGGCGCACTGAAGGGGCGCGTGCAGCTGTCAGGAAGTATCGTCGATACTGGCTGTGTGATGAGCGTGGGGAATGAAGGACAGGCAGTCGTCTTCCAGCCCGCTGCGCTGCACGGTCTGATACACGGCGATGCATCGTTTCAACGGCCGTTGAATATCTTGCTTAGCGGTTGCGGCGGCGAGTTGGATAGCCAGGGTCAAACCAGTTCATTGCGGGCGTTGAAGTTGACATTCGAGGGGGACAGCAGCGGACGTTACTTTGATCTCCAGGGTGTGGCCCAAGGCGTGGCATTACAAATAAAGGACAGTCGCGGAAAGTTGATTACCCCAGGCATGTCGCTTGATGGTGCAGCTCGCGCTGATGACGCAATCGAGCTTAATTATTTTCTTGAACTTGTGGGTACCGGAAGTTCACTGCAGGCGGGAAACTATCACGCCACGGTAAAGCTGAGTATTGAACACTTTTAATTGGCTGAGGCGTCTGCAGCTTAACCGATCAAGGATTGTATTCGCGTGGATCACCGTAAGGTATTGACCGCCACCACTTTGTATTGTTTATCGACTTGGGTGAGCGCAGCCCAAGAGTTTCAGTTCAATACCGATGTACTGGATCTTAAAGATCGTCAAAACCTGGATCTTGGGGTATTTGCTTCGGCAAACTTTATCATGCCGGGAGAGTACACACTGATGGTTCATCTCAACCGCGATACGCTAGTTGAATTTTCGGTTGTCTTCGTTACTGCCGATGATGATCCGAAAAGCAGCCTTGCCTGCCTGTCTCCCGCCCTTGTGAGTGAGCTAGGCCTCAAAGCCCAGACGATAAAAAATCTGACGTGGTGGCGTGAGGGCTCGTGTGTGCAACTCAGCAGTGTTCCCGGTATGCAGGCCCGTGGTGATCTGGGTTCTTCTGGGCTTTATCTTAGTGTGCCGCAAGATCAGCTGGAGTACACCGCTGCGAATTGGGATCCACCTTCACGCTGGGACGATGGTATTGCCGGGGCGATGTTTGATTACAGCATAAATGCCCAGACCACCGACCGCAAAAGCGGCCGAAGCGACAGCCTGACCGGCAACGGTACGGTGGGTTTCAACCTAGATGCCTGGCGCCTGCGTGGAGACTGGCAATCGCAAATGCAGCGCAGCGCGGGTCAGTCCTCGCAGCAGCAGTTCGCCTGGAGCCGTTTTTATGCGTTGCGCCCGATACCGTCTTTAGGCTCAAGCCTGATCGTCGGCGAAGACTATCTGGACTCCAATCTCTTCGGCAGCTTTCGCTATACCGGGGCCAATTTGAGCAGCAACGACAACATGCTACCACCCAATCTTCGTGGGTATGCCCCTGAGATCGCCGGCGTGGCTCGAACGAATGCCAGGGTTGTGATCAGCCAACAGGGCAGGGTGCTCTACAACACCCAAGTACCGCCCGGACCCTTTCGTATTCAGGATCTCAACGATGCGGTCAGTGGCCAGTTGGATGTGCACGTCGAAGAACAGGACGGCAGTGTTCAGGACTTCAAGGTTGATACCGCCAGCATTCCCTACCTGACGCGCCCGGGATCCGTTCGTTACAAATTGGCCACTGGCAAGCCTTCCGACTGGGAGCACCAGCTGGACGGCCCGGTGTTCACCACGGGTGAGTTTTCCTGGGGGGTTAGCAATGGCTGGTCGCTGTATGGCGGCGGGCTCGGCGCCAAGGATTATGGCTCCCTTGCGCTGGGTATCGGGCGTGACCTGATGAGCTTTGGTGCGTTGTCGGTGGACGTAACTCAGTCCCGTGCCAGTGTGCCGGTCAGGAGCAGTGCTCTGACAGGGAAATCTTACCGTATCAGCTATTCCAAGCGTTTTGATGAGTACGACAGTCAAGTGACCTTTGCTGGCTATCGTTTTTCCGAAGAAAACTATATGAGCATGAACGAGTTTATTGAAGCCCGGCGCGGCGATCAGCCGCTGAACCGGAGCAAGAATATGTATACCACGACAGTGAGCAAACAATTTCGTGATGCCGACCTGAGTGTCTATTTCAATTACAACCATCAAACGTACTGGGACAGCAGGCCGAGCGATCGCTTCAGCCTGTCCATGTCGCGCTATTTCGACGTGGGTGGTTTGAAGAATCTCAGCGTGTCCATGACCGCCTACAAAAACAAGTCCAATCACGCCTCCGACAATGGTGCTTACCTCTCGATCAATATCCCATGGGGCGGCACCGGATCTGTGAGCTATAGCGCATCGGCCAGCGGCGGCGAGAGTACACACACAATGAGCTACTACGACAGTCTCGACGAACGTAATCAATACATGCTCAGCGCGGGCAAGACATCGAACGGCGAAACCGCGAGTGGTTTTTTCTCTCATCAAGGCGATCTTGCCCAAGTAGTTGCCAGTGGCAGTTACCAGACAGGCGAATACACCTCAGCCGGTTTGTCGGTGCAAGGCGGTGCGACGATTACCGGCCAGGGCGCCGCTCTGCATCGCAACAGTGTGATGGGGGGCACTCGTTTGCTCGTCGACACCCAAGGCGTGGCAGGTGTACCGGTACGGGGCAATGGCGGGCTGACGCACACCAATAGATTCGGTAAGGCCGTGGTCACGGACGTCAACAGCTATTACCGCAATCAGACCAGCATTGATCTGGACGCTTTGCCAGACGAGGTGGAAGCGACTCAGTCGGTCATTCAGGCCACGCTGACAGAAGGTGCGATCGGTTATCGCCGCTTCAACGTCATTGCCGGCCGCAAAGCCATGGTCACCATTCTGATGGCCGACCGTGACGCACCGCCTTTTGGCGCAACGGCTAAGAATAGCCGGGGGCAGGACACCGGCATTATCGGTGAAGAAGGATCAACTTATCTGAGCGGCATGAAGCCTGGCGAAATCATGTCACTGAACTGGGGCGGAAGCGCGCAATGCAGTTTCACCCTTCCGAAAAAACTCGATTCACTCAAATCACAACTGGAACTGCTGTGTCTGCCCCTTGGTGACGCTGACAAAGCGGCCTCTTAGTTTTTTGCTACGGGAACCACACATGACGATCTTCAAACGCTACACCTTGGCGCTGTTCGCGCTGCTTAGTGTTAGCTCAGCGCAAATGAGTCAGGCCGCCGTATCGCTGGATCGCACCCGAGTGATATTTGTAGGCAGCGAAAAATCCGTAAGTCTGAGCATCAGTAACCAGAACACCCAGTTGCCTTATCTGGCGCAGGGCTGGATCGAAAACGAACAAGCGGAAAAAGTCACCAGTCCGATGGTCGTGTTGCCTCCTGTGCAGCGCCTGGAGCCTGGCGCCAGCAGTCAGGTGAAGATTCAGGGCTTGCCAGAGCTGAGCAAACTGCCTCAGGACCGCGAGTCGCTGTTCTATTTCAATTTGCGTGAAATTCCTCCACGCAGCGATAAACCGAACACGTTGCAAATTGCTTTGCAGACTCGGGTGAAGCTGTTCTACCGGCCTCTGGCGATTGCGCCCAGGGTGGGAGTGAGCGAGGTGCCCTGGCAGGAAAAACTGACCTTGACTCGTCGGGGGGACAACTATCAGGTCAACAATCCGACGCCTTTTTACATCACGGTGATCGAAGCGGCGCCTGACATCAAGACTGAAAGCCCAGCGCAATTCAAGCCCTTCATGATCGCGCCCAAGTCCCAGCAGGACCTCGGCCTGAGCACCCGGACCCTGGGTGAAAAGCCGGTGCTGACTTACGTCAATGACTACGGCGGTCGTCCGCAATTGCAGTTCAACTGCGTGGCGGGGGCTTGCACAGCCAGCCCCGTCGTTAACAAAAAGTGAGTTTTAGCCATGCTCCCTGCACGTGAGTCGAAACCATGATTTCTCCAATCCGCAGCTGTCTGGCGGCATCGTTCTGCTGTGCGAATTTTTCAATCCCGGCGCTGGCTGCTGGCAATGATGTGCAGACGGCTGAGTTCCAAGTGGTCGGCACCTTGTTGGAAAGCGCCTGTTATCTGGACACGAGCTCTCGTCATCAGGCGCTGGATCTGGGCGACTTGAATACCGCCAATTTCACCCGAATCGGCGATCAGGGCAAACCCGTGACGTTACAGCTGAAACTGCGCGGTTGCGTGCGTAGCGAAGGAGGGCGACGCGATGAGCGACTGGGTACGTTGCTCTGGAGTGCCAGTGAGCCGGTGGCCACGTTGAGCTTCAGCGCGGTAACCGACCCCGATACCCCGGAACTGATCAAAGTAACGGGTGCGGGTGGTTTCGGTCTGCGTATGCAGGACGTACAGGGGCACAACTTGGTTTTGGGGCGTACCGCTCCCGTATGGTTTGTTTCTCCCGGCGAAAGCCAACTGACGTATTACATCCGCCCTGAGCGTACCGCCGCGCCACTGCGGCCGGGCGTGTTTCGTGCCAGCCTCAATGTGAATCTGAGCTATGACTGACGATCGCACATTGGCGCGTTATAGCGTTGTAACGATGGTGTTGGCGCTGGGGGCAGCCATGTCCGCCGATGCGTATGAAACGACCGTCACAATCAGTGGCACTGTCTTGGCAAGCATTCCCTGCGTGATCAACAACGAGAGGCCTATCGTGGCGGCTTTTGGGGATGTGCAAATCGCTGATATTGATGGCTCCTACAAAACCATCACCCTTGATTACACCCTCGATTGCGCAAGGGCTGTGACGAACGAAGTGCGCATGCAGGTGCGGGGCACCGGAACCTGGTTCTCCCCGGCCTTGTTGGCGGTACCGGGCAACAACGAACTCGGTATTGCCTTTAAAAAAGATGGTGCTGCGCTTGCGGTGAATACCTGGGCCAACTTTGATGCGGGCAAAAAACCGCTGATCCAAGCCGTTCTGGCGAAAAGGTCGCAAAGCAGTGAAATCGTCAATGGCGCTTTCTCTGCCAGTGCAACGATGGTAGTGGAGTATCGATGAACGTTCTTTATCAAGTTCTGCTGGGGCTATCAGTCGCAACCCTGTCCCTGGCGTGCATCGCCGACAACATGCAATTGAGCGGTACTCTGCTGGTAAGGCCTGTCTGCGCGGTGAGCGACAAGGGTAGGCGTATCGATGTGAGCTTTGGCAATCTCGCCGTCAGCCGAATTGATGGCGAGCGATACCTCAAGGCAATTCCGTATCAGATCAGCTGTCCAGGGGCCGTCATCGCTGCACCCTGGCGCATGCTTCTGACGCTAAAGGGCATTCCAACCGTATTCGAGCCCAAGGCAGTGCAGTCTTCGGTGCCGGACCTTGGCATCAAGATAATGCTTGGGGGAACCGAACTCATCCCCAATCTGCCTCGATACATTCAAATCATCCCGACCACGTTGCCTCTGCTCGAAGCGGTTCCTGTCAAGCTTGCTGGCAGTGATCTACCCAGCATCGATTTCAACGCTTCGGCGCTGTTGCTGGCCGAGTTTTACTAGGAGTCCTTATGCTCAAGCGGACTGTGAATCTGAGCTTTTGGTTGGCTGCCAGTGTGTGGTTCCCAGCGCCTGCGTCGGCAGAAGACAACATGTACTTTTCCGGTACGCTGGTGAACGAACCTTGTGTACTCGCCTTGGAAGACGAGTTGATTGAGCTGGACTTCAAAAGTGTTGTTGAAAAAGAGCTTTACCTGAATGGTCGGACTCGTGGACGGCCCATTACCCTGCGTTTGCAAAACTGCCAATTGGGCACTGGCAAGAGCAAGGTGAACTTGTCGTTCAATGGCCCTGAAAGCAGCGAACCTCCAGGGTTGTTAATGATTCAAAGCGCTGACGTTCATGGCTTGTTAGTTGGGCTGGAAACGTCGAGCGGCAAGCCCTTGGCATTGAATAAGACTCATGATATGGGTGCCATGATCAAAGGCGATAACCTGATAGCATTCAATGCTTATCTTCAGGGAAATACTCAAGCTTTGGTAAATAAAAGTATTGGTGTGGGTGCATTTCAATCGACTATGAGTTTTACAATCTCCTATGAGTAGTTTGGGAGGGTTGTTTTCGATATGAAAAAATTTGTGTTTGATGGGTATTGTCTTTTAATTTGCGGCAATTGCACAGTGCATTGCAATATTAGGTTGCGCATATGAAAAATTTAACTATTTTTGCGGTATTGTTCTTTTGTGTTTTGACACACGCATACTCAGCCCCAACGCTGGTGGTTACCTCTAGTCAAAATGAGGGAAGGGGCGTTCGTTATTTCTACACGGTAAGCAATTGGTCGGTCTACGACCCTGAACGCACTGACTGTGGAGATCGAGACTGGGGATATGTATGCGTCATTCTAGAAACAGTCATGTTTGATTCGGTGCCGGAATCGGACGCGAGTATGGGGTCATGGAGAATTTCAATTGCAGAAGGGCGTGCATTAACTATGGGAGATATACTTATCTCACTTAACAATCAAGGGGTTTTCAATATACCCTATCGTACGTCAGTGCTCGTTGAAGGTTACGGCTATAATCCGAAGTGTTTAAAGTTGCAAATTGCAACCGGTTACTACACGTATCCTTTTACCTCATGCGTTCCTTTGAATGCACCGCCGGTCAAGTGTGATCTTTACGGGAGAACCAATATTGATCACGCTACTTTGTCTGAAAAATTTTTAGAGGGTGCGCGAGCATCTACCAGCCTTAATCTTTCTTGCTCGGGTTCAACAAGCGTAAGTGTAAAAGCAACTCGAACTGATTCTTATGGGGTACGCTTGAGAAGCGATAGTAGCCTTTATTCCGAAGTTAAGATTAACCAAAAGGATGCCACTGATGGTATTAATGTCGTGACTTCGAGTAACGGTAGTGCTGCAATTGAAGTTACGTCGACATTGAGGACCAGAGGCGCTGTGGCTGCGGGTGCTTTCTCCGGGGCAACCGTAATAACAGTATCGCCAAACTGAAAAGTATTTATCTGCCTGGTATGACTTTTTTGAAAAGGTGGCTGTTGAACCTCAGACCGGGGGCATCCTTTTCAAACTATCCAAAGAATGCCCCTAGATGTGCCCCCAATGTGGCAATCCACTGGAAGTGAATGGAGCTAGCTGGTTTGTGGAAAGGCAAAATGATCAGATAAACAGCCAGCCCGATGAAACCTAAAGACTCTCAGGATCGCCAAAAAACATCTGAATCCGCGACCGCAGCCACCGCTCCCCCGGATCGTTGTCCTGTGAGCCACGCCAGGCCATATGCAGTTCAAAACTGCGCACCGGCAACGGTGGGTCTTCGGCGCGCAGGCCGCCGGTGGCGGTCAGGGCTTCGGCAGTGTAGTCGGGGACGGTGGCGAGGATATCGGTGCCGGCCAGCAGGGTGCCCAGGCCGTTGAACTGCGGAACCGCCAGTACCACATGGCGTTGGCGGCCGAGTTTTTCCAATTCTTCATCAATAAACCCGCTGAGGTCGCCGGCAAACGAGACCAGGGCGTGGGGGCGGGCACAGAAGTCGTCCAGGCTCAGGGCGCCGGGCACGCTGTCGGCGCGCAGTAGCTTAGGCAGGCTGCGGCGCAACAGTTTGCGCTTGGCGTTGGCTGGCAGGTCGGCGGTGTAGCTGACGCCAATGGAGATTTCCCCGGAGGCCAGCAGGCTTGGCATCAGGATGTAGTTGACGCGACGGATGACCAATACGATGCCCGGGGCTTCGGCGCGCAGGCGCTTGAGCAGTTGCGGCAGCAAGGCAAACTCGACATCGTCCGACAGGCCAATGCGAAACACTGCGGTACTGGTGGCCGGATCGAAGTCGGCGGCGCGGCTGACGGCGGTGGAAATCGAATCCAGGGCCGGCGAGAGCAGGGCGAAAATTTCCACGGCCCGGGCCGAGGGTTCCATGCTGCGCCCGGTGCGCACGAACAGCGGATCATCGAACAGCCCGCGCAGGCGCGACAAGGCGGCGCTGATGGCCGGCTGGCCGAGGAACAATTTCTCGGCGGCGCGGGTCACACTGCGCTCATGCATCAAGGTTTCGAATACGATCAACAGGTTCAGGTCGACACGACGCAGGTCGTTACGGTTCATCTTGTGTCCTGGCAGATTCAGCGAGCTTGACGTGAGCGGCCACATGACAACAATGGCCGGCATGAATCTTACGGGGAAAGGCTGGTACTCTGCACCGGCTAATTCAGTTTTCCTACGCCGCCTAGGGTATTTTCCTAGGCGGTGGAATCAATGACAGACATGACGACTATTAATGGCGACCGGTGGCCTTGCCCCGAAAGCCCAGATAAAGTTCATGGCATTAGAGGTCACTTTGGCGAGGTTTGCGATGTCCCGCACGATCCGTTTTCACAAGTTTGGTCCGGCCGAGGTGCTCAAGTGCGAAGAGCATGAAGCCACGTTGCCCGCACCGGGCGAAGTGCAGGTGCGTGTCGAAGCGATTGGCATCAGCTGGTACGACATTCTCTGGCGGCAGAACCTGGCGTCGTCCCATGCCCGTTTGCCTTCCGGTTTGGGCCATGAAATGGCCGGTGTGGTAATGGCACTGGGCGAGGGCGTAGATGACCTGGCCGTTGGCGACAAGGTCGCCAGCTTCCCGGCCGAGAGCCCCAATGATTACCCGGTGTATGGCGAACAGATTATTTTGCCGCGTTCGGCCCTGACCCGTTACCCGGACGTCTTGAGCCCGGTGCAGGCCAGCGTGCATTACACACCGTTGTTGATTGCCTACTTTGCCTATATCGACCTGGCGCGGGTCAAGCCCGGGCAGTTTGCGCTGGTCACGGATGCCAGCCATTGTGCCGGGCCTTCGTTCGTGCAATTGGGCAAGGCGCTGGGGGTGCGGGTGATTGCCGCGACCAAGAAGGCTGAAGAGCGCGAATACCTGCTGTCCCTGGGCGCCGAAAAGGTCATCGTCACCGAAGAGCAGGACTTGCTGATGCAAATCAACAAGTTTACCGATGGGCGGGGCGTGGATGTGGTATTCGACGGCCTGGGTGGCCCGCAGATGTCGCTGTTGGGCGATGTGCTCGCGCCCCGTGGCAGCCTGGTGTTGTATGGCCTGCAGGGCGGCAACCAGACACCGTTCCCGGCCTGCGCCGCGTTCCAGAAGAACATCCAGTTCTTTGTGCACTGTATCGGTAACTTCACGGGCAAGCCGGAGCTGGGCATTATCCAGGACCAGGCGGCACTGCAGCGGGCCCTGCGTGAGATCAACCAGTTGACCGCAGACGGTGTGCTGGTGCCGCTCAAGACCCGGGTGTTCCCGTTCAGCGAGTTTGTCGATGCCCATCGTTATATGGACGAATGCCCATGCCGCGAGCGGGTGGCGTTGCAGGTTGAAGCTGTTTGATCTGTGGGAATGTTCGTAATCGGACATTCCGCCCGTGCTTGCCATGGGGCAAATACGCCATTTAGAAGGACAGGATCTACGTCCTGGCTGAGTCGCCCGCCGGGATTCTTTCCCTACAAAACCTGCCGTTGATGCCGCCGCTGCCCTGAATCCCAGAGCAGCGGCGTTTTACATGGGGGCTGCGCTCAGTCCCGGCTCGCCAAACTGCACTGGTTTTTGCGCCGGGTCTGTATCTTTTAATCATCAAGCAAGCGCTGATAATTGCCCGGTCACTTTCATCTCAAGGACTGAGCAATGATTGCAGAAAACAACTCAACACACCGGTTCGCGGTAACTAACAAGTCGTCTTGTATGTCGGCCCAGGGATATTGGCCTGCACAGAGAGCGATTAAGTGTGCGCGAACTAAACCCGGCTTTTGCCCTGCGCTGCATATGTCAGATAACTCTTTAATATTTGAGTTAAAGGCTAGTAGGAAGTTGTAAGACCTTTCCTAGGCTGGCCGGCAGGCCAGCGTAGGGGCTTTCTTCAGCAGGTGATGGCATCTTCGCCGGGATGTTCCAACAGGCGCTTTGTTGTGCGGTGCTAACATTTAGCTATCAGCTTTGCCGCAACAGGCGTCAACTCCAAGTAAACAGCAGGTCGGACAGGCACGCCTAACTGCTTGCCCGGAACTGACAGTTAACCTCAGGTAGTAAAGCTATGAGCGCTATTCACGAACAAGCCATGAACTATGTGTACCAGCAAGTGTTGCAGCGGTTGCAGGGCTACTTCTCGCGAGCGGAGCGCACCGCACTTCAGTTATTGATTCAGCGGCTGATTGTGGCGGCAGGGGGCATCGAACAGATCGGTGACTACAAAGTACTGGTCGCCCATGGAGGCGGTAAAGGCAGCAGCTATGCATTGGCCTTCCTGCGTGCCGCCCAATTGACCATCGCCGGCCGTGCGCCGAGGAGTTTTCAGTTGCGCGTCGCCACCCTGCGCCATACGGGGATGACGCAAGCCGCACTGGACAGCATTCACCGTGGCTACAGTGCGTTGTTTTTCCATGACGACCCCCGGGTCGAGTTATTGATGGTGGAAAATCAGGAAGTCTTGCCCTTCAACCACCTGCGTCCGGCCTCCACGGCGGGCCAGGATATTGGCCGGCGCAACATGTTGATGGTTGGGCATATGAGTTCGGGGGATATCCGTGCCAGTTTGTGCAACGACGGTTACTTGTCCCTGGGGGATTTCTACCGCCGCATTACCGCCTGGGACGCCGGGGTGCATGCCTTGGTCAGCAGTGATTCGCCGCGCAAGCAGAATCAATACCTGGCGTGGCTGGTCAGAACCACCCGCGCTGCCGGCATGAAAGGCCACGCCGGCCGACCGCTGGCGCTCAACGCCCTGTTTACCCGTATGGATGATTGCAGCGCCGACTATTACCGCGACGTCTATGGGGAACATTACGCGACACAGGATGCCTCCACCCACAAGGAGGTGCATAGGCACCTGGCCTATATCGGCGTGGCCGATCTGCTACGTGCCGCGGAGCAGGACCCCACGGCATTGCTCAACGACTTCATGGGCTACAAGCAGGATGAGTTCGCCTTTCAGTTCAGCAACCCGGACTACGCCAACCCGTTGCTGATGGCGCATATGCATGGCCTGCAAGCAGAGGTGCTGCTGGGCCTTGACTATCAACAGGGGGTCACGGGGTTTATCGAGCAAGCCATCGGTTTTATGCGGCGCAAACAAATCCCCGAACTGCTGATTGCCCAGGCCGGCACCCGGGACGGGCGCATGCTCGCGGCCACCTACGCCCGTGAGTTCTTTGGCCTGGAAGAAAGCCAACTGGTGTGCCTGTTGTTCTCACCGTTTATCCAGCAAGGGCAGCGCCTGGAAGCCTTCTTGCGCCGCTGCCATCCCGGCATGCTGGTGGCGTTGCCCGAGCTGCACAAAGCCCTTGAGGGCAAGTCGTCGGCCGAGTTGATCCAGCATTGGGTGGTCGATACCAGCGGTTTACCCCTGGCACTCTTGCAGCATCTGTACCGCACCCATGTCGCGGCCAATGCCGCCTGTATCAATAGCGAGGAGCCAACCACCGGGCCACACGGCGCGCCAGGGCGCTGAGGGTGGATGCGCTACGGCAGCCGTTGCCCGGGCAGAGAACGTCATGAGGGAGGATAAGCAGGCCGACTTCGCCTATCAGGCGGTCTATCGCTACATGATCAACCTGATCAATGAAGTGGGCACCGAGGCCAGGGTCAAGCTGCCGTCCTTGCGACACTTGGCAGAGCGTTTGAATGTGTCGATTTCCACTATTCAATACGCTTACTCACTGCTGGAAAAGGAGGGCAGGGTGTACTCGGTGGCCAAGTCCGGCTACTACGCCTTGCCCATGGCCGCCAATACCCCGTGCTGCAGCGCCGGTGATTTGCTCGAACGCCTGTATACCGGTGCGCGCAGGCCGGGGATGTTGGTGCTCAGTGCCGATGAACCGGCGCAACTGTTGTCCCTGGACGGGCCGTTGCTGCAATTGGAGCGTGAACTGGTACGCCAGTATCCGCGCCAGTTGCAACCCTATTCCCAGCCGTGTGGCATCTGGGAACTGCGGGCGGCACTGGCGGCGCGTTATACCCGTTCGCCCACACGTTGCTGGCAGGCGGATGACGTCTATATCGGCGCTGACCTACGGGGTGTGCTGGCGATCCTGATCGAAGTGCTGGCGCTCAACGGGGCGGCGGTGCTGGTGGAGTCACCGTGTGACTGGCTCATCCTGCGCCTGCTGCAAGACGCCGGGGTGCGCGTGATTGAATGGCCGTGCAACGAGCAGGGCCGGCTCGACCTGGCCTATCTGGAGCAGCAACTGCGGGCCGAGGGGGTGCAACTGGCCTTGTTATCCTCGACCCCCGGCCTTGCCACGGGCAAAGCCTTGAGCCTGGCGGAGCAGACGCAAGTGGCAAGGTTGCTGGAACTCTATGGCTGCTGGCTGTTGGAGAATGATGTCCAAGGTGGGCTGGAGTTCGAGGCATCTACCCGCTACCTGCGGGATGTGGTGAACCCCGCACGGCTGATCGTATTTTCCACGTTTGAGAAAGTCATGGGGCCGGAAGCGCCCTATGGTTTTCTGCTTTCGCGGCACTTGAGCGCGCAATTGCAGCGCCAGTTCCTGTTGCGCGCATTTTGTTTGTCGTCCCTTCGCCAGCGGGCAATAGCCCGGCTGTACTACACGGGCCGCCTTGACCTGCACCTGCAGGACTTGCGCGCACAGCTCAAGGCACACGCCTGCGCGATGCAGGTGCACCTGGCGCAGCATCTGGGCGAGCGGGTGACATACCGGGTGCCGCAGGCGGGTGCCACCTACTGGTTGCGCTCGACCGAGGCCGTGGACATGCGTCGGGTATTCCAGGACATGCTGGCGCGCCAGGTGGTGATTGCCCCCGGCGAGTTGTTCAGCGTGAGTGGCCTGTACCAGCAGCACTTTCGCCTGAGCCATGTGCTCAGCACACATCACCGCCTGGACCTGGTGTTGGAGGCGTTGGCACAGGCGCTTAAGCAGGGGCAGAACAGATGAGTGGGTTCTGTCGGAAATATCACTGATTATTGTGGGATAGATACCGTCGCATGGCGGTCGAACACCCAGTAAACTGCATTCCTTTTCCGAATCCTTCTTTTTCAGAGGTTTTTGCATGACTCTCAGTCCTTTTGCGGGCAAACCGGCGCCAGCTCAATTGCTGGTGGACATCCCGCGACTGGTAACGGCCTATTACACCGGCCAGCCCGATGCAGCAATCTCCACGCAACGTGTCGCTTTTGGTACCTCCGGGCACCGTGGCAGCTCTTTTGACTTGAGTTTCAATGAATGGCACGTACTGGCCATCAGCCAGGCCATTTGCCTGTACCGCGAGGCGCAAGGCATTGATGGCCCACTGTTTGTCGGCCTCGACACCCACGCGCTGTCCACGCCGGCCGGCGCCAGTGCCCTGGAAGTGCTGGCGGCCAATGGCGTGCAGGTGATGCTCGCCGAAGGCGATGAATACACGCCGACCCCGGCGATTTCCCACGCCATCATCTGCTACAACCGTGGCCGCACCCGTGGGCTGGCGGATGGCATTGTCATCACCCCGTCCCACAACCCGCCCCAGAGCGGCGGGTATAAATACAACCCGCCCAACGGCGGCCCGGCCGATACCCATGTCACCAAATGGATCGAAGCCAAGGCCAACGAGCTGCTGGCCGCCAAGCTGGCCGGGGTCAAGCGCATCTCCCATGCCCAGGCCTTGAAAGCCGACACCACCCATCGCCATGACTACCTCAACACCTACGTGGCCGACCTGATCAATGTCATCGACATGGACGCCATTCGCAGCGCCGATCTGCGCCTGGGCGTGGACCCGCTGGGGGGCGCTGGGGTGCGCTACTGGTCGGCCATTGCCGAACATTACCGCTTGAACCTGGAGGTGGTGAATACCGAGGTCGACCCGACCTTCCGCTTTATGAGTGTGGATTGGGACGGGCAGATTCGCATGGACCCATCCTCCAGCTATGCGATGCAAGGCCTGATCGGCCTCAAGGAACGCTTCGACGTGGCATTTGCCTGCGACCCCGACCACGACCGGCACGGCATCGTCACCCCGTCTGGCGGGTTGTTGGCGCCGAACAACTACCTGGCGGTGTCCATCGACTACCTGTTCCAGAACCGTCCCCAGTGGCGTGCGGATGCTGGGGTGGGTAAAACCGTGGTCAGCAGTGGCCTGATCGACCGCGTCGCCGCACGCATCGGCCGACGCCTGTACGAAGTGCCGGTGGGCTTCAAGTGGTTTGCCGACGGCCTGTTCGACGGCTCCCTGGGCTTTGGCGGCGAAGAAAGCGCAGGCGCGTCCTTCCTGCGCAAGGATGGCCGCGTGTGGAGCACAGACAAGGACGGCCTGATCCCGGCCTTGCTGGCCGCCGAAATGACCTCGCGCAAAGGCCAGGACCCAAGCCAGATCTACCGCGGCCTGACCGACGCCCTGGGTGAGCCATTCGCCATCCGTGTGGATGCCAAGGCCACGCCGGCACAGAAGGCGCTGCTGGGCAAGTTGGCGCCGCAGCAGGTCACCTCCACGCAATTGGCCGGGGAAAGCATCCAGCAAATCCTCAGCCATGCACCGGGGAACGACCAGGCGATTGGCGGGCTGAAAGTCATGACCGAAAACGGCTGGTTTGCCGCACGACCGTCAGGCACCGAGGATATCTACAAGATCTATGCCGAGAGCTTTATTGGCGAAGATCACCTCAAGCGCCTGGTGGAGGAGGCGCAGGTGTTGGTGGATGGCGCCATTTCCTAACGTGTAGGAGCTGGCTTGTGTGGGAGCTGGCTTGCCTGCGATCGCATCGCCTCGGTCTAACTGATACACCGAGGTGTCTGCATCGCAGGCAAGCCAGCTCCTACACAAACCCGCTGCCACAGTTGGTTTGGTGCCAGGCTTGAGATCAGGCCAGGTCCACCAGCACCACTTCGCTGTCTTCGACTGCCGTCACCCGCAACACCCGCTCATCTTGCACCGCAACGCCATCCCGCGCTTGCGCTCGCAAGCCATTGACCTCGATCACCCCGGTCGCCGGCACCAGATACGCCCGGCGTCCCGCATCCAGGTGGTACTCGGCACTTTCCCCGGCCTTCAGGTTGGCTGCCACCAAGCGTGCGTCGGCACGAATGCGCAGGCTTTCATGGTCGCCGTGTTTGCCGCTGGCCAGGGTCACGAAGCCTTCGCGCTCGCCCTTGGGAAAAGGCTTGGCGCCCCAGGAAGGGGGCAGGCCGGCTTCATTGGGAATGATCCAGATCTGGAAAATCTTGGTCGCTGTGGCTTCCAGGTTGTATTCGCTGTGGGCAATCCCGGTGCCCGCGCTCATCACCTGCACGTCACCGGCCTCGGTGCGGCCCTTGTTACCCAGGTTGTCGGCATGGCTGATGGCGCCTTCGCGCACATAGGTGATGATTTCCATGTCGCGGTGCGGGTGCTGTGGGAAGCCGGTGCCCGGTGCGATGATATCGTCGTTCCACACCCGCAGGTTGCCCCAGTGCATACGCTTAGGGTCATGGTATTCGGCAAACGAAAAGTGGTGATGGGCATCCAGCCAACCGTGATTGGCACCGCCCAGGGAAGTGAAAGGTCGAAGTTCAAGCATGATCGTCTCCTGTTGATGGACCTATCATCCAGCAGCACATAATCGATAAAAAGCGTAAAAAATGCCTGATTCCCATCAGGTAATTCGATTGCTTCCTGTGTTCCATAACTAGACCCCAGCTTCAGTTCATCGCCTAACTGCATGAAGCCAAAGCAATTGGCTGGAACTGTCAGGGGATTCCGGCGACCATAGGGCTTCTGTTCGCCCAAGCCCCCGCAGGAGTCCGCGTGCCGCAACACACCCCTGATCTGCCCCCCGAACTGCGTCCCCTGGCGCAAATGCCGCTGTTCAAGCGCCTGGCTGCCCGGCTGTTTGGCCACGGTTTGACACGTCTGCGGGCCCAGCATCGTTTTTCGTGGCTGCATGGCCAGGCCGATGGCTTTCGCAGCGGGCATGAGGCGGGGGTGGAGTATGGCTACCGCGAAGGCAAGCGCGATGGTATCGAGGAGGGCCGTCAGGTCCTGTTGATTCGCGATTTGCGTAGCGATGAACACCGCGCCCCTGGGGTAGACGACCGCCTGTTCGACGATTGGCGCCTGCCACTGACACCCGAACTGAAAAAACGCATCAAGGCCGATGTGGCACGCCTGCTACCGGCCCATGCGCAGCCCAGTGCGGCGCAGTGGAAGATGATCTTCAGCGACACCCCGTCGACCTCGGTGGTTGCCGGGGCCGGGGCTGGCAAATCCACGTCGCTGGTCCTGCGCATCCTGCTGTTGAGCCATTACCTGGGCTTCGAGCTGAGCTCCATGACCGTGGTGACCTTCACCCGCGAGTCGCGCAAGGACTTTATCAGCAAGCTCATGGAGATCCTCAGCCTGTGGGGCCAACCCCTTGGTTTGAAAGAGGCCCAGGCCGTGGTGCGCACCTTCCACTCACGCATCTTGCCCATGGTCCGCAGCCTGCCGGGTTTCGAGCGGTTGCAGGCCTTCGAGAACCTGCACCACGGCACCTATGATGACGAGGCCGATAGCAACCCATTTGACCTGCGCATCAACGAGGCCCAACGCCAGCAGCTCAATGCCTGTTATCACGGGCTCTATGGCCGACATGCGCGTTTTCGCGAACTGATCGCGCCGATGGCACGCCACGCCCTGCAGCTCAAGGAGTTGGAGCGCGACCACCCGGATGTGCAAAAACGCGTGGCGGTCACCGAGTTGGCGGCCAAGCGTGATGAAGAGCTGTGCGATGTGATCGAGGACCTGTGGTTGCGCGCCGGCGCGTGGCCGATCAAGGGGATCGAGCCCAGCCGCCAGCGCGTTGAAATCAATGGCGCGTCGTTCCACTGCCATGGCTATAGCGCCGAACTGGAGGCCTGGGTGGTGCTGGGCTTCGACGCCCGGGAAAGCCCACAGCTCGCCCGGCCCGGGGCCAAGCTGTCGGTGCGGGCCGAATGGGCGGTCAAACGCACACTGTTTCAAGCTTTCTGTCACAAGCCATTGATATGGCTGGATAACTACGAGTCATCCAAGCGTCTGTTGAGCAGCCTGGCGGGCGATACCACCTCCGGTCCGGGGTTTGATTACAAGGTCAAGGGTGAGCTGGCTTCGGCACCGCTGCTCGACTGCTTTGTCACCGCGGCCGGGTTTATCGAGAACCTTGGCCTGGATGTGCCCACGGCGGTAGGCCAGATGAGCTTTGCCAAGGATGACCCGGACCGTGGTTTCTTCGAGGCCCTGAGTCTTTTCTGGAAAGCCCTGGAAGATCACCTGCTCGACCAGTCGCCGCCGATCATGACCTACAACCGCATGTTCTCGCTGTTTGGCGAGAACACCCCGGAAAACCTCAGGTTGCTCAGCGATGGGCTGTTGCGCCCGTTGTCGCACTTGATGATCGATGAGTTCCAGGATGTCTCGCCACAGATCGTGGCGTGGATCCGCGCCAGCCTGCACGAGATCCGCCGACGCGGGCCGGCCATGCACGTGGGGCGCGGGGCCCAACATTCCTCGCTGTTATGTGTCGGGGATGACTGGCAGTCGATCTATGGCTGGCGCGGCAGTTCGCCCAAGTACTTTATGGAGTTCAACAAGGAGTTCCCGTCCCCCAGCACCACTCGGGTGATGCTGGGGGAGAACTTTCGTAGCCACCAGCACATCATCGATGCGGCCGAGCATATCGTTAAGGCCGCCCCCGCGATCAGCGGCAAAAAGGCCAAGGCCAGCGGTACGGCCAAGGCACTGGTGCCGGTACAGGTGCTGGATCGGGACGAGGTCGCCCTGGCGCAGCAGTTGTTGGCGCACTATCAGCGCGGCGAATCGGTGTTAATGTTGTATCGAAAAAGTAGCGATAAGCTATTGATTCAAGAGCATATTCAATCTTTAGTTAATCTTGATTCCAGCTTGCCGCCGGCCATGCGCCGCCTCAAGCAACTGACCTACCACAGCGCCAAGGGGCTACAGGCCGATGCGGTGTTTTTGCTCGGCGATTGCCAGCACCTGACCCGCTCGCCCTACAAGAACCAGGTGTACCGCATGGCCGGGTTGGGCAAGGACGGGGATGCCGAGCCCTACGACAATGCGCAAAGAGACGAGGTACTGCGCCTGGCCTATGTCGGGATTACCCGGGCGGTCAGCCATTGCTATTGGTATGTCGAAGGGCAGGAAGGCCAGGGGGCGAATGCACCCAGGGCGTCGGATCGGGTGGCGGGGGGCAAATCGTTCTTTGATGATCGCCGCGCTACCAAGGCGCGATAGATCAAATGTGGGAGCTGCCGCGCGGGGCGAGACCGCTCCCACCCTTCAGGCCTGCAGCAACTGCGGTCGCACAAACGATTCCAGCTCAGCCTCAATCGCCTCGATAATCCGCTCCACATCCGTGGCATTCATCACCGTGGCACAGGGAAGGCCGGCGATGGCAATCAGGGTTTCGCCACTTGCGCGGTCAAACAATCGCGCGATCATGCTGCCAGGCGCGTCCATGCTGCCTTCAAAGCCCACCGGGTGAAAATGCCAGCGCATCAGTTGGCATGCATTGGGAAATGTCACTTTGTTCATGTGGCCCACCTTGTTCATTGAGCGCTTCCTTTAGCTCGCGGCAAGGGCGCCAGGCCCATCAATGGTCCTGACCGTGAAGCTTAAAAAATAGCACTCACTCGCCATGGGCACCGGGTTTTTTTCTGTCCGTTCGGCAGTTGCTTGCAAGAAGTATGACGTGGGTCATGTCTTACAAATGCTTAGGCAAAAGGCCATTATCCAAAACCCTCACTTGGCCATTGAAGCGCTCGGTAAAGTTGTGCAAGCTCCGCGCTTTAGCCGTTTTCGAGTGTTGTATGCCACAGACCGTCCCGGCCGACAGCCCGCAACAGACGCCAGCGACTGCCGAGGTGGTATTGCGCCATCACCTGTGCTGGAAACTCCGCGACCTGGACGGGGTGATGGCGCACTACCACCCCGATATCCAGTACCACGACTTCTTCCAGAACCGCGTGGTGTGCTTTGACCAGTTGCGCGAGTACCTGCAAGCCAGCATGCCCCGGGACCCCGACGAGGCCATTGAACACACCGATCGCATCCGCACCGACGGCGATACCGCCTTTATCCAGTACCGCGTGACGTTGCGCGGTGGCCAGGGCCTGGTGTCGTTTCGTACCAGCGAGGCGATCACCGTGCGTGACGGGCTGATCTGGCGCGTCAACGAGTACGCGTCCCTGGTGCACGAGCCCGCCACCAGCCGCTTGCAGTCCCTGGTCACGCGCCCGACCGTCAGCCGCCTGGGCTTGTCGCCCCAGCAACTGAGCTACCTGGCCAACGATTTGCAGCAGTACTTCCAGCGTCAGCAACCCTATCTCGACCCGGAATTGGACCTGCAACAGGTGGCCAAGGCGTGTGGCTACAGCCGCAACCAGATTTCCTACCTGCTCAACCAGGTGCTGGGGCAGAGTTTCTATCGCTACGTCAACCAGGCCCGCCTGCAGCATTTGCTGGTGGCACTGGAGGGCGCCACGCCGCCGATCCGTATCGATGAACGGGCGTTTGCCGCCGGTTTCAATTCGTTGTCGGCGTTCTACAGCTGTTTCCGCCAACATACCGGCCTGTCGCCCAAGGCCTACGTCAAACAAATTTCCCTGCGTGCACGCGCGCAAGACGACGACTGAAGCCAGGCACTAGGATCACGCCATCGACGTTGGGTGGTGGAGTTCTGGTATGCCGGCATGGCGCAAGATCAGTTTATGGATGGATCAGTTGCAAGAGCCGCTCAAGGCGCGTGCGGCCCTGGGGCACGACCTGGATGTCGACGTGGCCATTATTGGCGCCGGCTACACCGGGTTGTGGACCGCCTATTACCTCAAGCGCCACGCGCCGCAGCTCAAGGTGGTGATCATCGAGGCGCAGACCGCCGGTTTTGGGGCTTCCGGGCGCAACGGCGGCTGGTTGATGGGCAATCTGCTGGGCGAAGATCGTTTGCTTGCCGGGCTGCCCGCCGAGCAGCGCCGGGCCTCGTTTGACCTGCTGCACGGCATCCCCGATGAAGTCGGGCAGGTCCTGCAGCGCGAAGGTATCGACTGTGACTACCGCAAGGGCGGGGCGCTGCACTGCGCCGCCCGTTACCCCGAGCAGGAAGCCAGCCTGCGCGCATACCTGGCCAAGCTCCACGGCCAGGGCCTGACCGACGATGACTACCGCTGGCTCAGCCCCGAGCAACTGGCCGGGCAGGTCCGTATCGCCTCGGCCTATGGCGCGGTCTACACCCCGCATGTGGCGACGATCCACCCGGCCAAGCTGGTGCGCGGGTTGGCGCGGGTGGTCGAAGCCATGGGTGTGGCGATCTACGAAAACAGCCCGGTCACCCACTGGCAATCCGGCAGCCTGCGCACCGACCAGGCCCAGGTCCGCGCCTCATGGGTGGTGCCGGCGGTAGAGGGCTATGCGCCGACACTCAAGCCCCTGGGCCGCTACCAACTGCCGGTGCAGAGCCTGATCGTCGCCACCGAACCGCTGCCGGCCAGTACCTGGGAAGAAATCGGCCTGAACCAGGGCCAGGCCTTCGGGGAAAGCAGCCGCCAGGTCACCTACGGCCAGCGTACTGCCGACAACCGCCTGGTATTTGGCGCCCGTGGCGGCTATCAGTTTGCCGGCAAGCTGCGCCACAACTTCGACCTCACCGACAGCGAAGTGCAATTGCGCCGCTACCTGTTCTGCGAGCTGTTTCCGCAACTCAAGCAGGTGCGCGTGACTCACTCCTGGGGTGGCAACCTCGGTATGTCGCGGCGCTTTCGGCCGCACATGCTGTGCGACCAACAGAGCGGCATCGCCTTGTCCGGCGGGTATGGCGGGGAGGGCGTGGGCGCCAGCAACCTGGGTGGCCGGACCCTGGCCGACCTGATCCTGGGGCGTGACACGCCGCTGGTCCAGCAACCGTGGGTGCTGCGTGATGGCGGCCTGAATGCCCTCCGGGGCTGGGAGCCGGAGCCGTGCCGCTGGCTGGGCTACAACGCGATCATCCGCAGTTTCGTCCATGAGGACCAGACCCTGGCCGACCCGAACACCGCGCCCTGGCGGCGCAAGCTGGCCAGCGGGATGGCCGGCTTCATGGAAGGATTCATGCACTAAGCCGTTTCAATCACCACAGGTATGACCATGAGTATTACCCAGTTCAAAGACACCCTTGACTGCCACTTGCCAGACTCAAGCCCGGTTGCCGTGCCCCTGGGCACTCCGGTCGCGGTGGCGTCCACCCTCAGTGTGGTGCGCAACGATGGCGTCGAAACCGGCATCTGGGCATGCACCCCGGGCCGCTGGCGGCGCCAGATCGTGGCGCAGGAGTTCTGCCACTTTATCCAGGGCCACTGCACCTTCACCCCCGATGACGGCGAAACCCTGCATATCGAAGCCGGCGATGCACTGATGTTGCCGGCCAACAGTACCGGCATCTGGGATATCCAGGAGACCGTGCGCAAGACCTATGTGTTGATCCTCTAATCTTTTGATCCTTGATCGCCTGCCATAAAAACAGCCCTATAACCGCCAGGAAATCGAACCATGAGCCCCATTGCCCTGTTGCCCTTGATGTTGGTGGCGTCCCTGACCCAGGCCGCCGAAACGGTGAAAATCTACAACTGGTCGAGCTACATCGCGCCGGACACCACCAAGAACTTCCAGAAGGAAACCGGGATCGGTTTCAGCTATGACGTATACGACAGCAACGAGACCCTGGACGGCAAGTTGATGACCGGTAACTCGGGCTATGATGTGGTCTTTCCGTCCAACCACTTCATGGCCCGGCAGATCCAGGGCGGGGCCCTGAAAAAGCTCGACAAGCGCCAGTTGCCGAACTGGAAAAACCTCAACCCGGTGCTGCTCAAGGCCCTGCAAACCAACGATCCGGGGAATGAGCACGGCTTCCCGTACCTGTGGGGCAGTACCGGTATCGGCTACAACATCGACAAGGTCAAGGCAGTGTTGGGCGAGGATGCGCCGGTCGATTCCTGGGACTTGATCTTCAAGCCCGAGTACATGGAAAAACTCAGCAAATGCGGGGTGGCGATCCTCGACAACGGCCCGGAACTGCTGCCCATTGCCCTGAATTACCTGGGCTTGCCGCACCACAGCAAGAACCCCGAGGACTATAAAAAGGCCGAGGCGCTGCTGATCAAGGTGCGGCCGTATATCGCGTACTTCCACTCCTCGAAATACACCGGCGACCTGGCCAACGGCGATATCTGCGTGGCAGTGGGCTTCTCCGGTGACGTGCTACAGGCCGAAAGCCGCGCCAAGGAAGCCAAGAATGGCGTGAAGATCGGCTACAACATCCCCAAGGAAGGCGCTGCGATCTGGTTCGACATGGTCGCCATGCCCGCCGACGCCCCGGATGAGAAGGCCGGCTATGCCTTTATGAACTACCTGCTGCGCCCGGACGTGATGGCCGGCATCACCAACTTCGTGCACTACGCCAACGGCAACAGCGCCGCCGACAGCCTGGTGGACCCGCAGATCAAGGGTGACACCAAGGTGTACCCGAGCGAGGAAATGATGGGCAAGCTGTTCGCCCTCGAAGCCATGCCGATGAAGATCGACCGCATTCGCACGCGGATCTGGAACACCATCCGTACCGGGCGTTAGATACGTGTGACTGATCTACCGCCATCGCCGCGATGGCGGCAGGCCAGTCACCCTCGACCTCCCTATGGGTTATCCAGGTCATGCCCCAACGACTGGATAAACAACGAAAACAACTCCGGCTGCGACGAGATATCCAGCTTGGCGTACAGGTGGCGCCGATGCACCTTGACCGTGTCCGGCGAGATGCTCAGGCGCTCGGCCATGGCCTTGGATGAGAACCCGCGCAGTACCAGGCGGGCGATTTCCAGTTCGCGTTCGGACAGCACCCCACTGCCAAAATGGCTCAACGCATCGCGAATCTGGCTGGCCATGGCCGCGCCGGCCGGTGCGCGCTGGGTGCTCTGCTGCCAATGTTGCTGCATCAAGGGCAGCACCCACGCCGCCAGCAGCGTCAGTAGCCCGGTTTCTGTGGCGGTAAACACGCGCTGCATCCCCAAAGACAACGACAAAGTACCGACCCCGGGTAGCTGGAGGATGAATTGCACTTCATCCTCCAGCACATTGTCGTGAAAGTAATTGAGGAAGTACTCACTCTGGCGGAAATGATCCGGCGCCACCTCTTCGAGGCGATACACGCCACTGGCGTAACCTTCGCGGCAGGCCTGGAAGAACGGGTCGAGCAAGTACAAGCCATTGAGGTACACCAGCATCGACGCCGGTTTGCTGGTGGGCTGCGCGTCGTACTCCTCCAGCGCCTGGGGCGGGCCGTCCATGGGGTAGAAGATCGCCAGGGCGTTGTCGAAGGCCAGGTTCTGGTGCAGCAGCAACACCAGTTGCTTCCAGAAACGCTCGGTGCCAATTTGCGACACGGTACGCCCCAGGCCCGCATGCATGCCGATTTCCCTGAACAGGCTCATGTGATGGGTTCCGATGGCTGAAAGATCGGCCAAGGGTTCGGCTTTTGCCCGATCCCGTCAAGGGGAGTACTCCAATAGGGGAATTGGCGGGCGCCGGCACAGCGCCTAGATTCCCTGGCATTCAACGGGAAACATATCCCGGGCCGGCTTTTTCTTTCGTTTCTGCCTCAAACCAGCTTTCCAATAAAAAGAATAAACAAGAGGATAACGATATGAGCGCAACCCCCACGCCTGACGGTGTGCTGAAACCTACCTTGAGTGTGTTCGATGTGGTGGCCATTACCGTTTCGGCGGTGACCCCGGCCAGTTCCGTCTTTGTCATTGCGCCGTTTGCGATCCAGCAAGCCGGCAGCGGGGTGTTCCTGGCGTTTGTCATGGCCGGGTTGCTCGCGCTGATGTTCGCCTTTTGCTACGCGGAACTGGGGCGCGCCCATAACAGTGCCGGCGGGGAGTATGTGTACGCCAAGCGCGTGTTTGGTGGCATGGCCGGCTACGCGACCTTCCTCACCGTGCTGGTGATGCTGCTGTTTATCCCGCCAGTACTGGCCACCGGCGCGGCAACCTACCTCAACAATGCCCTGGGCACGACATTCGATTCACAAACCGTGGCCCTGGTGATCGTGGTGTGCAGTTACGCCCTGGGCATCCTCAATATCAAGCTCAATGCCTGGATCACCGGCACTTGCCTGCTGTTGGAAGTGGCGGCGTTGCTGGTGATCGTGTTTATCGGCTTCGGCAACCCGGTGCAGCCCGCCAGTGTGCTGTTCCAACCGCAGATCGTCGAAAACGGCGTGCTGCACCTGGCGCCCTGGGCCCTGGTGATCGGTGCGGTGGGCATCGGCCTGTTCTCGTTCAACGGCTACGGCCCGGCAGTGTTGCTGGCCGAAGACATGAAATGCGGCGGCAAGGGCGTGCACAAGGCGGTGCTGTGGTCCCTGGGCCTGGTGGTGGTGATCGAGCTGGTGCCGATCACTGCGCTGTTGATCGGCGCCCCGTCCCTGAGTGCGATGATCAGCAGCCCGGACCCCATCGGCTACCTGCTGACCAGCCATGGCAATGAAACCCTGTCACGCCTGGTCAGCGCCGGGATCTTCCTCTCGGTGTTCAACGCCATTGTCGCCATCGTGATCCAGATCGGCCGGGTGGTGTTCAGCAGTGGCCGCGATGCCCTGTGGACGCCGACCATCAACAAACTGTTCACCCGCATCCACCCGCGTTGGGATTCGCCATGGCTGGCCACGCTGTTCCTGGCGATCCCTTCGGCGCTGCTCAGCTTCAGCTCTAACCTGGCGGACCTGACGTCCTTCAGTGTGCTGTTGATCATGCTGGTGTACCTGATCGTCGCCCTGAGCGCGCTGATGAGCCGGGTGCTGTTGCGCGACCGCGAGCACCCGTACCGCATGCCCCTGTGGCCGGTGCCGGCGTTGCTGGCCGTGGCGGGCGCGGGTTATCTATTGTTCACCTTGTTTATCGCAGCCTCCCTGCGCGACATCATGATTATCATCGGCCTGCTGGCAATGTCGGTGATCCTGTATTGCATCAGCGGCCGGTCGAGTCCGGCGTTTCAGAAACTGTAAGGAGTGGTTATGCGCGCACGTCAATTGGGCATTACGTTGGGGCTGGGCACGCCCGGCGAATTGAATGCGATTACCGACGTCCCCGGGGTTCGGGTCGGCCACAGCACGCTCAAGGAGCAGATCGACGGCAAGCAAGTGCGTACCGGGGTCACGCTGATCCAGCCGCGGGCCGGCGCGGCGCGGCTACAGCCGTGTTTTGCCGGGTATCACGTGCTCAATGGCAACGGCGACGCCACCGGCCTGGAATGGATCGGCGAAGCCGGGTTGCTGACCACGCCCCTGGCGATCACCAATACCCACAGTATCGGGATTGTGCGCGACACTCTGATAGCCCTGGAGCGCGACAGCCTGGACGATCCTGCGGTGTATTGGTGCATGCCGGTGGTGATGGAGACCTATGACGGCCTGCTCAACGATATCTGGGGCCAGCACGTTGGCCCGGAGCATGTGCTCCAGGCCATGGCCAGCGCTGAATCCGGCCCGGTGCAGGAGGGCGCCGTGGGCGGCGGCACCGGGATGATCTGCCATGAGTTCAAGGGCGGCATCGGCAGCGCCTCGCGCCAGTTACCGGCGGAGCAGGGCGGTTGGACCGTTGGCGTGCTGGTGCAGGCCAACCACGGCAAGCGCCAGGAACTGCGGGTAGATGGCTATCCGGTGGGGCGCCACTTGATGGACATTGCCTCACCGTTTGCCGAGCGGGGCACGCCGGGCATGGGCTCCATCGTGGTGATTATCGCCACCGACGCACCGTTACTGCCGCACCAGTGCCAGCGCCTGGCGCAACGTGCCTCCATCGGCATCGCCCGCACCGGCGGCGGGACCGAGGATTCCAGTGGCGATCTGTTCCTGGCGTTTGCCACCGGCAACCATGATCTGCCACCGGCAGATTATGGGCGCAAGGGCCTGCCCCTCAGTACGGCACTGAGCATGGTCAATAACGATCATATTTCGCCCTTGTTCAGTGCGGCGGCAGAGGCGGTGGAAGAGGCCATCATCAATGCAATCCTCGCCGGGGAGGACATGGCCACCGCCGATGGCGTGCGGGTGCCGGGGCTGGAGGGGCAGACGCTGCTAGAGGCCCTGCGCCAGACGGGGTGGCGTGGCTAGTCTTGAGACCGCTATCGCCGGTTTGCCGGTGATAGCGGCCGATAATAAAGCAGCCGCTATTTAATAATCCCAATGACACGGTGGCACTTTATAAGTGCGCCCCTATCAATGTATTGGATCCATTCAGCATTAAAGTGTGACCTGTCTGGCATTTAAGTGTTTAGCACTATTTAATATTTAAATAGCCGGCTTCCCGCCACCCAGCCCATAACAAAGAATATAAACACTTAATTCCCAATGTTTGCAGGCGTTATTCCTTGCACGTACTTTTCCAACAAAAAAAATACTGGACGTGTGATTTAAAATTGTGTCAGTTTTCTTTCGCCTTCATAAGAGGCGAGTGATAGGACGATCTCGCCAGAGAGCGTCATATCGGACAAAACTGTTCCACTTGCAAACAAGGAAGTACGTTTATGTCGAAAGTAAAAGAGAAAGCTATTGTCTCGGCAGCTCAAACAAGTAGTGCCTATTCGCAAATCGATAGCTTTAGCCACTTGTATGACCGTGGCGGCAACCTCACGGTCAATGGCAAACCTTCATTCTCTGTCGACCAGGCAGCCGACCATTTGCTGCGCGAAAACGCAGCCTACCGGGACGTTGACGGTAACGGCATCATCGATCTGACCTACACCTTCCTGACGTCGGCCTCCCAGGCGACCATGAACAAGCATGGCATCACCGGGTTCAGCCAGTTCAGCAACCTGCAAAAAGGCCAGGCCGTACTGGCCATGCAATCCTGGGCCGATGTGGCCAAGGTCACCTTCACCGAGAAAGCCTCGGGCGGTGACTTCCACATGACCTTCGGCAACTACAGCGGGGGCCAGGATGGCGCCGCAGCCTTTGCCTACCTGCCTGGCACCAATGACAAGTACCACACGAGTGGCACGGATGGCACCTCGTGGTACCTGATCAACAACAGCTACACCGCCAACATCAACCCGGGCCTGAACAACTACGGACGCCAGACCCTGACCCACGAGATCGGCCATACCCTGGGCCTGGACCACCCTGGCGACTACAACGCCGGGACCGGCAACCCGTCTTACCGAGACGCGGATTACGGCCAGGACACCCGTGGCTACAGCGTCATGAGCTACTGGAGTGAGTTCAACACCAACCAGAACTTCACCAAGGGCGGGGTAGAGGCTTATGCATCCGGCCCGCTGATCGACGATATCGCGGCGATCCAGAAGCTCTACGGCGCCAACTACAACACCCGTGCCGGTGACACCACCTACGGCTTTAACTCCAACACCGGGCGCGACCACCTCAGCGCCACTTCCAATGCCGACAAGCTAGTGTTCTCGGTGTGGGACGGCGGCGGCAACGACACCCTGGACTTCTCCGGCTTTACCCAGAACCAGAAAATCAACCTCAACGAGACCTCGTTCTCTGATGTGGGTGGCCTGGTGGGTAACGTGTCGATCGCTCAGGGCGTGACCGTGGAAAACGCCTTGGGTGGTTCGGGCAACGATCTGCTGATCGGCAATGCGGTGGCCAACACCCTCAAGGGTGGGGCCGGCAATGACCTGATCTATGGCGGTGGCGGGGCCGACAAACTGTGGGGCGGCGCGGGTTCGGACACCTTTGTGTTCGGGGCCAGCTCCGACTCCAAGCCGGGCGCGGCCGATCAGATCCTCGACTTTACCTCGGGTTCGGACAAGATCGACCTGACCGGCATCACCAATGGCAGCGGCCTGCATTTCGTCAACGCCTTCACGGGCGCTGCCGGCGATGCGGTGCTGACGTATGCCTCGGGCACCAACCTGGGCACGTTGGCGGTGGACTTCTCCGGGCACGGCGTGGCGGATTTCCTCGTCACCACCGTGGGCCAGGCGGCGTACAGCGACATCGTGGCGTGATCAAGGCGTAACGAAGGGCGGCGCCCTGGCGCTGCTCTTTCCTTGCGAAAGCCCCGTAAACAGGTAATGGTGATGACTATTTTTCGCAACGCAATCGCCTGGTTGATCCCGGCGTTGCTCGTGTCGGCAGGAGCCAACGCAATGGCAAGCAGTCTTGTTTTACCCAGCCCCGCGCAACTGGCCGGGCACTGGCAATTACGCCAGCAAGGGCAGGTTTGCAAGCTGGATCTGATCGCCCAACCCAACGCGGTGGCCGGTGATATTGGCTGTGCGCAACAGTGGCTGGGGCAAGCCCCCCTGACCTGGCTGCCCACCCCGGATGGCATATGGCTGATGAATGCCGAGGGCACAGGGATTACCCATTTAAACCGGCAGAAAGATGGCGAGTATACTGCCACTTCCAAGTCTGGATTAACCCTGGTATTGCAACGCACGCAGTAACTGAATATAACGGTTATATCGTTATAACCGTTGCACCTGGCGTTATTTGTTGAAAGTGACAGTTATTTGCCTGTCACTTTGGGTGCACTTATCACGATTGAAATAGTTGCCTGCCCCATTATGGAGCGCCGGGCAGACTGTTGTGCGTATTCCAACCCTGGGAAGATCAAGAAACATGGCGAAGACCACTCCCGCTGCACCGCTGTTTAAAGCCCTTGGCGATTATAAAAGTATCTTGATCAGCGTCGGTTTTTTCACCGCGCTGATCAACCTGCTGATGCTGGTGCCGTCCATTTATATGCTGCAAGTCTATGACCGGGTCCTGTCATCGCAGAACGAAACCACCCTGGCGATGCTGACCCTGATGGTGGTGGGGTTCTTTGCCTTTATCGGCACCCTGGAAGTGGTGCGCAGTTTTATTGTGATCCGCATCGGCAGCCAGTTGGAGCGGCGCTTCAACCTGCAGGTGTACAAGGCCGCCTTCGAGCGCAACCTGCAACGGGGCGAGGGCCACGCCGGGCAATCCCTGGGGGATTTGACCCATATCCGCCAGTTCCTCACGGGGCCGGCGCTGTTTGCGTTCTTTGATGCGCCGTGGTTTCCGATCTATCTGCTGGTGATCTTCCTGTTCAACGTGTGGCTGGGGGTGTTGGCCACGGCCGGTGCGGTGCTGTTGATCGCCCTGGCATGCCTCAACGAATACCTGACCAAAAAACCGCTGCGCGAAGCCAGTGGCTATTCCCAGCAGTCCACCCAATTGGCCACCAGCCACTTGCACAATGCCGAGACCATCCAGGCCATGGGCATGTTGGGCGCGCTGCGCAGTCGCTGGTTCCAGGTACATTCGCGCTTTCTCGGCTTACAGAACCAGGCCAGTGACACCGGCTCGGTGATCAGCTCCCTGAGCAAATCCCTGCGCCTGCTCCTGCAGTCCCTGGTGCTGGGGCTGGGCGCCTTGCTGGTGATCAAGGGCCAGATGACGGCCGGGATGATGATCGCCGGCACCATCCTGATGGGCCGGGTGTTGAGCCCGATCGACCAGTTGATCGCGGTGTGGAAACAATGGAGCTCGGCCAAGCTGGCCTATCAACGCCTGGATGAGCTGTTGCAGGAATTCCCGCCCGGGGCCCAGGCCATGGCATTGCCGGCGCCCAAGGGCCAGGTGAGTTTCGAGCAGGTCAGTGCCGGCCCACCGGGGCGGCGGGTGGCGACCTTGCATCAGGTCAGCTTCAACCTGGCGGCCGGCGAAGTGCTGGGGGTATTGGGGGCCTCCGGTTCCGGCAAGTCGACCCTGGCGCGGGTACTGGTGGGCGTCTGGCCAACCCTGGCCGGCACGGTGCGCCTGGACGGTGCCGATATCCATCGCTGGGACCGTGACGACCTCGGCCCCCATATCGGCTACTTGCCCCAGGACATCGAACTGTTCAGCGGCAGCATCGCCGACAACATTGCGCGTTTTCGCCAGGCGGATCCCGAGCAGGTCGTGCAGGCCGCCCAGCAAGCCGGCGTACATGACCTGATCCTGCGCTTGCCCCACGGCTACGACACGGTCCTGGGCGATGACGGCAGCGGCCTGTCCGGCGGGCAGAAGCAACGGGTGGCCCTGGCCCGGGCCCTGTATGGCGGGCCGCGCCTGATTGTGCTCGACGAACCCAATTCCAACCTCGACACCGTGGGCGAGGCCGCCCTGGCCAGTGCCATCATGCAGATGAAAGCCCAGGGCGCCAGCGTGATCCTGGTGACCCACCGTTCTTCCGCCCTGGCCCAGGCCGACAAGCTGCTGGTGCTCAACGAAGGCCGCCTGCAAGCATTTGGCCCCAGCCAGGAGGTACTGCGGGCACTGTCCGGCCCGCAGGAGCCACCCCGTGAAAAGGCCGGCGTCAGTTTGAACCGTCAATATCCTGCGGCAAGGAATCCAGGCCAATGAGTACCGATGACAGCCTGCCTCTTGAGCAGACCTTTCCCGAGCGCGATGCGCGCTTTTTTGCCCGTCTGGGCTGGTTGATGACCGTGCTCGGTGCCGGTGGCTTTTTCCTGTGGGCCAGCCTGGCGCCGCTGGACCAGGGCATTGCGGTGCAGGGTACGGTGGTGGTGTCCGGCAAGCGCAAGGCCGTGCAAACCTTAAGCCCTGGCGTGGTCAGCCGGATTCTGGTGCGCGAAGGCGAGGTGGTGAAACAGGGCCAGCCGTTGTTTCGCCTCGACCAGACCCAAAGCCAGGCCGACGTGCACTCCCTGCAAGCCCAGTACCGCATGGCCTGGGCCAGCGTCGCCCGCTGGCAGAGCGAGCGCGACAGCTTGCCCGCGGTGATCTTTCCCGCCGAGCTGAGTACCTCCCCCGATCCGGCCCTGGCCCTGGTGCTTGAAGGCCAGCGCCAGCTGTTCAGCAGCCGGCGCGATGCCTTTGCCCGCGAGCAATCCGGGATCCGCGCCAGTATCGAAGGCGCCAGCGCCCAGCTCAACGGCATGCGCCGCGCCCGCACCGACCTCAGCGCCCAGGCCCAATCCCTGCGTGACCAATTGAGCAACCTGCAACCCTTGGCCGACAACGGCTATATCCCGCGCAACCGCCTGCTGGAGTACCAGCGCCAGTTGTCCCAGGTGCAACAGGACCTGGCGCAGAACAGCGGCGAAAGCGGGCGGATCGAGCAAGGTATTCTCGAATCGCGCCTCAAGTTGCAGCAGCACAGCGAGGAATACCAGAAGGAAGTGCGCAGCCAGTTGGCCGACGCACAACTGCGCAGCCTGACCCTGGAGCAGCAACTGACTTCCGCCGGCTTCGACCTGCAACACAGTGAAATCAATGCGCCAGCCGATGGCATCGCGGTCAACCTCGGGGTGCATACCGAGGGTGCCGTGGTGCGGGCCGGGGAAACCCTGTTGGAAATCGTGCCCCAGGACACGCGCCTGGAAGTCGAAGGGCGCCTGCCGGTCAACCTGGTGGACAAGGTGGGCAGCCATCTGCCGGTCGATATTCTGTTCACCGCCTTCAACCAGAGCCGTACGCCTCGGGTGCCGGGGGAGGTGAGTTTGATCTCCGCCGACCAGTTGCTCGATGAAAAAACTGGGGCACCTTACTACGTGCTGCGCACCACGGTCAGCGACGCCGCCCTGGAGCAACTCCAGGGCCTGGTGATCAAGCCGGGCATGCCCGCCGAGATGTTTGTGCGTACCGGCGAGCGCTCGTTGCTCAACTACCTGTTCAAGCCGCTGCTCGACCGTGCCGGCTCTGCGTTGACCGAGGAATGAGCATGAAGCCTGTGTTCATCGCCTTGTTCCTCGCCTGCAGCAGTGCCCAGGCCGCCATGGGCCCGTTCGATGTGTATGAACAGGCCCTGCGTAACGATCCGGTGTTCCTTGGCGCGATCAAGGAACGTGACGCCGGCCTGGAAAACCGCACCATCGGCCGCGCCGGCCTGTTGCCCCGGCTGTCCTACAACTACAACAAGGGCCGCAACAACTCCCAGGCCACCTTGCCCGACAACCGTGGCGGGACCTACCGCGACGACCGCAACTACAACAGCTACGGCTCGACCTTCACCCTACAACAGCCGCTGTTCGACTACGAAGCCTATGCCAACTACCGCAAGGGCGTGGCCCAGGCGCTGTTTGCCGACGAGAACTTTCGCGACAAGAGCCAGGCGCTGTTGGTCCGGGTGTTGACCTATTACACCCAGGCCCTGTTCGCCCAGGACCAGATCGATATCGCCCGGGCGAAGAAGAAGGCCTTCGAGCAACAGTTCCAGCAGAACCAGCATTTGTTCCAGCGAGGCGAGGGCACCCGCACCGACATTCTGGAGGCCGAATCCCGCTATGAGCTGGCCACCGCCGAAGAGATCCAGGCCCTCGACGAGCAGGATGCATCACTGCGCGAACTGGGGGCGTTGCTCGGTGTGCAGAGCGTCAATATTGCTGACCTGGCCCCCCTGAACCAGGACTTTGCCGCCTTCACCCTGACACCGGCCAACTACGACAGCTGGCATGAACTGGCGTTGACCAACAACCCGAGCCTGGCCTCCCAGCGCCAGGCCGTGGAAGTGGCGCGCTACGAGGTGGAGCGCAACCGTGCCGGGCACTTGCCGCGCATCAGCGCGTACGCCAGTTCGCGCAAGCAGGAATCTGAGAGCGGCAACACCTACAACCAGCGCTACGACACCAACACCATCGGCATTGAAGTCAGTGTGCCGCTGTATGCCGGGGGCGGCGTATCGGCCTCTACCCGCCAGGCCAGTCGCTCCATGGAACAGGCCGAGTATGAACTGGAGGGCAAGACCCGCGAGACCCTGATCGAACTGCGGCGCCAGTTCAGCGCCTGCCTGTCGGGGGTGAGCAAGCTGCGCGCCTATCAAAAGGCCCTGGCCTCCGCCGAAGCGCTGGTGGTGTCGACCAAGCAAAGCATCCTTGGCGGCGAGCGCGTCAACCTCGACGCTCTCAACGCCGAACAGCAGCTGTACAGCACCCGTCGCGACCTGGCCCAGGCCCGTTACGACTACCTGATGGCCTGGACCAAATTGCATTACTACGCGGGCAACTTGCGTGACACCGACCTGGCCAAGGTCGATGAAGCCTTCGGCCCGGCCCAACGCTGACCCTGTAGGCGCCAGCGCCTACAGGGGGGTAACAAACACAATAAAAAGAGGAAGGATCCGTGAACGCAAAACACCGAGGCTATCACTGCGCCATGTTGTGTGGGCTGGCCAGCCTGGGCACCGTCCAGGCTGCGCCCTATGTGGAAACCGGCAAGCTGGGCGACCCCGCCAGTTGGCGCTCGGCGGAGTATCAAAGGGATTGGGGCCTGGGGCGCATGCAAGCCGATCAGGCCTATGCCGCGGGGATCAGCGGGGCCGGGGTGAAGATCGGCGCGCTGGACTCGGGCTTCGATGCCAGCCACCCGGAGGCCTCCCCGCAGCGCTTCCACCCGGTGACCGCCAGCGGCACTTATGGGGATGGCAGCCCGTTTTCCACCACTGGTGCGCTGAACCCTAACAACGATTCCCACGGCACCCACGTCACCGGCACCATGGCCGCTGCGCGTGACGGCGCAGGGATGCATGGCGTGGCGTATAACGCGCAACTGTATGTGGGCAACACCAACGCCAATGACAGCTTCCTGTTTGGCCCGACGCCCGACCCCAGGTATTTCAAGGCGGTGTACAACGCCATGGTCGATTCCGGGGTGCGTGCGATCAATAACAGTTGGGGCAGCCAGCCCAAGGATGTCAGCTACCAGACCCTGGCCGGCCTGCACGCGGCCTACGCGCAACACTTCAACCAGGGCACCTGGCTGGACGCGGCCGCCGATGTGGCCCGGGCCGGGGTGATCAATGTGTTCAGCGCCGGCAACAGCGGCTATGCCAATGCCAGCGTCCGTTCGGCCTTGCCGTACTTTGAACCTGAGTTGGAAGGCCACTGGCTGGCGGTGTCGGGCCTGGACAAGGCCAATAACCAGAGATACAACCAGTGCGGCATCGCCAAGTACTGGTGCATTTCCACCCCTGGTGCGCTGATTGACAGCACCATTCCCGGCGGCGGCTATGCCGTGAAGTCCGGCACCTCGATGTCGGCGCCCCATGCCACGGGCGCCCTGGCGCTGGTGATGGAGCGCTACCCATACTTGAACAACGAGCAGGCCTTGCAGGTGTTGCTGACGACGGCCACGCAGCTGGACGGTTCACTGACCACCGCGCCGACCGCGAAGGTTGGCTGGGGCGTGCCGGATCTCGGCCGGGCGATGCATGGCCCGGGGCAGTTGCTGGGGGCCATGGACGTCAACCTGGCGGCCGGGCAGGGCGATGTGTGGAGCAATGGCATCTCCGACCAGGCGCTGCTGCAGCGCCAGGCCGAAGACACTGCCGAGCACCTGGCCTGGCAGCAGACCCTCAAGGACAAGGGCTGGGAACAGGGGCTCGGCGCCGGTGCCAGCCAGCAGGAGCAGACTGACTATGCGGTGGGCATGGCCCGGGATGCGGCGGCGGCCCAGCGTATTTACCAGGGCAGCCTGATCAAGTCCGGCGCCGGCAGCCTGGTGCTCAGCGGCGACAGCACTTATCGCGGCCCGACCACAGTCAATGGCGGCGTGTTGAAGGTCGATGGCTCGCTGACCTCGGCGGTCACGGTGAATGCCGGTGGCACCTTGGGCGGCTCCGGGCGCATCGGCGCATTGCAGGCCAATAGCGGCAGCCTGGTCGCGCCGGGCAATTCCATCGGCACCTTGAACGTGGCCGGGGATGTGCGCTTTGACGCCGGTTCCACCTATGCGGTGGAGCTGTCGAACGCCAGCAGCGACCGTATCGTCGCGGGCGGCAAGGCCACCCTCAACGGTGGCACGGTGACCCTGGCCCTGGAAAACAGCCCGAGCCTGCTCAGCCAGCCCCAGGCGCAAAGCCTGCTGGGCCGCCAGTACAACATCCTGCAAGCGGCGGGCGGGATCACCGGCAGCTTTGGCGCGGTACTGCCCAACTACCTGTTCCTTGGCGGCAACCTCGACTACGCGGCCAACGGTGTGCAACTGGCTATCGCGCGCAATGACGCGAGCTTTGCCAGCGTCGCGGCAACGCGCAACCAGCGCGCCGTGGCCGCCGCGGCCGAGCAACTGGGCGCCGGCAACCCGGTGTATGAAAGCGTGCTGGGTAGCGACTCGGCAGGGGTGGCCCGCCAGGCCTTCCAGCAGCTGTCTGGCGAGATCTACCCGGCGGTTGGCGCGATGTTGATCAATGACAGCCGGCATGTGCGCGATGCCGTCGGTGAGCGCCTGCGCCATGTACCCGCCACGGGCGAAAGCAACCTCTGGGTCAAGGCCCTCGGTGCCTGGGGCAAGGCCGACAGCCGCAGCGAATATGCCGGTTCCACCCGTTCCGTCGGCGGCATGCTGGCCGGTGTCGATGGCCAGTGGGACGACCAGACCCGCGTCGGCGTGCTGGCGGGCTACAGCAACAGCTCGCTGAACATGGGCGATGGCACGCACTCGTCGGCGGATGTTGACAGCTACCACCTGGGCACTTATGCCGGGCGTGAATTGGGCCACTGGCGCATCAGCGCGGGCGGCGCCTACAGCTGGCATCGCGGCGATGTGCAGCGCGACCTGCAATACGGCCAAGTCAGCGCCAAGCAAAAAGCCAAGCTCGATGCCCGCAGCGTGCAGGTGTTCACCGAGGCCGCCTACCGCCTGAACCTGCAAGCCGTGGCTCTGGAGCCTTTCGCCAACCTGGCCTATGTGCACCTGGACAGCGAACGCTTCCACGAAACAGGCGATGGCGCGGCGTTGCAGCGTGGCAGCGATCGCCGTGACGCCACCCTCGGCACCCTGGGCCTGCGCGCCCTGAAAAACCTGCCCCTCAATGAGCACCAGCAACTGGAGCTTTCCGGTTCCCTGGGCTGGCAGCACAGCCTGTCGCCAGTGGAGTCCGAGGAACACCTGGCCTTTGTCGCGGGCGGCCCGTCGTTTGCCGTGCGCAGCACCCCGTTGCAGCGCGATGCGGCGTTGCTGGGCTTGAAGGCCAGCCTGGCGCTGAGCCAGGCCACACGGGTCAACCTCGATTACAACGGGCAACTGGGTTCAAAGGAAAAGAACCAAGGCGTGGGCCTGAGCCTCGACTGGCAGTTCTGAGTCGGCGCTAACAAAAAGAACAACAAACGCAACAAAACTAAGGAAGGTCACCGTGAACGTAAAACAACGAGGGTTTCACTCCGCCATCCCAACAGGCCCGGGCTACCCGCTCAAGGCCCTGAGCCGCGTGCCATATGGCGCGTTGCTGTGTTGCCTGGCCAGCCTGGGAACCGCCCAGGCCGCACCCTACGTGGAAACCGGCAAGCTGGGGGATGTTGCCAGTTGGCGCAGCACTGAATTCAAGGCCGACTGGGGCCTGGGGGCGATCAACGCCGATGTGGCCTATGCCGCCGGCTACAGCGGCAAGGGGGTGAAGCTGGGGATCTTCGACCAGCCGGTGTACGCCCTGCACCCGGAGTTCTCCAGCCCCGGCAAGGTGCAAACCCTGGTCACCGAAGGGATCCGCCAATACACCGACCCGTATATCCCGGTGAAGGCCGGCGATGCGTTTCGCTATGACGGTACACCGTCCAAGGGCTCCAACGGCAAGATCGGCGATCATGGCACCCATGTCGGTGGCACTGCCGCAGGCGATCGCAACGGCGGGCCGATGCATGGCGTGGCCTATGATGCCCAGATCCTCAGCGCCGAGAACGGCGACCCAGGCCCGGAAGACGGGATCATCCTCGGTAACGACGGCGCGGTGTACCAGGCCGGCTGGGACAGCCTGGTGGCCAATGGTGCGCGCATCATCAACAACAGCTGGGGCATCGGCATTGGCGACCAGTATGCCAAGGGCGGCAAGGATCCGGCGTTCCCGCATTTTGGCCTCAGCCAAGCGCAAGCCCAGTTCGACCAGATCAAACCGTTGTTGGGCACGGCCGCAGGCGGTGCCTATTCGGGCGCGATCAATGCAGCGCGCAGCGGGGTGCTGACGATCTTTGCCGCTGGCAACGACTACAACCTGAACAACCCCGATGCGATTTCCGGCCTGGCGTATTTCGTCCCCGAGATCGCGCCCAATTGGCTGTCGGTGGCGGCGTTGCAGCGCAACCCGGACGCCAATAGCCCCAACCCCTATGTGATCAGTACCTTTTCCTCGCGCTGCGGTTATGCCGCGAGCCTCTGCGTGTCGGCACCGGGCACCGCGATTTACAGTGCGGTGATGGTCGGCACCACCGTCGAAGACATGACCCTGGGCTGGAACAACAAGAACGGCACGTCCATGGCCGCGCCCCATGTGGCAGGCGCCGCTGCTGTGTTGATGGAGCGTTTCGCGTATATGAACGGCGAGCAGATCTCCACACTGCTCAAGACCACCGCCACCGACCTGGGCGCTGCGGGCATCGACTCGCTGTACGGCTGGGGCATGATCAACCTGGGCAAGGCCGTCAACGGGCCTGGGATGTTTATCACCGCCGAGGATATCCCGGCCGAGTTTCGCATCGACGGTGGCTATGGCAGCGGCCAGTTTGTCGCTGACTTGCCGGGGGTTGGGGCGGTGGTCGACGCGGGCAAACCCACCCAGCGCCTGTGCACCGATGTGCACTGCGGGCGGGATGTGTGGAGCAACGATATCGCCGGTCACGGCGGCCTGACCAAGCAGGGCATCGGGACGCTGGTGCTCACCGGCAATAACACCTACAGCGGGCCAACCCTGGTCAATCAAGGCCTGTTGGCGGTCAATGGTTCATTGACCTCGGCGGTCACGGTGAGCAATCGCGGGGTATTGGGCGGTTCCGGCAGCATCGGTGCGCTGACCGCGCAAAGCGGCGGTACGGTGGCGCCAGGCAACTCCATCGGCACCTTGAATGTGGTCGGGGATGTCAACTTCGACGCCGGTTCCACCTATGCGGTAGAGCTGTCCAACACCAGCAGCGACCGCATCGTCGCCGGTGGCAAGGCGACCCTCAACGGCGGCACCGTGACCCTGGCCCTGGAAAACAGCCCGACCTTGCTCAGCCAGCCTGAAGCGCAAAGCCTGATCGGGCGCCAGTACAACATCCTGCAGGCGGCCGGGGGCATTACCGGCAGTTTCGCCTCGGTCCTGCCCAACTACCTGTTTGTCGGTGGCAACCTGAACTATGGCGCCAACGGCGTGCAGCTGGATGTGGCGCGCACGGCCAACAGCTTCGCCAGCGTCGCCGCGACCGATAACCAGCGCGCCGTGGCGGCCGCCGCCGAGCAATTGGGCGCGGGTAACGGGGTGTATGAAAGCCTGCTGCTGGCACCGAGTGCGGCCTCGGCGCAAGGGGCGTTCCAACAGTTGTCGGGGGAAATCTACCCGGCCCTGGAAACCGCGTTGGTCAATGACAACCGCTACCTGCGTGAAGCGGTGGGCGAGCGCTTGCAACAGGGTGAAATGGGCACCTCGCCACAAACCATCGACACGCGCGGCAACGTCTGGGTCAAGGCCCTTGGCGCCTGGGGTAAAACCGACAGCGCCAGCGATACGGCGGGCTACACCACCTCCATCGGCGGCCTGCTGGCGGGTGTGGACGGTGCGCTGGACGAGGACACGCGCCTGGGCCTGGTCGCCGGCTACAGCGATACCTCGCTGAACATGGGCGATGGCACCCATTCGCGGGCCTCGGTGGACAGCTACCACTTTGGCGCCTATGCCGGCCACGAAATCGGCGCCTGGCGTTTGAGCGGCGGCGCGACCTACAGCTGGCATCGCGCCGATGTGAAGCGCGATCTGCAATACGGCGAAGTCGCCGGCAAGCAGAAAGCCAAGGTCGATGCCCGCAGCACCCAGCTCTTCAGCGAAGCGGCTTACCGCCTGAACCTGCAAGCGCTGGCGCTGGAGCCGTTCGCCAACCTGGCCTATGTGCACCTGGACAGCGATGGGTTCAGCGAGAAAGGCGACGCCGCAGCGCTCAAGGGCGGCGATGACACCCGCGACCTGGTGCTCAGCACCCTCGGCGTGCGCGCCTTGAAGACCTTCAACCTCACCGACCATCAAGCCCTGGACGTTTCCGGCACCCTGGGCTGGCAGCACAACCTCAGCGCCACCGATTCCGAGCGCCACCTGGCGTTTGCCTCGGGCGGCACCGCGTTTGCCGTGGAAAGCTCGCCGATGGTGCGCGATGCCGCCCTGGTGGGCGCACGGGCCAGCCTGGCGCTGACCAAGGACGCGCGGGTGAACTTTGACTACAACGGCCTGCTGGCCAGCAAGGAGAAAATCCACGGCGTGGGCTTGAGCCTCGACTGGGCCTTTTAAACGCTGAAGCACCAAATGTGTGGGAGCGGGCCTGTCGGGTCGCTCCCACAGCAACAGCATTCCAACTGTTTTGGCTTTCTCGACAATTCCAACAAAAGAGAGGCAATACCATGGGTGTCTATGACTACAAAAACCTCACCACCGAGGATTCCAAGGCACTGTTCGCCGATGCCATGGCGATCACGTTGTATTCCTACCACAACCTGGATAACGGCTTTGCCGTGGGTTATCAGCAAAACGGCTTCGGCCTGGGCTTGCCGGCCACCCTGGTACAGGCATTGATTGGCAGCACCGACGCCCAAGGCGTGATTCCCGGCATCCCGTGGAACCCCGACTCGGAAAAGGCCGCCCTCGACGCCGTGCAAAAGGCCGGCTGGACCCCCATCAGCGCCAGCACCCTCGGCTACGGTGGCAAGGTCGATGCGCGGGGTACATTTTTTGGTGAGAAGGCTGGCTATACCAGTGCCCAGGTGGAAGTCCTGGGTAAATATGACGACGCCGGCAAACTGCAGGAAATCGGCATCGCCTTCCGTGGCACTTCAGGGCCCAGGGAGAACCTGATCCTCGACTCCATTGGCGATGTGGTCAACGACCTGCTGGCTGCTTTCGGCCCTGCGGACTATGCAAAAAACTACGCGGGCCAAGCGTTTGGCACCCTGCTGGGCAAAGTCGCCGCGTATGCCAGCGCACAGGGGCTGAGCGGCCAGGATGTGCTGGTCAGCGGCCATAGCCTCGGTGGCCTGGCAGTCAACAGCATGGCGGACTTGAGCAACACCACCTGGGCGGGGTTCTACCAGGACGCCAACTACGTGGCCTATGCCTCGCCGACCCAGAGCAGCGGCGACAAGGTGTTGAACATCGGCTATGAAAACGACCCGGTTTATCGAGCCCTCGATGGCTCCTCGTTCAACCTGTCGTCCCTTGGGGTGCACGACCAACCCCATGCCTCCAGCGCCGATAATATCGTCAGCTTCAACGACCACTACGCCTCGACGCTGTGGAACATTCTGCCGTTTTCCATCCTCAACCTGCCGACGTGGATCTCCCATTTGCCCACGGGCTATGGCGATGGCATGGGCCGTATCCTTGAATCGTCGTTCTATGACCTGACCAGCCGTGATTCGACGATCATCGTCGCCAACCTGTCCGACCCGGCTCGCGCCACTACCTGGGTCCAGGACCTCAACCGCAACGCCGAAGCCCACAAGGGCAGCACGTTTATTATCGGCAGCGACGGCAATGACCTGATCCAGGGCGGCCGGGGCAATGACTACCTGGAAGGCCGGGCCGGCAACGATACCTTCCGTGATGGCGGTGGCTACAACATCCTGCTGGGCGGCAAGGGGTTCAATACCCTGGACTTGCAGCAGTCGTTGAAAAACGTCGAGGTGGCCAACGATGGCGCAGGCACCCTGTACATCCGCGACGGCCAAGGCGGCATCAGCATGACCCGCGATATGGGCGCGATAGTGAGCAAGGAAAGCTATCTGTTGCTGTTCAGCAAGGACGTGACCCACAGCGTGACCGACCAGGGCCTGCTGGCGGGCCGCGACCTGACGGCCTACGCCGCGTCGCTCAAGGGCGATGCCGGCGCCAATGCGCTCAAGGCCGGCGAGGGCGGGCAGTGGTTGTTTGGCCAGGACGGTAATGACCACCTGATCGGCGGCAAAGGCAACGATGTCCTGGTGGGAGGGGCCGGCAATGATCTGCTGGAAGCGGGCGGCGGGCGCAATACCTTCCTGTTCGACGGCGACTTTGGCCAGGACCGGATCCTGGGCTTCCAGTCGACGGACAAGCTGGTGTTCATGGGAGTGGCGGGGGTGAACGGGCAGTACAACTACCTCGACCATGCCAAGGCGGTGGGCAGCGATACGCTGCTGACGTTCGGCGATAACTCGGTGACGTTGGTGGGGGTAGGGCTTGGCAGCCTGTCGGCGGAGGCGCTGGTTATCGCCTGAAATAATCTGCAGGAGCCGCCAAGCCGGCTCCTGCAGGTCATCGGTCAATCTTCCTTGCGTACGGTCGCGACATCCGCCGCCTTGACCCGCACGCGCTTGCCGGCGATATCGGTGAATTCGTAGAAACCATCCGGCGTCTTGGCATTCGGCGTGTCAGTGGTCAGGTACTGAGTACCGTTCTGCAAGGTCACGACGGTCGGCGTCGAGCAGCCGGCCAATGCCAGAAACGTCAATACAGCCAGCGGCAGGCCCCAGTTCTTCATGTTCATAACCCTTACTCTCGTTCTGCGAAAACCCCGTGCTCAACGGCTGGGGGCATCAAATGTTACGCGGATCCACCCCCATCTGATCATTTTTATGCAAAAAGTTGCGTGCGCCACTGATCTATTAGCGATTGCAACGTGGGCCTGGCAACGGCAATCTGTATGCATAACCAGTAGTTATCCAAGTGCCTGTCATGTCCAATCCCCTCGAAGACCCGTTTTACTACCTGCATAACTTCCAGCAAGTGCTCGACTGGCTGGGGCAGCGCTATGCCGATGTGCTCGATGCGCAAGAGCAGCGTTTTATGACGCAGTTCGCCCAGGTGCCGCAGCCGGCCCAGGCGCTGCTGGTGCGCATGGTCATGCGCAAGGGCGTACATTTTCGGGCCAGCAAGCTCACCTACGTCGAGATCGGCGCGGCCGAGGCTGCCGTGCGGCCACTGCTGGAACAGGGTTGGGTCAGCGAGCAGGGCCTGTTGTCGCTGGACGAGGTGTGGGGGCAGTTGCAAAAAGGCGAGGTGCTGCAGGCGTTCAAGCCCTGGATCGAGCAGCCCAGGGGCAAGAAATCCGACTGGCTGCCTGGTTTATCGAGCCAATTTACCGAGCCGCGGACATTTGCCCAGTGGTGCCCGCACCTGGAGGACCGGCTGTACAGCCTCACGGTGATGGACCTGTGTGATCGCCTGCGCCTGATGTTCTTCGGCAACCTGCACCAGGACTGGTCGGAGTTTGTGTTGGCGGACCTGGGGATCTACACCTACGAGAAGGTCGAGTTTTGCGCCGAGTCCCGTGGCCTGCGCCATCGTGACGATGTGCATGGCCTGCTGTTCCTGCACCAATGCCAGCAGGCCTTCGAGGCCGGTGAACCGTTGGAGGAGGTGCTGGCGCAGATTGCCACGTTGAACACCGATAACCCCTGGCTGGAAAAGCGCCGGGCCAAGCTGCTGTTCCAGGTCGGCCTGCACTGTGAACGGCTTGCCGAACTGGACCTGGCCGAGGTGATCTACCGCGATTGCGCCTACCCCGGCGCTCGCGCACGGCTGATTCGGGTGCTGGAACGCCAGGAGGATTTCGCCCAGGCGCTGGGCCTGGCCCTGGAGGCCCAGGCCGCCCCGCAAAGCGCGGCCGAGCAGCAGCACCTGTTACGGGTTTTGCCCCGGTTGCGGCGCAAGCTGGGCGAGCCGGTGCAGCCCAAGGCCAAGCCCCCGCTGATCCAGCGCCTGGACCTGGAGCTGCCATTCCCGCAGCCCGTGACCGCTGTGGAGCTGTGTGTGCAGGCGCACCTGGGGGATGACGATGGGCCGGTGCACTACGTCGAGAACACCCTGATCAACTCGCTGTTCGGGCTGCTGTGCTGGCCGGCGATCTTCGCGCCGTTGCCCGGTTCGTTCTTCCACCCGTTCCAGCGCGGGCCGGTGGATTTGCACAGCGAGGACTTCCCGCAGCGCCGTGCCGAGTTGTTTGCCGCCTGCCTGGAGCAATTGCACGACCAGCGCTACAAAACCACGATCCGCCAGCGCTACGCCGAAAAATGGGGGATCCAGTCGCCCTTTGTGTTCTGGAATGGGTTGAGCGAAGCACTGCTGGACCAGGCCCTCGATTGCCTGCCCGCCGCGCACCTGCGGCACTGGTTCGACCGGCTGTTGCTGGATATCCGCGCCAATCGTGCCGGGATGCCGGACCTGATCCAGTTCTGGCCGGCGCAAAAAACCTACCGCATGATCGAAGTCAAAGGCCCCGGTGATCGCCTGCAGGACAACCAACTGCGCTGGCTGGCGTTCTGTGCAGAGCACCAGATGCCGGTCACCGTCTGTTATGTGCGCTGGGCGGAGCAGGGCGCTTGAGCTACACCGTCGCCGTACGGGCCTTGTGCGAGTTCACGGCCAAGGTCGGTGATCTCGACCTGCGGTTTACGCCGTCGCCCAGTGCCCAGGAAGGCATGCTCGGCCATCGTACCGTGGTCTCCCGCCGCAGCACGAACTACCAGAGCGAAGTAGCCCTGGAAGGGCACTACCAACAACTGACCGTGCGCGGCCGTGCCGATGGTTATGACCCGGATCGCACGGTGCTGGAAGAGGTCAAGACCTACCGTGGCGACCTGGATGCCCAACCGGCCAACCACCGGCAACTGCACTGGGCCCAGGCCAAGGTCTACGGCTGGCTGATGTGCAGCCAGTTGGGCCTGTCGCAAATAGGCCTGGCGCTGGTGTATTTCGATATTGTCAGCGAGCGCGAAACCGTGATCAGCCAGGTGTGCCCCGCAGATGAGCTGGAGCGGTTCTTCAAGTGGCAATGTGCGTTGTTTCTCGGCTGGGCCGAGCAGCAGGCGCAACAGCGCCAGGCCCGCGATGCCGCTGCCACGGCCCTGGCCTTTCCCCACGCGAGCTTTCGCCTGGGCCAGCGCAGCCTCGCCGAATCGGTGTACAAGGCCGTCAGTACCGGGCGCTGCCTGATGGCGCAGGCGCCCACGGGGATCGGTAAAACCATTGGCACGGTGTTCCCGATGCTCAAGGCCCTGGCGCCGCAGCAGTTGGACAAGCTGTACTTTCTGACGGCCAAGACCCCTGGCCGCCAACTGGCGCTGGACGCGGTGCAGGTGCTGCACGCCAGCGCCGACCTGCCATTGCGCGTGCTGGAGCTGGTGGCGCGGGACAAGGCCTGCGAGCACCTGGACAAAGCCTGTCACGGTGATTCGTGCCCATTGGCCAAAGGCTTTTATGATCGCCTGCCGGCTGCGCGCGAAGCGGCGGCCAAGGTCCGCCTGCTGGACCAGCGCAACCTGCGCGAAGTGGCGCTGGCCCATGGGGTGTGCCCCTATTACCTGAGCCAGGAAATGGCGCGCTGGTGCGACATGGTGGTCGCCGACTACAACTATTACTTCGACTTTGGCGCGCTGCTGTTTGGCCTGGCCCAACTCAACCAGTGGCGGGTCGCGGTGCTGGTGGACGAAGCCCATAACCTGGTGGAGCGGGGCCGGGCAATGTACAGCGCTGACCTTGATCAATTTGCCCTGAAGACCTTGCGCGACACCGCCCCCGAACCGTTGCAAAAGCCGTTGCAGCGGCTCAACCGCGAGTGGAATGCGCTGCACAAGGAGCAGGTCACGGCATACCAGGCCTATGCCAGCAAACCGGACAAGCTGTTGCAGGCCCTGGCCCTGTGTACCCGCGCCATGGGCGAGTATTTCAACGACCACCCGCAGGCACTTACGGGCGAGCTGCAAGGCTTTTACTTCGAGGCCTTGCAGTTTGCCAAGGTGGCGGAGCTGTTCAACGAACAGTTTATTTTTGATATCAGCCAGCGCGACCCGCTGGCCAAGCGCCGCTTCTCGCGCTTGAGCCTGCGCAATGTGGTGCCGGCCGAATTTATCCGCCCACGCTTGACGGCGGCCCGCAGCAGCGTGCTGTTTTCCGCGACCCTGAGCCCCCGGCACTACTATGCCGACCTGCTGGGCCTGCCGGCGGACACCGCGTGGGTCGACGTGGAATCGCCCTTTGAGGCCGCGCAGTTGCAGGTGCGCATCATCGACCGCATCTCCACGCGCTTTGTGCATCGCCAGGCGTCCCTGGCGCCTATCGTCGCGTTGATCGCCGAGCAGTTTGAGCGTGCGCCGGGCAACTACCTGGCGTTTTTCAGCAGCTTCGATTACCAGCAGCAAGTGGCCCAACTGCTGGCCGAACGACATCCGTCGATTCCCACCTGGCATCAATCACGGGGCATGACCGAGGCCGAGCGCCAGGCCTTCCTTGAGCAGTTCACCCAGCACAGCCAGGGCGTGGGGTTTGCGGTGCTGGGCGGGGCGTTCGGCGAGGGTATCGATTTGCCCGGCGCGCGCCTGATCGGGGCCTTTATCGCCACCCTGGGCCTGGCGCAGCTCAATCCGGTCAACGAGCAGATGAAGCTGCGCATGGGCGCGATCTTCGGTGCGGGGTATGACTACACCTACCTGTATCCCGGGATCCAGAAAGTGGTGCAGGCGGCCGGCCGGGTGATTCGCACCCAGCAGGACCAGGGGGTGGTGATGCTGATCGATGACCGCTTTGCCGAACCCAACGTGCGGCCGTTGCTGCCGCGCTGGTGGTCGGTGACCTGAGGTATTTGCCCCATCAATGATGCTGGCGCCGGCCACACCGGTGAGGCAGTCTGCGCCCGTCCCCTCATGGAGCCGCGTGATGAGTGCTATTGAGCAACAGACGATTGAGATCAACGGTATTCAATTGAGCCTGCATATCGCCGGCCCCGACAGCGGCCCGCCGGTGTGGTTGCTCCATGGCTTTCCCGAGTGCTGGCACTCCTGGCGCCAGCAAATACCGGCGCTGACGGCCGCCGGGTATCGGGTGTTCGTGCCAGAGATGCGCGGCTATGGCCGCAGCAGCGCCCCCGCAGACATTGCTGACTACGACCTGCTGACCCTGTGCGCGGATATCCAGGGCGCCATGGACTGGTTCGGTCAGCGTCGGGTGGCAATGGTTGGCCATGACTGGGGCGCCGTGGTGGCCTGGCACCTGGCGTTGCTGGAACCGCAGCGCATCAGCGCCCTGGTCACCATGTCAGTGCCCTTTGCTGGCCGCGCCCGCAGGCCGGTGATCGAGATCATGCGCGAGCTGTACGCCGAACGGTTCAACTACATCCTGTATTTCCAGCAGCCCGGCGTGGCCGAACAGGAACTGGACGCGGATATCGAGCGTACCTTGCGCCTGTTTATGCAGGACCAGGATGTATTCCTGCAGCAAAAACCGGCCACGGCCACCTTGCTGGAGGGTGTCGATCTGCCAGGCGCCTTGCCGGTCTGGTGCAGCCAACACGACCTGGATATTTATGTGCAGACCTTCGCCAAGGGCTTTCGCGGGCCATTGAACTGGTACCGCAACTTTGAGCGTAACTGGCAGCGCACCGAATTTCTGGCGGGCCGGCAGGTGCTGCAACCGACGCTGTTCCTGATCGGCGACCGCGACCCGGTGGGGGTATTCGAGGCTCATACGCTCAAGCGCATGCCCGAAGTGGTGCCGCAGTTGGAACAGCAGGTCCTGGCCAACTGCGGGCACTGGATCCAGGTGGAGCAGGGCGCGCAGGTCAACGCCCGATTGCTGGAATTCCTGTGGGCTTGCCCGCGATAGCGCTGGATCAGTTGAAAACTCATCGGCTGACCCACTGCTTTCGCGAGCAAGCCCGCTCCCACAGGGGATGGGGGGCTTACACCACCTCCAGGTACGAGCTGTGGATCGCCCGTGCCAGTTCGCGCACGGTGTCGATAAACTCGGTCAGCCGGCTGTGCAGGCCTTCTTCGAGGATCTCGTCGATACCGGTGTAGCGCAGCCGCGCTTCAAACTCCGCCGCCAGGCGCTGGGCCGTGCGGCCGTAGCTGCCCGGCAGGTCGGCGAGAATATGGCTCAACTCCTCGACACACGCATGCAACGAACGCGGCACATCGCTGCGCAACAGCAGCAGCTCCGACACCGAACGTGCATTCAGCGCATTGGGGTACAGCTCGGTGTAGGCCTCGAATGACGACAAGGCCCGCAGCAGGGCGCTCCACTGGTAGTAGCCACGGGCGGACAGGTCGCTGACTTCTTCGGACTCTTCGCCAAACATTTCATAACGCGCATCCAGCAGGCGCAAGGTGTTGTCGGCACGCTCGACAAAGGTGCCCAGGCGGATAAAACGATAGGCATCGTTGCGCATGATGGTGCCGGACGTGGCGCCACGGAACAGGTGGGAGCGCTGCTTGACCCAGTCACAGAAGTGGCTGATGCCATGGCGCGCCAGGCCGCCGGCGGCGATGCTGCGCATTTCCAGCCAGGTGGCGTTGAGGTTTTCCCACATGTCGGCGGTGATCCGCCCACGCACGGCATGGGCATTGCCTCGGGCGGCGCGCAGGCAGTTGTAGATGCTGGCGGGGTTTTCTTCGTCGAGGGCAAAGAAGTGCAGCATGCGCTCGGCGTCCAGTTGTTGATGGCGCTCCAGATAGCTGTCCAGGGTGCCACTGCTGAGCAGCGACATCGCCAGTTCGTCCAGGCCATCGCTGCGCCCGGCGTGTGGCATCAGCGACAGCGAATAGCTGACCTCCAGCATGCGCGCCAGGTTTTCCGCGCGCTCCAGGTAGCGCGACATCCAATACAGATCTGCGGCGGTTCTACTCAGCATACTCAGCCCTCCACCACCCAGGTGTCCTTGGTTCCGCCGCCTTGCGACGAGTTGACGATCAATGAGCCTTCACGCAGCGCCACCCGGGTCAGGCCACCCGGCACCAGGCGCGTCTCCTTGCCCGACAGCACGAACGGGCGCAGGTCGATATGCCGTGGGGCAATGCCGTTTTCGACAAAGGTCGGGCAGGTGGACAGGCTCAGGGTCGGCTGGGCGATATAGGCATGGGGCCGGGCCTTGATGCGTTGGCGGAAGTCCTCGATCTGCGCCGCCGAAGCGGCCGGGCCTACCAGCATGCCGTAGCCGCCAGAGCCCTGGGTTTCCTTGACCACCAGCTCGGGCAAGTGCGCCAGTACGTGGGACAGTTCGTCCGGCTTGCGGCACTGGAATGTCGGCACGTTTTGCAACACCGGTTCTTCATCCAGGTAGAAACGGATCATCTGCGGCACATAGGGGTAGATGGATTTGTCGTCGGCCACGCCGGTGCCGATGGCATTGGCCAGTACCACGTTGCCGGCGCAGTAGGCGGCCACCAGGCCCGGTACGCCGAGCATGGATTCGGGGTTGAAGGCCTGGGGGTCGAGAAAGGCGTCGTCGATGCGCCGGTAGATCACATCCACGGCTTTCGGGCCATCGGTGGTGCGCATGAACACCTTGAGGTCGTGCACGAACAGGTCGGCCCCTTCGACCAGTTCCACCCCCATTTCCCGGGCCAGGAACGCATGCTCGAAAAACGCGCTGTTAAAACGCCCCGGGGTCAGCACCACCACATTGGGGTTGTCCAGGCGGCTGGCGCTTTTCAGGGTCTTGAGCAGCAGGTTGGGGTAGTGATCCACCGGCGCGATGCGCTGTTTGGCAAACACCTCCGGGAACAGGCGCATCATCATCTTGCGGTCTTCGAGCATGTAGCTCACGCCGCTGGGTGTGCGTAGGTTGTCTTCGAGGACGTAGTAGGTGCCATCGCCATCGCGCACCAGGTCGACGCCGGAAATGTGGGAGTAGATGTGGCGGTGCAGGTCCAGGCCGACCATGGCCTTCTGATAGCCTTCATTGCCCAGCACCTGCTCGGCGGGAATGATCCCGGCCTTGATAATGCGCTGGTCGTGGTAGATATCGGCGAGGAACATGTTCAGCGCATTGACCCGCTGGATACAGCCGCGTTCGATCAGGCTCCACTCACTGGCGGGGATGCTGCGCGGGATGATATCGAAAGGGATCAGGCGCTCGGTGTCTTGCTCGTCACCGTACAGGGTGAAGGTGATCCCGGCGCGATGGAACAGCAGGTCGGCCTCACGGCGGCGCTGGGCCAGCAGCTCCGGCGGGGTGTTGGCCAGCCAGCGGGAAAATTCCTGGTAGTGCGCACGGCATACACCCTGTGCGTCATGCATTTCATCAAAGAAAGATCGAGCCATTCCAATTACCTTGTCAGTGCCGGGTGAAAGGTTGCAGGCACTGCCGCTTTAGAAAACGCATTGTTATGAGCCCGTGGCTTTTGGCGCCAACGGACCGGGTCCTTACTTTCTTTTGGAGTCGGCTCTGAGTCGGGGGGTAACAGTTGCTCCTGTGTTCACCTGGGCAGGCAGGCGGTTACAGGAGTAAAGCAATGGCTGTGCCGGAACCGCGTTTATAGGGGTTACACGGTATGTCAGCCTGTTACTGGGCCGGCCTGCACAAGTGCGGTGCGCGAACGGTGCAGTATTGGCTCCATAACGGTGCGGGTGATTGGCCTGAACTTCGCGCACCACCGGCTCTTCTAACGGGATTACGCACCGTAAGGATCACCGATTGTGCCCAGGATCATCTCCCCGCAAAGCCCGGAGTCGGCGCTGACCGACCACAGCGAACACAATGCCAAGATCTTCGGCTCACCCAAGGACCGGCTGGATTTCTACCGCCGGGAAATCCAGTACGAAACCACCATCCTCGCCAACCGCACCGATGCCTACCTGACGGCGCAGTCGTTTTTGGTGATCGCCTTTGTATCGTGCATGGGCAACCTCAACCCCGAGTGGGGCAAGCTGTTTACCCTGGTGGTGCCACTGCTGCTGGCGATGCTGGGCGTGTTCAGTTCGCTCAATGCCTGGCCGGGTATCCGGGCGGCCTACGACATCATTGATCACTGGCACTTCAAGCAGAGCGAATTGTTGCGCAGTGAGCCGGTGATGGGCCTGGCCTACGATGAATCGCCGCTGTTCTGCGAGACCGAGTCGTCGCACAAGGGCTATCGCAAGTCATTGCTGTTCTCGGTGCGCACACCGTGGTTGTTCACGGTGTTCTGGATGCTGCTGGCGGTGTTTGCGCTCTACATCCAGGTGGACAACCCAGGGGGGTGACATTGATCAGCGTGGGACCTGGGGACTGCACCTCATTCGTCGGGGAGGCACTTTATTCAGGAACAACTTCCTACTTTATGCCACACAGGGAGGAACACGCCCAAGACTGCGCGTACTGCCTGGTCGAGGGAAAATTCCTTCAGAGGAGGGTGGCTTATGCAGAGCAATTCGCTGGGTTTTCCAGGTATCCACTTTCCGGCCACAACGCCGCAAGAGACACCCGCCTTGCAGCGTACGCCACGCTCCGCTGATTCTCCTGCCCATACCGGGCCCAGCGTTCAAACGGTCAGCCCCAGCGACTCACAAGAGACGCCGGCAGGGCAGCCCAAGACTTCGGCGGTATGGGTAAATTATCAACACGGTGTCAATCTTGCGCAGATGATTGCGCCGGGCTCTTCCGCGCGCATGAGCCGGGAAGAGTTGATCGCTTATCCAACCAAAATGAGTGCCGAGGCGGTTACGCCTGAGCAAAAACTGGTGATTGCCGGGACAAGAGTGGGACCGACGCTGGAGTGGGCCGTGGCCAACGGTATTATTGCCGAGCAAACCCATTACACAGAAAAGCAGATCCATACCGCGTCATCAGCCCTGGACCAATATCTGGAAGATATGGCTCATGCCATTTCCAGCCTCGCCGGGCCTGTGCCGACAAGGAAAAACTATTTCACCGGTACGCAAATGGTTTCTCCGATTAAAGGCCATGACGACCCCAACAATAAGAAGTATCCAGTGGCCCTCTATGACGATAAAAAGTTTGGTGATGACTTTAAGGCCGATCTGGCAAGCAAAAAAAACGCCTATGGCACGCTGATAAAACAACTGTTCCCCAAACTGCCTATGGAGGATCGGATCGCCATAGAGTACGGCAAGGTCGGGATATATGCCCTGAAACCACCACCGCCAGACAACGAATTGGAGCGTGGAAAAGTTCTTATCAAGGCGGTACACAATGGCAAAACAACCGCCTATGAAATTGATCCAGAACGCGGGACGGCGCGCCGACGTGATGACTACAACGGGGTGTTTAACGGCAGCAGTGCCATTGGCAAGAGAACGCTACCCGACGGCACTGAAGATGACAAATTTACCGCCTGGGAAAAACCAAGCATACAAGAGACAAAGTACCAGCCAAAGGTTGATCAGCAGCATGCCACACCACCGGATAACCAGGCATTCAGATCGAAACTCTATTCCCTGGAACTGCTCAGTGAGTTTCCCGAATCGCCTATAAAGCCTACTGAACAGGTTATGCCGAACACCATGTCTTCTGCGCGGTTCAATGACATTGCCCAGGCTATATCCAGCAAGTTGTTTTATGTCAAAGACCTGGATTTGCTGGAAATGGCAGAAGATGACCCGGAGCGGGTGACACCGGAAGAAAAGGAGGATCGAGAGAACTATAAGTTATTCAAGGCCTCCAGAGAGCACCGTCGAGAGTTCTTGAAAGGTTTTGTACCCTTCTGGCAAGGCGTCGAGGCTATAGTTGCCGGCCGCCCAATAGAAGGGTTGGCCAAAATATGGATAGATATTCTTTCTTTTATGTTACCGATCGAAAAAGTTGCTACCGGTGTTGCAAAAGTCGGCATACAACTTGTTGAGTCGGCCTTGCCCAAACTCGCAACATTTACTAATAAGATGTTTGGGTTCACCCGCAGTCTCGGTGTACCGGGGGTTAAATGGGAAGGCGGTGTACAGGGACTTAAATGGACCCAGAATACTAGCGAAGAATTGACCAAGGGAGTGGCGCAATTTAAAGCCAATGCTGTTGCGCTTTCCAAAGGTGAATTGGCTGCACGAGAAATTAACTTCAAGGGCAAAAAATATTTTGTCGCCGACAAGCCAGATGCAGGCGACGGAGTGCATTACCTTTTACGGATACCAGACCCGAAAGACCCGACGAAGCTGGTAAGCAGCAGTATTGTCGCCAAGCCAGACGGCGCAGGCGTATGGAATAGAAGGGGGGATGTCGGCGGAGGCGTTGGCAGCTCCACAATGCGGCCTTCGCAACAGCCATTCACAGGCACCCCGAATGAAATTTTCATTGAGAAACTCCTGCAACAACGCAATGCAATGCCTGGCGCCAGGCCCAGAATCACTTCGCTGGAAGGTATCAAAAAAGAGAACTTTAGTGTTCCTCCCGTTATTTATCGTGCCCATACGGCTGCCGGAGATTCTGCCGCTACAGGTCTCAGACGTGCTGCCGGAACGACCACATCAGGCGATGACTATCTTGCGGCCATTATCAAACATACCGCCAGACAGGGCGGTAGTGGGGGAGAGGTCATGTCTTTTAGTGCAAGCAGGTCAAAGGTAAACAGTTTTGCCAAACAATATTCAAAGGACAGCGGAACGGCCGTTCCGGTCTTTACCGTCAATACCTCGGCGGATAAACCGGCGTTCCGCACCGCCGCTGACATTATTCTTAATGACGGTAAGCGATTGGTAGAACAGCGGAAAATCACCCCGGCCACACTTTTGCAAGCGATTGATCAGCTTGCGAATAAAGAATTGGAAGTTTTTTACATCAAGGGCGATGTGCCCGGATCATTTCTGGTGAGTTGAACCGCCCAAACCGACGCCTACGGCCGTGGTGGCAGCAGGCGTCGGCGGGGTGGCCTTAGTGCGGCGCGCGGGGAATGGTCTTGAGCAGGTCCGCCGGGCTGATATGCCCCACAACCTGCTGCTGCACACCGCTGCCCGGCAACGGCAGGTCGAGGATATGCCCCTTGATCTTGCCCACCACATGCATTTCGCATGGCTTGCAGTCGAATTTCAGGGTCAGTACTTCATCGCCGTGAATCAGTTGCATCGGCGCGACCTTGGTGCGCACGCCGGTCACGCCCTTGGCCTGCTTGGGGCACAGGTTGAAGGAGAAACGCAGGCAGTGCTTGGTGATCATCACCGGCACTTCACCGGTTTCTTCGTGGGCCTCGTAGGCCGCGTCGATCAACTTCACACCATGGCGATGGTAGAAGTCGCGGGCCTTCTGGTTGTAGACGTTGGCCAGGAACGACAGGTGCGACTCCGGGTACACCGGTGGCGGTGTGGTTTCGGCTTTGCGGCCACCCCGGGGGTGGGCCTCGACACGGGCCACCGTCAGCGCCTCGATCACATCACGGCGCAAGGCCTTGAGTTGCGAGTTGGGAATAAAGTACGCCTGCGGCGCATCCAGCTCGATGGTGGTGGCGTGATACTGGGTGGTGCCCAGTTGGCCAAGCAGGTCGCGCAGGGTGTCCAGTGCCTGTTCCGGCTTGTTGGCCACGCCGAACGGGCCGGGCAGGGTGCTGCTGGCGCTCACGCCTTCTTCACTGGTGGCGGTCAGTTGCAGCTGGTCTTCGCGCAGGCTGGCCTGCCAGGCCACGCCAACCCGGCGCTCGGCCGAGGTCTTGAGCAATGCTTGCTGCCAGTTATGGTCCAGGTTGCGGTTGAGCGGATGATTGGCCCGCAACTGGTGCAAGCCCGCCGGCATTTCGTTGGGCTCGACCCGGTAGCGATAGCGCTTTTCGCCGTCCTCTTCAAACTCACCCTTGGGCTCGGCGATATTGGCGCGAAACCCCACGACTTCACGCTTGATCAGCACGTTGAGGCCGTCACCGTTGGACAGCGGCTCGTGGGTGATCACTTGCAAGTCGCGCTTGCCGGCTTTTTCCACCACGCCTACCGGCAGGCCGGTAAAGGTCGGGGTGTCGAAGGCGCCGATATCGATCTTGCGGTCACTGACGAAGTAATCGGTGCTGCCGCGGTGGAAGGTCTTTTCCGGGTCCGGCAGGAAGAAATGCGCGGTACGCCCGCTGGAGGCGCGGGCCAGGTCCGGGCGGTCTTCGAGGATCTCGTCCAGGCGCTGGCGGTAATAGGCGGTGATGTTCTTCACATAGCCCATATCCTTGTAGCGGCCCTCGATCTTGAACGAGCGCACGCCCGCGTCCACCAAGGCGCGCAGGTTGGCGCTCTGGTTGTTGTCTTTCATCGACAACAGGTGTTTTTCAAAGGCCACCACGCGACCCTGGTCATCCTTGAGGGTGTAGGGCAGGCGGCAGGCCTGGGAGCAATCGCCACGGTTGGCGCTGCGGCCATTTTGCGCGTGGGAAATATTGCACTGCCCGGAAAACGCCACGCACAACGCGCCGTGGATGAAGAACTCGATGGCGGCATCGGTCTCATCGGCAATCGCGCGGATTTCCTGAAGGTTCAGCTCGCGGGCCAGCACCAACTGGGAGAACCCGGCCTGGTCGAGGAACTTGGCCCGGTTCAGGGTGCGGATGTCGGTCTGGGTGCTGGCATGCAGCTCGATGGGCGGGATATCCAGCTCCATCACCCCCAGGTCCTGGACGATCAGCGCATCCACGCCGGCATCGTACAACTGGTGGATCAGCTTGCGCGCCGGTTCCAGTTCATCGTCATGCAGGATGGTGTTGAGGGTGGTGAACACACGGGCGTGGTAGCGACGGGCGAATTCCACCAGTTGGGCGATCTCGCTCACGTCGTTGCAGGCGTTGTGGCGCGCACCGAAGCTCGGGCCGCCGATGTACACGGCGTCGGCGCCGTGCAGGATAGCCTCGCGCGCGATGGCGACATCGCGGGCAGGGCTGAGCAATTCCAGATGATGCTTGGGCAAGGACATAGTTTTTTTAGTCAGGCTTGTCACGGTTGAGGTGCGCATTGTAGCTGCGATTTGTCTGATAGTGCGCCGGACTTATCCCTGGGCCGCCATCGCCGTGACTTCAACCCGCATGCCTTCGACCGCCAGCGTCGCCACGCCAACCGCCGCGCGGACCGGCCAGGGTTTGGCGAAGAAACGCTTGTACACCTCGTTGAACGCGGCGCGGTCGGCCATGTCGGTGAGGTAGATCGTCAGGTGCATGACCCGGTCCATGGTGCTGCCGGCACGCTCAAGGGCCACCTTCAGGGCTTGCAGGGTGCATTCGCTTTGCGCGGTGATATCGCCCAGTTCCAGGCTGCCATCGGCGCGCACCGGGATCTGTGTGGAGACCAGGATGCCGTTGAAACCGATAACGTCAGAGGAGATGGAATCGGGGTCGAGGTCGGGGGTGTAGTCGAGGTGGGACATGGCGGTTCTCTTATGCAAAAAGTGGATCAGGCCGGCAGTTTAACCGGGCGTAACCTGTGTTGGAGCGTCAAAGAGGAATGTGGGTGGTCGACAAGACCTGGCGCAGCCCCATGAACGATCGGATCTGGCGCACCCCAGGCAGGTAAAGCAGTTGCTCCGCGTGGAGCCGGTTGAAACTGTTACTGTCCTTGGTGCGCAACAACATGAAGTAGTCGAACTCCCCGGTCACCACATGGCACTCCATGCAGCCGGACACTTTTTGTGCGGCCGCCTCGAATGCCGCGAAAGATTGCGGTGTAGAGCGATCCAGCACCACGCCGATCAAGACCACCATCCCCGCATCCAGCGCTACAGTGTCCAGCAGTGCGACGATGCCCTTGATCAGGCCGGCTTGCTTGAGCCGTTCGACGCGCCTGAGGCAAGCCGGCGCACTCAATTTCACCTTCTCTGCCAGCGCCACGTTGGAGATGGAGGCATCTCGCTGCAGAGCCTTGAGAATAGCGCGGTCGGTTCGATCCAGTGGTTGTGGCGCTGAAGCTTTTATTGCGTTCATGGTGATTAATTCGCAATTAAAGTAGGTTTGATTTTTATAATAAGAAATTATGTTTCTTTAAATAATAAAAGATTGCAACACATGTTTTTAGAAATCTTCTTACTATTGAACTCATCGAAGCCTGCCTGAAAGAACCTGGAATGCAACCTTTGCCGTTCGGCCTGGCGCTTGGATATCCAATAATCAAGGAGCAGAGTCATGAACTTGAATCGTTTTGAACGTTATCCGTTGACCTTCGGCCCTTCGCCCATCACGCCCTTGAAACGCCTCAGTCAACACCTGGGGGGCAAGGTCGAGTTGTATGCCAAGCGTGAAGACTGCAACAGTGGCCTGGCCTTCGGCGGGAACAAAACGCGCAAGCTCGAATATTTGATTCCCGAAGCGATCGAGCAGGGCTGCGATACCCTGGTTTCCATCGGCGGCATCCAGTCGAACCAGACCCGCCAAGTGGCCGCCGTTGCCGCTCACCTGGGCATGAAGTGTGTGTTGGTGCAGGAAAACTGGGTGAACTACAGCGATGCCGTGTATGACCGGGTCGGCAATATCGAGATGTCCCGCATCATGGGGGCGGACGTCCGACTGGACGCCGCCGGGTTCGACATCGGTATTCGGCCCAGTTGGGAGAAGGCCATGAACGATGTGCTGGCGCGGGGTGGCAAGCCATTCCCGATACCGGCGGGTTGTTCTGAACATCCCTACGGCGGCCTTGGGTTCGTCGGCTTTGCCGAGGAAGTGCGCGAGCAGGAAAAACAACTGGGGTTCACGTTCGACTACATCGTGGTCTGCTCCGTGACCGGCAGTACCCAGGCCGGCATGATCGTCGGTTTCGCCGCAGACGGCCGCTCGAAGAACGTTATCGGCATTGATGCCTCGGCCAAGCCAGAGAAAACCAAGGCACAGATCCTGCGTATCGCCCGGCACACCGCCGAGCTGGTGGAACTGGGGCGTGAGATCATCGAAGACGACGTCGTGCTCGATACACGCTTCGCCTACCCGGAATACGGGTTGCCCAACGAAGGCACGCTGGAAGCCATTCGTCTGTGCGGGAGCCTGGAAGGCGTGCTGACCGATCCGGTGTACGAAGGGAAGTCCATGCACGGGATGATTGAAATGGTTCGCCGGGGTGAGTTCCCCGAAGGCTCGAAGGTGCTTTATGCGCACTTGGGCGGGGCGCCTGCGCTGAACGCCTACAGCTTCCTGTTTCGTAACGGCTGATGACCAAGCTGCTCCGACCAACCCGCCGGGAGTACCGCCATGCAGGCGCTAACGCAATTTGCAGTCTGGATCAAGGCGCCTTCGGCGGATGTCGCTGTGGTGATCGTGACCAGCGCCACATTGCCCCAATACATGATCGACAGGCTGCACGTGGCTATTGATGAGTGGGACCAGGTAGCTTATTTGGCCGTCAAGCAAGCCGCGGCGTTGAGGGCCGACTGGTTGCGGGACGGGTCCAGCCCGCAGCCCTCTGCTGGGGGCTACGTGTGCCATGCCAGCCAACTGTTGCGCTCGGTCTCCCACGGAAGCTTTTTACTGGATGTCGAAATGGGCACGGATCCCGGTATGACTTGGTTGGGATCCGTCTGCGGTCACCCGTTGCGCGTTGTCGAACTTGGAGCAATCGCGTCCTCAACTGTGCAGATGGATCGACAAGTGGAGGCGGTGTTATCGGCGACCCGGTGTCTGGCGAAAAGCGTGCTGCAGGCACGTGGGGTCATTTGACTGATGTCCTCGCAGCGGTAGTTTAACGGGGAAGAGGCGAAAGTTCGGGGGCTGACAAACCATCAGCCCTCGATAAAGACTTTCAACGGCGGTTCGTGCATCAGAAAGTTCTGGTGCGAGATGTTCCAGGCATAGGCACCCGCGAGGGTGAACACCAACAAGTCGCCAATCGCCAGTTGTGCCACCGGCTGCTGCCTGGCAAGAACGTCTTTTGGCGTGCACAGTTGCCCCACCAGGGTGATGGTTTGATTGCTGATCTGGGCCGGCCGAGGCCCCCGCAGTACCGTGAATGGATGGTCATGGCCTTGAGCCGCAGGTGTGCGAAAGTGGTGAGTGCCGCCGCGGCCGATGGCAAAAAGTTCGCCGTGGCTGCTTTTGATGTCTAGCACCTGCATCACGTAGTAGCCACAGGCGGCGCTGACGAAGCGGCCAATCTCGAAACGTACGCGGGTCGCCCCCATGTCGTACTGATTGATCAGCGTCTGCAAGCCCTGGCAAAAGCGTGGCCAGTCGAAGGACTGCGTTGCGTCCTGATAATTGATGCCCATTCCTCCGCCGACATTCAAGAGCGGCAGTTGCAGGTTGTGATCTGCGCACAGTTGGCGGAAGGTCAAGAAGTAGCTGCGGATCAATTCAAGATGGGCGTCGACATCCAACTGGTGCGACAGCAGATGAAAGTGCAGGCCCTTGAGTGCCAGAGACGGTTCTTCGCGCAACAACTGCAGGGCGCTTGCCAGACCGTCCTCATCCAGGCCGAACGGTGTGGGTTTGCCGCCCATGACCAAGCGGCTTTGCGGGGCCTGGGCCAGCTTCAGGTTCAGCCGCAGCATGACCGGAGCCTGCGTACCGCGTTCGCGGGCGATGCGTGCCAGGCTGCGCAGTTCGGTCACGCTCTCGACATGAAAGGCTGAGGTCCGGTATTGCAGGGCGATATCCAGTTCGTGATCGAGTTTGCCAGGGCCGCCAAAGATCAGCGGCTGGTCGGGGCACTGTTCATGCAGCCACGTCAGTTCGCCACCGGAGGCTGCCTCGAAGCCGTCCACCCACGGCGCGAGGGTTTTCAGCACCTGGGCTTCCGGGTTGGCCTTGGCTGCGTAGAACAATTCGCAGTTTTCCGGCAATACCTGGCGCATCGCCTTTATGTGACGTTCAAGGGCCGGCAGGTCGTAGACATAGGCGCATAAAGGCGCGTCGTGCTCAGCCCTGAGCTGCTGGATGCGTTGGGTAACGGCAACAGGAAGGCTCATGCGCGTTTCCTCTTTTCAAGCATCGCCAGCGGGCTGGGTAACCAGGTGTAACCCGCTTCGCGGTCGGCACGCATCATCAGGCGGGTCATGAAGTTTTCCTTGCTGGGGAAAGGTGCGCCGGCGCATAGCTCACGCAGTTCTGTCGGGTGGTCCAGGCGTGCGGATTGCACGTGCAGCAGGTCGCCGACCTGTGCCCACAGCTGCTGCTCCAGCGAGTCGCTGCCATTGGCCAGATGGAAGATCGCTTCGCCGAGATTGTTCACCAGTGCGCAGTAGCCCACTCGTTGCCAGGCCTTTTGCGCGCTGTAGTACACAGAGCTGCGGGTACGCTCATCCAGTGCGCTCAGTCGTTCGGCGGGCCAGATTTCAGGCACCAGCTTGGTGCCTTCCAGGTCGCGAATCCAGACCTGGCTGGGTAGCCCGTTTTCAGCGAAACCGATGACGGTGTTCTGCAAGTGCGGCTCCAGCGCCACGCCCTGACGGAACAGGCAATACAGCACGCCGCCGAGCATCAGGCCGGCATAGGCGTGCAGCCAGTCCAGCGTAGCTTGCTCAATGCTCAAGCCGGTGTTGTCGGCATAGCGCTGCAGCTGTGGGCGGCAAATACTGCGACCTTGCCGATCCCAGGTAAACAGCGCCATGGCCACTTGCGGTTGATATCGCTGGCGGTCAGCGTGGGGAAGGTTTTCCCGGTAAACGATACCGAAGCACTCGGTGACTTCTCGGGCCTGCTCCAGCGTACCCAGAGCACTGAGGTCCAGGCTGGTGGCGCTGGGCTCGGGCATCAGCCTGAAGCCGGGTTGTTGCGTCGCCAGCGCGTCCATGACCGGGCGGAGCAGGCGGGTGAGGGCGACGGCGCTGTCCAGTTCATACCAGGCGTTCTTGCGCACGCAGTTGGTCAGGCGCACGTGCATCGAGAACTTCATGAAATAGGCCATTTGCGGATGGTAGAGCGTGCGTACCGATGACGTCGGGTACATGGCCTGCCCCAGGGGGCCGAGGTATTCGATCAAACCCTGTTGTTGCGCACGCTGTACCAGCGGGTCGGCCAGCACGCGGGCGACTTCCCAGGGGTGGCATGGATAGGCATCGTCGCGCCCCGACAGTTGCTGCAGCGTGCTGCGCGGGTCCTCGCCCTGATGACGAATCAGCCTCGGGGCGACCTTGAACCAGTGCAATTGAAAGCGGGCCCCGACTTCCGGCGAGCAGGCCAGCAAATCATCATGGGAAATGCCCTCGCGACTTTTGGGCGTCGGATGCAGAGCGTGGCCCCACAGCTGGTGTTGTTCGGAGGCCAGCAGGCTGTCGGTGGCTTCGGTTGGGCGTGAGTGGCGCAAAAAGGTGCGGGTGATCTGCAAGCTGTTAGCGATCTGTTGCAGCAGCTCGCCAACGCGCTCGGCGCCACTCAGTGGGGTGCAGAGCAGGCGGGCCAGTTCGGCGGCACTCAGCGGTCGCCAGCTCTGGTGGTTGCCTTTGAAATAAGGGCCGCTGAGGTAATGGCAACGGCCCAGTAGGCTGCAGCGGTCGATGCGTACGATCAGCCGGCCGCTGGGCAGGCGAATACTGATGCAGCGGGCGTTGGCCTGGCGCAGGCTCATCGGCAGATCCTGTGCCTGATAGTTCAGATTCGCTTCGTTGCGCGGCAAGGCGTATTCGCGCAAATAGCAATTGAGCAGGCATTCGATGGCATGTCGTTCGGCTTCACCATCGAGTACATGGTCATGCAGGGAGACAGTGTTCAGTGAGGGGGTATTCAGAGTAAGCGTCATGCTGGAATCTCCCGGGAGGCGATCAAGAGCGGACGGGCAAGCACCATGGCGGTTATGGCCGCCAGGCACGCAACGAGAAAGGGTGAGGCGATGCCGCAGGCCTGACTGACCAGCGCCGCAGTGATCCCGGCCGCGGTGCCGGCCCACTTGCCGCTGGAGTCGAACCAGCCAAACAGGCGACCGGCGCTGCCTTTTTGGCTGCGCTGGCTCAGGCAGCGGTGCAGCCCGACAAAACTGAGCAGCATGCCGGCGCCGTTGAGCAGACGCAGGGCGAACAACGGCTCTGCCTGCACGCTCCAGAATTGCAGGGCGTTACTGATGGCCAGCAACGCCAGCCCCGGCAACAGCAGGTTGCCCCGATGTTTCTGAACCCAGGGCAGGGCCAGCAGGTAAACCAGGTGCGGCAGGCTGTAGAGCATGCCGATCAAGGCATCGTTGCCAATGTTCAGTTGCTCACCGAAGGGCACGAAGTAAGGGAAGGTAACGACCATCGCGAAACTGAACAGAAATTGCACCGCCAGTAATCGCGGCATGTCTTGCGGTAGCTCGCCCAAAGGGTCTGCTTTTTTGTTAGCCAAGGCGTGTCTGGGGGCGTCCTTGGGCAGCGGCAGGATGAGTACGAAAGCCAGCAGGGGTAACCAGGCCAGGTAGCGATACAGGCCTAATCCCAGACCCTGCGCGGTCAACAGCCCCAACAGGATCGGGCCACTGATCATCGCCAGGCGTGCTGAATACTGTGTCCAGTTCAGGGCGCGAGATAAATCGCCCCCCTTGAACTGGGTCGACAGGTAGGCGTTGGACGCCGCCATTGCACCGCCAAAGGTGCCCTGGATGATCAACGCCAGGACAAATACCGTCAGATTAGGGCTGAAGCCGGCCAGCAGAAAACCCGCAAACAGTCCGGCATGCGCACGCAGCAACGACAGGCGACAACCGTTGCGATCGGCCCAGCGCCCCCACATCGGCGCCGCCAGTGCGGTGCAGAGGGTCGGCAGCACGAACAGCACACCAATGGCCCAGCCGGGTGTGCCAGGTGCAAGGTCGGTGAGGATGCGCGGCAGGTACAACGGAATCCCCAGTGCCGTAAAGGCCGACAGGTAATGCCCCAGCAAGACGCTGGTGATCAGGCGCCGTTGCATGCAGGCCCCTCCAGCAGGAAGTTGGCTGCGCTGTAGCCATAGAACTTATTGATGTCGCTGGCCCCGGAATGCGCCTTGCTGAACAGGCTGCCGGCGCTGAGCAAGTATTTGACCGGCAATTTCGGGCGGTCGAGCAGCCAGCGGTGTGCATCGTGACAATCGATGCCTTGCGCTTGGAGTTGTTGCAGGCATCCCATGAGACGCTGACGCAGCGTGCCGTACAGGCTGGACCGGGAGGCCAGGCCCGCAGCGGCTATCGCTTCCAGGATCGCAATGATGTTCAACTGCAAGGTAATGGTGCAGAACATCTCGGCCAGGGGCTGGCTGCTGTCGACGCGAATACGCTCGTCCTGCAAGGCTGCCGGTAGGTCAGCAAGATCCGGGCACGCCGTCGAAAAGCGCTGCGGCCACAGGCGAGCGGCGTCGTTGTCCTTCATCAGCAGGCGTAATGGCTGACCTTGCTCGAACATCAAGACGGCGTTCTGCTGGTTGGCTTCCAGTGCGATGCCGTACTGCAGCCACAGTCGCAAATGGACCTGTAGCAACAGATCGAGATACGCCTCCAGCCAGTGTTGCAGCGAACCGCCATGGAAGCGCTCGACCAGTTGCTCGAGAAACAGGCGCCCGTCGGCAAGCGGGCTGGCCAGTGCGGCGACAGGGACCAGGGTGGTGTTCTCCAGCCCCGTCGGGTAACGGCGCACGATATAGGCCAGATGGCGACTTTCGGCGGCATGGCCACCGTGTTTTTCATCGACATGCAGATAACGTGAGGCCAGGGCGGGATCGCGCTGGGCTAAGGTCATCAGGGTGGTCTGGAACCAGTGGCCGTCGTAGAGGGTGCTGGGTTTTATCAGGCGCAGATTACGCGCGCCGAGCGTGCTGACCAGCAACGGCAATTTGATGTGCCACTGAGGTTGATGGACGCAGACCACTGTGCGCACGGACAGCGTAGGCTCGACCTGCATGGCAGTGCGTGGCGCCTTGAATGTGCCTTCAGGCAGGCCGAATTGCTCCAGTTCGCCCCAGGTCAACGGGTGTACTGGCAGTAATAAATGGCTGTTTTTCAAGCTCGATGGCAAGCCGACTGCCGCGAAATCCGGCCAATGCGGCGGCTGTGAGCCGGTCAGGGTCAGCGCATGGCTGGGAATCGCCAGCCAGTTGAGTTCAAAGCGCGGCGCAAACTCTGGCGCGTAGCCTTTGAGCGCGGCGGCATCAAAGCCGCTTTTGGCCCGTGCCGTTGGATAAAACGGGTGATCCAGGTAACTGGCCAATTGATCGATCTTCAGCAGCCTCTGCGACCAGTCCTGCAAATCAATCGCGGCGCTCAGCATCGGCGCATGCTGGTGAAACGCCTGGTTGCACAGGGCTCGGTGTTCAGCCGCGCAATCGGCTTCTTGCCGATACGCCGCGAACAGATTCAGGCTATCGTCATCCAGGCCGTGGCTCAGGTGGTCCAGCCAGAGCCGGTAGCCGTGTTGCACCTCGATGTGACGCTGCGGCGACACCTTGATCCAGGCCTCGCCCGTACCGATCCAGTCCTGTAGCGGATACGCCTTGGCTACCGGCAACCAGAGTTCGTCGCCGCCCAGATGGGCAATTCGCAACCAGTGGGTATCGGGTTGCTGCGGCACGTGTTGTCTCAGGTCTGGCGCAAGCGGACAAATCTGCCCCTGGCTGACAATCCCGCGGATATCTTCGCGCAGGCAGCAATCGATGATGCGTCGAGTCATGAACGCCTGGTCCTGCAGGCTCATACCACTACCCACTTCAGGTCGTGCAGGGTTGCATTCAACTGCGCTTCGAGACCCACGTCATCGGGGGCGATCAGTCTCAGTACGCCAATGTAGTCCTTGTTGGAGTGGCTGAGGGTGATGGTGTCGCCGGTAGTGTGCAGTGCACGATAATCGCACCAATGGCCCTCACCCTCGATGTTGAAGCTGGCGCTGGCCTGATCCAGGCGCCCCGAACGGTCGGCTACCAGGTAGTGAACGGTTGCTGCGGCCTGTGCCGGCTGTGGGTCGGCCAGCTCGCCTCCCAGGTGCAGCGCGACAATGCGCTCGAACCAGCCCTGTGGCAGCAGCCGATCCAGCAGGAACTCGCGGCCATCGCCGATGCTGCGGTAGTTGATTTCAACCAGCACCGGGCCTTGGGCGGTCAAAATAAATTCGCTGTGGCACACACCAAAACCGACCCCGAACGCGGCGACCTGAGCCAGCGCGGCGGTACGTTGGGCGCGGCTCAGTGGCCCATCCCAACGAGCGGCAAGCTCTACGAAATGCGGCGGTGGCGAGAGGGTGACGTCAAAGCCGCCAATCACTTGCAGGCTGTGCCTGTCACCCAGGGTTTCGAGGGTGAACAGGGGGCCTTCCATGTATGCTTCCAGCAACAGTGCCCGGCCCGGTTGTTGTTGCCAGAACTGCTCGCAGTAAAGGCTCAGTTCGGCGGCGTTGTGACACAACCGGACATCCAGGCTGGCAACCCCTTCACGAGGCTTGGCAACTACTGGCCAAGGCGCATCGCTCGGCAGTTTGGCGTGCGGTGTGAGCACCTGAAACCACGGGCCGGGCAAGCCCAGACGTTGCATGCGCTCGCGCATGACCGCTTTGTTCTTGGCCGCATAGCATAAGCGCCAGTCCTTGCCAGGGCACTCGAATGCCTCGGCCACTATCGCTGTGGCGGTCTGCAGGTGATCGCTGTTGGAAAACACGGCAACCGGTTGCAAGCCCTGACTGTTGAGCGTCTCGATGACCGCCAGCGGGTTGAACACATCACATTCGATAACGTGCACTTGTGCTGCGATCGGTGACGTGGCGAGCAGGCATCGGTGTTCCTGAGCATGGTCAGTAATGATCACGATCGGCAACCCGCGTTTGTGCGCGGCCGGCAGGAAACCCTCGAGAATGGCAGGGTGGGCGACATGGGCAAGAATGACAAATGGCCGTTGCATAACAGTTTTCCTGGGATCGACGTTTAGAAGCGATAGTTGACGCCTAAAGTAAGCGAGCGTTCTGGCGCGGGCTGACGCCCCCATGGACTGGTATCGATGCCGCGGAAGTAGTATTCGCGGTTGAACAGGTTGCTGACGCCGGCAGACGCGGTCAGGACGCTCTTGTTGCCCAGTTTGAACTCACGGGCAATGGCGGTGTTCCAGACCCAGTAAGCTGGCAGTTTGCCTACACTGGCAGTGGCATCTTCATTGCGCGAGTTGGCTGCATCGGTGTAAGCGCTGCTGACGTACAGGCCGTCAAGGTTGTAAGTCCAGTGCTCGGCAAAACGGTAACGGCCGTCAACCGTGAACTGATTGCGCGAGGAGTACGGGACTTCGTTGTCACTGTAGGTGCCATTGCGTTGCTTGGCATCGAGGTAGGCATAGCTGGCATGCAGGTCCAGATCGGGCAGGGCTTCTGGCGTCCAGAAAATCTCGGTTTCAAATCCCTGGTGACGTGTACTTCCAAGGTTGTTGAAGCGGTCGGTCGTGGCGTTGTAGGCGATCTGGTCATCGAAATCGATGCGATACAGATTGAAGTCGACGCGCATGCCGTCCCACGGCGTATAGCGCACTCCGGTCTCGTAGTTCCACGCCAACTCGGCGGCGACATCGCCTTCCTTGACGATCTGTGTGACTTGCGGTGGGCGCAGGGACTTCTGGGCATTGGCATAGACGTACCAGGCGTCGGTCGCTTGATAACCGACCGTCAAGCCCGGCAGCCACTCTTCGGATTTGTTCTCGCGCGAGAACCCGGTGATGCCATCGCCGTAATCCATACGAGCATTTTCATAGCGCACACCGGGGGTGATGGTCAGGCGACGATCGAGCAGGCTGATGGCGTTGCTGAGGTAGAACGCACGGGCATCGTCATTGAACTTCCAGTCCCGGAACGGCGTCGTCACGCTGCTGGCAACGTTCTGGCGATTGACTTTGTAATCGATGTCTTCGCTGACATAACGGGCGCCCAGCAACCAGGTTTGGCCAACGGTGTCGCCATCGATGGTGGCACTGATGCGTGGCTCCGTGCCCCAGACCTTAAAGTTGCGGGGGCCGTCTTGTTTGGTAACCGCCGTACCGTTTGGGGTGAACGGCAGGCCGACCACGAAGTTGCGGTAGCTGTCGTGGGCGAAGTTGGTCCAGCTGAACTCTACCGTATCGAATGGCCCCATGGCGCCCAGACGCTGGGTGTAAGTACCCCAGACGCGATTGGTGTCGCCCTCGAAGCGGTCCAGCGGACGCGTCGATTGCCGGGGGTCATGCTTGTAATCCTTCACGCTGAGGGCGCCGGCCAGGTCCATATCGGCTTTGTAGCGCTGGATACCGAAGCTCAGGTCGCGATCGTCATCAATGTTCCATTGGCCGCGCAGACGGTAGTTCTGCACATCTGTGTCAGAGTGCTCGCGACCGTATTCGCCACTCAGGGTGTTGATGTCCAGTTGCAGACCGAAGTTGTCGGTCAGGTAGCCGCCGGTGCCCATGTAGCTATCCCACAACTGGCGCCCGCCGGCGTTGAGGGTCAATTTCTCTTGCAACGTGGTTTCCCACTCGCGGGGAATCGGCTTACTGATGAAGTTGATCACGCCGCCAACGTTGTTTGGACCATATTGCACGGCGGCGCCCCCGCGCACGATATCAATGCGGTCGACGGTGGCCATGGTCATTGGGAACAGTGACAAACCGGTCTGGCCGTAGGGTGCCAGTGCCAGTGGAATGCCATCCGACAAGGCTTGAATCCGGCCGCTACGGCTCTCGTACAGCCCGCGTACCGAGATCTGTGGCAAGGCGCCGGTGCCGGTTTCGTCAAAGATCTTGATGCCCGGTACCCGTTGCAGCGCATCGTCCAGACCACGGGCACTGGCCTTTTCCAGGGCGCTGGAGTCGATAACGCTACGGCTGCCGGCATAAGTGCGCACTTCCTGATCGCTGGCCGTGCCGAGAACGTCTCCCTGAATCGTCATCGGCGCCAGGATCACGCTGCCCGTGGGGGCGGCGGGCAAGTCGGCTGGTTGATCCGCAGCCATGGCGCTGTGACAAATGCCCAACGTGATAAGGCTGAGGGAAAAGTGCAGTGAGGTTGTTGTTTTCATTGGACTATTTGTCTCATTTTACTGCTGGAGAGAATGTAGGCGGGCTTTCAATGCGTTATGCAACAAGCCCCTGTCTTCACCGGCCAGAAAGCTGCGGACCCCACGAGCGCGCCACAGCGCGTTTTGTTCGGGGGTGCGGGGATTGGCGCAAAACGGTATTCCAGCGCCAAGACAGGCATCGGCCATGCCTTGCAACGCTTGCCAGACTTGGGGGTGGAGCGGGGCGGGCCCTAGATCGAGATCGAGCGACAGATCCAGTGCTCCTTCCATGATCATGCCGACCCCTGGCAGTTGCAGAATCTCGCTGAGCGCCTCGACCCCGGCACGGCTTTCGATCATGGGAATAATTGGGGCCTGGCGATTAGCCAGATCAATGTATTCAGGTAAAGGCAGGCGGCCGAATCCGGTGATACGCCCACCGGTTATTCCGCGTTTTCCCAAGGGGGGGAAGAAGGCCGCTTCGATGGCGCGCTGAACTTGCGCAGCACTTTCGATACGTGAAAGAACAATGGCTTCAATGCCAGCATCCAGTGCCCGGCCAATCAGTTTTTCGTCCACTTGCGGCAGGCGCAACCAAGGCGAAATGCCAGCAGCCTCACATGCGCGGATGCAATGCATGATGTCTTCTTCGGAGCGCAGCAAGTGTTCAAGGTCGAGAATGACGAAGTCATAGCCCGCAAACGCGAGCATCTCGCAGAGCATGGGCGAGGGCAGAGAGTTGAGTACTCCGTAGACGCTTTTTCCTTCGTTTAATCGGGAAAATACCTGGGAGGTTCGTATCACTGGCACAGGTCCTGTCGGCTCGGATGAGGTTGCTAATAATAATTATTCCCAAACGTAAGTAAACAATTTTTATGTGACCGTTAGGTGATATTTATAACGAACCTTATAGAACCGCTCCTGCTGAATGGGGCTGGGTTGGCTGCACCCTATGCAATTTGGGGGTTGAGGGGCTAAAGCGAGACGGCCTTATAGGCAATCTGATCGTTGACGCGTACGCGTCACCGTCAGGGAGGAGGGAGCTAGAACAAGGAGGGCCCAGGCGAAACCTCAGTGTTGGTGATGTCGTGTGGGTTCCGACCAGTGTAGTGGTTGGAACCTGTCAGTGATCATGGCTAATATGCGTCGCTACGCGGATAAGGATATTAGAAGACATGTTTCATCAAACTCACCTGCAGCGTTACATGCCCGGAGAGCGAGCACTAAAAGTTCTAAGGGACGAGGGGTTGTATCTCCGGAGGACAGACGAATATCCCGACGACCCCACCGAAGGTGATCGTGAGCACTTTGGGCACAACGAAAAGCGCATTCTGGAAATTTTGAATATGAAGGTGCCTGAGGCGTTGCGGCTGTCTCAGCAAGAGGCTGCGAACCTCACTCACGGTCAGATGGTCAGTGAGAAAAAAGACCAGTTTATCCAGAGTTGGTATTGGGATAAGCATATGTCTCGATTCATGTGGGATAGTTATGGGGGCTACGCAAAATCAGCCGATTGCGTCCTGTTTGTGGCTGATAGACTCAAGCTTGGAGATTATTTGGATCACGTACTGCCCATCGGATATAGATTTGAACCCGTTAGATATGTTGTGAATAAACAAGGTCAGAGAGAAGCCTTTTTTACAAAAGATCCTAAGTTCGGTGTTGAGAGAGAGTATCGCGTAGCTCTTGATGCCCGGCAGTTGATATTTTTTAATCAGAAAATTCTGCCAGACTTCAAATGGATTAAACGGCATGAAGGGCGCGATGTTTCTAAGGATGGCAAAAACTATCGTAATGGCGGCGTGGCCTCCGAGAAGCTATTCCGATATGTCGACGAGTCTGGTTTTATTCTCAGCGCACCATTCACCCAATTGCTAGCAGCCGTTCTTATACCAGAAGATGCTAGCAGCGAATTCGTGACTCGACTCGATGAGCTACTTCTCCTTAAAGGGTGCCAACTCAAGGCTCAGCGAGTCAAGGTTCCCGAGTCGGAAGTGGCGTGTGACAGCTAATCGGATGCGTCTGCTGAGCCCGCAGTTGTGTTGCAGCTTCTGCGCTGGTGTCTCACGAGTTGAGTACGAATTGGCGGTGGGCGTCAGAGGCAGGTTTGTAGAATCAGTGGGTTAGGCGGCTCAGGAGCATCTCTGACATAATCCTTTATTTAACTTATGGGCGATGTCAGATGTTCATAAGTCCACAGAAGGGCTGTCAGAGCTAGCTAAGCGGTCGATGAGTAGAAAGATGTGTTCATCGATGTGTGTTCATGATTGTTGGGCCGACACTGTGAGCGAGCTGTTTCCGAGTGTTCGCTGATGCATTCTGATCTCCTGTTGTTTGGCGTTGGGAGGGCAGTAAGTGAACGCAAGAGAGGGGATTAGACGGGTAAATCGGCAAGAGTTTATGCGAGGAAACATCGCAAAAAACGTCGCAGTCGAATCCCCCCTTTAAGCTGCTCAAGAAGATATCTGACATAACACATGATTGGTGGTGCGTTTCCTGAAGGTCTTGAAGGGTAGCCACCTATATGGGCAGCTGACCGGTCACGGATTCAGCATCTAGTGCGACCAATGTGCGAAGTGGCAATCCTGTCACTTCACAGGCGACTTCTTCTGACGGATCTTGTTGTCGCGCTCAATATCCAGTTGGTACAAAATTCGGTCAGCCAGGCGAAATGGCAGCCTTTCGGAAACGACCTCATGCATGGCGTCCAAGTAGTCGAAATAGATCGCTGACGATTTTTCAACGTAGGCGCTGAGCCTTGTCTTTACGACGGGCTTATCTGGGTAGCTTTTGTGAGTAGGGCGGAGCATCCGAAAGGCTCGCTCGTCAATGATCTGGAACACATCTGGGTTCACGAATCGAAGGATAGTGGAAGCCATCGGCAGGCGGATCCCTGAGGATACGAGTAGCTTGCCGAGCACATCCTTGGCTTCTCTGTGCTGCTTCGCTTTAAGGTGGCCTACAGCCTTGAGCTCTTTCAGCAGTGAAGTATCGAGTTGCGGATAGCGATCCAGTTTCCATAACACGATTTCCAGCAGTGTCTGCTCGGTCAACTGCGTCGCGTCAAGGCCATCGAGCTTTTTGGTGAGCTCAGGCTGGTAATCATACTGATCCAAGAGCACGCTGGGATCGTCACCCCAAACGTCCTGGTGTTGCTTGATGAAGTCTTCCATACCATGCCCCCATACGTGCTGTTGAGCTCAAAAGCCTAATGCCCATCATAGTGATGGCCTCCTGCCTTTTCGATAGCCTGGATTTCATGGGGCGGGTATTTGATCGCGAGGTCTGGGAAAGGGCACATGTCATCTACGCGGCGAGCCTGAGGCGTCAAGTCAGCGAGGTGTTCAATGCATACGTGCACAAAACCCGGAAGAATGAGCCAGTCAGGATCATGCCTGCACGTATCGGTCAGGCCTCCCATCAAATACTCCTCGAGGCCCCGAGCAGAGACGTGAGGTTCTACGATCAGGGTTGGCTATCGAACTGCGTTCCAGGTTACGGAGCCATGTAGTCTGAAGCCTACAGCGGCAGCTGGTTGCGCAAGAGCACGGTATGGAAACGCTCGAAGAAAATCTCCTTGCCCACGATATTGGCGTGTGATCGTTCAGCAGCTTCGGGCCAAACTTTCGTAGACAGACAGAATGGCCGCTATCGGGAGCGGACAGTCGGCGTCTACGAAATCCAGGGCGATTCAGTGCGACAAATGATACTTGTTATCATTTGCGGGCTGTGCAACCCCATCGCACTAATAGGGGGTTCGTCGGAAGATTCCTGTGTAAGAGGTGTGCAAGTGAGGCTGCCATGTGCGGTATTCAAATATGCGGATATGATGGGGCCAGCAAACACCTCCTGCCATAATTAAGTTAACAGCGAAAGGAATCGGCATGCCCCGCATCAACATTGAGAAGCTGCTGCATGAAGTCGAAATTGACAAGGTAGCTGAGCGGTTGGGAATGGAGCTGCGAAATGAGTCAGCCACGCGAAAGCTTGCGTTATGTCCATTCCATAGCGATAAGACTCCCTCTCTTCTAATAGATACGAGTAGAGATAAATCACCGCAGCATTTTCACTGTTTTGCTTGTGGTGAGCATGGAGATGCAATTGATCTGGTGAGAGGTGTTCTTAATCTAGACTTCAAAGGGGCGGTGGAATGGCTTTCACCAAGTTACTCTAGTATCTCTATCCGAAAGGAGGGCGGGCGTAAGGATCTGAAGGTTGAGCAGTCAGAGACCCTAGGGCTAGAGCTTGCGTACAAGCTTTATAAAGTAAGCAATGATAAAGAGCGCCTAGCCACATGGGCTTCTAGTCGAAGTTTGGACTTGGCTGCATTAGAAAAAGCAGGTTTTTTGTACGCACACAAAAACTCCCTTTCTAAACAGGTATCGATTACAAAGCCGGCTGGAACTCAGCGAGAATTGGCTGGAGCATTAGAAGAAGCGAGCCTCATTCGTAAGCTTATTCCTAGTGTAGGTACTACAAATTACCATCTGAATTTGCAGTCCAGCCAAGATATCCGTTACGCGGATTTTTTTACTGGGGATCGTATTGTATTTCCGATAAGAGACGAGCAAAAAAAGCTTTTGGGTCTCGCAGGGCGTGCTTTAGATGATCAAACACCAAAATATTTATTTTCAAAGCGTTTCCCAAAATCTAAGGCGCTATTTCGTATAGAACAAGCCGCAAGCTCTATACGAACGTCGGCCAAGGAAGGTAAAAAAGATCTTCGCTTGTATGTTTGTGAGGGTTTTCTTGATGCGCTGAAGCTGGAAGGCATAGGGCTGCCTGCAATAGCAACAATGGGTATATCGCTCAGCAAAGAGCAAGTGCAAATTATCAAGGGAATAAGCGACTCTCTGCCTTCAAAGGTTGCATCTTTAACAATCTGCATTTGCTTTGATCGTGATGAGGCAGGACTAAGGGGCGCTTCCGAAACCGCGCTTAAATTGCTAAGTGCTAATCTCGATGTGTTATTTATTTGGCCAACAGCCACTCAGATTAAGGGGGTTGGAGGCTCTACTCGCACTAAAGATCCGGATGAGTATCTTTCTGGATTGTCTGCAAAGAATGCCCTGCTTCTTCTAAAAGACTCCACATACGAAAGTGGTATAGCGGTATTGGCAAATCAGTTTGGGGTTGATGCTGACGACCTCTTGGAGGCACCCCGTTGGGATAATGCCTCTCGCTCTAGAAAATATAGAGCGTTCGAGAAAGCGCGAACGGAGCTTCGAAAAATTGTTGGAAATACCCCTGAAAAAATAAAAAAGCTTATCGAAGGTAATCAAAAAGGCACCTCTGTAACTGCAATGGAGGAGTGGCTACAATTTCTCAACGTCGATGTGGCAACCGAAGCCGCGGTATCGGAGTGTTATCTAACTAATTCGGATGCCCGACTAAACCATGCCAGACTACTCGCGTATATGGGGTCGCGGAGAGGTGAGCTTCCTTGTGATGAGTCAAAGTGGGAACGGCTAGATGTCGCTGCCAGTGCGTTCAACATACTGCTTCATGAACGACTGTCTAATGAATTGAGTGAACCTATTGGTCCATTCGAGGCTGTTTGGGTCCCTCGATCTTTTGGTTCAGATGAACCAAGGCTTAAGGTCATGCCTCAGCCAGAGGACTTAATAGTTCATCAGTATGTGTTGAATGAATTATTGACGGAGCGTTGGGATGCATCCGCTCTGGGGGGGACGAACTTCAGCCATTGTATTCCTGCAGTGCGTTACTACCGTGAAGAACGAAAAACAGTAACTACCGGTCTGTCTGACGTGTCTAACGATTTGAAGCCGTTGGTTCTATCAGATCACACATTGAGTTTCGCCTATCAGATTGATATGGAAGTCATTGAGGGCAGGCAGCCCGCCACGGATCAGGGGATGTTTCGTCCATTCCTAGACTGTTGGCGCGACTTTATGCAGTCTCTTAATAAGCAAGCCAAAGAAATAAAGTACGTATACGCTATTCGCCTCGATGTGAGTCGATACTATGACCGTATACGTCGACATGTTGTTAGGGATAGCATTCAGCCACATATTGAAAAAGCACTGGAGTCTGTAGCGGAAAATGCACCAGCATTCGCAGAGTTACTGAAAGCTCAGGCAGGAATGGGGCAGGCTGCTGATAAGGCTGCAAGTGTTGTCGAGCAGTTGTGTGATATGGTTTTTGGTTATCCATATCTACGTCCAGATAATGGGCGAATCACTCGTTCAGACCCACTGCGAGGCATCCCTCAGGGCCCTGTGATCTCTGCGTGGTTAGGGTCTGTTGCACTATTTCCCGTGGATCTTGCAGCACTTGAGTTGATGAAGAAATACAATGTAGATGAGGAGACTCATCTAGGTTACGCAAGGTACGTTGATGACATTATATTATTGGCTAGTAGCGCTGAGTTGTTGGAAGAGCTACGAGAGGTAGTAGACCTAAAGACACGGGCTTTAGATTTGGCATTGGTAGCCAAGGCCGACGCGATTCCTCCGATGACAGCGGAGGAGTTTTCTGATTATGCGAATCAAGGACGTGCGTTGGAGGCGTCGGGCCCCGCTTGGGAGCCGCCTTTAGCAGGTGATGGTGAAACAGGATGGGAGTTTTGGTCAGGTGCTCCTCCATCGGACAGACAGTCAGCTCTGCACCTATTATCGAACTGGGAAATATACAGGAGCTCAACAGACGTTGTTTTGCAAACTGTAATGACATCGTTCTTAGCAATGGATTTGCGATCAAGCGAACTTGCAAAAGGTGCTAGGTTGCTTTGGTATGCTGTCGCATCTAAATTATCTGTTGCAGATTCGGAATCAGATTCGATTGCGGATAAAGCATGGAAGCTATATGAGAAGTATTGGAAAGAATGTACTGAGGACGCAGGGTGGAGTTTAGACTCCGATAGTTTTGGGTGGGAAGCCCCAAGTCTGTTCGCGTTAGAAGGGCTGGAAAAGCTTATTGACCATAAAAATAGCCTTCAGCTAGGTTTGAGTGCGTCAGAAAATGCTCTTCGGCAAAAGCGAATTTCTTATTTGGCAAAGGTCGTGCTTGAGGAAGGATTTAGACAGAATGTTCTAACTAGCGACTCAAAGCTAAAGTATCAACTAGAAAAAAGGTTGGATCTGCTTGAGTGGAAGGCGGCGAAATCTTGTGGAGTGCCAGTACGTAGAACTAAGACCTATGCAGAGCGGTCTATGTATGTACGCTCCTGGCTGCCTTTTGACTGGTTTCATGCGGCCGTAGAACAACTGATGTTGGCAAATCTGTGTTCTGAATCTGACCCGTTAAGCTCGTATGTGACGCAATATAAAGCTTTGGCGAGAAGCGTAGGGGAAGATAATAATGAATCGTATAAATTTTTCCGATATTTTCTGCCTTCGGACGGGAATCCAGATGATCTAGAGTTTTTCGCTAAACCAGGGACAAAATATTTTGGTTTAGCTTTACAAGTCTTGGTTGCATTGATTCCGAGAGAGAGCATTATTAGTTTGCTCTCTAAGAGAGTTTGCTTGTTAAGTTCTCTGGGAGCAGGAGGTAAACTCCTAATAATGCCTCCTCTTCCCGGTGTTAATCAAAGGCGAATGGTTGCATGTAAAGTAGGTGAAGGTACTACTGAAAATTTATGTAGTGTAAATTCATTTGAGTTTTATGACGTATTTTCTAAGGAAAATAGTCAATCTGATCTGGTTTTTTTTGGCGCTGAAAATGGAGTGGTTATAGCCGCGGTGCCTGAATGGGTTGTGGAGGAAAGCCCTAGCTCAGCATTGCTTAAAAAAGCTTCAGGTTTACCAGTAGGTCTTAACCTATTTTTATTAGACAAACCACCGTCAGGAAAGTTTATTGTAAATGCCAGCGTGTTGAGACAGGCTGCAAATCTCTACAGATCGTTAGTTGTGATGATGGCTGAGTACGAAAGGCAAAATGATGGCCTGGAGTTGATTCCGGCCTGGCCCTATATAGCGATTAGCACGCCTGGTCAAGCTTCCTATCTTATATGCGAGGGTGTACCAAAAGGAGAGGTGGGTAATAGAGCTTTTGTGAGAGATGGCGGCCGGGCATTGAGGACTATAGAGGTTCCAATCTATGAGGCTCAGCTATGGCGTGCTGGTGTAGCTCTAAGTGATTACTTAGGATTTCATGATGATATAGCCAAATTTAGCTCATCCGAGTCAGAGGTGCCTTTAGATGAGGCAACGCTCGCAGAACCTTCACATTACGTTTTGAGAAGCCAACTTCGAAAGCTGAGAGGGGCGTTTGCCAATTCACAAATTGGGCGACGCATAATACCTCACAGTTTTCTTCCGGCTAGCGTTGAAAGAGCTCTTGAGTTATTAGAAAAATTTCCGGATGCAACTGATAACCCCCTTTTACAATTGATGCATCTTCTCGCAACGGAAACTGAAACAGCGGGGATGTGGGTTCGCTATGAGAAGCATGTTGATTTAACAGAGTTAACTATATTTCTTCGGGCAGTTGCCGATAGAGTTTTGAGCAAATTACCTCTGAGCATTGGCGAGGTCTTAGCCACTGCTCCAACTGCAACAATTGGGCTGCGACGGGATTTGGTGGGGATCTTAACCTTCACTAGAAGCTTGTGGTCCATGGACCAAAACGCTCAGATTTCTCCATTATTCGCATGGAGAACACTTCGAGCAGGAGCAGTAAGCTCCGGTATCGCTGTTGCTTTGCAGGGTATTCTTGCCTCGCTCAGAAGCCATGGTGGATTTGCAAGATACGAGGGGTTTGATTTTCCCGTCGAGTGGGAGATTCCGCCCGCCAGCGTAGCTGTGGCGGATTCCGGGAGAACGGATACAAACATTGATGACAATATAAGTCTTCTGGATTTATTACGTTTGCTTGTCACGCATTTGGGTTACCGGATGAGGTTGGCAGATGATGGCAGTCCACAAATATCATCAGGTATTAGTAACGCAATTGAAATAATCGCTGTAGCACTCGCAAGTATAAGTGTTAAAGATTTAACTGAGCCAGAGCCGACTGATTGGCCTTTCTTCGATGTTACAGAAAAGGCTCTTGATGTTCTTAATCTTGAGTTGCTAGAAACCGTCTGTAATATGGTTAAAGACTTGGATTCTGAGCTTGATCTTAAAGTGGTTCTGGTTATGGAGCAAGCTTATGGTTTCAATGCGCAAACCAAACGCTTTACAGACTCTAGGGGACTTGCTTGGGATATAAAGCCTTGGATGATCTCACAATATCCGTTGCGAGCTCGGCATGTAGAGGAAAGCTTTGACTCTGATCGAAGAGTAGTTCGTGTATGGACAGAGGTTTACGATAGGAGTAGTGATCGACTGCTTTCGATTTCTGTTCTTGGTGAGCCATTTGCATCCATTGCGCTGTTAAAAACATTTGCAAATACTTCTGAAGATAATAGTGTTGTAGCAAAGGTCGGTAGTGATGAAGTTATCCCGATAGCGGAAGTAGGGCAAGATACGCCTTTGGAAGTAGAAGACGCTGAGCCTCAAAAAGATATTTTTTCTCTGGAGGCGGGTGAAAATATCGATTCAAATGATCAATCTACCGATAATCGCGCCCCGGACTTTGCTGAACAAATTGAAGATAGACCCGTTGAAGTGTTACTTAGTGAGGCGACAATTAAAGCACGGGCAAACTCTTTCAAGTTAAGTCAGAAGGGGGCTTGGAGCGATCGAAAGGATAGTAGGAATTTAGGGCATGTGCGTGTTGCGTTTGTTCAGTGGGATCATCAAGAGCTAAGTTATGCTCATCCGATGGTTGAAGCTACGCCAAAGAAATGGCCTTTTAGTGCTGGCTGTAAATCTACAGTAATTAAAAAACTAAGATATCTAAAAGACTCTCCTTACGGTTCCCTTTTAAGCGCCACTGATGCAACTGGATTAAATCATCTTTGGAGAGAGAAGAAGATTTTGTTGCCAAGTTGGGTGGAGCACCGTCGTCGTAGGCTGCTACGTAGTGTTGTGGATGCCTGCGAATCTTTTGGTGTGGATTTGTTAATCTTGCCGGAGTACTCGGTCCGTCCGGAAACAGTCAGATGGTTGAAGGATAAGTGTTTGCCTGGAAAAACAGTTGCTGTGCTAGCCGGAACTTACTTGGAGTTTGATTCTGAATCGACACTTCCTGCCAAAAGCGCGACTCTTAATCTTTTATGGCCTGTTCCGAAAGATATACGCGAATACCTGAAGCCCTCTGAAGTTCGAGGAGGTCTGAGTGTGGATTCTGCAAATGATGAAATTAGCAAAGGTATTGTTCTAAATTTAAGTCGGCCAAAAAAATATAGGTCGGTTGCTCTGAACGAGTTTATACGACCTGGAACACAACCCTTGGCGCCATTGTTTGTTCCTGGAAAAATAGTAGATAGATTACGTCTTGATTGGGAAATAAGTATTGAGGGCGTAGTGAAGTTACTCGCCTACTCTGGTTTGCCTTTGGCGAATTTTATGGAGTTGATTTGTTCTGAGATATTTCTTTTTACGAGTCCCACGAATATTCCTGAGATGGCGAGGGACTACGCAGCTATGTGTTCGAGGTTTGGACTTGGAGCGTCTGAGGCTGATGTATGGGAGGATCTTAAGGGGCTTTCTAATTGGCTGTCAGTTTGTTCAAAAAACGGTGGGATTGGCTCTCGAAGGTCGATCATGATTGTTCCAGCCGCCACAACGCGTACCGCTGACTACTGGATAGCAGGTCAGGCTGGCCTGTTAGCAGCTGGTACAACTACCGTCTTCATCAACGGTGTCGGTTCAGGCTTGAAAGGCGGCAGTTGCTTTATCGGGCGAGAGAGTTGGAAAAACGGAGGGGGAACACATGGGTACATCGAAAGCTTAACTCCATATCATGGTTGGTCGAAAGGTATTTATTACAATAGTAAGGACGACCCATTGAGTGACGGGGATCAGGCGTTGGTTATTGCGGACATTGACCCCCATAATATGCTTGAAGGCAAACCTCGCCCTCAAATGCTTCCTGTTCCTTTACAGTTGGTTGCCTATTTACCAATTGCAGAAACTGTCGATGAGAAAACACTAGATCGTAGGTTGTGCGCAGCGATTCCCTCCAACGGTGAATTATCCGATCCTGGTAATGTAGTGCGAGAGCTTTCAGGGAAGCTAAGAAGCCGGAGTTTATTTTGGCAGACTATTGCGCAAGGCATAAATAATATAGATATTAAGTTTTTCGAGGGATTTAGTAAGAATTTTTCTGATGAAAGAACAATGCAAGAAAGAGCAAAATCGTTTTTCAATAACGGTTACCAACAGCCGTTTTCATCTGTGGAAAAGCAAGATCTGCTATCTTCACCTGCGTTTTATGATTGGATTGATGCAGATATGACTTTGCGAGAAGGTGAGGAGTTACCGTATATCTCAGTTCCTTCTTGGATCGAAGAATAGTAAAGATTGGAACAAGTGTTGGTACTTTTATATGATAAACCGCTTGCTCAGTATTTTTCTTCGCTGCGTTAATGCTCCGGTATCTGATACAGAGCGTCGAGGTTGTAGAGTGATCACGGTATGTCCGCTTCTGGCCGATGTCTGCTTGTCACCGCCGGCAGCTCTGGGTCGATTTCTGCCCTTTACGACAGGCAGAAAACGGCCATAAGTGAACATCGGCAAGCGACCGCTGCCGGCCCAGGCTGTGTGAAAACGCATGCACCGTTTTGAAGTCTGCGTTGCTACGTAAAATCTGCCAGCGTTTGGTTAGTCAGCAGACCTGAAATTTGCGTAGGAACGCGACTTTCGTTCCGATTCTGACTGTCAAACTTGCTCTAAAACGTTTTCACACAGCCTGGGCCAATAGCGGTCGCTCTACGGTTCGGCGAACCCCTTAGCTCTTTGTTAAACTCGACGGACAGGATGATGCTGAGTTATTCGAGCGCTTCGCGTGTACCGAAAGTTATTCGACGGCATCTGGTCCAGGAGATTGGTTGTTGATAAGGATCGTAGAAGCGGTTTGGAGGTGGATTTAGGTGGGTAGGCGGAGAGGTCAGTCGAACTAGCTCACTGTACTCTGGGTCGACATGTGTGTGTGTGTGTGTGTGCGCTGAGTTTAAGATTGAGGAGGGTTCTCAATGCACCAGGTTGAGTTGAAGTATCTGTTCAACGGTGAGCCGCGCTCTCAGGTGTTCAAGTTCGAGCAGGATCAATGGATCTTGCGCGGCGATGCACTTGCTCCTGAAGGACGTTATCAATCTACTGGACCAGCCGCGCCACGGCAGCTCAGCAGCAGACGGGGTCACGCAAGCCCCGTCAGGTCAAAGTTTATAAAAAACCTCATACAGGCGAGGTTGTCGAGACCAAAGGCGGCAGTCACAAAATTTTGAAAGAGTGGAAATCCGCGCATGGCGCAGCCACGGTTGAGCCGTGGCTGGGGCAGTGATTTTGGGGTAAGTGAAAATGGTCCTTTATGGGCCCTTTTTTCTGCGGTCGATTCAATACGCATAAGGGGCTCGTCAGAGAGCACATTTTTTTGGCGATTCGAATGTTATGCCCGCTGATTGTTTGCTTGCTAAAATATAGTTCTCGTCGCCCAGCGATGCTTGGCGATAACTTAAACCCATCTTGCATTCTGTGCCTGGATACATATCGAGTTCGTATATCGATTGTCCAATAGCCCATTCTATTTGTTGATCGTATCTATTTAGCAGAAGGAAAAATGTTGCTGGCGTCAAAGTCCAAATCGCCAAATAAAAAATTACCTGAAAAACAACTGTAGCAACAGCGTAGCGACTGCCCTTATCATTAACCTTAACTCCAAAAATCCATTTCGTAAGTCGTGGTGCTTTTGTCGCAAAAGTCGATCCATAAATGAAAAATGGAGCCATTGCAACGGAGATAGGAATAAAAATTGCTCCCGCAGCAATAAAAAGAAATGGAATCGCGAATATTGCTAAAAAAGCCAAAGTATGAGGAAAGGTTGTAGGGGGTACATGAGCCATTCCACCGATTATTTTTCCCGAGACGCTGAACGCGAGATTGGAGCCAACAGCAAATGCGATGGCGATCAACCCCTTGCCAACCGTGGTTTCATAGAGGATTGCGTAGATGCGATAAACATCATGCGCAGCCACGCCTAGGCAGTAAATAAAAAATACTATCGCGGTCGGTGCAAATAAATTGCTGGGGTCCAGCAAGTAAAGATATCCCAGAAAAGGGAGGAACAGGATAACATTGAGGTAAAGTTGATGATAGCGCTCAAGATTATCGTACCAGTTTACTATGCCTCCAAAAAAACCAGCGAATTTATTGAGATCATATTTTTCTGGGTGGAGAATTTGCATCACACTAATTGCGATCGCGATACCAAGAAAGATTACAGTCGTTGAAAATGATACAAGTCGCCATTGAGCCGGAGTGATACAAAGAAAAAAGAAAAGAGCGATTCCGACTAATGAAACTCGCTTCGTGAGTTCGAGAAATTTTTCTCGCCTAGTAATGGCAGTGTGCTCCCCGGAAGCAGTTTTGGTAGTTCGCTTTATACTTCTCATTATTACTAAGATCCTGCATGAAATATTGTGATTGCGATGAGGTAGGATTACTGCGTTATCGGAATAAGAGCAAGAAACTTTAATGCTCTCCGCTTAAGTCATGGCCGCCCGACCTAAACTGAAATACCTTTCTTTCACCTACGCCAACTAGCCTTGTCCATAAGTCAGATGAGCTTTCCAATTTCGAACCTACCGGTATGGAGCGCCTAGGCGCGGTTGGAGGTTCAGAGAGGAGCCTGAGCAAGGTTCAGGGTGTGGAAGCGGTGTATGGGCGCCGGGGTCACTCTACGAGCGGAATATGGGTTGGTTGCCTAGGGCGAATAAGGTTCATACGATACCCAGTGGGTAATGGAAGGTGATCTCCACAGGAGGTACGTCTGAATCGCCCCTGGTTTCCGATAGACAGCGGCAGCAGGCAGGATGGCGATTAACACACTAGCAGCAATGGCTCCAGGCGTAATGGCGCAAATCACCGAAATACCCGATGCGCGGATCAAGGCCGCGCGCTGTACTCTGGGTATGTACACCTGCGACTCGTAAGAAGTACTCCGTGTCTGGGCATTTTACCGTGCCGGGGGAGCTCTGCAATGACATCACAGTGCTGGGAGTCATTGACGGTTGCTCAAGCGTGCGAAGAAAATGCTGAACAACAAACTACCCATCTGCGACCGCACCGGTTGTGGGTGTTGGGCGATCAACTGATGGATGCAAGGAACGCAAGTGAGTGATTTCAGAGGAGCTCGAGGTTCCAACACCGGCGACGACTTCCACGAGTTATGGGCCGCCCGGCATGCTATCCGCCTTCTAGACGACCGTGATCCGCTTCAAGCGTTGACTGTAGAAGGGATTGCTCCAAGTGACGAAGCTGGGTCATCCCCTTCTACGTGGGATGGCGTGGATTGCGCGTTGTACGAAGGCGGCGGCAACGCAAAGGAAGCTGATCGTATATTGTTGGAGCAACTGAAGTATTCCGCCGCGAATCCTCGCAGTTCGTGGACCGTCGCACGAATGGTGAGCGGCGATAAGCGCGAGGACAGCGTCCTGAATCGCTTGGCAAAAGCCTGGGCTGGGATACAAGCCCTGGAGCCAAAAGGAACAGTTGAAGTATCACTGGTAACCAACCAGCCCATCGCGGCTGAGTTAAAAACTGTTACAGCAAAGCTCGCAACAGGTAGCGTATCCGCTCCACGAAAACGACCTGGAAAGGATGAGCCGGACGAGCGAAAAATGGCGTTCGCCGCCGGACTGTCCAAATCTGTGCTGCCCGAATTTGCAAAGGCTCTTCGATTCAATGGTGGAGCAGGATCGCGCTTCGCGATTGAGAAAAAGTTGCTCGCTGATATTTCTGGATGGACCGATCTCGAGTTACAAGCGCCAGTCTCTAATCTTCGCCAGTTCATTCGTCAGCGCATGCGTCCCGAATTTGCGGGCGAGTTAATAACGAAGGAGTCAGTTTTACTCGAACTCGGCGTCTCTACGATGGGCGCATTGTTCCCTTGCCCACCTGTCCTTGAACGAGTTGATGCACCGGTGCCACGGAGCAGCGTCGCTGACATTGCGACCGAGATCGCTGCCGGCAAACAGCGAGTCTGTCTACATGGTCCTGGAGGGGTCGGCAAGACGACTGCGCTGCAGCAAATTGAGGCGATGCTCCCGCCTCATTCGATCATGGTGACTTACGATTGTTATGGAGGTGGCACCTATCTAGATGCCGCTACTTTGCGTCATCGACATGTGGACGCGTTTTTACAGCTATCCAATGAGCTTGCCACGAGGCTGCGGCTGCCAATTTTGCTTAGCCGTCACCAGCTATCAGACCCTCCGCGCCTGTTCTCGAATCGCCTAGGCCACGCAGCCCAGGCGCACGCGTCTGAATATCCGGACGCGCTGATCGTCATTGCCGTTGACGCCGCCGACAATGCCGTTACGGCTGCGACAACACGCAAACCGCCTGAGGCTTGCTTTGTACACGACTTCTTGGAACTGGGCGACTTGCCGCCTAATGTCCGGTTCATCGTTACGGCAAGGACAGGCCGTCTCGCTGAACTTGCCCTACCGTCTAGTTATAGCCTTTCAGAGATCGAGCCGTTTACCCGTGGTGAAACTGAAATCAATGTACAGCGGAAGTGGGCTGCAACAGATGATTGGATCGATGCGTTTCACAGGCTGACCATGGGAGTACCTAGAGTCCAAGCTTATGCTATGGATCTGGGTGATGCACCTCCCGAAAAAGCGATTGACCGCCTCTTGCCCGCAGGCCGGTCTCTGGACCAAGTATTTCGCGAGCAGTTTGAGCGAGCCCTGGGGAAAAGCGGAATCGCAACAGACCTTCCAAGGTTTTGTGCAGGGCTCATTGCTCTTGCGCGGCCGGTACCGATAGAAGATCTCAGCGCGATCATTCGTATCCAGGTGCCAGCGCTGATTGACATCTGCACCGACATGGCACCAGCGATTCGGCTCACTGAAAACACTGTCGCCTTTGCGGACGAAGACTTCGAGCACTTCGTCCGCGAAGCGGGGGAGTCAATGCTAAGCGAAGTAACCCAGAACGCTGCTGATTGGCTGATGAGCCGCTGCGAAAGCGATTCTTATGCTGCGCAGCACGTCGCAGGTCTACTCGCTGCGTCTGGCTTGGGCAATAAGCTGCTTGATCTCGTTGAACACGAACCTTCGCCGGCTGCAATTGATGATCCGGTGAAGCGGCGAGAAGCGGAACTTACGCGCTTACGGTTAGCTATCTCCTTCTGTCGGAAGGCGGGCGATAGTCAACGCGCGCTGCGTTTCGTGCTCATCGGAGGCGAAGGGCTCAAGACTGAGCGCGCGCTACGGGCACTCCTGTCTAATAATCCAGACCTTGCGGTGCGCTTCGCTGCTGACACTGCTGGGAGGCTCGTCCTTACCGATCCGAAACAAATCGGCTACCACGGCGCTTTCCTGCTTCACAAACAAGTGATTGACTCGCTCAACGGCGATCGAATTTCGTTGCATGAGGGGCAGCGATTGATCGAAGCTTGGATGGCCGCACGTAAAGCCCTCATTCAAAAGGCCCAGCATTGCGACTGGCGGCTTGAAGTTGCAGACGTTGCGGCCAGCATCGAAACAGCGCTTCGCAGTAATGGGCCAGAGTCTGCTTTGCAGTCGCTGTGGAAATGGAAGCCGAAGCGGGTTCGGCTGCTGGTGGCGCGCTGCCTGATTCCGCGGCTGATTGCGCAAGATGGCTCGGGTCTGCTTCAAGGAATACTGGACACACGTCATCTCAAACCCTGGGAAGAGCTTTTTGTACTCGTACCCTTGGTGGTGTCCGGTGCTCCCTTGGATACCAAAAGGCTCACGAGCAGCCTGAGCGCCTTTTGCAAGCGCTGGATGTTATCTCCCAAGCGTCAGGGTGCACGCAGTCTGCTGGAAAGCTTGTGGTCATGGATGATGGATGTTGCCATGACATCTTGTGAGCTTCTTGCTGCGGACCCGCTATCTGCGACTGCTGTAGATGGTTTCTTGGATGTAGTGCTTTTGCCTGACAGCCGGAGAATCGACAAGGTTCATATCAGTAACACAAGTCATATGGATCTGCTCTTTCGAGCGCACGCACTCCGAGCGGCCCGGACCGGCGGGAAGTTGAAACCCGACGACCTCTACGAATCCAGGCCCGAGCCCGCGGAGAAAAAGGAGCGCGGCCGCGACACCTATCACCAAGAAGAGGCAGATCGTAAGCTAAACGAGCTGACCAATATGCTGTATCCCGTCTATGCGGCGACCGCAATAGCGATGTCCGGGAAGAATGACGACACAATCGCTAATGTTCTGGAACAAGCGACGAGGCACAAAGAGAGCAACACATGGCGTCTCGTGCGCGATCACAGTGCCAGCGCGCTTGCCATGGCAGCTGCTCGTGGCGCGCTATTGCTCGTAGGCCGTAAATTAGACGCGGAGTTCGTCCTATGCATCGCCAAGCGAATTCATGGTAGGTGGGGAGCCTCCGATTTGCAGCCGGATATAGAGTTTGCGGAGCGCATGATGCTGCGCCCAGAACTGCAGACCGCACTTGTCGTGGATATTGACACAGCGGCTTCTGTTATGCGCACTCAACGCATTGGCGCCCGAGACAAATCCCAAGCGCTTCTAACCTACTCACGCCTGCTCCTGCCGTTCAGTCCCGACGATGCTAATGCTGTTTTTCATGATGCAATTGAGGCCGCCAGCCAACTCGATCGGGAAATCGTGGCGCAACTACGCTTGCTCGGCCAGCTTTTCAAGCGAGGCACTGGTGACGTCGAGGACAGGAGAGTAGCCGCCCGTGATCTTTGTGAGGTGCTGGTTGATGCTGCCGTCCGTCTAGACGGCGATGAGAACCTGCCCTGGAAAGAGGTCATGGAAACTGTTGCGGCTTTAGACCTTCCTCTCGCGCTCGCAAACACGGCGAAGTGGCAAGATGCCAATCTCGTCGACTTCTCACAAACACTGGCGCCGGTCCTCAACTCTGGACTCACCCAGGGGACACTAGACCCAGCTGCGGCAATGGCATTGGAGTTGATGGTGCACGGCAATCATGCAATCGCTGATGCAGCATTGGACCACGTCGCCAACTGCGTTAACTCAGGATCTTATCTTGAGGAAGCGGCGTGGAACGCATTAGTCCGCCACAACGAACGTGATAACAGCAAGCTGCTCAATAGCCGTGGGATGGCGAAGTGGTCGGGGCAATGGAGCAGGGCACTCCGTGAGCGACAGGCATTTCTTGAAAGTCTGGAGGAGACAGCCTCTTCTCTGCCCGTTATCACGAAAGTAGCGACAACAGAGTGTGAAGTTCGCTCCACAACGACTTGGACCCGGGAGAACCTGCTCAACGGCGAGGACTTTGCCAATGCATTGAAATCTGCGCTTCAGACTGCACGTACTGCAGATAGATATGTTTCGCTATCGGATCTGATTGCAACTGCTGCGGAACGCGTTGAGATACGTGACCGCTTGGCTTTTCTCAAGGTCTTACGAGACCTAAAGGTTCGAGATGGTGCGAGCGTGGTCGAAACGATGCTGCTGATGCTCGATCGATGGAATACACCGGCCATTCGTAGATGGGCTGCATCGGAATTGCCCGAAGTTATCGTTGAGCGCCTTCCCGATTTTGCCAGATACATCGGACACAGCGAAACGTCTCTCCCAAAAGCATTGAAGTGGACTGGTTTGGCCCCAGATGGAGCAGCAAATTTGCTTTTGCGTGGTGTGGAGCAGCATGGGCAAATGTTCGACGGAGAACAAGTCTTTGCTCTGGCGGGGCTAATTGCAGGGCATCTGGATCCGCACTCATCGTCAGTCATTGGCGTATGGTACGCAAACCGTCTTGCCGAACGTGTCTCGCCCGAAGATCGAGACCAAACCTGGCAACCGCGGGATGTACCTGTAAACGTTCCCGCATCGGTGGCGCGTTTCCTCTATGCATGCTTGGGCGACTATGATGTGCGAGTGCGATGGCGCGCAGCGCACGGGATACGGCGTTTGGCCAGACTTGATGCTGTCGAAGAGCTGAAAGCGCTAATCGACGAATACGGCCGTCGGGATGAGTCAATCTTTCGGTCATCTCGTCTCGACTTCTTCTGGATTGCCGCGCGGCTGTGGTTTGTGATTGCCTGGGATCGCATTGCAGCTGAGCTGCCAAAAATAGGTGTTCAGGCGGGAGCACTACTGCTCGCCATCGCGTTGGATCAGACTTTTCCACATCTTCTTCTTGTCTCATTTGCGCGCGATGCTTGCCTCAAACTGGTAGACGCGGGCGCCCTTGCGCTTGATCCTTCCCAAATAGAACAATTGAATGCTACCGGGCGATCAACGTTGATACCTCTGCCGGGGACGAGCCGCAGGCCACCTCGGGTCCGTAACGGCTCCGGGGAACCCGAACGTCGCTTTCAGTTCGACCCTATGGATACGCTGCCTTATTGGTACGATCCGATGCTTGATAGCTTTGCCAATGTTTCCCAAGATCTGCTGCTGACTACGGCAGAGAACTGGATTATTGATCGCTGGGGTTATCCTGGCGAAATTCGATCGTACGAGGCAGAACGTCTGCAGGGACGTATCTCATCTCATGACTGGGCTCTCACGCGCAATGATCATGGTGCGAGTCCGACACTCGAGCGCCTGAGCACCCATCTCGAATGGCACGCGCTATGGTGTTCCCTTGGCGAGCTGCTACAAACCGAGCCGCTCGCTGAGGGAGAACACTCGGACTGGAGTTCGCTGCCTAATCGCGTCGAACGTCAAATGCTAACCCAACCGCCGTGCTGGTCGGCAGACCTCTTGGGGCCTGTTCCACTGCGGTCTGACTTCTGGCGGAAATCCGAGGAATCGCTAGCTGTTTGGGTGGAGCAGGTCTCCGAGCTCAGCATGCGGGGAGAGTTGATAGCGACCGATTGCCCTGGCCACATCCTTGTTGGCGGTGAATGGCGGCTTGTTAATGCCGATCGCGTTGAGACACTTTCTATTTCAAGCGCTCTGGTTGAGAAGGAACTTGGCGGATCTTTGGTACGCGCCTTACAGACGATGGAGAGCACGTGGGATTATTCGATACCGACCGAGAGTGAGGACGCTTACGACGGCGATGACGGCGATTATCAGATGATTCCCTGGCTAAGCCGACCGTATTCAGATGGCGGAATCGATAGTCAAGATCCTTTGCGAGGCAACGCAACGCTCGTGGGCTGGATGCCAGCGAGCTGGATAATCGGCGAATACGGACTGGAATGCGATCCGGATGGCGGGAATGCATGGTCGTTACCCGGTCAGGCAGCAATGTTTCGCTACGAAGTTTGGGGTGACCGTGAATCGGACGAAGACCACTACCAATCGTACCCTTCGAGCTCGGGATGCAGATTGCTGACCGAGCGTAATCAGTTAATAGCGCTCCTAAAGAATGAGGGGCTAGAGCTTGTCATCGTGATGGAGGTCAGACGTGAAGGACGCAGCAGTCGACGAGGCTATGACTCGGAAGAGCAGAATCCCGAGGCCACGTACGCTCGGGTCTACAGACTCGACGGAGAAGGGCAGCTCTATACCGCCGAAGGGCGTATTGGATCTTGGGAGAGCGATTGTCCATCAGCTTGAAAACGAAACGCGTGGTGAATTGGCGTCTCGCTGGATGGCTCATCATCTTGCAGAACTTATGGATCTCGCTGAGAACGGTGAAGGGGAGGTTCGACAGACAGCAAAAAAGCAAGCTGCGGAATTAATAATCAAGCTTTGGGCAAACCGCCGCTCTCTACCGGCATCGGCTGACCCAATGGGTGGTCAGATGGCCGCGATAGAATTGCTGACTGCAATGCGGCCTACGGCAAATCCTTGGGCACGGTTTCGACGCACTCATTCGAAAGATGACCTGCTTCATGAAATGTTCGGTGTGCTCACACAGATCGTCATGAGCGGACTCTTGTTGGCCCGTCCAGTAGAGGTTCGATCCACCGAGGATGCTGAATGGGATGCACTAACGGAAGACGAACGATTCCTGGCTGACCAGTTGGGACGGTGGAAGAAACTGTTAGTCATCCCAGCTTCAGAAGACTTCGACCTAGAAGCCTTCTATTCAAAATTTATCGACGATGACGTTGACACTGAACTGGAAGAGCCAACAGGACCGTCAGCTGAGGAAGAGAAAGACGGGCCAGCTCCTAAGGACGAGCTGCGCGTGATCCTATCCAACCTCGAGACCTTTCAGTCAAAGCTTGCAGCACTCGTTGATCAGTGGCGTAACTCCCTGGATTCCGATGATGCAGTTGAGGCGGATGATGTGGATGATGTGGACGAATCTGAATTACGGTAAGGGTAGATGACCTGAGCGACGCGTTCTCCACAAGTCAGCTCATCTCGATTCATAGCTCCAGGCTCTGTACGAAAAGAGATGTCGCGAACAGCTACAAGAGGACTGAAATTTTAAAAAAAGCTGCCGCGCTCTTGATGTCGGAAGAGCATGAGCGCACGCGCTCAGTTCTTGCCGCCTTACGGGGCTTACTCCTGAGACCGTGGGGTATTACAAGAAGCTTCCGGGGTACGATACCCTTCGAATGGCGCTTGCAGAGAAGCTGGTTCTCGTCGAGGGGCCATCCGACGAGATCATTTTCGAGCGGATTTTCCGTGACCTCTATGACATGCCTCCGATGGCGTGCGGGATTGATGTCCTCAGCATGCGCAGCCTCTCCCTAGCCCGATGCCTCGAACTCTGCTCCCGACTGGGGAAGCGGGTCGCAGTTTTGAGGGACAACGACGGGCAGGATCCCGCAGCACTTCGAGAAACCGTCGAGCAATGGCTAGATGGCGAGTACAGAGAACTATTCATAGGCGCAGTGGAAGAAGGACGCACATTGGAGCCTCAGCTGATCCATCACAATGGCGAGGCCGTATTGCGTGGAATTCTGGGCCTTCGCGCTGACGCTGGCCTCGAAGTCTGGATGACCCGAGAAAAAACAGAGGCAGCGATACGAATCGCGGAAAGTAGACAACGCATCGTAGCGCCGGCGTATATGGCCGCAGCAGCAGCCTTCATCAATGGCTAACCACCTCACCCTAGCCGTTGCGGGCTCGCGCAAAACGCAAGGCCTAGTCGAACACTGCGCTGCACTGGCGCCTACTCGGCGTGTGCTTGTGGTGACGTTCACTCAGCGGAACCAACACGAGCTTTCAGTGCGTCTGGCGAAAAGAGTTGGTATGCAGACCAATGTGGAGGTGATGGGGTGGTACACGCTGCTCATTCGGCATTTTGCCCGGCCTTTTCTGCCCTTTGTTTTCCCAGGCAGACGCGTGCAGGGTTTCGACTATGAGGGGCAACCCAGCCGTTTCGCGACAGAAGAGGCTCGTTTCTTCAATCCTTCCGGAGCACTGTATGCCGCTGAGCTTGGGAAGCTCGCCAATCTGCTGGTGGAGCAGAGCCAAGGAACCTTGTTGTACCGGCTAGAAAGCCTGTACGACGAGATATTGGTGGATGAGGTTTGTAGTGGTCAACTAATCCCGGACACGATGTTAAGTTTTTCCTCGGCCCGCGCTGGCGCCAACCCATCGTTGAATTGGTGAGGCCGAATCCAGTTGTAGCGATGCATCAAAAAATGGCTGATATCGC